>Ga0206965_10091_pt1 | contig 26439 bp, 24 predicted proteins | sample Alteio_BWOrgHeat_26_FD_152973 | JGI IMG/M metagenome (GOLD analysis project Ga0206965, IMG submission 152973) | Enriched cells from forest soil in Barre Woods Harvard Forest LTER site, Petersham, Massachusetts, United States -... | ecosystem: Environmental > Terrestrial > Soil > Temperate forest >...
TATAAAGAATTTGTTCATTTATACCCCGAAGAAAAGTTAAACCAGCAATCGGCACGATGCATGAATTGCGGCATCCCCTTTTGTCATTCGGGCTGCCCGCTGGGCAATATCATCCCTGAGTTTAATGATGCGGTTTACCGTAAAAACTGGGAAGAGGCTTATAATATTTTATCATCAACCAATAACTTCCCTGAGTTTACCGGCAGAATTTGCCCTGCGCCCTGCGAATCGGCATGTGTGCTGGGGATTAACAAACCTGCCGTAGCGATCGAAGAAATTGAAAAGCACATCATCGAGATAGCTTTTGAAAAGAACCTGGTAAAACCAGTTGCACCTTTCATCAAAACAGGCAAAAAGATCGCCGTAGTGGGTTCCGGTCCGGCCGGATTGGCTGCTGCTGCTCAATTGAGCAAAGCGGGCCATTTGGTTACCGTTTACGAACGTGACGACCGTCCGGGTGGCTTGTTGCGTTATGGCATCCCCGATTTCAAATTAGAAAAATGGGTAGTTGAACGCCGTGTTGAAATGATGGAAAAAGATGGCGTTGTGTTTAAATGCAATACCGAAATTGGTAAAGATATTGCCGCTGACGAACTGGTGCGTACCAACGACGCCGTTGTATTGGCTGGCGGATCAACCATCCCGCGGAACCTGAATATCCCCGGCAGGGAATTGAAAGGCATCCACTTCGCGATGGACTTTTTGAAACAACAAAACAAACGCGTAAGCGGCATTAAATTCGACCAGGAAGAAATTATAGCTACCGGCAAAGATGTAATAGTGATCGGCGGCGGTGATACCGGCTCGGATTGTGTAGGCACATCAAACCGCCAGGGTGCAAGCTCTATCAAGCAGTTTGAAGTAATGAGCCAGCCACCGGCAAACCGCACCACACACATGCCATGGCCTACCTACCCAATGGTGCTGAAAACAACCAGCAGCCACGAAGAAGGTTGCGACCGCTACTGGGGCATTAATACCGAAGAGTTTTTGGGTGATGAAGAAGGCAATTTACGCGCTATAAGGGTTTGTGATATTACCTGGGAACTGGACGTGATGAACAGGCCGATAAAATTTGTAAAAGTAGAAGGCTCGGAACGCGAAATACCTTGCCAAAGGATCTTCCTTGCAATGGGTTTCCTGTTCCCGCAGCATACCGGTATGATAGAAAACCTTGGTGTTGACCTTGACGAGCGCAAAAACGTAAAAGCCAAAGAAGGCGTTTACCGTACCAACGTAAGCAAAGTATTTGCTGCCGGCGATATGCGCCGCGGACAATCCCTGGTGGTTTGGGCCATCTCGGAAGGCCGCGAAGCTGCCCGCAAAGTAGATGAGTTTCTGATGGGGCATTCTATCCTGGAAAGCAAAGACGCGGTGAACCAGTTTGAGCAGGTGTTTTAGGGGGAAGTCCATAGTCGATGGACCATAGTCCATGGTAAAAAAGCTGTGGTGTGTGCGATGAGTTCCGGATTTTCGGAGTGAAAGAAATCAATTATATGTAAAACCGGGTGGCGAGAGTTGCCCGGTTTTTTTGTTGGGTGATTATCGGTTGAAAAAATCAAACTCCAGAGTCTACAGATGAATGAAAAAAACTGTAAATTTGTCCATACCCAAAGCAAAATAACACATCGCATGGAAGCTTTAATTGTCTATCCCACAAAAGCACAGGAAAAAGCTGTTACGGCATTTCTTAAAGCGCTAAATGTGCAGTTTGAGAAAAAGCAGGAGGTACTACCACCACATGTTTTGGAGGGAATTAAAAAAGGGCAGGAAGATATTAAAGCCGGTGATACTTTTACTTACGAGGAATTTAAGCAGCAGCTGTCTATATATAAGTGAGCCTTACCCTAACCTTTTCACGGCAAGCCAAAGAAACCTACGCTGCAATCCAATCTCAACTAAATAGTCGTTGGGGACAAAGCGTCGTGGAGAAATTTGAGAAGAAGACAGTTAAAACACTTGATCTGATCTTGCAATCTCCATTTATGTTTAAATCAATAACCGATAATCCCAATATCCGAAAGGGATTAATCCATAAAAATTGTTCTGTTTTTTATGAAGTTAAAGCAACTGAAATAGAAATACTGTTCTTTTGGGACAATAGGCAAGATCCGATTATTCTATAAATATCGGTTTATTGGTGAAAAACACCAGCAAAGAGAGAAACACCAACAAGGGCAAAAAAAAATTAATCTAAAATGAAAAAATCAGCTGTTTATTTACTCTTTACAATCATTTTTCTTGCAATATTTTCTTGTACTTACCATAATGTTTACATTAATGGAGAAGAGGACAACAAGGATGGAATAACACTTTTAAATAAGTTTTATAATCATATTGCAAACAAGAATTTGGATAGCGTTGATGCTATTGTTAGTGATAGTTTAAAACTAATGGCGGGGTCAAACGGCATAAGCAAAATGGTAGTTTTTATCAATAAAAAGGTTGGCGATTATAAGAGCTATAAAATAGAAGACCATTATATCCGTCGGACAACAGGTAGCACTAATGAAACGTCTTACAATTATAAATTAAAGGTTACTTACGACAAGGGAGATGTTGACGAAATTGTCGGTTTTATACGAAAAGACAAATCAACAATTAAACTCAACTCGTATCACGCCAACTCTGATTTGCTCATGAAATAATATCCATATCACATAAAACTTATAGACCTCCGGACTAACCAAGATGGGACTAACTGAAAGAAGCTTTTGAGTTTTTTATACTATCATGATTTAAATGAAAAAGCTGTACGACCTATCCAGATATCTCGGTTTTCAGTGAAAATACCAACAGTGGCAAAAAGATTTATTTTAATCAGAAAGTCAGTCAGTATAATGCCCTTTTAACGAAAAGATGTAAACAATATCACCCCTAACTTCATAAACGTAGCGGTGTTCATCGTTTATTCGCCTTGACTATTTTCCTGAATATTGGTACTTCAAGGGTTCAGGTTTGCCTATTCCTGTAAATGGTGTTTCAAGAATAGAAGCGGTGAGTTCAGTAATACGTTTGATGATTTTCTTATCCCCTGATTTTTTCCAGTCCTGTAATTCTTTAAATGCACGCTGGGTAAACTCTATTTCCATAGATCATCCAGCGCTACTTTCACTGTATTACCGGCTTTGATATCCTCTTCGCCTTCGGCCATCTTGGCTACAAATTCAGGGCGATATGCCGTTTTCGCCTCATCAAAATCGACTTTGAGCGCCTTCAAAACAGCTTTAACAGCTGTTAATTTATCTTGATTGTCCGGGTGCACAATGAGGTAATTCATATAACAAATATAAAAGTTTTTTAGTCAAACAATGAAAACGACAAGCGTTGCTCTATCTAAAATTCAAATGAACCTTATGTAAATTGAAAGTTTAACCTAAACTACCTTTACCTCCCCAACACCACCACCGACCTCTCCCCTACCAAATACCCCGTTTCATTAATCACCGGAGGATTATCTAAGGTAATATCCTGTCCGGCGCCGAGGTAGGTATTGATCAATTGTTTCCATGGGCCCGGGATCGGGATGGTAAAGTTTTGGGGGGTCCAGTCAACGTTAATCATTACGTATAATTCACGGCCGCTGCCGGTGCTGTCGGTAAGGTGGTAGGCAAAATAGAACAGGGATGGGTCGCCATATTTAATGGCGTTTCCATCGAAGCCATAAGTAACAAAATCATTCCGCCAAAAGCGGCTGCGGCTGATAAGGGTGTAGGTTTTGCGGAATTTGATGAGCTGTACCATAAAATCATGATGTTCCAGCATGGTGTTCAGCCGCGTCCAGTCGAGCCAGCTGTTGGCATTATTTTGATTATAAGGGTTGTTATTGCCGAATTGAGTATGCAAAAATTCGTCACCCGCAACAAACATGGGGGTTCCGTTACTCAGCATCAGCAGGGTTGCCAGGTTTTTAGCTTGCCGGTAACGCAAAACCATTACGTCGGCTGGCACATTGATATCACCCTCCCAGCCGCAGTTCCAGCTGTGGTTATTGTCGCTGCCATCGGTATTATTTTGCCCGTTGGCCTCGTTATGCTTAAAGTTGTAGGCAACCAGGTCGTACAGGGTAAAACCATCGTGGCAATTGATAAAATTAATGCTCTGGTAAGGGTGGTAAGCATTCATCAGGTCGCCGGGGAAAATATCATCGCTGCCATAAATGCGGGTAATGGCGGTGCCCACCATACCAGCATCGCTTTTGGCAAAACTACGGATATCGTCGCGGTATTGCCCGTTCCACTGCGCCCAGCTGTTGCCCGGGAAGGCGCGGCCCAACTGGTAAGCGCCGCCGGCATCCCATGGCTCGGCGATTAACCTTACCTGCGCAAAATCCGGATCGGCATTTAATTCGCCGAATATCGGCGGCTGGGCTGCAGTTGTCTCTGATGTGCGAGAAAAGATAGACGCCAGGTCGAACCGGAAACCGTCTATATGCATTTCCTTTACCCAATACAGCAAACTATCCACAATTAACTTCTGCACCACCGGGTGATCGGTACGCATGGTATTACCCGTGCCTGAAAAATTATCGTAAGGATTTGGCGCATAATTATTCAGCAGGTAATAGGTGCTGTTGTCTATGCCCTTAAAACTATAAACCGGGCCATTGATGTCGCCCTCGGTAGTATGGTTAAAAACCACATCCATAATCACCTCGATACCCGCCTTGTGCAGTTCGCGCACCATGGTTTTAAACTCGCTGATCTGCCCGCCCGGCGTTTTATCTGCGGCATATTCGTGGTGGGGCGCAAAGAAATTAAGCGTATTATATCCCCAGTAATTATTGCCTGATGGATCGAACTGGTGTACCGGCATCAACTCCACCGCAGTAATGCCAAGTGATTTCAGGTAGGGAATTTTTGCAGTTACGCCCGCATAAGTGCCCTGTATTTTGGGATCGACACCGCTGCCAGCGCCCATGGTAAAACCGCGTACATGCATTTCGTAGATCACCAGGTCGCCTTCGTGTTTAACCATATCATCATTTTGCCAGTCGAAAACGTCCGTCGTCGGAGGAATATACCCTAACGGAGCTTTGCCGACATTGCTGCCCGGCTGGCATGCAGTAACCGGATCAAAACCGGGCGGAAAAAACACTTCGCGGGCATAAGGGTCAAGCAACACCTTATCTGGATCGAAATGCTGCCAGTAAGCAGGTTCACCGGGTATATTGGGATTGCCGAAAACCTGGTAAGCATAGTAAATAGCCCCGTTAAGTTGTGCCGCCGGAATGCGGCAATGCCAGATACGCTGCGATTTATTAACATTGAAATCGAGCACTTTGGTGACCACCGGAACGGTAAACGAGGCGCTATTATATAACAGCAGGTTTACCTGCCCTGCATTTTTTGAATAAAGGGCAAAATTATAGGCATCTTCGGCCTGTATGTAAGAAACACCCATCGGAAAAGGTGCGCCTTCAGTTGTATACCATGAATTCATAAGGTTTTAGTTTTGCTTAAATATAACAAAATGCCTGCAATTGAAAAAGGGTATTTTAACGGTATTTTTAAAAAAAGTGTAAGGATTTGGGATGGAATGATCATCGTCATTTCATCAGCATAATGTAACTTATCAACCTCAATAACGAAAGTCCTTCTGTCATTACTATATTTGGACACTCACAAACACTTACTATTATGATAACAACCAAAGCGTATGCTGCGCAGGATGAAAAAACTCCGCTGGCACCATGGACATTTGAGCGCCGCGAAGTAGGCCCGCACGATGTTCAATTCGATATTTTATTTTGCGGCGTTTGCCACTCAGATCTTCATCAAATCAAAAACGATTGGTTTCCGGGGATTTTCCCGATGGTACCGGGTCACGAAATTGTTGGCCGTATTGTAAAGGTGGGCGACCATGTAAAAAACTTTAAAGTAGGCGAACTGGCCGGTACCGGCTGTTTGGTGGACTCATGCCGCGTTTGCGAAAACTGCAAGCAGGACCTGGAGCAATATTGCCTTAACGGTAACTCGCAAACCTATAATGGTTTGGAGCAAGACCATAAAACACCTACTTACGGCGGTTATTCAAACACCATTGTGGTTAACGAAGATTTTGTACTGCATATTTCGGAAGGCTTAAACCTTGCTGCGGTGGCGCCATTGTTGTGTGCCGGCATTACCACTTATTCGCCTTTAAGGCATTGGAAGGTAGGCAAGGGCCATAAACTGGCGGTGCTTGGCCTTGGCGGACTGGGCCACATGGCGGTTAAGTTTGGTGTTGCTTTTGGTGCCGACGTAACCGTATTGAGCACTTCGCCTAAAAAGGAAGAGGATGCCAAAAAACTAGGCGCGCATCACTTTGTGGTTACGACTGACGAAGCGCAGGTAAAAGCTGCCAGAGGCACTTTCGACTTTATCCTGGATACCGTATCAGCCGAACACGATTTTAACATGTACCTGGGATTACTAAGAACGAATGGCGTGCATATTTGCGTCGGCGTACCACCAAAACCGGCAGAAATAGCAGCTTTTAGTTTGCTGGGCGGTCGTAAAAGCTTGGCCGGTTCGGGTATTGGAGGTATTAAAGAAACCCAGGAAATGCTGGATTTTTGCGCCGAAAACAACATTGTATCGGATATAGAAATGATCGACATAAAAGATATCCAAACCGCGTACGACCGTATGGTTAAAGGCGACGTGCGTTACCGCTTTGTAATTGACATGGCAACTTTATAATATTTATATCCCCGGAGTGATAAACATTTTCTCCGGGGATATTTTGCATTGGCTATAATGCCTGCGCTATCTTTTTATAATATTTTTTTGTTGCCCAATGTATGGGGAAAAGAACGAAAATAAAATAAACGGCCCAGCGAAGCTGGTAAAGAGCAATAGGGATGGCCAGCAAAAACACAAATATGGTAGTAAACTGTCTGAAGAAAAGGTATTTCACCGTAGCAAGAGGCAACTCTTTACTCATCAGCCTGTATTTATAGGAAGCATACCCCAGCATCAGCATAAATACACCATTTACCAGGATCATGCTGACAATGTAAAAGATAAAGCTGAATAACTCGTGCGGGTAACTGCCATACAGGGCCGCCGGGAAAGGGATAAAGGAAACCAGCAGCAGGAACCAGATGTTCATCCACAAAAATTGGTTATCTATCTTCGTTACCAGGTTCAGCAAACGGTGGTGAAAGGTCCAGTAAACAGCTATCAGCAAAAAGCTTAAGATATAAGTAGCAAAATTGGGCAGCATGGCCAAAACCTTATCACTTAAAAGTGTATGAACATCGGCTGCAGATATTTGTGGTACTTTAAGGTTAAATACCAGCAACGTAACCGCTATGGCGAATACCCCATCGCTGAAGGATGTGAGGCGGGAGATCGTTATGGTTTCGTCGGTAAACTTTGACATGCTATTTTCCTTTTTTCAGGTGTTGAAAGAGTAGCCTTTTATAAGAGGCCGCTTCAGTGACAAGGCCTTTCACATAGGCGCTTGTTGGTTTTTCGTCCGAACGCTTCTCTCCCTTAAGTTTGATATCAATCACCTTTTCATCATCCAGGTAATACCTGCCCTCAAAGGCAGGTTTAAGCGTGTTATAATCCAATGTCCCGTCAGCCTTTTCGGGAAAATCTCTTTCGGTTTCAAAAATAAAAACAGGCTTTCCATTATTGAGATAAAAGTCATATTGCCTGACGCAATAAGAGATCCCAATCCAGGCACTCATTTTATACAACGTATCATTTTTATAGTAACCGGTTAGTGAGCAACCGCCGTCCGGCGCTTCGTCGGGTAAAAAATCTTCATTTTCAAGCTTGATAGTTTTTAGTGACCGATCGTTATTGATTTTTAAATATAATGCCCTGATTTGCCCGATCTGATCTTCCTTTGTTTGCGTGTGGCATCCGGAAATACAGAAAAACATAAAAGTAAAAACGAGAATTGTTTTTGTTGACCCCGGCATTGGCTTAAGCAATATTTTTAGTGGCATAAAGCTATTGATAAAAAGCGGTCGAAAATTAAAAGAACTAAAATTTCTGACTGCCATATGCTGTTTTTTGTCACTCATACCCCTCAAATATGTCATTAGAGCAGGTCAATTATTCAGAATACTTCAATTATGTTTGTAATGATAATTACACTGAACATTTAACATCAAAGCCTAACAGCTATGGAAACCGGCATAAAATTTAAAACAGTGGATGAATATTTTTCATCTTTCCCAGCAAATATCAGGGATATTTTAGAATTGATGCGAAACACCATCAAACAAGAAGCGCCAAACGCGCAGGAAGTGATCAGCTATAATATGCCTGCGTTTAAAGCTAATGGCGTGCTGGTTTATTATGCCGCGCACCAGGGTCATATTGGTTTTTATCCAACTTCAAGCCCTATCGAGGTTTTTAAAAGCGAACTCTCCGCGTATAAATTCTCAAAAGGCGCCATACAATTCCCTATTGACAAACCTATGCCTGTCGACCTGATCCGCCGGATGGTGAGATTCAGGGTGCAACAGGATGCCGAAAAAGCAGTGAAGAAAAAGTTTTAGAGCCGGGGGAATCGTGTTTAAAAATTGCTTATTGTTTTTATGGTGATGTATTAATGAGACCATGCCAAAGTCATTAGGTTATCAGAACGCCTGAACCACCCGGCACGCATGAATACACCCGGCACACCCGGCACAGTAATAAATTCTGTAATTTATTTGGATTTATCAAGAATTTTATTTATTACTTTACTGAGCAGGACGAAAAACTCCAAGCCGGTATTACAAACGCGGGTTCCATGTAGTTAGGGCAGGGAAATCGCTTTTAAAATTAGAAGACCTGGAGGAGGCTCCCCCGGAGCCATAATTTTCAATTTTATTTTTCTATAAACACCGGGACTCCTCCGAAGTCTGGCAGGCACGTTATTATTAGCTCCGGAGGAGCGGCCTGTTTATAGAAAAAATGGATTCGTTTTTAAGGCTCCACAGGAGCCTCCTCTTTAAAAGCGATTTCCCTGGTTTAGGGTGCAATAGCCAAAATGCCACACATAAATGGTAAATTCGCAGTTCAGACAAAACAAATTACTTGAGATACTTCTTCCATATAGCCTATCATGGCACACATTATAACGGATGGCAAAAACACCCGGGGATGCATAGTGTACAGGAAGTATTGGAAAGCGCCCTTGCCCGGTTATTGAAAAAACAGGTTGCCATTATTGGCTGCGGACGAACGGATGCTAAAGTACATGCCGGCCAGTTTTTCTTTCATGCTGATTTAGATGACGATTGGGATTTCGATCTGTTTTTCAGGCTGAACAAGATCTTGCCGGATGATATCGCCGTTTTCGATATTATCCCTATGCAGGGACTACCCCATGCCCGGTTTGATGCTATCCGGCGGTCTTACGACTATTACATTCATACTTATAAAGACCCATTTTTAAGCCAGTTCAGTTCGCTTTACCCTGAAAAAGAGCTCGATCTTGATAAAATGAAAGCAGCCGTAGCCCTCCTTCCGCTCTATACCGATTACAGGGCCTTTTGCAAATGCCCGGACAAGATTGATCATACCTTTTGCTATGTTTCATCAGCCGGCTTGTTTGCCAGTGCTGACGGCAGCAGGCTGAGGTTCCAGATCTCTGCCAACCGGTTTTTAAGTAAAATGATCAGGATTATTGTTGGCCGGTTGCTTGATATTGGCCGTGGTGATATGAGCGTTGACGAATTTGAACATTACCTGGCTGCTGGCGAAACGCCCCAGGTAATTATCCCGGCTTACCCGCAGGGGCTTTACCTGTCGAAAGTTACTTACCCTTACCTGGATATTCCCGCTATAACCTCCTATCCGGGCGGATTTCATCACATTACTGATGCAGACTGGCTTGCGGTATAATCCCTGTTTTTAAGCCTATAATTTAGGATACAGAAAATCGCTATAAAAAGGGTAAATTTGCCCTCCTTAAAAACGAACGGTATGGCGTGGTCAGAAAAATTAAAGCTGAATAAAAATTTACTTAATAAAGTAAGCGGGTTGGGATATGAGTCTCCGAAGGAAATTCAGCAAAAAACATTGGCACGCATTTATGGCGGGCAGGACCTTATTGCGATAGGCCCTGAAGGCTGCGGAAAGACCACTACTTATATTTTGTCGGTTTCCAATCGTATTGGGTATTCTTTGGAGGGTGTGCCCCGGGTGCTGATCCTGGTGCCAACCAAAGAGCATGTGCTCGAGGTGATCAGCCGTTTTGAAGAACTGAACAAAAATAAACCCCTGCAATTAGTGGGCCTGTATGCTGCACCGGGTACAGAAAGCCAGATGAATGCTTTGGCTGATGGCGCCGATATTGTAGTTGCTACGCCCGACAGGGCCCGTTCCATCTACCTGAAACTCGGCCTTAATCTCAATAAGATTGAACTTTTGATAGTTGACGATGCCGACCAGATTGTTAAACAAGGGCTGCAACTGCCGGTTGCCGAATTGGCTAACAGCATTACCAAAGCCCAACACCTGGTTTTTACAGAGGTTATGCATGATAAGCTCCAAAAAATGATCAATCCCTTTATGGAGAATGCGGCGGTTGTTGAGATTGAAGAAATTGCAGAGAGTAAAATAGAAACCCTGCCGCAGGTGTTGTATCATGTACCTAACTTCATCACCAAGCTAAACCTGCTGAATTTATTTATGCAGGAGGATGAACTGTTTACTAAAACTATCGTATTTGTAAACACCCGCCAAACGGCTGAAAAGATCTATAAAACACTTCAAAACAGGCAGAACACAACCGTTGCCATATTTAACTCATGGTCGATTGAATTTAAGGGAATAGTGGATATAGAGGAGTTTAAGGAGTCGGAACAGGCAAGGATCCTGATCATCGCCGACGAAAAAACACAATCGCCGGAACTGACTGATATTCCGTTTTTGATCCATTTTGAGTTACCTGCCGAAAAAGAAATCTTTATTGAGCGCGTGACCAACCACGCACCCGGTGATGACGAAGAAGAAACGTTGGCCCTAACATTTGCCACTGACCTGGAGCTTACCCTTGTAAAAAGGATTGAGCAAGCCATCGGCAAAAGAATACCATTAGGCGAATTACCTGCAGATCTTGTGATCGAGCAGGAAAGAAAAAGTTCAGTAGCAGAAGAAAAACAACCTGTAAAAACCAAAGTAACTGTCCCCGTTGCCGGCGAAGCGTTTCACCAGAAAAAACCGGAGAATGCGAAAACATATAACTACAGCTCGGGTCAAAAAGCCAAGATGAATAATAAGAGGAAACATTGATTAGGGTGAAAGTTTAAGCGCAAAAGGTTTCCTCTAAAAATAAATGTCCCGGCTTAGTTTAAGACTGTCAAAATGCTAATGGGAATTTACGGTCGTGTTTTTCTGTTTAATTAATTCCACTATTTTGAAGTAAAAGATTATGCAGCAAAATAAAGTGGAAAATCCGTTGGCTAAAATCAATGGAAAGTTAGCGATTAAAATACCGTAAATCAGCCAGAGTAAGGTACCTGAAGACATCATCAAATACATTGGGAGAGATAAATCCTCTGTAGAACGGCTCCTCCAGGATTTCACAACTTGCGGAAAAAAAGCACCGGTAGTTAGTATAGCGGCGACAAAGCCAATAGTTTCAATTGTTTTCATATATCAATGATTTATAGTTTATGCGTTAAAGAATTTGAATATTCAAATTAAGATAAGGCTGTAAGAACGGATCATCCGGCTCCAGGTTGGTAACCAATATATCGATGTTAGTGGTTTTGCAGATTTGAATGGTTGACACTGTATTGAATTTATCAGACGTTGGAACAGCGATAAGCTTATCTGCCATTTGGCTGATACGAGTCTTCACCTCCGCTTCTTCCAGTATCGGGTCGGTAACTCCAAATTCAGGGTGCAGGCTATGGATGCCCAGTACACTGATATCGGCATGCATAGCCCGGTACTTTTTCAACACATCAAAGCCTGTTGATATTTTTGACTTTTTAGAAGCTTTGCCGCCAGCAAAGATGAGTTCAATGTTCGGAAACTCAAAAGCGAGGTTTGCAATAGGGTAACTATGAGTGATGAGCGTCAGCTGAATATTGCGTGGCAGGAAACTTGCAATTAAAAAAGGCGTTGTTCCGCCATCGAAAACCACAACCTGCCCGTCTTTAAATAGCTGCGAGGCCTTTTTGGCAATTATTCGTTTCTCAGCATTCGCATACAACTCCCGTTCATGATAAGTAACAGGCAGGGGTGTTTTTGGTTGCGCCCCACCTTTCACTCGTGTAATCAATTCTGCATCTGCCAATTCATTAATATCCCGCCGGACGGTATCCTCAGATGTATTCAACATTATGCTCAATTCCTGGTAATGGACCCGATCATTTAACCGAAGCTGTTCCAGTATGCGCTGTTGCCGCTCGTCCTTAGTCATTTGCAAATATTTGCATCAAATATGCAAATATTTTGATTTATTTGCAATATAATAAAATACGATCCTATGAAATTTAAAGCGGTAATCTTCGATCTTGATTGTACAGTAGCGGACACGCTGCCGCTGTGTATTGCGGCGTTTAAGAAAAGCGTCGAACCATTGCTTGGAAAAGAAATCAGCGAAGAAGAAATTATATCTACGTTCGGACCTTCTGAGGAAGGAACTATCCGGCAACTAATACCTATGCATGAAGAGGCCGGAGTTAAAGCTTATTTGCATCATTATGAGCAATTGCATTATACCTGTCCTCAACCTTTTCCGGGGATAAAGGAGCTACTTCAAACATTAAACAGCAATGGGGTGCAACTGGCCATGGTAACGGGTAAAGGCATCCATAGTACCCGGCTATCACTCAATCAATTCGGTTTAGCCCGTTACTTCAGGATATTCGAAACCGGTTCGCCTGATGGCCCCAATAAAGTAAACGGTATTCGATCAGTTCTGAATCGAATGCAAGTGAATGCGGGTGATAGCTTGTATGTAGGTGATGCACCAAGTGATATCCGTTATTGCAAAGAAGTTGGCATACCGATAGCTGTTGCGGCTTGGGCAACCACAGCTAATGCCGCGCAACTGCAAAAACTTAATCCTGATTGGTTGTTCCATTCAGTGGATGAATTTTGCAATTGGATTCTAAATTGTATTTAGTTGCAGGTAAAACTAAATACATACTTTAAGTTATTCATTGCAAACTGGCCCTGGTGTTTTTTAATCATCATACTCAGATTAAATATTAAGATATAAACTTGGTGTGCCGATATACAAGTCTTCCACTTTTTTTCGGGCCCATTCTGTTTTACGCAGAAATTTCAGGCTTGATTTGATGCTTGGATCGCTGATAAAACAATTGATGCGGATGCGCTCACCCAATTCGGGCCAGCCGTAATGTGTTACAAGGGCATTCAGTACCATTTCAAGGGTTTTGCCATGCAGCGGATTGTTCGGTTGCTCGGTCATCATTGCAAAAATAGTAAACATCCATGTAGAGACGCAATATTTTGCGTCTCTGACCTGCCTTTTATGGAGACGCCCAGATATATCGGGGCGTTTCTACCTGATAAATCGAAAATCAAACCTTTTCCAAATATTCCGCCAGCGATGTGCCAACAATGTGTGTCCAGCCCATGGCAAAGTTTGTTCTTGCAAAATCCGGATCTTTGGGAAAAGTTTCCAAACCGGTATGGGTTAGCCTTACTTTGGTTTGATCGCCATCCGGAAAAAGCTCCCAGGTAACGTAAGATTGTCCTGCATGACCATCATAACGCCAGCTATGCGTAAGTTTTTTACCGGTGATGACTTCAGTTACTACACAAATGTGCAAATAGCTCCGGTCTTCCGGCCCGCCGCTGAAACGGAACTCAAAGCCAACCTCAGGTTTAAATGCGTCGAGCTTAAAATACCATTGTTCCATTTTATCCCGGTCCGTAATGGCCTGCCACACTTTTTCAGCGGGAGCGTTATAGGTTCTTTCAATTACAAAAGGTTCTGTTTCCATAATTTTACATTTTAAAATGCAACTTGTTTATTCTTCGGTTTGCTCTTCCACATATTCCCTCAGTTTGGTACCGATAAAGTCGGTCCACCCGGCAACAAAATTGTTTATAGCAAGATCTGGATGCAAATCACCACGGAAGGTTTCAACTCCGGTATGGGTTAATACGAGCCTCGTCCCTTCGCCATCCGGGAACAATTCCCAGCTAACAACTGAATCGCCGGGGTATCCCCCAAACTTCCATTCATAACTGATCTTTTTAAAAGGGATAACTTCTTTAATTTTCCAGATATGCCCGTACACCTTATCCGGGGTTGTCACATCAAACCGGGTTTCAAAGCCAACTTCGGGTTCAAATTCCTCCAGCATAGGGAAATACCATTGCTGCATTTTTTCTATATTAGTAATGGCTTCCCATACCGACTTAACAGGCGCATTATAGGTGCGTTCGACTACAACCTGTTCATTTTTCATTTTTATCAGGTTTTATTGGTGTATTTTTATTTATTTCAGCTTCCTTTTCCAGAAAATCGCCCAGGGCATCCAGTTTTGTATTCCAGAATACTTTATATTTTTCAATCCAGGCGGATACTTCTCCAAATTTTTTAAGGTTGGCAGTACAGTAGTGCTCCCTCCCCTGCCGGCTAACGGTAACCAAACCGCATTGGGTAAGAATTTTGATCTGCTTGGAAATAGCAGGCCTGCTGATGGAGAAATTATCCGCAATAGCATTCAAATTCAAAGGATTGTTGGCCAGCAGGTCAATAATTTCTCTCCTGGTCGGATCGGCAATCGCCTGAAAAACATCTCGTCTCATAAAATATAAATACCGGTAACCATTCGGTTACAAATATAGTGATTGGTTGATTGAGTTGGATTGAGTTGATTAAGTTATTTTTTTAAGAATATTGCCAGGCTTTAGCCATGTCAACTTAATCAACCATTCAACCTAATCAACTTAATCAACTACTTTTCCGACGGATTCTTCTTCCCGGCCAAAAGTTTTCCGGTTAGCTTTTCCAGGCGCTCATTCCGTGTTTTTTCCTGTTTGGCTGAGAGGATCCAAACAACATATTCTTTTTTATTGGTAAAGGATAGGGAGTCAAAAAACGTCATAGCTGCCGGTGATTTTGATACAACCTGCTGCATATCAGGAGGTAAGGTAATTTGTCTTTTTTCAAGATCAATAAATTCGGCATATTCATTTGTCTTTATGGCTTCATTCCGGAATTCCGAAACTTTCGCCAATCCTTCCTGTTTCATGCGGATCGCAGTCCAGGTATCATCAATACCTGCGGCAGCCACAGTTCGCAGTCCGTATTTGGCAGGTTCGTCCCAGCTGCCCATCATCTCCAAATCAGATTCAACACCCGAGCTCTTTTTAGGATAAGTTACCCAAAAAATAGTTTCGGGTTTTAACAAAGGCGAAATAACAATCAAACCGGTCTTAAGTTCTCCGCTGTTTTTTACAAACAGTTGGATACCGTCAAAGTTGCCATCGGGCTCAAATGACGATGTAACTCCATCTGGCAATGGCTCCAGTACAGAAAGATAATTACCAGGTGCGTTATAAAAAAGCCAATTTGTATTTGGTTTGATATAAAGTTTTTTTGAAACGGGACTCATGGCGGTAACTGATTTATGGTTAAAGTTTAATGATTGGTTATTGGGTACAAATTAGTACTTATCCACATGGTATGAACAAAAATAAAGGAATATTGTATGCTAAAAAAGAATAAATTGCGACGCAGATATTTAGTTGTATCAATTTTTTGATTTAACCCGTAATGACTTATACCGATATAGATAAACGTAAAAACGCATTTATTTTTGAGCTGGACGATGTGCTTTATCCTGAAAAAGACTATTTATTCCAGGTCTATTATCTTTTTGCAAGCCTGCTTGAATATGCTGAATTGATTGACGCAAAAGAGACAACCGAATTGATGGTAAATACGTACAATGAAGACGGAGCTGCGTTTGTTTTTGACAGGTTGAAAGAGAAACTGAATATTGATGAAAAATACAGGGACAATTTAAATCACTTATTGATCACAGCTAAGCTCCCGTTAAAGCTGCTGCTCTATAAAAATATGTTAAATTTACTCCAGGAAATTGTGATTGACAGAAAAAAAGTGTTTATTGTGACAAACGGCAACCCTGAGCAGCAATTAAATAAAATAAAGCAAACCGAGTGGCACGGCCTCGAACAATATTTAATCGCTTATTTTGCGGAAGAGACCATGCCTAAACCTGAACCGGATGTGATCGATCTGTTATTAAGCGACCACAACCTGCAACGGCGGGAAATATTAATGATTGAGAACTCCGAAAACGACAGGCTTTGTGCCGATGTTTGCGGGATTGACTACATAAACGCCAATGATTTTTTATAAGTTAAATAATACCATACAAAGCGTATTTTCGTTAACAAACTACTTGAGACACAAATAATTCATCATATGAAAAAAATATTTTACTTAACGCTCGTAATTTCGATTTCTTTATTTGCTGCCTGCAAAAAGAGTTCGAATAACAAAACCAACACTAATCCCACAGCGCCTTCAAAAATTGGCACTACGCTGCAACTTGTTCAGGATTCAATATGGCTTTATGCAAAGGAGGATTATATATGGTTCAATCAGTTACCAAGTTATGTGCAGTTCGGCCCGAGAACATTTACTGATCCTGATCCATTAACAGCTTTAACAAAGGAAATGGATGCACTTTCGCAATACGCCATCAACCCCGCAACCAGCTCACCTTACGAGCAATCCACACTTGACCCCGGAACAGCTAAATACTCTTTTATTGACGACGGAACAGAATCCGCGGCCTTAAACGGTGTAAAAGGCGATTTTGGTTTTGATGTACAATACAACCTATGGAACGACCTCCGTGTTGAATATGCCTACGCGGGCTCTCCGGCAGGTTTGGCAGGGATCCATCGGGGCGACATGATCACAAGTATAAACGGCAGTACAAAAATAACGTACGACTCCGGCATTTATGGGGACGGAAGCGGCACCAATCTTAATTATGTAAGCAATGCCATATACAATAGCAAAACAATTACAATGGCGCTAACCCGGACAGACGGAACAACTTATACCGCGAGTTTAAATACCGCCAATTACAACGTAAACCCCATATTGAAAGACACCGTAGTGACGGACTCGGCTGGCCACAAAGTAGGTTATCTTGTTTTTAATACCTTTATAGATAACAATGTTGCCGATCCGTTATTGGATGCGGCTTTTGCTCAATTTGCAACTAATGGAATCACAGATCTTGTGGTAGACTTACGCTACAACGGCGGCGGTTACGTGGCAACAGCCGAACATCTCGACGATTTATTAGTACCGGCCTCGAAAAACGGAACTCTCATGTACAATACCTATTATAACAGTAATCTTGTATCAGGAAAGGATCCATTACTCGGCTATCAATGGCGGGTTATCAATGGGACAGATGTAAATTACGGTGAGTTTAGTTATACAGTTGCAGACAATGTCACAAATTTCGCAAAGAAGGGATCATTAAATATTAATCGCGTCTTTTTTATTATCACGGGGCAAACCGCCTCGGCCAGCGAGTTGACTATAAATAATTTACGCCCCGAAATGGATGTACAATTTATTGGCGAACAAAGCTATGGCAAGCCGGTGGGCTTTTTTGATATCGATATCAACAAATATATTATGTTCACCCCCGAATTCTCGGTTCAAAATTCCGCAGGTCAGGGAGGATACTACGGAGGATTTACACCAGGCAACGGCTACCCCGGCGTAAATGATTATGATGACCTTACCAAAGACTGGGGCGACCCAACTGAAGGTTTACTTGCCGATGTGCTGAGATATACCTACAAAGCCACATATATAAAACCTGCGGGCGCTGTTAAAAACAAAGGCTTAAACCAGGTTTCGTTTGCGGCGGCAACTCCAAAACGAAATTTGCCTAACAAACATAAATTCACCGGAATGATCGGGAAGAAAACTTCGCTGCTGAATATTTTAAAGAAAAACAGGTAAGGCCGGTTAAAGGATAATAGTAGAAGGCAAAAGGCTTATTCGGGGGTGATACCTGATAAATCTTTTGCCTTTCGCTTTTATTGGTAGTACGCATCACTACTCACTACTCACTACTCACTACTCACTACTCACTACTCACTACTCACTACTCACTACTCACTACTCACTACTCACTACTCACTACTCACTACTCACTACCTTTAGTCAACCAATTCCCGCAAATCAACGGGAACAACCCTTGAAATGCCCTGTTCAACCATGGTTACACCGTAAATAATATCGGTGCTGGCAATCGTCCTTTTGTTGTGAGATATAACGATAAATTGCGATTCGGTAGAGAATTTCCGGATAATGTTGTTAAACTTATCAATATTGGTATCATCCAGCGGTGCATCTACCTCATCAAAAATACAGAACGGCGCTGGCTTTAACAGGTAGAGCGAAAACAGGATAGCCGTAGCCGTCAACGTTTTCTCACCACCCGATAACTGGTTTATAGATAAAGGCCGTTTACCCTTTGGCTTTGCAACAATATCAATATCCGATTCCAGCGGGTGTTGAGGATCGGTTAGGATCAGGTCGCACGAATCCTCTTCATTAAACAGGGAACGGAAAACTTTTATAAAGTTCTCGCGCACCAGGACAAACGAGGACATGAACTTTTCCTTAGCCGTGTCATCTATTTCCTGTATAGTAGCCAGCAACGAAGCTTTGGCATCGCTCAAATCTTTTTTCTGGGCCTGGATAAAGGTATACCGCTCGTTCATTTCGTTATAGGCTTCAACCGCCATAGGGTTTATCGCCCCAAAATCATCCAGCTGTTTCTTTAGTTTTTCCGTTTTGTCGCGGATATCCTGTTCGTCTTCACCCTCGCCTGGTTCTGTTTCCGGTAACTCCTGTATATCAACATTAAACTCAACCGATAACCTTTCCTTTAAAGCATTCAGCTCCAGTTTAAGGTTATTGCGTTCGTCCTTCAGTTCATTTTCAATAACTTCGGCGTTATCTTTTTGCCGCCGCAAGGCAGTTATTTCGTTTTCCGTTTCAGTTATTTTGCCGCGCCATTCATAATATTCCTGCTCCGCCTGCTGGGTGGCTTTTTCAAGTTCTTCCTTTTGAGAGTACATCTCGATAAGGTCATCGTCGGAGTTATCCGCCAGCTGCAAATTCTCCTGGATAGCAATTTTTACCTTATCCAGCTCTGTGCTATTTTGTTTGATGCGTACATCAAGGCTTTCCTGCTGGGTTTCCCGGTAATCAAGATCCTTAACTAAGCCCGATACTTTATTTTGCTGCTGATGGAACCTGATATTTTCCTGGTTATAGGTATTTGATTGTACCGAAACATACTCGTTCAGCTCATTAAATTCGCCCTGCTTTTCAACCAGCAACTCATTTTGATTTTGCTTTTGAACTTTTAACTCTTCCAATTGCGGTTGAAGAACGAGTTTTTCAGCCTTAATGCTTTCTATTTTCCGGGCGATATCTTCCTTACGGTTAAGGCTGTTTTCAATAAAGGTTTGGTATTGCTCCTGCCGGGTCTTTACCGTAACAAGTTCGGTATTCAGCAGGTTCAATTCATGTTCTTTTTGTTTGATCTCAGCGGCTTTCCCCGATTTTTTTAACATCGATAAGTTGCTTTCCAACTCCTCAAACCGGGTTTTAAAGCCAGTCAACTCAATATCTATCAGTTTTATTACTTTCAACAGCGCGTCCAGGTTTTTTGCCCTGCCGATACGCTTGCCTTCAAACAAACCAACCGAGCCGCCTGCCATGGCGTATCTTGACTTATTAAACTTGCCGCTTTTACCAATAAGCACTACGCCCGCCTGCAATTCAGCATTATTGAGGGCTTGTTCGTTGTGGTCATCTATCAGGTAAACATTCTTCAACAGGTGATCACATAGCGGCTGGTAATGCTTATCTACCTCCACCACATTTAATGCTGGAATGGCAGCCCCTCCAATAGCCCCCTCTAAATCTCCCCCGGTTGGGGAGACTTTTAGATCGTCCGAAGTTAAAGTCCTCCCTACCGGGGAGGATTTAGGAGGGGCTGGGGCTTGTGCGCTATAGCTGCTTAAGACAAAAAACTGGGCCCTCCCTTGTGTCGCACTGCTCAATAAATTGATTCCCCTTATAGCATCATTATAGGTTTCTACCACATAATGATTCATCAAAGGTTCCAGGTAGTTTTCAATAGCTACCCGGTATTCCTCACGGCAAAATAAAATATCGCTGAACAACGGCGCGTTCTTCGACCAATCTGTATTTTTCTTTAAAAAGCGGATCGACTCAGGGAAACCTTCCAGGTTATCCACCATGCTTTTGGTAAGGTTATACTCATTCTGACGGGCGTCCAGCTTTCTGCCTTCCCTGATGATGTTTTCCTGCAGGATCTTTATCTCGTCCTCAATGCCCCTGATCTGCCCCTGTAAATTATTTTCAAAATCGACAGCCTGGCGGTAATCCAGTTCCGCGCTTTCAACCCTAACTTCCAGGCCTGCTACCACTTCATTAAAATGCGAAAGCTCGGCCTCTTTGTTGGTGGTATCCTCCATATTCCGCTGGCTCTCCTGTTCGAGCGCCTGCTGTTGGATTTGTAAGATGTCAAGATCTTTCTCCGTTTTATAAACCTGGTTTTGCAGCCGGGTATTAACGCCGTTCAGTTCATTCAATTCATTCCGGCCGGCTGTTTGTTGCTCACGCAACTCATCAACGGCAGCCTTCAGGTCAGCAACCCGTACCCGGATAGTCTCCAGATTTTCGTCTTCCTGTGCCTTCTCTTCCGAAAGGCGTTTTATATTGTACAGTACATGGTTCAGCTGGCTTTTATCCCGTTCCAGTTCTTCCATCAAACGGGCTTCTTTATCCTGCTGAAATTTTAGCTGCTCGTTTTTTATCTTTTTTTCACTTTCGTACGCCCTTATTTTAGCCACATATTCATTAGTAGCTTTTTGTTGGGTAGACAGGTTTTTCTCTTTGGTAAGACTATCGAGTTTTTCCTGTTGTAAAACAGCCTCAAGGCTGTCAATCCGGGTTACTATTCCAGATTTCCCAACCCGGTGCTTCTGCTCCTGCTCTTCTATCCTGCCTAATGATTCACTAAATGAAGCAATCCTGAAAGAAGCCAGCATTACGCTCAACGATTTATATTGCTCTTTAAGCCGGTAATATCTTTCTGTTTTTTTTGCCTGGTTTTCCAGTGTCTTCAGGTTCTTCTCAATTTCAAAAAGCAGGTCCTCTACCCTTTCCAAATCAGCTTCGGTATCTTTTAACTTACTAAAAGTTTGCTTTTTGCGAAGTTTATATTTGGAGATCCCCGATGCTTCTTCAAACAAATTACGGCGGGAGCCTTCTTTGTTGGTGATGATCTCATCGATCATTTTTAATTCAATGATAGAATACGAATCGGCGCCAATACCTGTATCCAGAAATAAGTCGGTAATGTCCTTTAACCGGCACTGGACATCATTTAAACGGTATTCGCTTTCGCCGGTACGATAAAGCCTCCGGGTTAGTGTAACCGTGGTAAAATCAGTAGGTAAAATATTTTTGGTATTATCGAAAGTAAGTGATACTTCGGCCAGGTTAGCGGCTTTACGGCTTTTGGTGCCGTTAAATATCACGTTGTCCATCTTCTCCGAACGGAGCATCCGGGTACTCTGCTCGCCCAGCACCCAGCGGATAGCATCCACTACGTTTGATTTCCCGCAGCCGTTTGGCCCCACAATCGCGGTAATACCTTCGTTAAAATTGATGGTAATTTTATCGCCAAAGCTTTTGAAACCTTTGATTTCTAACCGGGTAAGCTGCATTTATTCTGTACTGATCTTAAAAATTTCGAACCTTCAAAGTAATCAAAAAAAAATCATTAAAAATGATTTTTTTAGAGGATAGTGTTTGGGGTTAGTCCGGAAGTCCGAAAAGTCCGGAAGTCCGAAAGAAGCTACAGGACGTTTCGGCAAAACAACCTAAGTTTTGCCGAAGATATTAATTTTTTACTGATATACCGGTTCTGCAACGGAACGTATGGGCATTCAGATGTTTTCATTGATTAATCCGACCTCAAGCGTTCCACTTTTCCACAAGGAACAGGCGGAACACTATGAAACACCCTCACTATCAGTCTGTTTCATTTTTACGCTTTTAACAAACTGGCTAAATACCTGATAATCAACGTTGCTATTTTTGCATTTTTTTTGCAAGAAGCCTGTAATTAGATGAATATCAGCTGTTTTGCAAATAAAGATGGTTGTTTGTTAATGATTAATCCTGATTTAAGTTTATACTTGTCCCATCTGAAGGTTGTAAATCAAATAGCTGATAATATTTTCAGGTTGAGGTGAAAGCTAAAAGGCGAAAAGTAAAACGTCTTTTTTGTATAAAAACTTAATTAAAACAAATCCCGAACCTTTAAGCTTTTACCTTTATCCTTTCACCTTTTTAGAGATATGAAGATAGCAATATTTGGCGCGAGCGGTCGCATTGGCAGCAGGATTGTAAACGAAGCTTTAAACCGAGGGCATGCGGTTACCGCCATTGCCCGTCATCCTGAAAATTACACTTTAGAAAAACCACACCTGAAGGTTACCCGGGGCGACCTGTTTAATACGCAGGACGTGGAAACCGCAGTATTTGATCATGATGCTGTAGTATGCGCTTATAACTTCACCCATGGAGCACAGCCTTCAACTATTATCGAAATCACAACACCGTTATTAAATGGCTTAAAACAGGCAGGAGTAAAAAGATTGTTGATAGTTGGCGGCGCAGGTAGCCTGGAAGTATCTCCGGGTGTTCAACTGGTTGATACGCCGGATTTTCCGCCTGCGTATAAAGCAGCAGCATTGGCGCACCGGGAAGCGTTAAAAATATACCGGCAAGAAAAAGATATTCAATGGACTTACCTTAGCCCCGCTGCCGAAATTGTTCCGGGCGAACGTACAGGAAAATTCCGGATTGGAATAGATCAGTTATTAACCGGAGCTGATGGACATAGCTGGATCTCGATGGAAGATTATGCCATAGCAGTTATTGATGAACTGGAAACCCCGATGCACGTAAGGGAGAGGTTTACGGTAGGTTATTGAGCAAAAAGCTGAAAGCTAAAAATTCAAAAGCTTTTTGCTTTGGTCTTTTAGCTTTTAGCTGCTTTTAAAACCCAATCTCCCCCTTCAAATACGTCACTGCTTTGCCGCTGATCAGCACCCTGTCGCCGTGTAGTTCGCACCATAGCTCTCCTTTACGGGCAGATAACTGGTAGGCATGCATCTTATCCTTACCCAGTTTTTCGGCCCAGTATGGGATCAGGTTGCAATGTGCCGAACCGGTTACCGGATCTTCGGGTATGCCTGCACCCGGGGCAAAAAACCGGGACACAAAATCTGTTTTTTTTCCTTTTGCAGTTACAATAACCCCAACCGTATCCATCTTTGAAAGCGCATAAAAATCAGGCGAAATATCCTTTATATCCTATTCAGATTCATAAACCAAAAAATAATCCCTTGATCTTAAAACTTCCAGCGGCTGTTTTTCTCCCAATGCTTCCACCAGGCCAATAGGCGGCTCAATATGGATGGGCGGTCTTGAAGGAAAATCCATGGTATATTTATCACCATCCTTTTTAACGGTTAATGTGCCTGCCTTTACGGTTTCAAAATGAATCTCGTTCCCTGCGAATCCTAATTGGGTAAATAAAATATGGGCCGATGCCAATGTAGCGTGGCCACATAAATCGATCTCGTATTCGGGAGTGAACCACCTTAGTTTATAGCCGGTCTCATTCTTCACAAAGAAAGCAGTTTCAGCCAGGTTATTTTCAATGGCAATTTTTTGCATGGTTTCATCCGGGAGCCATTCATCCAATGGGCAAATAGCAGCCGGGTTACCGCCAAAAAGCTGGTCAGTAAAGGCATCAGCCTGGTATATGGGGATTGTCATAAAATCTATTTTTTTAAGATCACTGCTAAAAGGTGAAAGGTAAAATGTTTTTTTTAAATGAGAAAGACTATGATGAAAAATGATGGTTAAATCGGCATTAGAAACTATCTTTAAACCTCATTCTATCCATAAAACTGAATTGCCGCTATCATCTTCGCCCGGCTCCCAAAGCTTATCCTCGGGATCTCTGATCCGCTGCCCGTCAATACTGAATTGATACAGGTATTTTCCGGGCTTTAAATATAAGGCGATTACCCATTCATCGCCTTTATGGGCCAAAGTATATTCACCCTTTTCCCATTTACTAAAGGTACCGACCAGCTTTATATCTCTTGCGTCGCCATGCCCCTTTAATTTAAAGATATGATTTGGCTTCACCGGTACAAACGAATTGGTTACCCCATCTTCAACAGCATAAAATGGATCAACCGGGTCGGTTATCCAGTTACCGTCGACAATAAACTTATAATTATAATTACCGGCAGTAAGTGTTAAAGGCTGCGGCAAGATCCAGCCGTCTCCTGTTTTTTTTAACGCTATTTCATCCGGGTTCCAGCGATTAAAATTACCGGCCAGCATCACTTTTTGGGCCTTCGGGTATCCGGCAAGTTTAAAATTCACTTTTTCACCTAAATTTAAAACGGAACTTATGTTGCCATCCACATCTTTTTCTTTCAGCGGGTTTGCCGGGTCTGTTACTGGTTTTCCGTCAACCAAAAAACGATATAAATGCTTTCCGTCAATTAAATACATTTGAAGCAACCACTCGTTGCCGGTTTTCGCCATTAGCAACTCATTTCCATCCCAGTTGTTAAAATCGCCCGTTACGGTTATTCTTTGAGCCGATGTATTCCCTTGTAGCCTGAAGGTGTAATTATATTTATAGAAGGCCGAGTTGAGGTTCCCGGCTTCATCATCTACCCGCTGCAGGTTGTTGGGGTCGGTTGTCCACCTGCCATCAATAATATATTTGTACTCATAAGCGCCAGGATTAAGCTTAACATCAAGCATCCAGCCGCCATCTGTTTTTTGCATTAACCCTTTTAAGGTACTCCAGTTATTGAAACTACCGGATAAAAATACCCGTTTTGCCCGCTCATACCCGGGGAGGATAAACCGGGTAAGGCCCGAGGACAGCCCAAATACTGTTATTTTTGCGAACTTATTGACGCCATAATTTACAGCCTCAGGATACCCTGGTTTACCATCAATTTGCGGTATCCGGGTGGTGATCATATAGGGCTTGCTCTGGGGGTTATCGTTCAAATCACTTAACGACCTGTCAAATCTCAGTATGCTGCCTTCATGCGATGCCATGTTCCATCCGTCAGCATTTAATCCGTCAAATTCGCCCTTCAAAACCTTACCGGCCATTACTTTGCTTATTCCCGCGATCTTGAAAATGCTATCCAATTCCTTTTGCGGTGATTTCAGATCAATCTGCAAAACAAGATGATCGTCTGCTATTATCAGCGTATTTCTTTTTTGGGCACAGGCAATATTCATACCGCTCAAAAGCAATATCAATATGATCACTATATTCCCGATACGCCTCATAATTACTGGTTAGTGTAAATGTACATTTCAAATTCCTTTTTAACGAAATTGATAGTGAATATCCCCCTTACAAAAAAATCATACCCCAAAATCCCGTCTACCGAATGACCGTACGCTTTTCCCATTTTATCCAGATTGGTCAATAATACGCGATTTAACATAAATGTTCTGTCGCCGACAATTAACTCGTCAAAACGTGCATAAAGCACCTCAAAACTTGAGCCGCCAATCCCGGTGACTGTAGACCTGTTGATTACTTTCATTTCGGGTATTATTTTTTTAACCCTGTCATAATCCAGCAAGTTGGTTTCGGCGCCACTATCAAAAGCAAACCACAGTGCATGGTTATTTACACGTCCTTTCATATAAATAATGTCGCCGACATATTTAAAGGGGCTTACCATAAACCTGTCGCGATAGATCCTTTCCGTTTCAGGGATATTGCCGTCTTTATCCAGTTTTTGAATATAAAGCACATTCCTGAATAGGTCGACCGTAATTGCAAATTTTGAAAACAGACGGGTGCCCAACAAGCCGAGTATTTTTATATTTCTCCCATTTTCTATAGAAGACAAGTCTGTAACATCGGCAGTAAGCCTGCTATACTGAAGGTCGAGAATTTTAAAATTGTGAACCACCGTTGTAAAGGTCCCGGCGGCGGCGCCATTGATTCCTTCGGCTTCCTGATCACCTATTTTGGGTGCATCCCTGAAGTATGTTTCATTTAAAACCAGGTACGGAGCGCCGGTATCCAGCACAAAATTACCTTCAAGCGAATCAACTGTGGCTTCTATAATAATCAGGTTACCCGCCCTTTTAATGGGTACCACCAGGGTTTTAAAATCAGCATAAGGCGCCGGGTCGGGGCCTGGGTTTTCAATGGCATTTTTAAAGCTGATATTGCCGATAGCCACTTTTTTATTACCCAATACGCTGTTGACGCATATCATAAAAAGTAATAAAAAATACAGCTTACGCATCACATGTTTA
>Ga0206965_10093_pt1 | contig 26271 bp, 19 predicted proteins | sample Alteio_BWOrgHeat_26_FD_152973 | JGI IMG/M metagenome (GOLD analysis project Ga0206965, IMG submission 152973) | Enriched cells from forest soil in Barre Woods Harvard Forest LTER site, Petersham, Massachusetts, United States -... | ecosystem: Environmental > Terrestrial > Soil > Temperate forest >...
GAGGCGGAAGCCAGCGGTTCATGGTCAAATCGGGAAAAAGCTTTCGATATCCTGACTCCCAGTTCCGCATGGACGGTTTCATCAACCTCGACATAGGTAAACGGCTTCACCTTGTCCTGCAACCGCGCCAGGGCCTTTAAATAGGGTGCAGGCAACAAGTCCGGGCGGCTGGCCAGTATCTGGCCCAATTTGACATACGTCGGGCCCATGGCCTCGAGATCATCGGCGAGCTGCTCGGGCTTGATCTTGTCCGCCGTCGGCACTGGCTCGCGCACATCAAAACCTTCTTCCACATCCAAGTGCTTGACGATATCAGCCCGCCCATATTTCCACAGTAAGCCAGCAATTTGTCGATAGCGCTTCAGGTGGTTGGGGGAAAGCTTCATGAAATTGGGTTTAGCGAGCGAGTGGACTGGGTAAGCACCGCCACCAATTCACCCGGACCGCATGGTTAGAGGCAGTGTTTTTCTTGTGTACAAGATAACACGAGATTCCCTCTTTCGAAATGGGGTGTTACCCGCCAGATTGTTACCTAAATGCGGAAAAAGTTCCGCCGCACGCATCGGTCATTGACGATCTGGAGTGCGGGCGATCAATCAGCCCGCTCGATGCTCTTTCTGCCCGGCACAAACTGACCTCGAGTCCCGCCACTGCCTGATGGTAGATTTCATAGTCACGCTGATTTAATGTCTTAAATTTCGCCTGCACTGCGGATGGCACCTCTACTGTCTCATCACGGGCTGGACTTTGATTGGAGTGTAAAGCCGGCAGGTCACGAAACACGGGGAATTGCTCTCCCAGTAATAGCAAGCTCTTCGCATATTGGTCGGCGACGCCGACAAAGTGAAATTGCTCCAGGCCAAAACCCCACAAAAATTGCGATTGGATATTGGCAAAATAACGAGAGCAAAGAAATTGCTCCAGGCTCCATTTTTCGCGCTGCATCCGTTCCCAGGCGCGGTTTCCCCGCCCGTCGCTGCGGCACCAATAGCGGTAGTGCGATATCGCCCGTTGCAAGGGATCGCGTAGAAATGTGATGTAGGTGTGGTTTGGCCGGCGGGCAAATCCATCTCCAGTGAATCGCGCATATTTTGCCGTAAGAAAATGCCCGAACACAAAGGGCTGGGAAAAAATTGGTTCCCTCAAACTGCTGACCACGGCCTTAAAATTCCTTTTAAATTTGGGGTCGGACAATGGCATCCGGTTGTCGCGCCTCACCTGGTCGGCTCCAAATCGGCTCTCTAGCGCTTCCAGCAGCGAAGTGCCGGCAGTTTTCGGAACATGAGTAAAAATGTACCGCATGGAAATGTTGGCCAAATTTATTCAGTCGTCGCGAGCGTCGGGCCGAGTTTGCGCTTGAGCCATCAGCACGCGTTGCGAATCAATAACGAAGTGCAGGCTTCGTTACAGGGGTATTGGGAGTAGGGGGAGGCGGCTTTGGGATCAGCGTAGTAACGCAGGAGGGGTACGTTACTACTGTGTTAAAATCAGTTTAAATAACGTAGTTATTTAATTAAGCTAACCATGTCAAGCTGAGGCTTTTTAGTATTATTTGCTCAAAGTACTTTCAAGCACAGGTACTTTTAAAACTTCAACTGGCAACTATGCCGCATGCGTTGGTCTGGAGTCAGGGGCGGTTTCGCCGTCAAGCGGCTCGGCGGCCCGAGTTTTTCCAATTGTTTTTCCGCCGCTTCGCGCAACGCCCTCCAGCGGCCCCATTCGTAGTCCGGCGCGTGGATGACGTGGTTGAGCACACTGCGCCATTCCAGGTACGCGCGCTCAATGTCACCGGGACGCAGCGTGTCGTTGATATAGTGCTGCATCGTTGCCGGGTTCGCCCGCACGCGTTGGATGACCTCCGCCGCGCCTTCGCCGTACTCCGGCGTCACGCCTCGATCCAGATAACCCGGGCACGTCATGCCTTGGTAAGTCAATCGGCACAGGTTGCCCAGCTTGCCCCGCGCATGGACGATGGATTCAAACCGGTGTCCCGCGCGCAGGTTGGCCAGGTCGCGCGCAATTTCTTCCACCGGATAATTGGCATCCTCCAGCGCCGCCGCCACCGCCAGCCCTTCGCCGTGATTAAAGAAACTGAAAATAATTCCGCGTCGTGTTGGGTGCGCCCGTCCGTCAATGAGGCCGAGGCGAAACCACGTCTCGGCCACGCTCGCATCGCTCAGCCTCGTGGAAATCCCTGCCATTTCGGCAAAGCTCGCCGTCGGCGGCTCAATTTCACGCCGGGGCGGGTTGAGCAGTGGCTTGCCCAGCGAATCAACACGCGCAAACACCGAGGCCTGCGAATAATCCAGTCGCGCGCTGATGAGTCCGTTGTTTTCCACCATCTCCTCAAGTCGGCCTCCACTGGTGAAATGGGGTAGCAACGGCAGCAATTGTTTTTCAAACGCGTCGAGTTCCCAATACCGCGACGGTGGCGGCGCGCTCGGTCGCGTTTGCCGCCAGTGGTGGCAGATGCTCTTGTGCATCCATTTCACCAGCGTGATTTTCGCTTTGCCTTCCTCTTTCGGAAATACCGCCAGCGCGACTTGCCGCCCATAACGTGTTTCTTCGCCGCGCAATTTGCACAAATTGCCCAAATCCACGCCCGACAGCGCCTGGGGAAATTTTAGTGCCGGCATCCACGCGCCTTCTTCATACGCCAGCGCATCGCCCAGTTTAACTTTCACCGGCGGCCGCCGACGCTCCCATTGCCCGGCGGAGTTGAGCATTTCGACAATTTTGTTCGACGGCGCCGCATCTTTGTCGAGGCCGATGACCGGCTTGGGAATCGGCGGGGCAGGGGAGGCCGTTGTCGTGTTATTGAGAAACCGCTCCAAGCCCAATTCCGGCGGATATTCCGTAAAAAGCCGTTTGGCCAATCCCGCCGCCGCTAGCGCAGGTGACTCGCCTTTTTTAACCGCCTGATGCATCAAGGCCAGAAAGCTGGGCCACTCCACTGCGTTTGCGCGTTTGAGTTGCAGTGCCCGCGCTTCGCCCAAACGCGGTTTGGCCGGGGCCACCAGCACATAACCCTTTTCGTCCAGCCCGCGCCGGCCCGCGCGCCCAAACATCTGCAAAAGTTCATCCGGTCTTACCAGCCTCGGCCCCATCGAGGCCACGTATTCGCGGTCAGTTACGAGCACCGATTTCATCGAGAAATTTATTCCTGCGGCCAGGCCGGTCGTCGCCACCACCACGCGCAATTGCCCGGCCTTGGCGAGCGGCTCAACCAACCCCGCCCGCTGCATGTAGCTTAGCCCGCTATGGTGGAAGGCGATGCGGTGCCGCAATAATTTACCGAGTCGGTCCGATGCCAAAACTTTTTGTTCCGGGGTCAGCGTGAGAAAATCATCCAAAGGCAGCGCCGACGCGAGTTTGTTGGCTAACTCCTCCGCTGCCCGTCGTCGGGGTGCAAAAACCAGAATTGGCCCCAGGTCCGCCATCAACGCGCGGGCAATCAGTCGCGGCCAGAACCCGCGCACGCCCGTCGGCACCTGGTCGGGGATGGCTTCCAGTTCCACTTCATCCTGCGGCACGGGCCGCTCCCAGTGGCTGACGAGCACCGCATCGCGTCCGATTGCGCGCAACCATTGCAATGTCTTTTCGGGATTCGCCACGCTACCGCTTAGCAGCAGCAATTGCGTATTCTTGCCTGCCAGCGCCAGGATGAGTTCGTAGTTCACGCCTCGCACCGGGTCGCCCAGCATTTGGTATTCATCCACCACGAGCAACTCCGGCCCTTCGCCGCGTAAAAAACGTCCCTTCTGCGTCTCGAGGGTCGCCACCACCACCGGTGCATCCAGATTGTCCGTCACGTCGCCGGTGGCGATGCCCACGTCCCAGCCCTGCTCGCGCCATTCGTATAATTTGTCGTTGGCCAGTGCGCGCGTCGGCACCGTAAAGATGGCCCGCTTGCGTCCGCTGGTTTGCATCAACAACTCAAAAATATAAGTCTTGCCGGCGCCGGTCGGTGCATGGACTACCACGTCACGCCCCGCTTGCAGCGACCTTAAAGCTTCCTGCTGCCAGAGGTCGGGGATTTTTAAGGCAATGTCGAGTAGACCGTCTACAGATGCCACGCATTTTTTCTAGGCGAAACTTTGTCCCGCCGCAAGTTGAAACATATTTTTCAGGCCAAAATTACTGACATTTTTTTGACAAGTGCCCTGGCGCACACTCTTGCCACTTCCAGGGCGTTGTCGCATAATTGTTACGAGGGTTTCCACCCCCATCCCTTGTCGTGAAACGCCACCTGGTTTTCTTTTACTGGTTATTGCTGCTGGTCTCCACTTTGTCCATCGGTGGGGTCACGTTTTATCTTCTTGAGCGCGAGAGCGACCGCCTGCGCAGCATTGCCGAGGATACCGCCATCCAGCGGGGTAAAAATATTGCTTCGAACCTCAGTACCCAGGTTGCCCAGGCCAAATTTGCAGCGATGGATGCTTTGCTCAAACTGCCGCCCGGACCCCACGCAATGGATTTAGCGAAGGACTCGATTCCCTTCGCCCGTAGTCTGTTTCTTTATGATCCCAAAATCGGACTGGAATTGCCTTTTCCCAACACCCCGGAGAGCGACTTGCTTGAACCTTTGCTTCACATCCGCGGCGATTTGCGTTTTGGCTGGATTTGGGACGAAATCAGAGGCCCGTTACCCCGGAGCGTAATGATTGCCAGCTTACAGCGCTTGATCACCACCGGCAATAATTCCACCACCAGCATAGTTTTACAACAGACCAGCACGACAATTCCTCCGGTCAGCGGTTTGGATAATACCAGTTATCCGCCCTCCGATTCCGTAGGTGGTAATTTGAGCATCGAGCCTGGCAGCATTAATGGAGGCAAGGATAGCGTTTTAAATTCCTCGACCGGTAGTTTAGGTGTGTCCCAAATCACGTTCTTTCAATTGCCAAATGGCTCCATCACCGTTTCCCAGGGAACGAGTCCTGCCAAACCCGAACAAAATTGGGTGCCAGTTGACCGGCGGGGCAATCCACGCTGGTTGGGCTGGGTGCGTACCGTGCCAGATGGTCCTGTGCGTGGTATTTTGCTCAGTTGGGAAAAGCTGGAAAAATCCATGAGTGATGCTTTTCCGGAGAAGCTGGATGCCGCCGACGGCTTCATCTTGAAAAATCCCGCCCATAAGGCGGTGATTGCCCATTTTGCCAACGGCGCTTTGGTGCAGGATGGCCATGGCAACGATCCGGTTGACGACCCCTCCGCCAAACCCGCCTTTCCCTACATTCATCTACTCCCGATTGGCGCAGAAATGCCCGGCTGGAGTCTGGAAGTCTATTTCAACCCCGAAGCGAAATTCTCCAGCCATTTCATGGTGCTCGGCACCGTGCTGGTCACCGTGCTGGTCATTTCAGTGCTGTTGGGCGGCACGCTCTTGATGCGGGAAGCCCGGCGCGAGGCTTTTGACGCAGCCCGCAAAACCAGCTTCGTTTCCAATGTTTCCCATGAGCTGAAAACTCCGCTCACCACCATCCGCATGTATGCGGAACTATTGGGCGAGGGCCGCGTGCGCGATCAGGCCAAGCAGAAAACTTACCTCACGACCATCATCAGCGAAAGCCAGCGCCTCACCCGTCTCGTCAACAACGTGCTCGATTTCAGCCGCCTCGAGCAGGGCCGCAAGCAATATAATCCGGACGATGTTCCCCTTGCCGAAGTCGTTCGGTCCGTGATTGAAGCCCAACGCCCGCGCCTTGAAGAAGCCGGCTTCCAGGTTGAAACAGATCTTACTGCCGCCGCGGACTTGCATGTGCGCATCGACCGCGACGCGCTCGAGCAAGTCATGCTTAACCTGATGGACAACGCGCTCAAATACGCCGCCGACGGGCATTGGTTGGGTGTAAAAATCTCCCATGACGCCCAACACGCCACGCTGACGGTTAGCGACCACGGCCAGGGCGTACCCGCCGACCAGCAGGAAAAGATTTTCGAAATGTTCCACCGGGTTGACGATTCCATTACCGCCCGTTTGCCCGGCGCAGGCCTCGGCCTCAGCATTGCCCGGCGCTTGTTGCGCGACCAGGAAGGCGACCTCCATTACGAGCCAAATCCGGGTGGCGGCGCATCCTTTGTCGCCACGTTGCCACTGGCCTTGATCGAGAAAAAGACTCCGCCACCAGCCCCCGAAGTCAGTCTGGCGACCCATTAAATTTTTCGCCGTGCAGTTGAGCCGCTCTTTGTTATCGTTCTGCCATGGCTTCTTTGTGCGTCTTTGCTCCGGCAAAAATTAATCTCTTTCTGGCGGTGACTGGCCTTCGTGACGACGGCTTCCATGAATTGATCAGCCTCGTCGCGCCCTTGGATTGGGGCGACACCCTCTGGCTGGATTCGCTGGCGGACGCAAATGCCGACACTCTGGCTTGCGATCATCCCGATGTACCGACAGATGCCTCCAACCTCGTTTTAAAAGCAGCGGCTGCCTATCGCAAACATACCGGCACCGGCGCTCCTTTCGTTCATTTTACCTTGCAGAAGTCCGTGCCTGCCGGTGCTGGCCTGGGTGGCGGCAGTAGTGACGCCGCGGCCGCTTTGCGCGGACTTAATCAATTGGCTTCCCATCCCCTGAGTCGCGCAGAATTACACTCCTGTGCAGCCGAGACGGGTTCCGACGTGCCCTTGTTTCTAGAAGGCGCCGCCGTGGTCATGCGGGGCCGTGGCGAAATCAACGAACTGCTGCCAGCTGCCGCCCGCGCAGTTTTGCGTGGTCGAAGAATTTTGGTTTTCAAACCTCCCTTCGGCGTGCCCACCGCCTGGGCTTATCGCGCACTGCGCGAACAAGGTGCGCAATGGTATATCCCAGCCGAAACTGCCGACGCCCAGCTCGCTCCGTGGCTGGCCCAGCCCGCTTGGGAAACCCTGCCACTGGGCAATAACCTCGAGCAGCCGGTATTCCAAAAATACGCCGCCCTACCGGTGCTACTGGATGAATTACGCTCCCGCTTTGGACTTCGTTGCCGGATGAGCGGCAGCGGCAGCGCCTGCTTTGCCTTGCTTGACCCGGACAGCCCATGTGCCGAAATAGAACAAACCATCCGCCTTGCGTGGGGCCCGGAGGCAGTTATCAAAGCAACCCAACTGGGCGGGATTTAATCTCCCGACTTAAACCGCGCCAGGTCAGCTTAAGGATTAACTGCGGAAGTGGAGAGGATTTTGCCGACGTCCAAAGGGGATAATTCCTGGACGCTCCAGTCATAAAAAAGATAAATGCCCATGCCGGCAAAACGAACGGGATTGCCGACGGGATAATCATTTCCAGACCGCGGAAAGGTCCCGTCAGGACCCGGTTCCAAAGTGATTCCATCGCTGGTGCCTACGGCTACATTGTTGGCCAGATTCGGCAGGAGACTAAGTCTCTGGCGCGTATTTGGATACTGGGAGGTCCGTTTTTGCTCATTCTTACCACTACGGTCGGCCAGGTAGGGGTAAATCGTCATACCATAGCCACGCTTATCTTCGTCACCCTTGGTGATCATGTTGTCCTGTTGCATCAAATATTCGGGATCGGTCATGACATCGGGCCACTTTGTTACTTCAACTTTGCTTCCGTCTGACGAGGGCTGAATTTGACCTTCCAGATAAGGGTAGACGATTTCCTCTTCCCAGGTTGCGCCGCGCGGATTGGCACTTCCTACTGCATTAGAGGGCACCGTGGAGGGACCGAAAAGTGGGGCTGGCAGCAGGCCGTTATTGTCGTTGGCGTAGGAGCCCAGGGCGCCGCCGATTTGCCGCAGGTTGCTGGTGCTTTTGGCTTTGCGGGCGGAGCGCTGCACTGCGCTTAAGGAAGGAACCAGAATGCCCATCAAGATGGCCAAAATAGCCATCACGGTCAACAGCTCCACCAGGGTAAAGCCATTACGATTGGAATTGGCCTGGCGGACAGACGAAACGCGCGACAAGTGGGTGGGGCGGGGCATGGATATAAAACCGTTCTCGAATGGCCAGGGATAAGCCGGTCGTGGGTAAAATAGATATCCCTTTCCTGCCGGTTTTGCATCCACCGCGCAAGCGCATAATCAGCCGCCGGGTCAATTTCCGTCTTTGCGCCCGGCGGAAAAATCGCTTACTTAGAGTCGTCCTCGTTTTTCGCGCAATGTTGTCACCTGTCCTACGCTCGCCGGTCGAAACGAACGCCGCTGCCGCCGCGCCGGCGCAACCGGCCACGGCCCATGCCGGCAGTCCGCTCGCCAGCCTGCCGCCTGCTGCCCGCATTTTGCGCACCGCCGCCCGCCTCTTTTACGAACAGGGCTATCATGCCACCGGCATTAACCAGATCATCGCGGAGGCTGGCGTCGCCAAGGCCACCTTCTACGCGCATTATCCTTCCAAGGACTCCCTCGGTGCCGCCTGGCTGGCCCAACAGCACGAAGCCTGGGTCAGTTGGCTGACCGAGCGGGTCACTCCCGTGCCCGATGCCCGTCGCCGCGTCGCCGTTCTCTTTGACTTGCTCGAAGTCTGGCTGCGCAACAACGATTACCGCGGTTGCCCGTTTTTAAATACCAACGCCGAGCAGCCCAACCCGCCGGACGCCTTGCGCGCCATTATTCTCCAGCATAAAAATTATTTGCGCGATTACCTGCGCAATCTCGTCCGCGCCGCTTTGCCGGGGCGCCTGGAAGCAGACCGGATGGCCCTGGCCGCCTACGTGCTTTTTTGCGGAGCCATCATCGAGGCCCAGGCCTTTCGTGACCCCTGGCCCGTGCGCACCGCCGCCCAAACCATTCTCGCCTGGTTTTAAAATCTAATCGCAAAACACCGGCGCGCCTTGCACGGCCAGCGTGCCCGAGCGCCCGGCGATGCTGCGTTCATGCACTTCGCAAACCGCGATGCTTTCACGATTTTTCAGGAGCATTTCGGCGTAGTTCTCCAGTTTGATAAATTCCACCTTTGCGGCTTTGGCCGCGGCAATTAATTCCTGGAACAGGCGGAGATAACGCCGGCCTTCCAATTCCGAATGTATCGTCAGCACATGTACGTATTCATCCGGCGCGTCTTTGATTAGTTCAAGATAGTGGGGGATTATTCGCTCGTCGGGGTATTCCGGCCGGCCGAGCAATTCATCGAGCGTGGGCAGGGTGGTGGGAATTTGAAGCGTGGTAAATGTCTCATCCCGCCAGCGGGGAAAAAACGGATGCGGCCCGCGCGTGTCGCTGCCATAAAGCAGTTCAAATTCATCATAGACGCGCAAGCTGTGTGCCGTCACCTGCCAGCCAGGTGTTCCCGCCACGCGCGGTTTTTCGCCAAAGATGCGCTCAAATTCCCGCACGGCCTGGCAGAACTCCTGTTGCGTGCGCGGCAAATCCCAGCGCGCCAGATAATCCTGCCACGCAAAATGGTCCCAGCAATGGATGCCGACGGTGAAACCCATTGATCGAATTTGGCGCAGCATGCCTTCATTGCGCTGGCCAATCATCGGCGCGGGTAGCAACGTGCCGTTCATCAACGTCCGCAATCCATAATTACTGGCGACATTGGTGCGCCCGATTTTTTTTAAAAAGCCGGGTCGAAATACCCGCCGGATGGCCTTGCCTGTGTTATCCGGCCCCAGTGAAAACAAAAACGTCGCCGGACAGCCCGCCCCTTGCAGGGTCTGGGCCAATGGCAGGGTATCCTCCCGCGTGCCGCGGTCGGTATCCACGTCAACCTTGATGGCCAGCCGTACGCTCATAATTAGTAAAGCCTGCGCAACCTGGAGTTAAGCTGAGCCGAGCATCCGACCCTCTTAGGCAAGACCGCTCCCGCTCCAGACGCAAGTGCGAAAACACTGTGGTTTGGTCGTTTTAAACAAAGCCTTAACCCCTGGTTGGGCTTTAGCCGGCGCGTCTTCCGCCAAGCCTTACGCAACCGGCGCCGCCACGGGCTCCGCTGGTGGGGTGGCAGCGCCATCGTCCGTTGCCGCTGCCTCATCGCCCTTGCCTTTGCGTTTACCTTTGCCCTTGGCTCCGGCCACTCGTGGCTTGAAGGCAAAGCCGAGTTTGCCTTTTTCATTCAAGGTTAAAAACGCCTCAAAAAAGCGACCGGTGCGTTTCGATTTAAATCCTTTGATCAAATCCGTCTTTTTCGCCGTGAGCAATTTTTCAAACTGTTCGCGCACAATCGTCGCGCCCAACAATACGCGCGAAACGCGGAACGTGCATTTCGCCTCGGGGCCGCGGCCATAATTCGCGCACACGTAGCCACTCGGCGTTTCATGCACCGGCGCGCCGTCGATGGGGCACACCCCGATCACGGGAAATTGCGATAAGTCCGCCGGCACGCTCGAGTCCGACCCATCCGCATTGCTGTTCTCAAATACGAACCGTACTTTTTTCTCCTCGTTTAGCTGCAACACCGCGGAGAACGGCCGGCCTTTTTTCGAGCGGAATCCATCCAGCGGCCCGATCTTGCCATTGGTCAGGATTTCCTGCACTTCGGCATGGCTGATTTTTCGGTTGCCGATGACTTTGTAAATATTCAACTCACCGTCCTGCGAGCGGAAGGTGCGGAAGGTTTCCAGCAATGGTTTGCCGTCACCGGGATAAATAATGTCCGTCGTGCTTGTGGCCACGGTGGCTTCGTCGAAATCACGGGTGCGGTCGACAATCTGCTTCGTCAGCTTGGCGATGTCCGCCATGAACTTCGTCCGCGTCAATTTGCCTTCTTCAATTTTACGCAACTGGTATTCCCATTCACCGGTCAGCGCCGGGCTGGTCAGTTCCTCAATCTTAATTGCCTTGAGAAATTCCATCAGGCTCTCGGCCTTCGTCGTGGGAATCAATTCGCGCTGCTGGCGCTCGGCATAGCGCAGGGCCAAAAGGTGTTCGATGATCGACGCGCGCGTCGCCGGTGTGCCCAGGCCTTTTTCCTTCATCGCATCGGCCAGGTCTTCATCTTCGACCAATTTGCCCGCACCTTCCATGGCGGCGAGCAGCGTCGCTTCCGTATAGCGGGGCGGCGGGCGGGTGCGGTCGGCTTCGAGTTTGATTTCGTCAATTTTGGCTTTCGGCGGCGAACCGTCTTTCGCCGTTACGGCCACCAGTGCTTCGTCTGACCCCGCCACGGCCGCTTTATCGTACACACCCAGCCAGCCGGGCACGACGAGCACTTTGCCTTCTGTTTTAAAGGTATGGCCCGCCGCGACACTCAGGCGCGTCGTCACATCAAATTCTGCCGAGGGATAAAACACCGCGATAAAGCGGCGCACAATCATGTCGTAAATTTTTTCCTCGTCCGGCGGCAGGCTTTTCGGCGGCTCGTCGGTCGGGATGATCGCAAAGTGGTCCGAGACTTCCGCATTGTTGAAAATGCGCTTGTTCGCCGGGTTCAGCCAGCGGTTTTCAATCACTTTCGCGGCATGTGGCGCGTATTCACCGAGGAGGTTTTGCAGCGAACGTTGCGCGGTCGAGGCATAATCTTCTGGCAGTGCGCGTGAATCTGTACGAGGATAGGTGACCGCCTTGTACTTTTCGTAGAGCGACTGCGTGATGCTCAGTGTGCGGCGCGCTGGCAGGCCAAAACGGCTGTTGGCTTCGCGCTGGAGTGTTGTGAGGTCGAACAAGCGCGGTGCAATTTGCGTGGTGCGCTTCTTTTCCTCGGTGATCGAGGCCACGCCTGCGGCCATGGCCTGCGCGCGGATTTTCTCCGCCTGGGCCTGATCCCACAAGCGGTCAGCCCGGTCATGGTCGTCATTCTCCGCCCGCTTGAAATTCGGCTGCTGGTAAATGCCGTCATACGTGCCTGCGCTAATTTGAAAAGTTCCCAGCACACGCCAGTAATCGCGCGGCACAAAGGCCCGGATTTCGTATTCGCGTTCCACCAACAGCGAAAGAGTGGGGGTCTGTACGCGGCCCACGCTGGCCACCAGGCCGCCATAGCGACCCATGCGCGAAGTGAGAGCCCGCGTGCCGTTGATGCCGATCAGCCAGTCCGATTCCGAGCGGCAGCGCGCCGCTTCGCCAATTGGCAGCATTTCTTCCGCCGAGCGGGGGTGGGCCACGGCGCCGCGAATTGCTTCCTTCGTCATCGAAGACCACCATAGGCGGCGGAACGGTTTTTTGCAGCCGGCCAGTTCGTAAATGTAATTAAAAATCAGCTCGCCTTCGCGGCCTGCGTCGCACGCATTCAGGACTTCGACCACGTCCTTCCGGGACATCAATTTCTTCAGCAGCTTGTAGCGCTCCTCGCCGTCTTCCGTGGGTTTGAGGCCGAATTTTTTGGGGATGATCGGCAGCGTCTTCATCGACCATGATTTGAACTTCGGGTCGATGTCCTCGGGCATGAATAGCTCCACCAAATGGCCCACGGCCGAAGAAAGGACGTAGTCCTCGCTTTCGAAGAAATCCTTTTCCTTTTTGAATCCGCCGAGTGCCTTGGCGATGTCCGCGGCTACGCTCGGCTTTTCAGCTATAATCAGGGTTTTAGACATTAAAAAAAGAGCAGCAACTAACCGGGGGAGCTTCTAGTACTTAGCAGAAAATCTAACGCATGGCAAAAAAAATCTCACCGCAATTTTTTTGCGGTGAGATTTTGCATTGGAAAATTTACGCTTTCGGCAGTTCCGCCAGCAGCGTATCCAGCTGCCCGAGCAACTGCGCAATCGTCGCTTCCGTCTCGTCGCCCATGTTGGAAATGCGGAACGTTTTGCCCTTCAATTTGCCATAACCGCCGTCGATTACACAGTTGAACCGGCTCTTCAGCGCCTTGTTCAGCGCTTCGACGTCGATATTCCGCGTGTTCGCGATGCACGACAGCGCCTTCGACGCATACTGCTTCGCGGGCAGCAACTTAAACTCATTTTTCTCCGCCCAGGCATGCACCATTGCGTTCGTCTTCGCATGGCGCGCATAGCGGTTCTCAATGCCTTCGGCCTTGATCTCGTCCACCTTCGCGCGCAGTCCATTGATGAGCGCGATGCACGGCGTGCTCGGCGTCATGCCTTTTTCGTGGTTCGCGTGAAATTCCAAAAAGTCGAAATAGTACCCGCGCCCCGGAACTTTTGCCGCGCGCTGGCGGGCCCGTTCCGAGACGGAAACCACCGACAATCCCGGCGGCAGTGACAACGCCTTTTGCGAGCCGCTCAGCAGCACGTCGATGCCCAGTTCGTCCTTCTTAATCGGCACCACGGTGAACGAACTGACACTGTCCACCACTGAAATAACATCGGGAAATTCCCTCAGCACGGCCATGATCGCCGCGAGGTCGCTCATCGTGCCGGTCGAGGTCTCGTTGTGGATGAGCGTGATGACGTCGTACTTGCCCGTCGCCAGTTCCTTGCGCACGGCTGCGGGGTCAATCGGCTGGCCCCATTCAAATTGCAGCGCGCCGGCCTCTTTGCCACAGCGCTTGGCCACGTCGTTCCACTTGTCGGAAAACGCGCCATTCATGCAATTCAGCACGCCTTTGAACGTGAGGTTGCGGATGGAACCCTCCATCACGCCCCACGAACTGCTCGTGCTGATATACACGGGGTCGCGCGTGTACATCAACGCCTGCAAATCCGGCTGCAGGCCCTGGTACAGGGCGACGAAATCCTTGCTGCGGTGGCCGACCATCGGTTTCGACATCGCCGCGTACATCGCAGGCGACACCTCCGTCGGGCCGGGGATAAACAATTTGTAGCTCACGACCGCAACATGGCGGGAAGGAAAGTTTTGTCAAGGTCGAGGATTGTAGGGCTCGCGCTTGTTCGCCCTCCATAGCCTTGGCGTAGGAGGGCGCAACGCCGCTTGAGGTAGGGCGGGGCGTCCTCGACTCGCCGACTGTAGGGGCGTCGCTTGCGACGGCCCTACTAACCTTTCGTCCCAACAGCGCTCTATCTTAGCCCGCTAGGGCGAAAGAAAATAGCCCAGCGTTTTAACGCTGGGAAACTAATGTAAAATTTTATCGAGTCCCGTAGGGACGAAAGACATATAATCGCATCATAAGACCACCCATGCACTCGTCCGCCTCTTGCCACCTCCACATTGTTTTCGCCACCAAGAAGCGCCAGCCCTTCCTCAAGCCTGCGCTCCAATCCCGTCTTTGGCCCTACTTGGGCGGCATCGCCCGTGAAAACAAAATGAAGGCGCTCGCCATCGGCGGCGTTGAAGACCATGTCCATCTCTTGATTTCACTTCCCGCCACGCTTTCCATCGCCAAGGCGGTGCAATTGCTCAAAGGTAATTCCTCCAAATGGATTCACGAGACGTTTCCCGAACTCACCCCATTTGAATGGCAAGAAGGGTATGTCGCCTTTTCCATCAGCATTTCCGGCATCGACGACACCATCGCCTATATCAGCAAGCAAGCGGAGCATCATCGGAAAATAACGTTTAAGGAGGAGTTGGCGGCCTTCCTGAAGAAACATGGGATGCCTTGTGACGAGACAACCTTGGGGGATTAGGCTCTTTCGTCCCTGACGGGACTTGCTTTGTTTTTATCCACAACCCAGCCATAAATGGCTGGGCTATTTTCGGTCGTCCCTGCGGGACTGGTCCGGACTGAAGACTGGTTTGGTTGTAGGGGCGCAGTCTTGCTGCGCCCTCTTCGCTTTCGCCCCAACGGGGCGAAAGAATAAAGCCCAGGGTTGAGTCCGCGAAACCCCGGGTACCCATCCCACAAAAAATCTTCGCGCCCTGTCAGGGCGCAGGAGTTATTTTATGAATCGTTTTAATCCTGCGAGGCCACAACGTTTTGCAATGGCATCAAGAGCTTCAACTTCTTTTTTCTTGAGAATAATTTTTGCTGAAACAAAACGATCTAATCCGTGCAAAATACCAATCTCGCCTGTCCGCTCCTTAAGATGAATTGTCGAAAGAACCGTTTTGAGTTCTTTCAATTCCTCCTCAGATAATGAAACGGAAGGCATAGGTTATTGTTGAATCGCAAAAAACTCACGCATAACTCCCGCCCGACTTAATCCCCAGCGCAATTCGCCGCGCCTTGCGTTCCTTCGCGGCTTTGCGCTCATAACCGCTCTTGCGGTGTTCCTTTAACGGGTCTTCCGGCAAATCATTCTTCTTCCGCCACGCCAGCAGGGCGGGGGACACATCGGTGAAGAACGCCTTCTTCAATTCCAATTCGGCGGACACCACATCATTCCGTGCCTGCGCCGCGCGCAGCGCCTCGTGGTCCACCAGCGCCGCCTTCACATAAAGTTCCTGCGCCATCACCACCGTTTGGATCGTCGCCTCAATCTTCGGCTTCTCGTTGTGCGACTGATCGATCATGTACGCGATCTCCGGCATCTTGCCCTTGTCCGCCGCGAAGAAATGAATCTCGTGGAAAATGCGAAACACCTGGTACGGGTCAATCGAGCCTAGCGTCAAATCGTCGTCGGAATAGCGCCGGTCGTTGAAGTGGAACCCGCCGAGCATGTCTTCATCCAATAAAAACGCGACAATCTGCTCGATGTTCTGCGCTAGGTAGTGGTGGCCCGTGTCGACGAGCACCTTCGCGTGCGGTCCGGCTTTTTTCGCCAGCAGGTACGCCATGCCCCAGTCGCCGATGTCCGTCTGGTAAAACGCCGGTTCAAAGGGTTTGTATTCGACGAGCATCGTCATTCCGCGCCCGAGTTTCTTGTGCAAGGCGCCCAGGCTGCTTTCAAACCGCTCCTTGCGCGCGCGGATGCTGTCCTGCCCGGGATAATTCGTGCCGTCCGCAAACCACAGCGACAGGTATTCGCTGCCCACGGCCTTGCCGATGGCGATGGAGTCCACGCAATGCTTCAGCGCGCGCTTGCGCACCTTGGCGTCCGGATTGCCAAACGAACCCCACTTGTAGCACTGGTCCTGGAAAAGATTCGGGTTGATGGAGCCAATCTTCACGCCGTGCTTGCGCGCCATTTTGGCGACGGCGACCGGGTCCTCGCCCTTCTTAAAATCCCACATGACGTGCACCGCCACCGTCGGGCAGCAGCCGGTCAGCGCGTTGACGTGGCCGGCGTCGGCCAGCTTGTCATTGAGGTCGATAGCCGCAGCTTCCTGGAAAAATTTTCCGAAACGCGTGCCAGTGTCGGCGTAACCCCAACTCGGGGTTTCGATGCGGAAGGAATTGAGGGCCTTGAGGGCGGTGTCGAGTGAGTGACGGTTCATGGGTAAAATGGTTGCAGGTTGCAGGTTTTGAAGTGGAGTAAAATTTTTGAGTTGTGGTATTCGGTTGGAAACTTGCAACCTGCCACTTGCAACCCTAGCCTAAATGAAACACTTCTTTCAAGCCTTGCGCGACAGGACTTGTATCCGGGTTGCTGGGCATGATGTCGCCCATGTGCTTCCACCATTTCTGGCAGATGGGCGTCTTCGCAATCGCATTCCACCGTGCCTCGTCCTCGATTTCGACGTAGGCAAAAAGTTGCCGCGTCTCCGGATGCAGGAAAATCGAGTAATTATGCGCGCCGTGCGACTTCAGCACCGCGGCCAGTTCATCCCAAATCGGGCGATGGCGGCGCTCGTACTCGGCCTCGTCACCGGGGTTCACGCTCATCACAAAGGCTTTGCGAATCATGGCGGCAATATAGTGTTTTATCCGGCGGCAGCCAGTTTTAAGAGCAGCACAAACAGTCCAATAATCGCGCCCGACGTCGCCAGGCACGAGATAAACCCAATTGCATCCACCTTGTCCCATTTCAGGAATTCCCAGGATGTTCCGGGCAAAAGTTTAAGATGGTCAAACCGTCCGGGATTTTTCCGCGTTTCCTCCATTGCCGCGAGGTCGAGGTCATGGCTGGCCGCGACAGGAGTTTTCATTTTCCCATAAAACAAATCGGCGCGATCCTTCTCGCTGGGCTTGGTCAGGTAGCTCACCAATATTAGCACGACAAACGGGAAAATGCCGTCGAAGAAATACCGGGCCGCATCGCGGTCGGTGTTGCTCAGCTGGGTCAGTTGCAGGCCAAATTTGTTCAGGATAAAACATTCGAGGTTGAAGCGCCCCGTGCCCACGAGCGGACTCGTCTGGTCGTTCGGATCGGTGTGCACCACCGCATCAAAAAACACCGCATGGCCCGCCGTGTCTTTCACCATCAGCGATGGCGCATGATCGAGCGTCGTCACCAGTGGAAAATTCGCGGGTGTAATCATATTGCAGTTCGGCACAATGATATTGAGCACCACGCATAGCGCCACTGCCGTCCACACGGCTGTGGGCGTCAACCGTCGCCAGGTATAAGTCAGCATGATCGCCGCGCCGAACGGGATGTTCACGTCGATGATCAACTTCACGCCTTGTTCCAAATTCGTCAGCAGTAGGGGAGCGCCGAGGCCCAGCGTCAGCACACCGACAATCGCCCAGCGGGCCGTGCGCACCGCCTGCGCCTCCGGCACCTCCGGCCAGATATGCCGGTAAATATTCCGGACGAATAGAGACGATATCGCCACGGCCTTCGCCGCCAAAATACCCATCGTGCCGGCCAGTACCCCGGCGAGCATCAATCCAATCAGCCCAGGTATCGCGTGCTCCGCGCCGAGCAATTGGTTCGACATCGCGCCCCATAGCATGTCGGGCTCGGACAACGCATCGCGCCCGGCAAACATCGCCGCGCCAATCAGTCCCGTGAAGGCCCATAAAATAATCAGGAGCCGCTTGGCATAGGTGCCCGACACGCCACCAAACCGCGCCGCGTATTCATTCGTCGCCGAGCCCAGGATGCCCATGTTCGCGCTCAGGCCCAAGATTTGCACCAGGCTCGCCCATGTGAATGCCACGATGTACCAAAAGCCGTACTGCCCGCTGGAACTCGAGCCCACCAGTTGGAATTTATCGGGCGATACCTTGAGCGCCAGTTGGTGCCAGCCGCCAATCGCGTGCAGCCCCACGGGCACCAGCACCACCGAAAAGGCGACCACCAGCAACCCCTGCAGGGCGTTGTTCATCGCCGCGCCTTTCATGCCGCCCATCACCATGTATGCACCCACCACCGCGGTGAAAATAATGTAGAACAACCACTTCGCCCACACGGGGTCGAGGTAGGAAATATACCGGTGCAGTTGGTGCGTATTTTTTAAATCAACCAGCGTGTCGTGTTCGGTTTTATCCGCACCCGTCAACGGCGCAACTGTCGCCTGTTTTTCCAGCTTGATCAAATTATAGTAGCCGTCGACCGACGCCTTTTCCTGCGTCGTCCAATTGGCCTCTGGCTTTAAAACCAGCGACGCCGTGGTCGAATACGCCGTCAGGTTGCCCACCGCTATCAACAGCACCGCCACGCCGATTTGGTAGATGGAATAAACCCGCGCCAGCCATTTGCTGTTAAAGCGGTCCTCAAATAAATCCGCCACCGTTGTCAACCGCACGCGCCGGAACCACACATACACAAACCAGTAAAACGGACTGATAAAAATTGTCTGAAAGGTCAGCCACGATTTCGATGCCCCGTTCGCGTACACCAGGCTCGCTGTCGTCACCGCCCCTTGCGGCTCGGTCGAATTTCCAAAGTTCATGAAGAACTGGTAGAGCTTCCCCATCTTTCGCCCCGCCAGGAAAAAACCTTCCTGGTCTTTCGAAGACTTGGCCGCCAGCTTCCCCAGCAAAACCACGAACACGAGGTAACCGAACACTATTAAAATATCAATAAAGTGGATGCCGTTCATGAAATGTATTCGGGGGGTGCGGAATGGGGTGGGGTGGTGCAGTGCCGCCACTTGGCCGCCGCAACCGGGGAACCCTTAGCTAACCGTACAACGCCGGGGTAAGTCTACCTCAAATTAATTCCCTGCCGAAATTGTTCTTGGACAGAAGGTAGGGCCCGCTGCCCTCAGCGCGCCGTTCTTTGTTGTAAGGGCGCAGTCTTGCTGCGCCCTCCGGGTCTTCTCGCCGCGCCTACTTCGTCTCTTTCACAATCTTCTTATTGCCATCGCCCAACACAATCGTACGCGGCTTCCACGTCTTCGCTTCCTCTTCGGTCATCCACGAAAAAGTCATGATCACCAGCAAATCGCCTTTTTGACCCAAATGCGCCGCCGCGCCATTTAAACAAAATATTAATGAGCCCTCCGGCGCGGGTATCGCGTAGGTCTCGAACCGGTTGCCGTTGGCCAGGTTCCCGACGAGGATTCGCTCGTGCGGCAGGATGCCCACCCGGGCCATGAAGGCCGAGTCGATGGCCAGGCTGCCTTCGTATTCGAGGCGCGCATCGGTCACTTCAGCCCGGAGGATTTTGGAGCGCAGTAGGTTTACTTGCATTTCCGCTGGAAAAGTTGCGTTGTTTCGTGTGAGTATGTTGCGCGAGGTGCGCAAACGGTTAATTTTGCGTACCGCCACTTGCCCGTCAACCTCCGATTCACGCCGACTTTATCTATCATGTCTTCCCGCTGGATGAAACGCATGGCCGTGCGTGCCCGTAACTTTGAGGAGTTTGCCGTCGATGTGGTTTACGACCGGCGCGCCCCCAACCTCGGCGTCAAATTACTTGGTAGCCTCATGCTCGCCTTGTCCTGGGTCTTCGACGGCATTGTGCGCTTTCGCACCTGGCTTTATTACCAGCGCATTTTTCGCAACCAACCCCTCGGTGTGCCTGTTGTGGTTGTCGGCAATCTGACCGTCGGCGGCACGGGCAAGACTCCCATTGTCGAAAAATTCGCGCGCACCCTCGCCCTGCGTGGCCGTCATGTCGCCATTCTTAGTCGTGGTTACAAGAGCCGCGCTGAACCATCCTACCGCCGCCTCTGGCGCTGGATCAGCCATGGCGAAGACCCGCCGCCGAAGATTGTCAGCGACGGCCAAAATGTTCTCCTCGATTCCGCCGAGGCTGGCGACGAGCCCTACATGCTCGCGCGTAACCTGCCGGGTGTTGTCGTCCTCGTGGGGAAAAACCGCGTCAAAGCCGGCCAGTACGCCATTCGCAAATTCGGTTCCGACATCCTCTTGCTCGACGACGGTTTTCAATACCTCTCTCTTCGCGGCCAGCTCAATCTCCTGCTCGTGGACAAGACGAATCCCTTCGGCAACCGCCACCTCTTGCCCCGTGGCATCTTGCGCGAACCCATCGGCCACCTTCGCCGCGCCTCCTACGTCTTCATCACCAAGTCCGACGGCCAGCCCGACGACGAACTCCGCGCGACCATCCGCAAACATCACCCCGAAGTCGAAGTCGTCGAATGCGCCCACCGTCCAACTTACATCCAGTCCATTAACAATGGCGGCCAGCGCCGGCCCCTCGAGGATTTGCGCGGACGCCGCGTCGCGGCCTTCAGCGGTATCGCGATGCCCGAAAGCTTCGAAAAACTTATCCGCCAACTCGGCGCCGAGATCGTCCACAACAAGCGCTTTCTCGACCACCACCGCTTCACGCCCGAGGAGTTGGAGCGCTTTTGCAACAAGGCCGCCGAGGTCAAAGCCGACTTTATTCTCACCACTGAAAAAGACGCCGTGCGCCTGCCGTCGGATCTGGCGCCGTCTGTCCCGCTCTATTATTTGCGCCTCGAAATCGAAATCCTCAGCGGCGACCACGACTTCGACGCCGCCGTCTCCCGCATCTGCTTCCCCCGCGACTCCCGCCCTCCCTTCCCCACCGAAAGCAGCGAATACTCCGAGGAATAAAGAGATTGCTCGTTCTTACCTTTGCGATTTGGCATCTTTGCGCGAGGAGAACTCTTTAATTCAGCATTCAGCGCTCCGCATTCAGAATTTGCACTGTCTCCTACCTCCTGTATTCTACCTTCTGTCTCCTGACTTCTTATTCTTATGGCCCTCCAGGAATACCGCCCCCTGATCGTGCGCAGCAACCGCACCCTGGGTTCGCTGTTGCTGGAGAAAAAGCTCGTCACCTCCGATCAGCTGGACTCCGCCAACGAAAAACTCATCGAGTGCCTGGATAAGGAAGACCTGCGCCGCGCCAGCATCCTGCACGTGCTCATTTTCGACCTGCAGGTGCTCAACGAAGACGCCTACCTCGAAGCAGTGGTTGAAAAGTTCGGGCTCTCGCTGATGGATTTGCATTCCTGCCAGTTTAAGAAAGTCGCCGAACTCGCCCTCGACCCCACCGCCTGCTGGGCTACCTGGACCATTCCTTTCGACATCGTCGACGACTTTTACCTGCTCGCCACCGTGCACTATCCGAGTCCGCAGGTCGTCAAATTCTGGCAGGACAAATTTCCCGGCAAACACATCATCTGGTACGCGCTGACCATCCGCTCGTTCCAAGCCGGCATGGAAAAACTGGAGCAGGTAAAAGTCGAAGCCACCCGCGCCGCCGAAGCCGCGGCCGCCAAAGCCGCCAAAACTGGCGCCAAGCCCTCCAGCGGCACCAAGTCCCCGCATCCAGCTAAGAAGTAGGTTGGCGGCATTGTCGGGAGATTTTCGAGTTCGGTTAGATATTTTTTGTAACCTTGTAAGCTGTTTTCGGTATCACTTGGTATTGGGCTGTCTATCAACTTGCGCCTCGTTTCATCATTTGCAAACTTACTCCCTATGAACATGCGCGCTAAAATCCTTTTGGGCATGTTGGTCATGGCCCTGGCGGCGTCCGTGCCACTCTTTTGGCAATGGCGGGAAATCACCCGGTTGCGCATCGATTTGGCCAAATCCACCAAGGCCGCTTCCTCCGCAGCGCACCATGCCGGGCAGTTTTCTTCCGGCTCCAAAGAAGCCAATCAAGCTTCTCTAAAAAACATCCTCTCGCAGCATAACGAAGTGGACCGCCTCCGCAATCTGCTGGATTTCACCTCCACCCTCGACGCCTCGGGTGCCCGCGCCTTGCTGGAGGATTTGGCCAAGCTGCCCCTCAATGACAAGAATCGGGTGGCCATTAACATTTTAATTGATCGCTTGGTGCATCTCGACCCCAAAAGCGCTTTGGACTGGGCTAACACCGTGCCCAATGCCCATGGCAAGCAACAGATGCTTAATATGCTTTTCTATACTTGGTCGAATGTGGACCCCTCCAAGGCGTTGGATGCCATCGGAGGATTTCCTAATGCCAAACTTCGCCAAGACCTTTCCAATATGGTGATTGCCAATATGATCACAACGGATCCGCAGCGGGCGATAGCAGAATTGCAAAAAATGCCCATCAATACGCTGACTAACAATTCTTATTGGAATGCTTTTGCCAATTGGGCGAACAACGATCCAAACGCCGCCCTTGCCGCCGCCTTGGCTTTGCCACCGACGCGCAATCGACTGCTCGCCATGGCCGGCATGGCCAATGGTTGGTCAATGTCTGATCCAGTCGCTGCACTTGCCTGGTCCGGCAATCTCCCGGCGGATCATTTGCGTGATGATCTAGTCACCAATGCCGTCACCACTTTATCGCAGATGGATCCCCAAGCCGCCGTCGATTATGTCAACGGTGTTGCCAACCTCACCACACGCCAACAGCTTACTCAAATTGTCGCCAGCACCTGGGGCAAGGATGACCCCCAGGGCGCATTGTCCTGGGTCATGAACGCCACCACTGGCCAGGCGCGTGACAGTGCCATCGTCAGCTTGCTCGGCCCGTTGAGCGAGACTAATCCCCAAGCCGCTATTAGCGCCCTCGCTGAACTGCCCGACGGCTCTGCGCACGACTCGGCTTTAAAAGCCATAACGGCCAACTGGGTTTTGCAGGACCGCACAGCAGCCTTGTCATGGCTGGAAAACCAGCCTGCTTCCAACGGGCGTACCAGTGTACTGAGCGATACAGTCAACACCTGGGCCAGCAGCGACCCCGATGCCGCCACCGCTTATGCACTCACCCTGCAGAACAGCGATCCGTCCACGTTTAACAAGCTCATGGGCACCATTGCTTACAACCGGGAAAGTGTCGACCCCAACGCGGCCATGACTTGGGCGCAGTCTCTTCCAGCCGATCAGGGCCGTGATTTGGCCATAAATGGAGTGGTGGTCGCAATTAGTAGTAATGATCCCCAGCAAGCTTGGAATTTGGTCACCCAATTACCATCTGACGCCAATCTTAACAGCACCGTCGCCCAGGTCATGGGCAAATGGAGCGCGCAAAATCCTGCTGCGGCGGCCGCAGCGCTCGATGCGTTGCCCAACGGTGACACCAACACGAATGCCATCAGCAATCTGGCCAAAAACTGGTTCACCAGCGACCCCAATGCCGCTTCGCAATGGGTCAACACGCTGCCCGCCGGTGCTTCGCGCGATGCCGCCATTACCCAACTCGTGGCCGTTGAAGGCTCCAACAATCTTCCGACTGCTTTTAACTGGGCGTCCTCCATGAGCGACCCCGACGACAGCACCACCCAGATGAAGAAGATCGTCACCCAGTGGGCTAATAAAAGCCAGGATGGGGAAGCGGCTGCCACTGCCGCTGTACAAAATGCCAACCTCACTGATCAACAGCGCGCCTCGCTCCTCAACGCCATTAGCAAGACGATTGCCGCCAAGGCAGGCAAATAAAGGCGTAAAAAGGATCAGGGCAGTGGACTCCCAAACACGCATCAACCCATCCCGATGCGTTGATATATAGGCTTGCCAGCGGGTGGGGCAGCGGTTACCTTTACCGCCTTTATGCCCGACCGCTTCATCTTCTCTTCCGAATCCGTTGGCGAAGGCCATCCGGACAAGGTCGCCGACTTCATTTCCGACAGCGTGCTCGACGCCTGCCTTGCGCAGGACAAGCACAGCCGCGTCGCTTGCGAGACCCTCGTCAAGAGCAACTGCGTCTTCATCGCCGGCGAAATCACCACCAAGGCCAAGCTCAATTACGAGCAAATCGTCCGCGATGCCATTCGCGAAATCGGCTACACCAATAACGACGACGTCTTTCACGCCGACCAGGTTTTTGTCACCAACGCGCTCACCCGCCAGTCGCCCGACATCGCGCAGGGCGTCGACGCCCGCAAGGCCAAGGGCAAGAAAACCGCCGAGCAAGGCGCTGGCGACCAGGGCATCATGTTCGGTTACGCCTGCACCGACACGCCGGAGCTCATGCCCGCGCCCGTCATGTTCGCGCACCGCCTCAATCGCGCCCTCGCCAAAATTCGCAAAAATTCCGACGCCGCTCCCTGGCTCCGCCCCGATTGCAAATCGCAGGTCGCCGTCGAGTTCGTGGACTACAAACCCGTCCGCATCACCAACGTCGTCATTTCCACGCAGCACGCCGCGTCCGCCAAGCACAGTCTCATCGAAAAATTCTGCATCGAGCAGGTGATTAAAAAAGTTCTGCCCGCGAAGCTCCTGCAAAAAACCGAATTCCTCATCAACCCCACCGGCAATTTCGTCGTCGGCGGACCGCAGGGCGACTCCGGCCTCACCGGTCGCAAAATCATCGTCGACACCTACGGCGGCTGGGCCCGCCACGGCGGCGGCGCCTTCTCCGGCAAAGACCCATCGAAGGTTGACCGTTCTGCGGCCTACATGTGCCGCTGGGTCGCCAAAAACGTCGTCGCGGCCAAGCTCGCCAAAAAGTGCGAACTGCAAATCGCCTACGCCATCGGCCATCCGCGCCCGACCAGCATCCACGTCGACACCTTCGGCACGCACACCGTGTCCGAGCGCCGCATCATCGCCGCCATCAACGAAGTGTTCTCGTTCAAGCCCGCCGATATCGTGGCGCAGCTCGACCTCCTCCGCCCGATTTATCGCTCGACCACCAACTACGGCCACTTCGCCAAGCCCGGCCTCTCTTGGGAATCCACCGCGAAAGTCCCGGCGCTGCTCAAGGCAGTTAAATAACTAGTTTACGGTTTCCGGTTTGCAGTTTTCGATTCTAAAATCTGAAACTCCTGGCTCGGAATTAACAACTGTAAACCGAAAACCGTAAACCGAAAAACTTACATCTTCCTTCCATGTCCACCACTCTTACGACTCCCGACTTCCAAGTCGCCGACATCAATCTCGCCCCCCTCGGGCGCAAACGCATCGAAATGGCCGAGCACGAAATGCCCGGCCTGATGTCGATTCGCGCCAAGTACGCGCCGTCCAAACCCCTCCAGGGCGTCCGCGTCGCCGGCTCCTTGCACATGACGACCGAGACCGCCGTGCTCATCGAGACGCTCAAAGCCCTCGGCGCCGATGTCCGCTGGGCCTCGTGCAACATTTTCTCGACGCAGGACGACGCCGCCGCCGCCATTGCGAAAACCAACACGCCTGTCTTCGCCTGGAAGGGTGAAACCCTCGAAGAATATTGGGACTGCACCTGGCGCATGCTCACCTGGCCCAATGGCTCCGGCCCCGAGCTCATCGTCGACGACGGTGGCGACGCCACGCTTTTAATTCACAAAGGCTACGAACTCGAAAACGGCAGCGACTGGGTCAACTCCGCTTCCGGCAGCCACGAAGAGCAGGTCATCAAAGACCTCCTCAAAAAAATTCATAAGGAACACCCCGGTCACTGGCATAAAGTTGTGAAAGACTGGAAAGGCGTCTCCGAGGAAACCACCACCGGCGTGCACCGCCTGTACCAGCGCCTCGAGGCCGGCCAGCTCCTCGTCCCCGCTATCAACGTCAACGACTCCGTCACCAAGTCCAAGTTCGACAACCTTTACGGCTGCCGCGAATCCCTCGTCGACGGCATCAAGCGCGCCACCGACATCATGATCGCCGGCAAGACCGCCGTCGTCTGCGGTTATGGCGACGTCGGCAAAGGCTCCGCCCAGTCCCTCCGCGGCCTCGGTGCCATCGTCCTCGTCACCGAAGTCGACCCCATCTGCGCGCTTCAGGCCGCCATGGCTGGCTTCCAAGTTACCACTGTTGAGGACACCCTCGGCCTCGCCGACATTTACGTCACCTGCACCGGCAACTACGGCATCATCACCCTCGAGCACATGCTCAAGATGAAAAACCAGGCCATCGTCTGCAACATCGGCCACTTCGACAACGAAATCCAGGTCGACAAGCTCAACGTCGCGTCCGGCGTCAAGAAGGTCAACATCAAGCCCCAGGTCGATCGCTACGACCTCCCCAGCGGCAACTCCATCTACATGCTCGCGGAAGGCCGCCTCGTGAACCTCGGTTGTGCCACCGGCCACCCCTCGTTCGTGATGTCCAACTCCTTCTCGAATCAAGTCCTCGCGCAGCTCGACCTCTGGACCAATCGCGCGAAGTACTCGCCAGGCGTTTACATCCTCCCGAAGAAACTCGACGAAGAAGTCGCCCGCCTCCACCTCGAAAAAATCGGCGTGAAGCTCACCAAGCTCACCAAAGTCCAAGCCGACTACATCGGTGTGCCGATCGAAGGACCGTACAAGCCGGAACATTATCGGTATTAGTTCGGTTTTGATTGGAGGTAGGGCGGGGCATCCCTGACCCGCCTCGCGTGTCTGGATTTAAAAGGCGCATCGGACGTAATGTCCCTTGCGCCTTTTTGTTTTTTGGATCCCACTACCATATTTTCTTCTGCCTCTCCTCGCCCCCAATATCCAA
>Ga0206965_10094_pt1 | contig 26250 bp, 24 predicted proteins | sample Alteio_BWOrgHeat_26_FD_152973 | JGI IMG/M metagenome (GOLD analysis project Ga0206965, IMG submission 152973) | Enriched cells from forest soil in Barre Woods Harvard Forest LTER site, Petersham, Massachusetts, United States -... | ecosystem: Environmental > Terrestrial > Soil > Temperate forest >...
TGCCGCCGGAAATATTGGCATCAAGATCGATGTCGATGTCGGCAAGCTTGGCAAGCTCAAGCAGAACATCTTTTAAAGGAACGTCGTCGGTAACGGCAATTGACACCAACTGCGTCTCACCGATTTTGGGCGGACGGGGAGCCGCCAAAATGTCTGCAAGCTTGGGAATAGGCGGCGCCCCCTTGGAAATGGTAAGCTGAGGCTCTTTGCTTTCCTGTTTAGGCGCTCCCATGTGTCGGTAATCTTCACGATTGAGATTCAGCGCCGGATCAAAGTGATCCACATTGCCCGATTTAATATCGGGAGGGCCGCCGATGGTGCTGAATTTATCGCACCCCACAAGGCATGACAACGAAGCGGCTACTATAAGCGCATGCCATTTTACCCAGGATGTGGTGTGCCGCGTCCGCAAAACTTTCTGCCCCTGCCCGTTTTTACTGATTTTAGCCGATTCCTAAACAGACAATGCTATGTATATTGTCATGCGGACAGGGAATCAATCTTTTAGTTAGATATATTAGCCTGCAATAACGATCTGCGGCACAGCAAAAGCAAGATTCGTTTGATTGCGTGTTTGTGTGTTGCTGTACGCCTGAAAATTATTAGCCACGGCGACAGAAGCATTGGTAGGCAGCGTCACGGACGCGGCTTGATTCTGAACAGGCACAAACTCCGGCACAGAAGGTGTAGGCGCAGCGGCAGCAACTGCAGTAGAAGAAGTGGGTGGCGCGAACGTGGTCACATTGGCCACATTCTCCGCAGGTGTAGGAGTTGTGTTTTGCACAAATGATGTTACGGGAGCGGGCGCTTGTGATTGTGGCTGCGTCACCACTTGTGTCACAGCCGGTTGTGTATTGCCTTGCGTCGCCAGCGCCGGCAGTGGCGAACGTTGCGGCGGAATTCCAGCGTCGCTGGGTTTGTATTTCACCAGACCATATTCTACAAACATATTATAGACTGGCGCTGGCGCAAAATGGGTATATGAAGAAGCAAGCGCCACAGTGCTGTCTTCCGTATCGTTATACTGACTTAGAAGTTGCGCTAGAAAAGACGAAGAGGGGCCGCTGACGCTGATGTTGTTGGCCAACGTTCCGGAAAGATTACCGCCCCCCACTGCGGTTAAAGCATCGCTCTGTGATTGCGTTGCCACAGGAGCAACCGGAATGCTTTGTGTATTGTCCCCCACGGCCTCATCCGATAGCGGCGCCGAAGCCCCAACTGAAGTTACGCGCGTGGAAACAAGATCAGGTGTAGCCGTCGCCAGCACGGATGGCGGCAAAGAAAGCGTGGTCGAACTATTTGCCAGTGACGGTAAAGTGAACATATGCTACACGTTTCTCCATTCGAAATGTCGTGAATTCAATTCACATCTCTATCCGGACGGACTCTTTCATAACCCAGTATACCATGAATAGAAAAATTGTCAATTATGCCAATATGTTAACCATTTATTAGCCCTAACAGCGCAACCCCTTCTGTTCCAGCAAAAAGTTAACGATTCTAACAAAAAGCATTAAATATTTTACTAATTTATTAATAAATTCATGTGATACAGCAACTTATGCGCGCATTACCCTTACTTCTTTTGTGCATTTCGGCCATAGCCACCGTGGCATTCTGGCAACAATCGTCATCCGGACATGCGTACGGCAAAGCAAACATCGGGGGTGGATTTCAGCTTGTGGATACCACCGGTCATCAAACTATGGAGGCAGATTTTCGGGGGCGGATGATGCTTGTATATATGGGGTACAGTTATTGCCCCGATGTGTGCCCAATGACGCTGAGCACGATGAGCGAGACGCTGAAATTGCTCGGGCCCGATGCGAACAAAGTGGCTGCAATTTTTATTACCCTCGATCCGGAACGCGATACGCCACAGGTGCTACACACGTATCTTGCACATTTTGATAAACGCATCATCGGACTTACCGGTAGCAAGGAAGCCATCAAGAGTGCGGCAGAAGCCTACAAAGCGTATTATGCGAAATCTTCGCCCCCTAATACCGGCAGTTATCTGGTCGATCATTCCGGCTTTTTATATCTGATGGACAAAGAGGGAAAATACGTCACGCACTTCGGGCCGGACGTGAAAGCAGAAGACGTGGCAACTGCTATCCGTAAATTACTCTAAGCACGCTTGGACACAAAAAAGCCTTTCAGCAACTCACCGCAAGCCGTCTCCTCGACGCCTGCAATCACCTCAGGCTTATGATGACAAGTGGCTTGCGAAAAGATGCGTGGACCATGCTCCACTGCCCCGCCCTTGGGATCATACGCACCAAACATCAGTCGCCGAATACGTGCAAAGGCAATGGCCTGCGCGCACATCGCACAAGGCTCGAGCGTAACATACATATCGCAGTTTATAAGACGCGGGGTGCCCAATTTTTCACATGCCTCGCGGATCACCAGCATTTCCGCATGCGCGGTCGGATCGTTGTTCGTCTCAGTAAGATTATGCGCGCGGGCGATGACGTCCTTAGTGGTGCCATCGACAATAACCGCTCCCACAGGCACTTCACCCTGCTGCGCAGCAATGCGGGCTACCGTAAGGGCAAGCTGCATGGGGGAGGGATTGAGGGGTTGCGGGGATTGCTTCTTCATACACGGCCCCTTAGTCCCTTAACTCTTAAGCCACTATTTCTTATTTTTACGAAATGCATCCAACGCAATAATCTCAGCGCCCTCTTTAGGAGCTTCGGCATCTGCTGCCGCAGCGGCGGCAAGTGAGGTTGCAGCGCTGATTGGCATCGTCGGTTCTTCTATCGGCTCATTTTGCTCATGGTGGAACTGCAGGCCGAATTTGGTGCTGGGGTCGGCAAATCCGGTGAGCGCAGCAAAAGGCACCACCAATTTTTCCGGAACATTATTGAAACTGAGCGATACCTTGAAATGATCTTCCGCGACGAATAAATCCCAGAACTGGTGCTGCAGCACGATGGTGATCTCATGCGGATATTTAGAACGCAACGTCTCCGATATTTGCGTGTTGGGATGATCGGTACGGAATGAAATGAAGAAATGATGCTGCCCCGGCAAGCCTACACGCTGCACCTGGCGCAGCACGTCACGCACCACGGTACGCATGGCGTTGTCTACAAGATAGGCATAGTCAACTGTGTCGTTTGTCATGGCGCCTTATATCATTTGTTTATTATTATTGTTATTTATTATTCGTCCATCGTCAGTGGGGGGTTTCTGTTGCCCGGCACCCCCCGGGCCGCGTTACGTGCTAGAGCACGCGTCCGCCTAATTAGGCAGCGACGCGAGCTGCGACGACAGTGTTGTCGTTAGCAGCAACAAATGCCTTGTTATCGTTGGCATTTGAAAGTTTGATCCATTAAGGCGGTATCATGCCTGGCAAAAATTACACCTTTATTGCGCCCGTCGAGCCTAATTCGCCCCCCTATTGTAGGAAGTCCGTCTTCGCGCTTTGCGCTACGACGTGACAGCCTTCGCTATTCGCCCTGGGCTCGCCGAGCCGAAGCTCGAAGAGCGAAGGCTGGTGGAGGCGCCGGGTTCTGCCCCCGGGTCCGAATCGCCTATTCTGAGTAACCGTTTATCGCCATAGCTGTTGCCAGCAATCGCAAGTATAGTCCTTAAAGTTGTCAGTTGCAAGTTGCTGCTTGCAGGTTATAACCGATAAGAACAGGCTTTAGTTACAGGGGACACATGGCATTAACCGACGAACAAACCAAGGAAATCGCCGCTCAGCGTGGTCAGGCAACCAGCACATTCAGGGCCGTAGCTCCGGCGCTTGAGGAAATTTTATATCACCCTCTCCCTGTTCTCGATCATGGCTTCGTGCGAGTGATTGACTATATGGGGGATGATGCCGCTATCGTTCAGGCTGCGCGCGTTTCCTACGGCAAAGGCACCAAAAAGGTCAATGAGGATGCCGGACTTATCAATTATCTTTTGCGCCATCGCCACACGACGCCGTTTGAGATGTGCGAAATCAAGTTTCATATCAAGCTACCGATTTTTGTCGCGCGCCAGTGGATTCGCCACCGCACCGCTAACGTCAACGAATACTCGGCGCGTTATTCCATTCTCGATCGTGAGTTTTATATTCCCTCATCCGATCAGCTGGCCGCGCAATCCAAAAGCAACCGGCAAGGCCGCGGTGATCTGGTGGAGGGTAAAGAAGCCGAACGCGTGTTTGCGTTGTTGAAAAATGATTCAGAGCAGGTTTACGATCACTATATCGAAATGCTCAATGAGAACGAATCAGGCGCAGTGATAAACGAGAAGAACAAAGGATTGGCCCGCGAGCTTGCGCGCATGAATTTGACGCTCAATTACTATACGCAATGGTACTGGAAGGTTGACCTGCACAACCTTATGCATTTTCTTTCCTTGCGTGCGGACGCTCATGCGCAATATGAAATCCGCGTCTATGCCGATGCGATGCTGGACGTGCTCAAGCGCTGGCTGCCGATTACTTATGCCGCATTCATGAATTACCGCGTCGGCGGTGCCTCTGTCTCCGCCAAAGGCTTGGCCGCTCTACGCGCCATGCTTGCAGGCAAAGAAGTGACTCAGGAATCAAGCGGCATGAGCAAAGGCGAATGGAATGAGTTTCAGGCAATGCTGAAAAGCTAATTTCTTCAAGTGATGTTAACTAAATAGTAACTAAATTTGTTTAATATCCGTGGCGATAACGTTCTTAACAGGAGAATTTTATGGCTATCCCCACCCCTTCGCGTCCTCTATCCGCCGCAGAACAATTTGCCGCCAAGCTTAATGCGACGTGCGCTGAAGCATTAAGTCCAAGCGGTGCAAAAGTGGAGCAACAAGGAACTAAATTTATTGTAACTGTTCCAAATGGATTCTCGCGAGGAAATTTTACGGATCTCGGATTTACTGATGACGAGATCAATGATGCGGTAATGCCAAAATCCCCAACAAAAGATGCATGGGTTGTAACTGGCGTTGCAGGTCTGAGCGGCTTGGTAACGCATGAAATTTGGCCAAAAGACAATACGGGCTTTACGACAGCAAAAGTAGATAAGACGCTAGGAAAGCTCATTATCAGAAATGTTGATAATGGCACACGGCCTCCCAGCAAGCTCCCAGAGGGAGTTTCTGTCGCAGTAATTCCTCAGATAACGGTGACCATACCAGAGCAGGTGCTAAGAAAGATTCTGCCGGATATATTTGGCAATAAATCGCCAGCCTGATTATTTTGGTATGCGGCTCAATAAATCTTTTTTATCTGCAGTGTAATTACTTTCCTCCCAATCGGCCTCAAGCATTGCTAGCATCTCGCCCAGTTTTTTTCCCGGCGTAATGCCATGCGCTATCAGATCGTTGCCGGTGACGGGGAACTCAGGGATTTCCCATGTACGTGCAAGCGTTATTGCTGCAAGGCCTTGTGTTTCCTCGGCTCCCTCTGCCATGAGTAACAGCATATGTTGAATAAATAATTCTTTGCCGAGCGCGCGAATCTGCTTTTTAAGGTCTTTTTCTGACCACTGGCCACTAACCACTGGCCACTTCTTGCTACATAATGCTTGCAACTTCTTATAATTCGCTCCCGAGAGTTTCCAACGCGCATCAATAGCGTCAATGATCGCCGTTTTGTCGCCTTTAATACTCCGCAGCAACGCTGCAAGCGCCAGCATGGCATCCGGTGCTTGTGCAACCTTTTTAAGTACTGACGGCAATTTTTTAAGAGCGTCCGTTTTTATCGTGTGTGCTACTACGTGCGGCCATATATGGTGGTGTTGCATACACTCGACGACCTCGCCCGCCGTATCGGCAACCAGCAATTTCATCATTTCCTGCTCTATGCGCTCGCCGGAAAGAATATCAATTTTTGCGGCCAGCTTTTCACAGGCATTCAACCCTTCTCTATCCATTTCGCCTTTGCCATAATGAGCAAAGAAACGAAAGAAACGCAGAATTCGTAGTGCATCTTCAGCAATACGCTGGCTCGCATCCCCGATAAAGCGCACGCGCCCTGCTGTTGCATCTTCCGCGCCGCCAAAATAATCGAAAAATTCGCCGCCGGCACTGCAGTAAAGCGCATTCATGGTGAAGTCACGCCGTGCGGCATCTTCTTTCCAATCCTCAGTATAGGCCACAGTTGCACGCCTGCCGTCGGTAGAAACGTCACGGCGCAATGTGGTGATTTCAAAATGGCGTTTATTCACCACCGCCGTCACCGTGCCATGATCAATGCCGGTCGGAATCACCTTGATGCCTGTTTTACCAAGCAGCTTCATCACCGCGTCCGGCAACATCGGTGTCGCTACGTCGATATCCTGCACAGAACGATTCAGTATCCCATCACGCACGCAGCCACCGACAAAACGAAACGGCACATCACCAAATGCCGCAATCAGCGTTCGTGTTTCCGGCCAATGAAGCCATGGGGGAGAAAATGTTGTCATCACCCTGCCTGTTTCACTTTTTCGTTCCCTCTACTCAACGCCGCAGTCAGCGCTTCCTGAATCTGCTTTATCCTACTTTCGTGATGAATTTTCATGCCGAACATGTCCTTCACGTAAAATACGTCCACAGCGCGCTCACCGTAGGTAGTAATGTGCGCCGTCGAGATAGTAAGCCCCAAATCGGCGAGCACTTTGGTAACGGTATGCAAGAATCCGATACGGTCGCGCCCGCCCACCTCAATTACCGTATTATTGGCGGAAAGCTTATTTTCGATAAAGACACGCGGCGGCACTTTGAAGACTTCCATGCGGCTGGGATAGGGTAAATGCTGTGCGGCAATTTCCTGGGCAACATCGAGCTCACCTGCCACGGCTTTGTTCATATACACAGAAAGCCTGGCAAGCTTATCCGGTTTATCAAACGCCTTGTTGTCGATATCCTGGATATGAAACATCTCCACTGCCATACCGTTCTTCAGCGTGAAAATCTTGGCGCTTAAAATGGTGGCTCCAGCCAGCGCAATGGCTCCTGATATTCTGGAAAATAATCCCTGCTGGTCTGGTGTGCAAAGAATGATGTCGGTGATGGCACGGAAGCTGTCACTCTGAGTATCGAGTACTAGTTTCAAACCCGATGTTTCCGTTTTCTTTAACAAGCGGGCGATGCGCGCGTGAGTAGGGGCATCACAGCTTGACCAAAAAGACGGCCCGCCCAACTCCAGATACTCTTCGATGGCTTTAGGTTTCCATCCCGCCAATAATCCCGCCAGCTCCTTGCGCAATTGTTGCTCCTCATTTTTACGGGTTGGCGCATCACTTGCACCCATTTTTTCTTCCGCCGCATAATAAAGTTCACGCAGCAGAGCGCCTTTCCAACCGTTCCACACTGCCGGGCCTACGGCGCGTATATCGGCAACGGTTAAAATCAGCAGCAACCGCAACCGCTCCGGCGATTGCACTTTTGCGACAAAATCTTCGATAGTCTTGGGGTCGCTTAAATCGCGCTTAAACGCCGTGCGGCTCATTAGCAAGTGATAGCGCACCAGCCAGGCACAGGTTTCTTCCTCGTGCGCGTCAAAATCGAAACGCCGCGCCATTTTTCGCACAATCACCTCGCCAAGCAGCGAATGATCGCCGCCCCTGCCCTTGGCGATATCATGACAGAATAACGCCAGATACAGCACGCGCCTGGATTTGACGAGATGAATGATCGTAGTCGCAATCGGCATCTCTTCTTTGTATTTTCCCTGCTCAACGCCATGGAGGATACCAAGGGCAAAAATCGTGTGCTCATCGACGGTATAGACATGATACATATCGAATTGCATCTGGCCGGTCACCCGCCCGAAATCGGGAACAAACCGCCCAAGCACACCGGCTTCACTCATGCGCCGAAGCGTATGCTCGGGATTGCGCACCCCAAGCAGAATGGTCATGAAGGCATTATTTGCCTCTTTATTATGCCGCAAGCTACCATCAATCAGGGACAGGTTACGCGTTATCATTTGCAGCGTATGCGGATGAATGTCGAGCTCATGCTCATGTGCCACCTGAAATAAGGTGAGAAGCCACTGCGGATGTTTCTTTAACGCCGCCTCTGAAGGCACAGCAAGACGCTCACCGTCCAAATGAAACGCTCCGAGCGTCGCTTCGTCTTGTGTAGGATCGCCTAGTCCTTTACGGGGTTTGCGTTTTTTATCTTCCTCCAGCACCGCGCAGACACTGCGCGTGAGATTTCCCACCGTGCGCGCCACAAGAAAATACTGTTTCATGAATCGCTCTACCGCACGGGCATTGCTGTCGTCAAAATAGCCCATCGCTTCGGCCACCGCACGCTGCATATCGAACGTGAGATGCTCCTCGCCGCGTCCGGCAATCAGGTGCATATGCATGCGCACCTGCCATAGGAAATCACGCGCCATGATGAAGGATTTATATTCGGTGGACGTCAGCATATGCAACGTCACCAGTTCGCCAAGCGAGGTAATATGATAGATATACTTGGCAAGCCAATAGAGTGTCTGCAAATCGCGCAAGCCCCCCTTGCCTTCTTTGATATTGGGCTCGAGCACATAGCGCGAATCGCCGACGCGCACGTGGCGCGCATGACGCTCCGCCAGTTTGGCTTCGACAAAATCCAATGTACTGTCCTTAGTGTATTCAAGAAATTGCTGGGCGAATTTATCGTACAGCTTGCGATCGCCGCACAAGAATCGTGCATCCAGCACGTTGGTGCGAATCGTGGCGTCTTCTTTGGCATGCGCCATAGTCTCTTCAATCGTCCTGACCGAGTGACCGACATGTAACCCTAAATCCCAGAGGCTATAGAGCATCCATTCGGCAAAGGGGCCGGCTTTCTTGTTTTTTGCTTCATGCAGAAATAACAAATCGATGTCGGAATAAGGAAACAGTTCACGGCGCCCGTAACCGCCTACCGCTACCACCGCCACACACTCCTTGTCCGCGTAATGCGGCAACGCCGTGTCGTGCAGCACCGTAAGCAAACTATCCATGAGATATGTCATTTCTTCCAACGCCTCGCCTGCGCGGGGCTCGATCATGAATCGGCGACGTATAACTTCTCTGCCATGTGTGTAAGCTTCCGCACTCACCGAAGCCGCTTTTTTGCGTAAGTTCGCAAGCGAAGGGGCTTTACCGATGCGTTTTAAAACATCGTCTTTATCAATGATTTCTCGGGCATTGCTGGACGTAGGCATGGCTCAGACACTATTAACCAGGATTTTATACGACTGCGTTGCTGTTCTGGCGGAGCAGACGCTAGACGCAGCCCGCGTCAGGTAGTTACTCATACCTACAAGGGCTGCAACGACGCGGATGCCCGTCAGAACGCAACCCGAAAGGGACGGGCGCTTTTTTGAAATGACGTCGTTAAAAGGCTTGCGGATATGAATAACTATCCGTCGTGCCTTTTGCCTAGCCATTTCAAAAAATCGTCTCGTCGCAATCATATAGAATCCTGGTTAATAGTGTCTAAATAGCATAGTGCTTTATAACGGCAAACCGCTATCATACGTCTATGGTACAATTCACCGCTGCCATCATCCAGCTAAATAGCCAGGACGATATCGTTGATAATATCGGTATCGTGGAAGCTTATGTGCGTGAAGCGGCTGATAAAGGCGCTGTTTTTATCACATTACCGGAAAACACGTTTTATATGTCCGTACCCGGCCAAAAGGCGCCGCCGCCTTCCCCACGGGCTGCCATTGCCCGCTGCGAAACGCTCGCCCGGGAACTGAAGGTATGGATATTAGTCGGGTCCGTTCATATGCCTTCGCCCTCGGGTCAATCATGGAACCGCTCTCTGCTTATCAATGATACCGGTACTATCGCTGCCCAGTATGACAAAATTCACCTTTTTGACGTGACACTCAAAAACGGCGAGACCTACAGTGAATCAGCGCGTATCGTGGGAGGCAATGAGGCGGTTATTGCGCACACACCCTGGGGAAAGCTCGGCATGACTGTATGTTATGATGTGCGATTCCCCCATCTTTATCGCACGCTGGCGCAAGCCGGCGCCGACTTCTTCTGCGTTCCCTCCGCCTTTACCTATCCCACCGGGTCGGCCCACTGGCACACCTTGCTGCGAGCAAGGGCGATCGAAAACGGCGCTTTCGTGTTTGCCCCGGCGCAATGCGGCCTGCACCCGGGCACCCGGCGCACTTACGGCCATTCACTTATCGTAGCCCCCTGGGGCGAAATCATTGCCGAAGCGGAAGAAAGCGCCCCAGGCGTAATTATTGCTGCCATTGATACCGATAAAATCCGGGAAGCCCGTGCGATGATTCCTTCGCTTACCCACGATCGCGCTTACGGAATCATGAGCTATTAGGTCTGTCATTGATTAATAAAATCTTAATCTTTTGGCGCTCACCAAGAATCGTTGCTCAATTTAGATATAGTTACCAGATGAGAAGTATTTGATTCAATAATCACTATAATGTTATAATCATGCTTACTTTCAGCCCCTCCAAGAAAGTTGATCACGCCGGTATGAAAAAAATCATAATGGGACAGCATCATTGCAAACGGGGCTTTAGCCTGATTGAGCTTTCTATCGTATTGGTGGGGATTGCACTTATCGTTGGCGGCGTACTGGTCGGACAAGACATGATCCGCGCTGCAGAAGTAAGGGCAGCTATTGTGCAGATAGAAAAATACCAGGTGGCGATTAACACCTTTCGCAGCAAATATAATGCGCTTCCCGGCGACATGAGCGCCTGGACTGCCGACACGTTCGGATTCGCCGCCAGAGGCGCATGCCGGGGCCAGAGACCCTGCCTGGGCGAGGGTGATGGCAATGGTATCGTAGAAGGCATCCGTCGTAACGCTGCGGAAAGTCAGTGCGGCATTTGCGAATCTGCAGGAGAAACCGCCATGTTCTGGGTAGATTTAAGCACCGCCAGCGCAACTAATGATCGTCTGGTGGACGGCGCATTCAACGCCGCGACCGCGTCTTCCGTGCCGGACTTCATTCCCTTAAACGCTGTGGGACTGTACCTGCCCCACTCTGATTTACGCCATGGCAATTACGTCTATGTATATAGCTACAATCATTTCAATTATTTTGGGCTCTCGGCGGTTGGATCCATCAGCCCTGGCGGTAGTCTTAATGCATCGCCCGCTATGACGGTGTACCAGGCATATATCATCGATAAGAAAGTGGATGACGGCTATCCCCTCGGCGGCAGCGTTATCGCTCAATATGCAGGCCCCAAGAGCGTTAATTTGGCCGGTGCCGCCGATGGCACCGCAGCTACCCCCGCTTCCGATCTTACGTGCTATGACAACAAAAATAGCCCGGGAGCACCGCAGATGTATTCTGTTGAGATCAATGACGGCACTTCAGTTACCTGTGCGCTGTCTTTCCGGTTTCAGTAAATCTTACGGCAGCGAAGACATTTCCTGAGTGTCCGGCATGAGCTGTCCCTCGAGATGTTTGATGACGCTGTCTACCCCACCATTGGCCGCAAGAGCGGTGAACTGGGTCCGCTGGGTGGTAAGAAGGCTAACATTCTCAATAACAATATCCTGAACCTTGTAACGACTATCCTGCTCATGGACCAGATAATCCACTTTAAGATTAGCCTGGTTCATGAGCTGTATCTGGGTGTTTACGGTAAACTGGCTTTTATCTTCACCGTCCTGGACGCCGAATATCTTGATATCGTAAATGCTCTTGCTGGGGTTCTCAGCAAAATTGCTGATATAGGATTCCGTCAGGTATTTCCGATACAGCGCAGTATAATGTTCTTTTTGTTCGTCGGTGGCATCTCTCCAAGCGCGCCCAAGGACAAATTTTGCCATCCAGTCAATATCCACCGAGGCGCTGAAGGCACGGCGCAGAATGTCCTTGCGATTACCATAAGCAGTTTTAGGATCGTGGAGAATATTGATAACAGTCTGCGCAAAATTATGCGCAAAAACCTCGCGTTCATGATGAATGACCGTTACGTCCTCCTCCGCCCATGCGGGCAAGGCAGAAAGGGCCGCAATCTGAAGCATTATCAGTAATAAAGCTCGTATAATCCGACGCATAGGGACGTTCCTCTAACAGAACTCTATTATAGAGTACAGTTATTAATAATAAGTAAAAAATACATAAATATACGTAATATTTAATGTGCTCTAAATTTGACCAAATTGGTCGCCATCGCACGATGGCATGACTTCAAATAATTGTTATAATATAAATATCTAGACTTCATTCATCAAGGGTAAAGTCGAAATTGTAGGTTAACCAATATTCGGCATTGTTGTTTTTAATTTATCTTACTTCGATAATTGGCATCAGAATATCAAGAATGCTATGATACAATGAGTCGTTAGTACTTTATTGGATAATTAAGTGTGTTCCCAGGTGAGTAATTAGCGTCTAATATCAGTGCATCAATAATGATTGGCACGTAACGAAAACCATCGAAATGACTACTGATTTCATATTCTTGAACACAGAAATATTGAAGAATCGACGAATATTTATCTATGGATGTGGGGAGTTGGGAAGGCGGGTATACCGTTATCTTGCAAACCGTGGTATCGCTATCACCGCATTTATTGACAAAAATTGGCGCGCGCTTGGCTCATTTGAAGAAACTCCCGTTATTTCTGTTGATATTTTGGGACCTGAACATAGCCAAGATCTTATAATTTTCTCTATACTTAATCATTATATACCAACAGCACCCATCATTAATGACTTAAAAAAACATGCTATAGAAATCTGGACGATGGTTGATTTTGTCTCAATATTCCCAGACGGATCGATTACTTGTTACTGGCTTGCCTCAAAGGAATATATGCGCGCGCAGAGAGAAAATTATACCAAATTATCTGCTCTGCTGGCCGATGAGAAAAGTAAGCAGCTGGTTGAAAGCATATATACTTTCCGTTCGACCGGAGACTGCTCCATATTGCCTCGACCCGATCCCGCCGAATATTCTCCTTCTGATCTGCCTCGTTGGAAGAATCCTATGCGGCTTATCGATTGTGGCGCATTTACGGGCGATACGATTCAGAGAATAATGGCAGAAGGTTATACGATTGTCGAAGCTATCGCACTTGAACCTGATCCAGATAATTTTACTCAGCTCACCACTGCTTTGCCGGATATAAATGTAATTAATATACCCTGCGGCGTGGCAAGGGATCAGTCACAATTATATTTTGAGGAAGGCAAGGGCCTGGCAAGCAAATTAAGTACTTCTGGTCGTAAATCTATCCAATGCGTAAGCCTCAGTAAGCTGGCGCCCCGCTTTGCGCCCACCTTGATAAAAATGGATATTGAAGGCGCAGAAATAGACGCCCTTGAGGGAGCAAAGGATATTATACAGCTATATTCTCCCGGATTGGCGATTGCACTTTATCACGAGCCCGATCATCTCTGGAGAATACCTCTGATGATACACGAATGGAATCTGGGGTATAAATTTTATATCAGAACCCATGAAGAAAGTACTTTCGGCACTATCCTATACGCTATTTAGGCGCAATTACTGTGTCTGTTATTAGCGGCGGCTGAAATATTCCCGCATCTGGCTGGGTTTTAGCACGCCTAAGAAGAATAGGGTTGCCACATACACTATTTTACCTATCCCTATCAATAGGATGAGCGCTATTACCTTGCTTAATAAGCCCATACTGAAATGGGGCGCAAGCAACCAGTAGGCCACAAGTAGCGCTCCCCCCATTACTATAGATGCAGTCATGATGCGCTTAAGGCGAAATATAAATATTTCATCTACCACAAACAACCTACGGCGATGCAGAACCATGCCCAGCGCTATCGCATTAACCCAGTTAGCGATAGAACTCGAGAAAGCAAGCCCCACGTATCGCATCAGGTGCATGAGAACCAGATTGAAGAACAAATTAATGAGGACGCAAGCGATGCCGATTTTGACCGGAGTTTTAGTGTCATGATTGGCATAAAAAGTGGATGTAAAGATTTTTACTACGAGCGCGGGAGGCAACCCTAACGCAAACGCCATCAGCGTTTTAAACGTCGCCGCAGAATCCGCGGCCGTAAAGGCGCCATGCTCATAAATCACCATCACAATGGGATAGGGAATGACCATAAAGGCAATCGTCGCAGGCAAACCAAAAATGAGCGAAAGCTCGAGTGCGCGGTTCTGGCTGTGCAATGCCGCAGAAATATTACCTTCACGTATCTGACGCGACAGCATCGGCAGCAATGCCGTGGAGACAGCAACACCGATTACCCCAAACGGCAGCTCGCTGATGCGCACGGCATAGTATAAAATGGAAACAGCACCGGGAATCAACGATGCGATAATGACGTTTACCATCAGATTGATTTGTGTCACCCCCGCCCCAAGCGTGGCGGGTGCGACAAGTAGCAGCAGTTTTTTCATATTCGGTGTCATGCGCGGCCAGATAAAACGCGGCGAAACCCCCTGCTTACGGCAATAATACAGAAGCCAAAGATATTGCGCGACGCCTGAGAACAGCACACCGACGGAAAGAGCGTGCGCCGCGGTCGGCGTAAAGGGAGAAAGTATCAGCATTGCCCCGATGAGGCAGACATTCATGATAATGGGCGTCGCCGCCACCGCCGCAAATTTGCCCACACTGTTTAAAATACCCCCCTGCAACGATACCAGCGAAATAAACAACAAATACGGGAAGGTAATGCGGGTTAACGTAATGGTGAGAGCGTATTTTTCAGGATCAGCATCAAATCCCGGTGCCAGTATCAGCATGAGTTGAGGCATGAAAATCATTGCCACCACACATACCAGTAGCAGCAGCAGGGTAAGGCCAGCCTGCGCTTCCTCAGATAGCTTGCGTGCCGACGCTTCGCCCTCTGTGGCACGAATGCCCGCATAAAGCGGTACAAATGCTGCGTTGGCCGCACCTTCGGCAAATAACTGCCGCATGAAATTAGGCAGCTTGAAAGCCACCAAAAATGCGTCTGAGAGCATGCCCGCCCCTAAGAGCGAGGCGATCATCATATCGCGCACAAAGCCAAGCACACGGGAAGCAAGGGTAAGAATGCCGATGGTGGCGGAAGCGCGGATGAGGGACATGAGGCTAAAACGTTGACAATTTAGAGGTTTACATCTATCCCACACCTCCTAACCCTTGGCAACCCTTATGAAACTGATTCCGCTACACATCTTTTCCAACAAAACGCGCTTCGATTTCATCGGCACGCGCTGGTATGGCTTTGGTGTATCGATCCTGTTTTCGCTGATCTCGTTTGGTGTACTATTCACCCATGGGCTTAACTGGGGTATTGATTTCACCGGTGGCGTGCTGATGGAGCTTAAGACGGAGCAATCGGCTGATTTAGCGAGTATGCGCAAGGCACTTGAGGGCGAGGGCCTCGGCGAGGTGAGTTTGCAGAATTTCGGCGACAGCCAGAATGTGATGATCCGCATTCAATCCACCGGCGAGAATTCCGAGGGCGCCATTGTCGAGAAAGTTAAACGATTGCTCTCAGGCGCGGTGTCCGGCAAGATTGATTACCGCAATATTGAATTCGTTGGCCCCACCGTGGGCCATGAGCTGGTCAAAAGCGGCATTATGGCAACCGTCTTTGCCTGCGTCGCCATCATGCTTTACGTGTGGTTTCGTTTTGAGTGGCAGTTTGGCGTAGGCACATTGTTGGCGCTCGCGCATGATACCATCATGGTAATTGGTTTTTATGCGATATCGCGCTTTGATTTCGGGTTAACCGCGATTGCCTCGGTGCTCACCATCATCGGTTATTCGATGAACGACTCGGTGGTGATTTATGACCGCATTCGCGAAAATATGCGCCGCTATAAAAAAATGCCGATGAACGAATTGCTCAATCAGAGCATGAACGAAACCTTGGCACGCACTGTGCTTACCTCCTCTACCACGCTACTTGCTGCCCTGGCGCTCGCCATCTTTGGCGGCGAGGTGATTAAAGGATTTTCCTGGTCGTTGGTATTTGGCATCGTCGTCGGCACCTATTCGTCGATTTACATCTCTGCGCCGACGCTGATTTATTTGAAGATACGCCCTGAATTAGAGGGTGAACAGGGGAACGGGTGAACGGGGGTTTTTGCTTATCCCTGACCACCCGATAACCTGCTCTTCACCCAACTTTACACCTTCTCATACCCCTTAATCGTAAGTCCATAGCCTTCCAACCCCACCACAGGACGTTTGGAGTTGGATAGCAGGATCATCTCCTGCACGCCGATATCGAGCAGAATCTGCGCGCCGATGCCATAGTCGCGCAGGCCCGCCTGCGGCTCAGCCGGCTCGCCCATGCGCGCCTTCACTTTATCAAGCAGTGCTGAGCGCCGAGGTTCGCGCAGCAGCACAATTACGCCGCTGCCTGCCTTGCCGATGCGCTGCATGGCAGTGTGCAGATCGGTCGCCTTACCTGCATCATGCGTGTCGCCCAACACATCGTGCAATACATCAAGCGCATGCATGCGCACCAAGATAGGCTTAGTGGTATCAATCTCGCCCTTGATAAGGACAATATGCTCGGCATATTCGATTCGGTTGACGTAAATGCGCATACGGAATGTGCCACCGTAAGCGCTCTCAAACGCAGTTTCCGCCACGCATTCGACCAGTTTCTCCTGCCGTCTGCGGTAAGCAATGAGATCGGCGATAGTGGCGATCTTAAGCTTATGCTCTTGGGCGAACGGTATCAAATCGGGCAGACGCGCCATACTGCCATCATCATTCATAATTTCACAGATAACGCCTGCCGGATTCAACCCAGCAAGACGCGCAATATCGACTGCTGCCTCCGTATGACCTGCACGCACCAGCACGCCGCCATCGCGCGCCACCAGCGGGAAAACATGCCCGGGAGAAACGATGTCGCGCGCACCCTTGGCAGCATCAATCGCTACTGCAATGGTGCGGGCGCGATCGGCGGCCGATATACCGCTGGTCACACCTTCGGCTGCCTCGATAGAGACAGTAAATGCCGTCTGATGACGTGAAGCGTTATGCTGCGCCATAAGGCGTAAACCCAATTCTTTAACGCGCTTGCTGTCGAGCGCGAGACAAATAAGCCCGCGCCCATACTTAGCCATAAAATTGACGACATCGGCATTTGCCATCTGCGCGGGGATGACGAGATCGCCCTCGTTTTCGCGCGCCTCGTCATCAATAAGGATGAACATGCGACCAGCTCTTGCATCCTCGATAACATCTTCTATAGGGGAAAAATGGGTCATATTTTAATGCCCATGCCCACTGCTCCAAAAGCGACTTAGTAACCTCCCAGTAAATCCTTTTCCAGAGCCGGGCTTTAAACTATTTTCTGCTATTTTCTGCATTGTATCTGTAACGCCTTTGGCAACGTCTTCCCCTTTTTTACCATGCCCATCGGAAACGCCCATTACTATATCCTGTGTTCGTTCTGGTGCTAACTTGGTAATGCAAAGGGTAATATTATCGCCCACCCCCTTAGCAAGAGCGATTCGGATAAATAGTTTTGCAAGCTCAGAGTCGCTCCGTCTGGCCGCCAGAAAAACTTGCATCGCTCGCCCATAATCTTCTTCGGACAATCTTTTGCCGTAAAGACCGTCGCACGCAGTGCATACATACACATCATATTCTTTGAGTTTCTCAGCCTCCGGCGGTTGATAATGTGTAATATCAGGGCGGTAATCTACCGCTCCACATAATGTGGTGCCAAATCCTTTAGCTTGTCTATATTTGCCATACTTGCCAATGATTCTTCCGTCTTCAATTGTATACCGAGATCTTTTTACTTGTCTCTGTATTTCGGGATCTTCCAACTTGTGATCATAGGACAGCCTAAGCGGTTTCACTTCTCCGGTTGTTTTATTCCGGACAAACATTACTGTGCGGCAGTCACCCGAATTGGCAACAGTGATATGATTGTCCTTTGACACAAAACACATATTGGCCACTGCCCCCGACTCTTTGAGTATCCCCTTTCCCGGATCATCTTTAAGATCTTTATGGATTCTATCAAATGCGCCCTTTAAAAATTCGGGCGCATTAGGACTAGTGGCTTCCGTTACAATGTAAGCATCCTGTTGTTTGCTGCGTATATTTTTAGCCTCGCAGAGCTGGATTGACAGCCCTCCCGCAGAGAACTGTTCGTTTATATCTTCTTTGCGTTCTGAATCGGAAGTTAAAAGACCATCGATGTATTCTAAGGTGAAAGGCCTCTGCGTACCTACGTCACGGTTGCCCTGTACCATGGCTTTCTCAGTGGCTTTCTTAATTTCCGGGTCTTCTTTGGGGTTTTCGGATGCCATCAAACTCTCTTAGACTTTTTTCCTTGTATAGAAACAATATACCTCGCAATTACATCCACTTCCAGATTTACTGCATCGCCTGCTTTGCGCCCGCCAAGCGTAGTGGCGGTCAGGGTGTGGGGAATTACATTGACCGCAAATCCCTTGCGCGTGGTTTCGTTTACCGTCAGCGAAACGCCGTCGATGGTCACGGAACCTTTTTCTGCAATAAATTGCCCCAAGCGTTTGGGGGCTGAGAAAGTCAGTTTAAAGGAATCTCCCACTTTTTTCTTTTTCTTAAGCACCGCCATACCATCAACGTGACCGCTGACGAAATGCCCCCCCAGCTCGTCGCCCATGCGCAATGCACGCTCCAGATTGATGCGAGTACCTTTTTTCCAGCTGCCCAGAGTTGTTCGTGCGAGTGTTTCTTTGGAAACCTGCACTACAAAACCGTTCTTGGATTTGCGAATAATGGTAAGACACACTCCGTTTAGGGCCACGGAAGCACCCAACTGCAATCCGGTTGTGAAACCTGACGCTTCGACCTCAATTCGCCAATCGCCCTTTTTGTCGATGCGGGTGATAATGCCGATATGGGTGATAATGCCGGTAAACATGCTTATGTCGCCTTCAAATCATAGATTTCCAGCACATCGTCACCCAAGCGCTCGATTCCCGCAAGCGCATAACGCGGCAATTCCTTAAGCGGCATATCAAACGCGCGGATGACACCAGCACCATGCTCGCCGATAACCAGCGGCGCGCGAAACCAGTAGAGGCGATCAACCACACCTTCATGCAAAAAAGCAGTAGCAAGCGTGCCGCCAGTTTCTACCAGCAAGCGCGTAACACCCTTCTGCGCAAGCTTATCCATCACGGCTGTAATGGAAAGATGACCCGATTTTATGGGAACCGTAAAAACGGTCGCTTCTTTTTCCGCAAGCGCACGCATCTTCTCCCCGTGTTCTTCTACTCCCGCTTCACTGGTAAAAATCCATGCGGGAAGCGCTTTGGCATCGATAGGAATACGTAGTCGACCGTCCATCACCACGCGCTGGGGCGAATTAGTCTGCCGCCCCGGCAGACGGCAGGTGAGCTCGGGGTCGTCGGCAAGCACCGTGTGGATGCCGGTTAGTATGGCATCATAGATTCCGCGCAGCGCTTGGCCTTTCTGGCGCGCATGTTCACTGGTAATCCATTTGCTTTCGCCTGCTGAGGTTGCAACTTTTCCATCCAGGGAGGTGGCTAGTTTAAGCGCCACAAAAGGACGTTTGCGTTTAATAAGCGAGAAAAATCCCTCATTGAGCGCGTGCGCTTGCGCTTCGCAAACCCCCGTTAACACCTCAATGCCCGCTGCACGCAGCTGTGCAAATCCCTTGCCTGCAACTTGAGGATTAGGGTCTTCACACGCGGCGACCACACGTTTTATGCCAGCATCGATAATAGCTTTGGTGCAAGGCGGTGTTTGCCCCTGATGGACGCAGGGCTCAAGCGATACATAGAGCGTTGCGCCACGCGCATTTTCGCCTGCTTCCGCAAGCGCTAATGTTTCCGCATGCGGGCGCCCACTACGTGCGGTAACACCATAACCGAGCACTTCATTATCTTTGACTATGACCGCGCCCACTGAAGGATTGGGCCATGTTTGCCCCAGACCCCGCTGCGCAAGGCGGAGTGCGTGTTGCATGTAATGAATATCTAATGCATCAGACATTAGTCCAGGTTGCCGACAAACTTTTCAAAGTCTTTCGCTTCACGGAAATTACGATACACCGAGGCAAAGCGGATATAGGCTACCGGGTCAAGCGCCTTCAAGCCCTCCATCACCATCTCGCCGATTAGCGAAGAAGGAATTTCGCTCTCTCCCATGCTCTCCAAACGCTGCACAATAGAATTAATCAACCGCTCAGTGTCTTCCGCGTTCACCGGACGCTTGCGGATGGCAACATTGATAGCGCGAGTAAGCTTATCGCGATCGAATACGCGGCGCTCACCGTTCTTCTTGAGTACCGTGAGTTCGCGCAACTGGACGCGCTCGAACGTGGTAAAGCGCGAATTACACGAAGGGCAAAAACGCCGGCGGCGAATGGTGAGACCATCCTCGCTTGGGCGTGAGTCTTTGACCTGCGTGTCCTGATTGCTGCAAAAAGGGCATTTCATGGCATTACCTTAGGAATAAATCGGGAATTTTGCACAGAGCACTTTCACCTGCTCACATGCTTTTTGCTCGGCCGCTTTGTTGTCGGCAGGATTTTTGGTGAGTCCATCCAAGACATCGCCGATAAGCTCGCCTATCTGCTGGAACTCAGTAACACCAAATCCGCGGGTGGTGCCTGCAGGGGTGCCAAGACGTACCCCCGAGGTGATGAATGGCTTTTCCGGATCAAAGGGGATTGCATTCTTATTGCAGGTAAGTCCCGCGCGCTCCAGGCTTTCTTCGGCCGCTTTGCCGGTGAGCTTCTTGGGGCGTAAGTCCACTACTATGAGGTGGTTGTCGGTGCCGCCCGTGGTAATCGCCAGACCACGCTTGACCAATACTGCCGCTAGCGCGCGCGCGTTATCAATTACCGCTTTGCCATACGCCTTAAACGAAGGCTCAAGCGCCTCACCCAGCGCCACCGCCTTACCGGCAATGACGTGCATGAGCGGACCGCCCTGAATGCCCGGAAAGATGGCGGAATTAATTGCCGTGGCAAGCGTAATGTCCGCCCCTGACGGCGTTTTGCGCACGACGAGATCAGGGTTATTGGAAAGGATCATGCCACCACGCGGACCGCGCAGCGTTTTGTGCGTGGTGGTGGTGACCACATGTGCGTGCGGCAGGGGCGAAGGATAAGTACCGGCCGCCACCAAGCCCGCTACATGCGCCATGTCGACGAGCAGATACGCCCCGACGCTGTCAGAAATTTGGCGGAAACGCGCCCAGTCGACCACTCGCGGATAAGCAGAGAATCCGGCCACGATCAATTTAGGCTTATGCTGCTTGGCAAGCGCTTCGACTTCATCCATGTCGATAAGATGTGTGTCGGCTTTAACGCCGTACTGCACGGCCTTGAACCATTTGCCCGACTGATTGGGGGCGGCGCCGTGCGTCAAATGCCCGCCTGCCGCCAGCGACTGACCCAGGATAGTATCACCCGGCTGAATGAGCGCATTGAACACACCCTGATTGGCCTGGCTGCCGGAGTTGGGCTGCACGTTCACATACGTGCAATTGAAAAGTTTTTTAGCGCGCTCAATAGCAAGTTCCTCGACAATATCGACAAACTCGCAACCGCCATAATAACGCTTTCCCGGATAACCTTCGGCATATTTGTTGGTAAGCACTGTGCCCTGCGCATCGAGCACCGCGCGGCTTACAATATTTTCCGATGCAATCAGCTCAATTTGTGTTTGCTGACGGCCGAGTTCTTTCTGAACGGCCTCATAAACAGCCTTATCAGCAGTTGAAAGTGGTGCGATGAAGAATCCACTGCTGCGTGTAGCGTTATCCGTATTGTCTGTCATTTTTCTTGCTGCTCCGGCTGTCATTGGTTGCTCCTTTAGTTATCTAATTTCTTGACCCTTGTTGTATGTCTTCCACCCTCGAATGCGGTGGTGAAGAATTGCTTGACGCAATCCCTGGCTACTTCACTGCCGACGAGGCGGCCGCCCAAGCAAAGCACATTGGCATCATTGTGTTTGCGCGCGAGCGCCGCGGTCAATCCATCGCTGCAGAGGGCTGCGCGTATGCCTTTATGGCGGTTAAGCGCGATGCTGATGCCCACGCCTGATCCACATATCGCCACACCATAGGTTGCGTTGCCTTGCAGAATTTCTTTCGCAATGGCGTTGCCGTAATCCGGATAATCGACGGATTCTTTCGTCTGCGTCCCCAGATCGATGATTTTATCGGCATATTCCGCGAGCGCATCTTTGATATATGCCTTCAACTCGACGCCCGCATGATCCGATGCTACTGCCACTACAGGTTTACTCATAACCTACTATATATAGTAAATTTGAGTGCTTTATTGCCATGGATCAAGGCGTTGTGCAATCAAAATAGTGGATAAATGGTGGGTCAGGCGTTAACATTATACCAATGCTTGTTCACCTGTAATCTGCTACGATAATCTCTGAAGATGCAATCTATTGATAGTTATACAGTTTATACAATTCTGGCATTCACTTTTGCCATAGGCCTATCGGTTGGCAGTTTCGTCACCATGGCAAGTTACCGGCTGCCGCTGGAACAGGAAATCGTCTTTAAACCCTCCTATTGCCCCAAATGCGGCACTCCGCTTAAGGCGTTTGATTTGATTCCGCTCTTCTCGTGGCTATTGCAGCGGGGAAAGTGCCGGCACTGCCATGCGCCTATTAGTAAGCGCTATCCGCTTACGGAATTCTCGTTGGGCATTGTCTTCGTGTTGCTGGTTTTACTGTACGGCATCAGCTTCAACACTTTATTGCTTGCCCTGCTTGCCACTGAACTTTGCATTCTCATCGTGACCGATCTGGAGCATTTCATCATTCCTGACTCTATTCAGATTGCACTGGCCGTTACCGGCATTGCTTATGCTATATATCACAATCTATCAGCGCAAAGCGTAGCGCAGGGCGTCGGTGCCGGGTTTTTTATCGGACTACTCTTGCATTACGGCTATCTCTATTTGCGCCACCAGGATGCACTGGGATGGGGCGATGTTAAATTCATGGCCGTGGTGGGAACCTGGCTTCCGATACATGATTTTGTCACTTTCTTTTTCCTTGCTGGTCTGATCGGCGTTTTTACAGGTCTATTGTGGAGAATCGCAGGGCGGGGCGCGGTGTTTCCGTTTGGCCCAGCACTTGCCTGCTCACTGTTTGTCAACGTGCTGTTTCCTGATATGCTTTATCGGATTGGACCATGAAAAAAGTTTTTCTCTCGGGATTTACCCTGATCGAAATGTCCGTCGTGTTGGTGATCATCGCACTCATTACGGGCATGGCGATCACGGGGGGCATTGCCACTATTGCCACCGCGCGACAATCTTCCACGGTAAAGAAAATGGCGGCCATCGATGCAGCGTTAATGGCTTTTCGCATCGCCAATAACCGGCTGCCCTGCCCTGCCGATCTCACGCGCACGCCAAGTAATTCTTATTATGGGGTGGAAGCGGGCGCTGCTACTGCCGGGGTCACCTCTTCTACTGTACCCAGCAGCGGAGTCGGAAACGGCGTATGCACGGGCAATCTTACCGTAAATATCAGCGGCACGCCCACTTCCGAAACGCTGACGCCTGCGGCGAATCTAGGTTATTCTAACAGTTCGGGCACTGTGCGGGCGGCTGAAGGTGGAGTGCCTACTGTAGCACTGGGGCTACCCAACGACTTCATGTATGATGGTTGGGGCAACCGAATTAATTATGCGGTCGATGTTGGCATGACCACCACGGGAGCGTTTTCCGCCACTCCGGTAGGTGCGCTGTGCGGCACGATTTCTGTTTGTGACGCAAGCGGAGGCAACGGTGCTGTACCGACAGCTTGTATCGATACCGCGCGCAGCAATCCCACAAATATTGGCACGCTTGATTACGCCGCCTTCAGCAACGCAGGCGGCGCGATTTATGCGCTGCTGAGCTATGGCCCTAACGGTCACGGAGCCTATACACAAAACGGCCAGCAGATTAATGCTGGCACCACCAATATCAACGAATTGCTGAATGCGCATCAGAGCAGTGCCGGAACAGCGACGACGTACGCGCCTTTTTATGTACAGCAAAACCTTTCTTTAACGCCGGGCTCTCCACTTAACAGCTTTGACGATATCGTTACCTTTAAAACGCGCCCGCAAATGCAAACATCCTGGGATAAGCGGGGACTTGTCTGCCCAGCATTATGGGCGGTAGATGTTATAGACCATTACATCAAGGCACTGGATGCCCGCGGGAATCTCTTGTTTTACTTCGGAACCGTCGGTTCGGGTAAAGGACAAGTCACCCTGCCTAAAGGAATCACTACCGATACGAATGGCAATATATGGGTAGCCGACTATGGCAATAACCGGGTGGTTGAGTTTAATAACCGCGGCCTGTATACGCAGACGATACCTAATATCTGCGTTAATTCAAGTTGCTCTCCTTCCAGTAGCCCTGGGCAATTTAACGAGCCCTCCGCTATTGTAAGTGACGCCAATGGCAATGTCTGGGTAGTCGATTATGGCAATAGCCGGGTGCAAAAATTCACTCCCAACGGCAACTGGCTTTTGACTATCGGCAACACTAGCGGCAGTGGGAACGGCCAATTCTCTTCTTCCGGCGCCGGGCTTGGTGGCATTGCTGTTGATTCCAATGGCAATCTATGGGTGGCTGACGGCGGCAAGAACCGAGTGCAAAAATTCAATGCAAGCGGCCAGTGGCTACTCACAGTAGGCGGCGGCCCAACCTGTACAGCCTGTGTGAGCGCAACTTCCTGCAGTTGCAGTTCGGGCACAACCGCCGGTATGTTTTCTGCTCCCGGCAGCATTGCTGTAGACGCTTACAACAATCTCTGGGTAGCAGACGCAAGCAATAACCGCGTGGTCGAATTCAACAGTACGGGCGCTTACCTGCAAACCATCCCCAGCAGTTGCGTCAATTCGGCTTGCACCGCAAGCTCCAGCAACGGCCAGTTTGATTCCATTATGGGACTAGCCGTTGATGGCTACGGTAATCTCTGGGTGGGGGACGCCGGCAATAGCCGCATTCAGGAATTGAGCGGTAACGCCGGCGGCACGTTGCCAGCAACAGTTACACCCGTCTGGCAGCGCAATGTCAGTATGTTGGTATATAACCTCTTTGCTTCACGCTAAGGCATAGCGATGCCGCTTGCCGCCAATGCGGCACGCAAATTTTCCTTAAGCGCCATAAGCCCTTTTGCAGAAGTAGACTCGCAGCGCGCTACCAACACAGCTTGGGTATTAGACGCACGCAGCAGCCACCAGCCGTCTTTGGTCATTACGCGCACGCCGTCAATATCATTAAATTCTGCCTTGGTTTTCTTAAGGCGCGCCTTGGTTTCTTCGATAATCGCAAATTTGCGCGCTTCCTCACACGCAATGCGCAACTCCGGCGTGTTGAAAGTCTGCGGCAAGCGTTTACGCAACGTGGACAGCGGCTCTTTGCTGTCTGCCAACAATGACAGAAGGCGCACGGCGGCATAAAGCCCGTCATCGTAGCCGAAATAGCGATCGGCAAAAAACATGTGCCCGCTCATCTCACCGGCAAGCTTCGCGCCCGTCTCAGCCATTTTGGTTTTAATCAGCGAATGCCCCGTCTTCCACATCAGGGGAACACCGCCTAAACGCTTGATTTCATCGAACAGCGTCTGGCTTGCTTTGACATCGGCAATAATCGTTGCACCCGGATTATCACGCAGCACATCTTCGGCATACAGCGCCAGCAATTGATCTCCCCACAGTATCTCGCCCGTCTCATCAATTACGCCGATGCGATCGCCGTCACCATCAAACGCCAGTCCTACGTCGTATTGTTTTTGCCGCACTGTATTAATGAGATCCTGCAAATTCTCGGCAACGCTGGGATCGGGATGATGATGCGGGAATGTCCCATCAATTTCGGCAAATAACGCGATATGCTCCCCGGGAAGCACCTTACAAAGCGCCTTCATTATTTGCCCTGCAGCGCCGTTGCCGGCGTCCCACACCGCTTTAAGCGGTCGCTTGCCATCGTAGGCGTTAAGTAACGCTTGGATATAATCTTCCTCTATAGCCTTTTGCGTCACGGCACCTTTGCCGCTGTGATACGCTCCCACAGCAGCAATTGTCCCCAGTTTTCCAATATCTTCGCCGTAAAATGCCTTGCGCCCTAACATGAATTTGAAGCCGTTATGCGCAGGCGGATTATGCGAGCCGGTAACCATCACGCCGCCATCTAACGCAAGCGAGCAGACGGCGAAATAAAGCATCGGGGTTGGGCCCACCCCAATGCGAATAACATCTGCCCCTGATTGTGTAAGGCCTTCAATAAGAGCATTCTCAAGCTCGGGAGAACTTTTCCTGCCGTCTCGTCCCACAGCGATGCATGGCGGTTTGGTTTTCCATTCACTCTTAAAACTGGCAAAAGCCCGGC
>Ga0206965_10095_pt1 | contig 26085 bp, 28 predicted proteins | sample Alteio_BWOrgHeat_26_FD_152973 | JGI IMG/M metagenome (GOLD analysis project Ga0206965, IMG submission 152973) | Enriched cells from forest soil in Barre Woods Harvard Forest LTER site, Petersham, Massachusetts, United States -... | ecosystem: Environmental > Terrestrial > Soil > Temperate forest >...
ATCGAAAAGATTGAAGTGATTACTACGCCGCCTGCAAAATACGACGCGGAGGGTTTGGCCGGTATCATCAACATTATCACCAAAAAAAATGCCGACCAGGGGTATAATATTGGCATTAACAGCCGTTTTAATACGGTTTTTGGCCCGGGGTATAATATAAACGGTACTTTAAAGCAGGGTAAATTCGGCATGTCGGTATTTGGGGGCTTTGGCAGCAATGGTACGCTGACCACATCTTCGGGCAATACGGAGAATATATTTGCCAGCCACACAAATATTTTACAAAACGGCTACAATACGCAGACAGGGAAATTTCACTATGGCGGTACAGAAATGAGTTATGAAATAGATACACTCAATTTAATTACCGCCTCGGTTGATCTTTTTGGCAACAACCAAAACCAGCATGGCCCGCAGTTCTCCAACACCGACAGTTTGGGCATCCCCAAACAAGTGTATACTTTAAACAATTCGGGCAACAGCTCTTTCACTGGTATGGATTTATCGCTCAATTACCAGCTCGGCTTCAAACATTCAAAAGATCGCCTGTTAACTTTTTCATATAAATACAGCTATTCACCCAATAAACAGTTTAATGATAACGTTTTCAGCGATAGGTATAACTATTCGTATGCTTTATATCCTGACTATCAGCAATATAACGACGCTGGTAATAAGGATCATACCATACAGGTCGACTATGCCAGTCCGCTTAACAAACAGCTATCAATAGAAGCAGGTGCCAAGGCTATCTTGCGCAACAACTACAGTAACTATCATGTGGACGACCGCGATACCCTGAACCAGCAATATAATACCAACAGTGCACTTACAAATGATTTTAATTATCACCAGGATATCTACAGCCTGTACAATTCGTACCAATTAAAATTAGATAAATGGACGGGTAAGGCAGGGCTGCGTTTGGAGCATACTGCTTTAAGTGCCGACTTTATTTCGGCAGGGGTTACCACGGCGCCCAGCTATAGCAACCTTATCCCATCGGTATCTATTCAGCGAAGCTTTAAAACCAGCAGCATTAATTTTGGCTATACACAAAGGATACAGCGACCGGGTATTTTTAACCTTAACCCGTTTGTGGACCGTTCAAATCCTACATTTATTACCGCGGGCAACCCTCAATTGAAGCCTGAACTTGATAACACCTTTGAGCTTACTTACAGCAATTTCACCAAAAATTCAATCAATATAGGGCTTAGCTATGCTTTCTCCAATAACTCCATACAAAACGTTTCGAGCCTGCGTACCGAGCAGGTGGGCGATAAGCTGGACACAGTAACCTATACCACCTTTGAAAATTTAGGCACAAACAAAACCCTGAGCCTGAACGTAAATACAAACCTCAACCTTACCAAACAGTTTACCCTGGGCCTTAACGGGCAGGTAAACCATGTATGGCTAAGTGGTACTTTTGACGGCAGCATGTATCACAACGGCGGTTTTACCGGTAATGCATTTGGCAATATGCGGTATAAATTTGATAAGGGATATGCTATATCATTTAACGCCGGTTTTTTTAGCGGGAATGTAAACCTGCAGGGTAACTCGAGTGCTTTTGTTTTTAACCAATATTTGTTTTCGAAAGACCTTTTCAACAAAAAAATGACCATTGTTTTGGTTGCCAATAATCCATACAGCAAGTATAATACCTTCAGATCCAACATCAATTCAACTGAATTTTATCAGTCTTCATACAATCAAAATTATTACAGGTCATTTGCGGTGCGCTTTAATTTCAGGTTTGGCAAGCTGAACGGAAATATCAAGAAAAATGAGCATGGTATTGAGAATGATGATACCAAAGGCGGCAATAAATCAGGGGGTAATTCGGGAGGATAATGTTTGGGATCGGTGGTTAAAATGCACGCGGCTGTAAATAGCACCCATATCAGTGCTTTTTCAAAAGCTTTTGGAAATCTATTTTATCAAAAATAAATTCAGCCACCTTAACATTACCTCTGCCGCGATTAACAACCATGTCAAAACTATTGGCATATTCCCTCGGCACGTATAGGTTATACCAATTATCGCCTTTGTTCAATTCACCCCAAACAGCAAGATGCGTTTTAGCGTCAATGGTATGAATTATTATTGGATGCTTTCCTTTAGATGAAAAAGCACTTAACCTCCAATTCCCGGCACCCTCATTTGTTGCAGAAAGAATTTGTTCGGGATAATATCCGTCCAGATACATAAAACAAACGGTGGTATCGGTTACCATCAGCCTGCCTTGAGCGCCATCCTCGCTGGGAGAGTAAAGGTAATATTTACCTGCATGTTCGTAAACCGGCAACCATTGCCTCGGTAAACCAGTCATTTTATATTTTTTGGTGCCTTTAACCGCGTTTTTGTAGAGAGCCTTGCAATTTTCGCGGTATTCTTCATTTTCGTTGGAATCCAATCTGAAATCAAGTAAGTTTTTGTAATCGTGTGAATTCCTATTCTTTTCGATATAAGCGACCTGGTAGTAGCCCTTGTAATCTTCTTTTAACAAAAATATGGTGTCAATTGATTTATCGACATGGCTTAAGACCGTCAATGCAGCATGATGATTTGTTACGCCCGTAAGGCACAGGAACAGTAAGCCAGCGAAAGTAAAGGTTTTCATAATTTCACCTCTAATGTAAAGATTGCTGCAATATTTTCCAGATTTTTATCCAGCAAATAACAAGTTAGTTATCTTCGTAGCTATGAAAGTGTACGGAATCACCAACTGCAATACGGTAAAAAAAGCGCTCGACTGGCTGAAAGCCAACCACGTTGACTACGAATTTCATGATTTTAAAAAGCTGGGCATCAGTGCCGAAAAGCTGCACGAATGGGACAGCAAGGCCGGTTACGAAAAATTTATGAACAAACAAGGCCTCACCTGGAAACAACTTGACCCTGAAGTGAAAGAAAGCATCAAAACCAAAGAGGATGCTTTAAAACTGCTGCAACAAAAAACCAGCATGATTAAACGCCCTGTTATTGAAAAGGACGGCTTTTTGTTTTTTGGGTTTGATGAAGGGGCCTATGGCCAGTTGATTAAGTGAGTGGTTTATTGAGTTGAATAAGTTATTGTTCCCGTTTCAACTTAATCAACTCAATCTAACTTAATCAACCCAATCAACTCCCCACGTAACAATCATTTTACCAACAGAGCCATTCCCCCAAATTATCCTATACTTGCTTTTTGTAACTGATCAAATTATTAGACAATGAAATTAAACCTGATAGCCGGTTTCACACTGGCTTTGATGACTGCGGTTAGCGTTGGGTATGCACAGGATGCAAACAAACCAACGCAACCAACCACCAATTACGATTACCACGAGACGTTTGGCCCGCCATTTTATAGTAAAAACGGCAACGAATACCGTGCAGCAGATGGCGCGCCGGGACCAAAATACTGGCAAAATCGCGCCGATTATCAAATAGCGGCCACACTGAACGAGGATGCCAATCAAATTACCGGGTCCGAAGTTTTAACTTATACCAATAACAGCCCTCAAAAACTGGGTTATTTATGGATGAACCTGGAGCAGAACCTCTTTAAACTCGATTCAAGGGGCACGGCTATTGTTCCTCCAACCGGAAGCCGTAACTGGGGCCGCGGGCAGGATTTTGACGCGGGTTTTAAAATAAAATCAATCAAAATACTGGGTGCCAAAGGGGCCGAAACCGATGTTAAATTTTTAGTTTCGGATACCAGGATGCAGCTTTTTTTACCGAAAGAAGTTACTGCGGATGGTGGTGTTGTAAAATTGAAAATCGAGTATTCATTCATCTCGCCTGATTATGGGTCAGACCGTATGGGCATACAACAAACCAAAAATGGAAAGATCTTCCAGGTGGCGCAGTGGTACCCGCGTATGTGCGTGTATGATGATGTATCCGGCTGGAATACCATCCCTTACACCGGGCCGGGTGAGTTTTACCTGGAATATGGTGACTTCGATCTTAAAATTACAGCGCCTGCAAAAGATATTGTGGTTGCTTCGGGCCAATTAATGAACCCGCAGGAAGTTTATACCCCTGAGCAGCTAAAACGTTGGGCAGAAGCAGAGAATAGCGAAAAAACAGTAATGATCAGGACGGCTGATGAAGTTAATGATCCAAAATCGCGCCCGGCGGGTAAAACCGAATTAACCTGGCACTTTGAGATCAAAAACGCCCGTGATGCTTCATGGGGCGCGTCTGCTGCATTTATTGTTGATGCCGCCAAGATGGACCTGCCAAGCGGTAAAAAAGCGATGGCAATTTCGGCCTACCCGGTTGAAAGCGATGGCAACGATGCCTACGGACGTTCAACCGAATATGTTAAAAAATCGATCGAGTTTAACTCGGCCAAATGGTTTGAGTTCCCTTACCCCAATGCAACGGTAGTAGCCGGTATAACGGGCGGCATGGAATATCCCGGCATTGTTTTCTGCGGATATAAGGCCAAAAAAGCAAGCTTATGGAGTGTTAACGACCATGAGTTCGGCCATACCTGGTTCCCGATGATCGTAGGCTCAAACGAGCGTTTATACGGCTGGATGGACGAAGGCTTTAATACTTTTATCAATACGCTATCCACTGCGGACTTTAATAACGGCGAGTACAAGCCTAAAAAGCCAATGGATCTGCACGCCATGGCGCCACGTATTACCAATCCAACGTTGGAGTCGATACTAAGCCAGCCGGCTAACCTTAAAGAAAAAAATACAGGCATTCTGTTATATTTCAAACCAAGCATCGGCCTCACAATGCTGCGCGAACAGATTTTAGGCCCCGAGCGATTTGACTTTGCATTCAGGAACTATATTGACAAATGGGCATTTAAACATCCTACACCCGATGATTTTTTCCGCTCGATGGAAAACGCGGGCGGCGAGAACCTGCAATGGTTTTGGCGCGGGTGGTTTTTGAATAACTGGCAGTTGGATGTTGCCGTTAGGGATGTGAAATATGTTAGCGACGCGCCTTCAAAAGGATCGATCATTACGATTGATAACCTGCAGAAAATGGCGATGCCTGTAATCCTCGAAATTAAAACCGTTAGCGGCAAAGTAAGCCGGATAACCCTGCCGGTTGAGATTTGGGAACGCAACAGCAGCTGGACATTCAATTATCCTTCTACCGAAGAAATTGAATCGGTTACCTACGATCCCGACAAGGTTTTCCCGGATATTAATCCGGATAATAATGTTTGGAAGAAATAGTTGAGTCCGAGAGTCGGCAAGTCTGAAAGTCCGAAAGAAGCTTCATCGCTTTAATAGCTAAATTGTGAGGCGATTACAGTTTTTATCTTTCGGACTTTCCTGACCCTGCCTGTCGGCAGGCAGGTTTTCCGACTTTCTGACAAAAAAAGAAACTATTTTCCATCAAAAAGAGTTAAATTAACAGGATAAATATCTACCCCATGAAAAAATTATACTTGTTAACCGCCATGCTGTTTAGCCTGGCTTTTTTTGTTAATGCCCAAACTACGTTAAAGGGCACTGTTTACGAAAACGGAAGCAATACCCGCCTTGATAATGTATTTATTCATGATAAAAATAACAAGCAATATTCGATTACGGATAAGCAGGGAAACTTCGAGGTAAAAACCGAAGCAGGCCACCTGCTGATTTTCGATTCGCCGGGGTATGTGTCTGATACCCTTTATGTGGTAGACCTAACGCCAAAAAGGATTAACATGGTGGTTAAAACCATTGCGTTGCGCGAGGTAAATATCAATTCAACCCGGCAAATGTTCGACCCGCATAAAGAATACCCGGAGATTTATACCAAAAGCAAGGTTTATATCATGTCGCCGTCCTCGTGGTTCAGTAAAGAGGGCAAGGACGCACGCCGGCTTAAAAAGTATTTTGTAGTGGAAGAACAGGAGCGCCACGTAGATGCCGTATTTACCCGGGCGTACGTAGGCAGTATTGTGCCCTTGAAAGGACAGGATCTGGAGAACTTTATGACGCTTTACCGCCCTACCTACGCTTTTGTAACCAATAATAACGGCCCCTCAATGGCGGCTTATATCAATGATAGCTACAAAAAATATTTGGCCCTGCCGCCTGAAAAGCGCAAACTGCAAAAGTTGAGCGATACAACGCGGATTAAGTGAAGCGGAAGTCTTGAGTACTTCCGCCTTTGTTGGTGTTGTCACACCAGCCCCGGCGAAAAAGGTTATAGGTGCTTAAGACATTCCCTATTTGTCATTTCGAACGATAGTGAGAAATCTATACACGCAGCATTCCCGCCAGGCAGTTGTTAATAGCAAGAGCATAGATTTCTCCTCGTTCCTCGTCGAAATGACAACCTGTTTATAATTTTACATTCCGCATTCAAATAATTCCGAAATCGAAAATCCGACATCCGAAATTAAAGCACTTCTTTCCACGTACTACTATCTTTCAACATTACTTCGCGTAGCAAGCGAATCTGCGGCATTCCGTGGTTAAGCACTTCATCGTGGAATTTTTTGAGGCTGAAATTAGCGCCTTCCTGCTTTTGGTAATCGGTGCGCAGTTTCAAAATCTCCAGCTTTCCAATGGTATAAAACAAATAACCGGGATCAAAAGTACCGCGCAGTGCTTCCTGGTAGGATGGTTTTTGGCCCTGGTACCAGTTGTCCATAAAAAATTTGGTGGCATCATCCAGCTTCATACCCTGGCAATGGGTTTTTATAGACACACACAAGCGGCAAAGGCGCAGCAGGGCATCACCGGCCTGGGCCAGGCGGTATTTGGCAGCCAATACGGTATCGCCGTTATGGCCGTAACCTGCATCGGCCATCATTTGTTCGCAGTAATGCGCCCAGCCTTCGATATAAGCATAGCTGCCGAAGATCTTTTCAATGCGGGTTGCATCCGAGGCATTTAAATGCAAAAACTGGGTATAGTGGCCGGGATAAGCCTCGTGGATGGTAACATTATCTGTGGTATAATAATCAAACTGGCGCAGCCAGTCTTCTTTTTGTTGTGCTGTCCATTTGGCATCAACCGGGGTTACATAATAAAAAGCTTCGGTAGCTTTGGTTTCAAACGGACCAGGATCATCATTGGAAGCCGTACTGGTAGCCCGAGCATACTGTGGTGTTTCGGTTACTTTCAAATTCACGTTGGCCGGCATGGTCACAATGTTTTTATCTGTCAAAAACTTGCGGATCGCTTCCACATTTTTCTTTACGTCGGGTATCAGGTTTTCGGCGGTGGGGTGGTCCTTTTGCAGGTCGTGGTACACCTCAACAGGTTTTTTATTTGGGTTGATGGTTTTGGCAGCGGCGTTAAAAACATCCTGTTGCTTTTTTAATTCCGCCAGCCCTATTTCCAGTATCTTTTCGGGCGATATAGTCAACCCTTCGCTGTAAAGCAGCATTTTTTTATAGCTGGCTTCGCCAAGGGCATAATTGTTATTGGCTTTGGGTAATTTTTCTTTTTTAAGCCATGCGGCATAAGCGTTGATGGCATCTATAGCGGTTTTATTGGCCGCATTAAAGGCTTTCATCAGCGTATCGTTTTTTACGTCTTTAAGGGCCACTTTCAGGTCTCCGCCTAAAAAATCGGTGGTGCCTTCGGCTATTTGTATGGCTGTTTCAACGTATGGTTTGGGCAATGTGTCTTTTAGGTTTTGTTTTGCTGCCGCGAAAACATTAGGCGCATTTTTTTCAATGGCGATGATGGACTTTACCCGATCCTCAATAGGGGCGAAGTCGCGTTTGATATAGATGCTCACATCCACGGCCCCGGCGTATGTCATGGGGTTTTTGTTGTATGCCCCCATATCCTCAAAATTCAGGATCTCGTTTTTTATGGCCGAACGCAGGATGCGGTAATCATAAAACATTTTAGGGCTAAGGCTGGTGGAGTCGGTACCGGCCAGTTTCTGGTCGTAATCTTTAAGTCGCCCCAATTCTTTGCCTAATGATTCCTTGCTCAGATCTGTTACTTTGCCGTCGTACTGGTGATAGCCAAGGGCCACGCCGTTGCCTGGGCGCCAGTCGAGGTACCCCTGCAGGAAATCATCGGACAGTTTTTGAAAGGCGGCATCGCCGGATATTTTGCTTTGTGCAGGCTGGCTTTGGTTGCAGCCGAAAAAGATTGCGATTGGGATGAGAAGCGAAATTATTTTTTTCATGATAAAGGGTGATTTGTCATTTGTCATTGTGTTATTTCTTAACTACAGGCTTCAACTTTCGGAAGTCCGGACTTTCGGACTTTTCCGAATCCCCTAAATCATACTCAGCATTTATTTCGCTGATTATTTCTTTTGATTTTTTGATAGCATAATCATACCTGTCCACAATTCCTGGAGCATAGGTTAATGTACTGCAAATGTTAAAGGCTTCATCAGTTGACAATGCCTCCAGCATTTTATAGCTGCCATCCTTATTTCTTTTAAGATTCTTATAAAAATATTCAAAAAGGTATTGTTTTCGTTGAATATAACTATTGGTTGATACCAGGATTGCCGGGACAATCCCCTGGTAAAGCTCGCTGATATCGTTTTGCAGGCGGTCGTCTTCGATATTGCCCAGCTTACCGCTCGATTTAAAGCCTTCGTACCTTGCGCTATTGGGCACAAAGGTTGTAATGTTATACAGATAGTTCAGATGTTTTTTTAAACTATCCATACTTAATTTAAAATTTGGAGACGACGTTGCGATGTAATTAAAAGCCAAACCCTGCCGGACATAAGAAACCCTGTCATCCTGTAGTTCTGCCAAATCGCTGCTGAGATCTTTTTTTAATCCCATCAGGAAGGCTCTTACCTCTTTTTGTTCGTGGTTATGGTCGCTTATATCATGTACCCAAATGGATAGTGTTACCGCAAAAACTATAATGCCGATTTCGATACCGATTTCGCCAACTTTATGCCAGAATTTTAGATTTGGATTTTTTAATGTTTTATATGCTTTTACTGCGTGGTCTTTTATCTCGTTTTCCATAAAAAGGTGTATTTCAAAACTGCAAGTTACTCCGAAATATTTTTATTAAAAACAGGGATCGCAAATAACTGTAAAAAAATTAATGCTTTTTTATCAATAAATTGAGTTTTAAAACGCCTGGCGCCGAAGCTCTGTTGCCAAATAAAATACGGCGTCTCAGAAAATTACCCCATAAGATAGCAACTATCGGCTAACAGACGACGTAAAAAGCATATCCAATTTAAAAAATCCGCGCCATGAAAAGGAAGTATTTAGCATTTCTATTGATCGTCATCGCTATTGCATCGGTAACTTCAGGATGCACCGCAGGATACAGTTACCAGTATCATTACCGCCAATTATGGAGAGGTTATTGAACTTATTTTAATTAACACGCGGCGATTGGTGAGCAACCGGCGTTATTCTCCATTTTCGAAGCTTTTTTTATTTAAACAGGCATTTTTATATCCTGTTGCCTGCTTTTTTTATGTATTGCTGAAGCGGAAATATAAAGATTAAGTAAATCTTTTAGCTTATGGATTAATCCTTTTCCATTTGAAACCATCCAATAAACAAAGAACAGCAATTGTTAAGGAAACATTAAAATATAAAAGCCATGAAAAAGAGATTTTTTGCATTAGCATTGATTATAGCAGCATTTGTATCGGTAACTTCAGGATGTTATGTGGAAGATGGTTACGGCTATCATTACCATCATTATCATCATTACCATGACCGTGACTAACCGGTTTAAATATTTATAGTTTTTAGTTTGGTTTAGTGTGTGTGAGTTAGAGCCCCGGTTAGCGCCGGGGCTTTTTTTACCACTGATTTAGTTGATTAAAATGATTTTCGCTGAGTTTGGCTTGACGCCGAGTTGATTTAGGCGATTTTTCGCTTGTTGTTGTTTCTTTTTGCAGTATTCGAGTAGGTTTTTTGATTTCGCTGAGTTTAACTGGATTTTGGAGTTGAGACTTATAATCTTTTAATTATTTTATTTAGCTTTGAGTACAGATTTTACCAACCTGAATGAGCATGAAAAAATCGACCTATGCTTTCGCACTAATCATTGCAGTTATTGTTACGATGGCAGCCTGCACCAAAAGCGGCCAACTGAATGCCCCGGCCGGACAAATAGCAGCAACCTATACCCGTGGAAAGATCAATCAACCCGACCTGATGGCTTTGTCTGGAGCGGATTCAACTAAAGTGGTTAACTGGAGTGTGAGCCCCGCTGGATCAGATTCTCTGATTGTTCAACGCAACATTGCCAAATGGTTTTTTAAAAAGGCCGGTACTTATATTGTGAGTGCCAATCAAAGCGGTGGCGCGTCGGCAAATATCACCATAACTGTTATCGATTCGCTGTACGTGCCAACACCCTATGCTACGCCGTTTACCGCCGGCGAACAGATTACCCTGGTGCCAAAATACGTTAAAAGCACTACTTCCGATTCTACTTACCTGTCGTTTACAGCAACTACCAAAAATTCGTATTGTGCCAACAGCACCATGGATATGGGCGTGTTTTATGACAGAAACTCCAATACCTACTACATGCAGCTTACGCAGGTGCTGCATCCCGAGGATTGTGGTGTTGGCAGTAGCCCGATAACCAAAACGGTTGATTACGGTTCATACCAGGCGTCGTTGAGTGACGGAAGTTACCCGCTCAACATTGAATTTAATAACCAACCGAGCCTGACGGGCAGTATTGAAATAACCGACACCCAAATTGTATTTCATTGGACTAATACAGGTGGCGTGGTGATTACGCCATTGACGTTAAGCAGGTAGCCGGGTGTTTTAAAAACGTAATCCTTCAAATTATTTAACCTCCAGCGATGCTACCATGGCATCGGCAGTGGTTTTCCATTTGGGCAGCAGCGATTGGGTGCAGTTGAAAGTAAACAGCAGCACTTTTCCATCCAGGCTGGTGAAGAAATAATAAACAAAAACCTTTTGATCCACTGCTGCGGTGATCAGTTTAAAATAGCCTGCCTGTTTGCCGTTGATGGTTTTAACGCCATTATCAAGCCATTCGGCATCAGGGTGCAATCTTTTTAACGAACTGATCATGAAATCTTTATATTGCCCCATTTGCCCGGGCCCGATAGGTTGATGTGTTAGCGTAATTACCGGGTTTACTTCGGCATTTTCATCTGTTAAAACCAAATTAGGCTGCTGGCCGGGATTAGGGTATTTAATGGACATCATTTCAGCGGTCATCGGCTTAAAATAATCGGGTACCAGTAATTCAATTTTGCCATTCAGCAGGCTGCGGCGTTCCAATTTGATTTGTGCCTGGCTAAAAAAAGGGAGGAGTAATAAGATAAACAAGGCTGGTGCTATGGTTTTTTTGATCATGGGATGGTTTTGTGTTGATTGGTAAAACATAGGAAAAAAAGGGATTTAAATGACTTTTAGGAATAAACTTCGCGAAAAGCCTTTTGGCAGATACATATCGATTAAAAATCAAAGAGAAGGTATTATTAGTAAAATTGTAGCTATTATAGGGATATAAGTTATAAATGTTAACCAAAGAAAAAATCCGCCGCTGTTTTTCAGCGTGAGTGACAGTAGTGACAAAATCAACGTATAGGGGATGGATAAATACAGGGCATATATCGCCAATTCACCCACGTACACACCACCGAAAAGTAAGCAATAAACAACAATCCAAAATGCCATGTATAAAACAAACAGAGCCGTCGCATACGGATGCAGTTTTATTTGGGCGGTCAATTTTTCTTGAAACATTTCGTGTTTGGATTATATTAGGTACGATTAGTACGATTAATACCGTTTATTTGGAAAAGTAACCTTTAGGAATAATTTTCATGACACTCCGAGGCCTGCGCTATTTCTGCGGATTGTGTTCCATCCCAAATTTCGTAGATCTGTATCACCTCAAAGGCGTTCACATGAACGCGGGAGACGCAAAGTATTGCGTCTCTACAAACCTTACAACAATTAAAACCCGCCTGCAACTACAGCCTTTCAACTTTTTAACCTTCCAATTTTACAACCTTCCTGCAATACTTGATCTGATTAAATATTGCAGGGGGTAATTAATGAAGCCAATAATGGATTTAAATAAAGATTTTTCTTTATAAATCCAAGTAAATTACGACATTTATTACTGTGCCAGGTGTACCAGGTGTATTCACCCGTGCCGGGTGGTTCAGGCGTGCGGGCCTGCAAACATCCCAACGGCTACCACTTCCCTGTAACCTTCCAACTTTACAACTTTACAACATTCCAACTTTACAACCTTACAACAACTGCAACAATTCCAACATCTACAACCCATCTATAACCTTCCAACTTTACAACATTCCAACCTTACAACAACATAAGTAAACTTTTTTACCAAACCCCTTGAAAATCAAAAAATAAGTACCTACCTTTGCAGTCCTTAAAATAAGTGCGCCGTGTTGGCGCGCTGGGGATAAAAAAAGTAAAGACAAAAAGGAAAAATGCCTACTATTCAGCAATTAGTTAGAAAAGGTAGAGTAGCTCTGGTTGACAAGAGTAAGTCGCCAGCGTTGGACAGCTGTCCACAGCGAAGAGGCGTGTGCACCCGTGTGTACACCACTACCCCTAAAAAACCAAACTCAGCAATGCGCAAGGTGGCGCGTGTACGTTTAACCAACGGTAAAGAAGTGAATGCCTATATCCCCGGAGAAGGCCACAACTTACAGGAACACTCTATCGTGTTGATCCGCGGTGGTCGTGTGAAAGATTTACCAGGTGTACGTTACCACATCATCCGTGGTGCATTGGATACATCAGGTGTTGCAGGCCGTAACCAACGTCGTTCAAAATATGGTACCAAACGCCCTAAACCAGGTCAGGCAGCAGCCGCGACTAAAGGTGCACCGGCTAAAAAGAAAAAATAATCAGGAGGAAAGATAGCAATGAGAAAGTCAAAACCAAAAAAGAGAATTATCCTTCCTGATCCAAAGTTCAATGATACTTTGGTTACAAGGTTCGTAAATAACATGATGTATGATGGTAAAAAATCTACCGCGTACGCTATATTTTATAACGCTGTTGAAATTGTTGAAAAGAAAACCAACGAAAGTGGTTTAGATACCTGGAAAAAGGCTTTAAACAATGTAATGCCGGCTGTTGAAGTAAAAAGCCGCCGTGTAGGTGGTGCAAACTTCCAGGTGCCAACAGAAGTTCGTCCTGAGCGTAAAATTGCTTTAGGTATGAAATGGCTGATCAGCTATGCCCGTCGTCGCGGTGAAAAAACCATGATGGAGAAATTAGCAGGCGAAATCATTTCAGCCGCTAAAGGTGAAGGTGCTGCTGTGAAGAAGAAAGAAGATACGCACAAAATGGCTGAAGCCAACAAAGCGTTCTCACACTTTAGATTTTAATTAGTGATTGAGTGAGTTAGTGAATTAGTGATTTGGTAACATTATGCTAATCGTTAATTCGTTAATTCGCTCTTTCATTCAAACAATTGGTATTTGGTGAAAACAAGTCCTTTAGATTTTAAATTCACTAACTCACTAATTCACTAATTCAATAATTAATATGTCAAGAGATCTTAGATATACAAGAAATATAGGTATTGCCGCTCACATTGATGCCGGTAAAACCACCACAACGGAGCGTATCCTTTATTATTCGGGCTTTAGCCATAAAATTGGCGAGGTTCACGAAGGTGCCGCAACTATGGACTGGATGGCGCAGGAGCAGGAGCGTGGTATCACCATCACTTCGGCTGCTACTACTATCGACTGGAAATACCGTGGCCATAGCTACCATATCAACATTATCGATACCCCTGGGCACGTGGACTTTACCGTTGAGGTAAACCGCTCTTTACGTGTACTGGATGGTTTGGTGTTCCTGTTTTCGGCAGTTGACGGTGTTGAGCCGCAATCTGAAACCAACTGGAGGCTTGCCAACAACTATAACGTTGCCCGTATAGGCTTCGTAAATAAAATGGACCGCTCAGGCGCCGACTTTTTAAATGTTGTAAAACAGGTAAAAACAATGCTGGGCAGCAACGCGGTTCCTTTACAATTACCAATTGGCTCTGAAGACAGCTTTAAAGGTGTTGTGGATTTGATTAACTGGAAAGGTATAGTTTGGAATGAGCATGATAAAGGGATGACCTTTACCGAAGTTCCTATCCCTGCTGATATGATAGAAGAAGCAACCGAGTGGAGAGAAAAACTGCTTGAATCGGTAGCTGACTATGATGAAAGCCTGATGGAGAAATTCTTCGATGCGCCTGAAACTATCACCGAGCGTGAAGTATTGGACGCTTTACGTAAAGCTGTGCTTGACGCGAAGATCGTTCCTATGGTATGTGGTTCATCTTTCAAAAACAAAGGTGTACAAACCATGCTTGATTATGTGATGGAACTGCTTCCTTCACCTATGGATGTTGAAGGTATTGTGGGTACAAACCCTGAAACCGGCGAGGAAGTTGTTCGTCAGCCATCAGAAAAAGAGCCTTTTGCAGCTTTGGCGTTCAAAATTGCAACTGACCCTTTTGTAGGCCGTTTGTGCTTTATCCGTGTGTATTCAGGTAACCTGGAAGCAGGTTCGTATGTGTATAACATGCGTTCTGAAAACAAGGAGCGTATTTCACGGATCTTCCAGATGCATGCCAACAAGCAAAACCCTATCCCTAATGTTGGGGCAGGTGATATTGCTGCGGTAGTAGGCTTTAAAGATATCAAAACAGGCGATACCCTTTGCGACGAGAAACACCCGATCATCCTTGAATCGATGAATTTCCCTGAGCCGGTTATCGGTTTGGCTATTGAGCCTAAAACTCAGGCCGACGTTGATAAACTGGGTATGGCTTTAGGTAAATTATCTGAAGAAGATCCAACTTTCCGTGTAAAATCTGATGAAGAAACCGGCCAGACTATTATTTCAGGTATGGGCGAGCTTCACCTTGATATCATCATGGACCGTTTGAAACGCGAATTTAAGGTAGAAGTTAACCAGGGCGCACCACAAGTTGCGTACAAGGAAGCGATCACAGGTACTACACAGCATCGTGAAACTTACAAGAAACAAACTGGTGGTCGTGGTAAATTTGCCGATATACAGATCATTGTATCGCCTAATGACGAAGGTCAGGAAGGTTTACAGTTTGTGAATGAGATCAGCGGTGGTGCAATCCCACGTGAGTTTATTCCATCTGTTGAAAAAGGCTTTAAAGCTGCAATGGATAATGGCGTATTAGCCGGTTACCCGTTAACCAGCTTAAAAGTACGTTTGATCGATGGTTCGTTCCACGCGGTCGATTCGGATGCGTTATCTTTCGAGATCGCAGCAAAATCAGCTTACCGCGAAGCATTGCCAAAATGTAAACCGGTATTGCTTGAGCCGATCATGAAGATTGAGATCCTTACCCCTGAAGAAAACATGGGTGATGTTATCGGTGACATGAACCGTCGTCGTGGCCAGCTTTTAGGTATGGACTCACGCGCAGGTTCGCAGGTAATTAAGGCAACGGTGCCATTGTCTGAAATGTTTGGTTATGTAACCCAGTTACGTACCATTACTTCGGGCCGTGCAACTTCAACTATGGAGTTTGATCACTATGCCGAAGCACCGCGTAACGTACAGGAAGAAGTTGTAGCTAAAGCAAAAGGTAAAAGAGCTGCTGCGAATGCGTAAAGGGATTTCACCGATTGTAAAATGATTTCACCGATTTTAATCAGTGTAATCAAATAAAAATCGGTGAAATCATAAATATAAATAAACGGTCAGTGTATAGTTAATAGCTCTTATAGCTGACCAAATTAAAAATCGGTGAAATCACCCTAAAATCGGTGAAATCCCAAAAAAACAAAAACAACATGAGCCAAAGAATCAGGATCAAATTAAAATCGTACGATTACAACCTGGTTGATAAGTCAGCCGAGAAGATCGTAAAAACAGTAAAGCCGACAGGCGCTGTAGTAAGCGGACCACTTCCCTTACCAACTGAAAAGAAAGTTTTCACCGTTTTGCGTTCACCGCACGTGAACAAAAAAGCACGTGAGCAATTCCAGTTATGTTCATACAAAAGGTTATTAGACATTTACAGTTCAAACTCAAAAACTGTTGATGCGCTGATGAAACTTGAACTGCCAAGCGGCGTTGAAGTTGAGATCAAAGTGTGATAGTACCGGAAGATCAGATATTAAAAAGGCCATTCGTTTTGCGGATGGCCTTTTTGCATTTTTGAATATTTTAGTTAAATTTGATATATAGCAACATACGTAATATACCCGACAGATGAGCAGGAAAAGTTTATGAAGGCTTTCCTCGAGGCTTTGGAAATTTCCTTTGTTAAAGATGATGAAGATTCTTTACCACAACACGTACTCGACGGAATAGCCAGGGGACAAGCCGATATCGAAGCTGGTCGTTTTATTACATATGATGAGTTTAAAAAGCGGATGAAATCTGCTAAATGACCTGCCTGGTAACAAATCCACATCAAATTTCCCACTTACCGGTCGAATCCAAAAAATTAAGCCAAACGCCTTCCAGTTCGTCAACCAGTTGTGGTTTTATGGAAATACCCGATGCCTGCGGCGTCCAGTTTTGTGCCGAGAGGTTGCCGGTTCTTAAAATATCCAGAGAGAGTATGGGTTCTTTATCCGGGTTAAGCAAAACATCCAACGCCACGGTAATCCGGTAATAGTGCCTGCCATTGCGAAAGGCCGGGTAGGCGTCGGCAGCTATGGTACCCGATGCAAATATGCCTTTTGGCTCAACGCCAACTCTAACGATATAGGCCCTGTCTCCCGGTTTAATGCTCTTATGGCTAATCACGCTCCAGTTATCTTCCAGGTGGCCGGTTTCGGTTAACTTTTTAATATCGTCATCCAAATCGGCCCATTCAAATTTCATCGGGTTCCACCCAAAAAGATAGGCTTTCATTTCACCTTTTCGATAAACGTGATCCTGTTCCCCACCGGGTCAATAACCGTTACCATAATTGAATTTTCATCCCAAAAAGGGACCTCAAGGCCCGGCCGGTTGTATTTATATTTTTTCGCGATCAGTTCCGCATGGTATTCCCGTAACCCCTTAAAATCCTCAACCATAATATGTACGCCGGGGCTGCCATCGCCATGATGCTCGGAAAGGAATAACACCACATCCCTCAACGAAGCTTGCATAAATTTGGGCGCACCACGTTCAAAAACGTGTATGGAGTCGATCTTAAAGCCCAGCCAATCAACATAAAACTCAATAGTTTTGTCGTAGTCAAAAATGCGTAGTGTGGGTTTGATAACTGACATGATTTGATTCTTTTAAAGTCTCCCCCACCGGGGGAGATTTAGAGGGGGCTGCTATCTCCCCAGCAACTCATCCAGCTTATTGCGCTCGGTTTGTAATTCGCGGGCCAGTTTCTTTTCCTTTTCGTTGGCTTTGGATTTGTACGTTTTAAACTCTTCTTCCAGTTCGCTGTAAAGCTGAATGCGATACCGTGCCTCGCGTTTAAAGCTTCCGGAGCGCGCAATAACTATTGCGGCTATTATGCCAAAAAGCCCCACCAACCCCCAAACAATCAGGTTATAGGTGGTTTTTGACAGAAGAAGACCAAATATATCAATCCCGTCGACCTTGCTGATCGCTTCGTCCTTGCTCGTTATTTCGGCATTTAAACTGTCAATGGTTTTACTTTGGATGCTTATTTTTTTTAAGGAGGCATTTAATTTCGTGCGGTTAACATTCAGGGTATCTGAAGCATTTTTCCACAAGGCCGAGATCAGCGGCTGCTGATAATGATATACCTTGGATAAAAGATACTGGTACTGGCTGTTGAGGTTACTGTTTGCCGCAGGAGCCACCGCCGCCGTTGAATCTTTCTTTGTGGTGTCTTTCTTTAAAGCGGCCTGCTGTACAGGCGTTTGTTGAACGGGGGGCTTCTGTTGGGCAGCTTTGGCGGCCGAATCGATTTTATATTGATGATAGGAATCGCCACGGTATTTATAAATATGATGGGGCTTAACAGCCCGGGGCTTTTTAACAGTGTCCTGGGCAAAACTCGCAGTAGAAATAAAGCAAATAAGCAGCGTAATTATTTTTATCCTTAGCATAAAAACTTGTTTATAAGGTAAAATTAGTATTTAGATGTGAGAAGTATGATATTTTTTTAGTCGGAAAGTCGGGAAAGTCCGGAAGTCTGGAAGATTTTTTTAGTCTTACGGCTTGATTATCTATTTTTTCTTTCGGACTTTCCAGGCTTTCTTCAAAACATTCTTTCTTCCCGACTTTCGGACTTTACCGACTTTCCGGACTTTCCCCTATCTTAGCACCATGAATATAGGCATAATTGGCCTGGGGGATATGGGGCGTTTGTATGCGAAGGCATTTGCAACGGCCGGTTACCAGGTTTGCGGCTGCGACCTGCCCGATAACAGGCAGAAGCTGGAAGATGAACTTACTCCTTTCGGGATACATATTATGGATAACGGGAAAGATGTTTCCCGCACTTCCGACCTGGTCATCTATTCCGTTGAAGCCGAAAGTTTGGCAAGGGTAGTGGCTGAATGCGGCCCGGCGACCAAATATGGAGCCATTGTTGCCGGTCAAACTTCTGTTAAAACTCCCGAGATAGAGACTTTTGAAAAATACCTGCCGGCCGATGCGCAGATCATTACTTTCCACGCTATGCACGGGCCGGGTTTTGCGCCCAAGGGCCAAAAACTGATCTTAATAAAACACCGGTCTGATGAAGAAGCTTACCGGCGCATGCTCGATCTGTTTACCGCTTTAGAAACCGATATTGTTGAAATAGCCAATTACCACGATCATGATAAAATTGTGGCCGATACCCAGGCTGTGACGCACGTAGGTTTCGAGAGCATGGGTACGGCATGGAAAGAAGCTGGTTTTTTCCCATGGGAAAATGCGTCGTATGTAGGCGGTATCGATAATGTGAAGATCCTTACCACACTGCGTATATTCAGCTACAAGGCACACGTTTACGGCGGTTTAGCCATCATGAACCCATATGCCCGGCAACAGGTAAAGCGGTATGCAGTATCCGAGTCGGAATTATTTAAGCTGATGATTAAGGAAGAGGAGGATGCTTTCCGAAAAAGGCTTTACCGTGCCCGCGACTTTGTTTTTCACGAAAGCCGTAAGCCCATTATGCTGAACGATAGTATAATGAAGGAGTTTTCCCTCGGCCAAAAGCCGGAACATCAAAGACCAAATTCGCACCTCAGCATCCTGAGCATGGTTGACGCATGGTATCACCTGGGTGTAAATCCGTATGATAACCTCATCGCTCAAACGCCTCCGTTCCGCCTGCGTCTCGGAATTGCCGAATACCTGTTTAAAAATGATGAGCTGCTGGAAGAATCGATAGAAACTGCACTATACGATAAAACCATTCGCGGCGATGATTTGGAATTTCATTCAGCGGTAAGGGAATGGTCGTCCATTATCGGTTATGGCGATATGGAAGGATACAAAAAGCATTTTAACGACGTACAATCTTTTTTTAAGGGTAGATTGGAAGAAGGTAATAGGCAGAGCGCTGAATTGATCAGACGGTTGATGATGGAATAAGATCACAGATTTTTTGATGATTACACAGGTTTCACGGATAAATTCAGTGCAATCCGTGTAATCTGTGATCAAAAATCCGCTTAACCCCGGTTCTGACAACTCTTACTTCGCCAACGCAGCGCTCAATCCCTCCCAATCCACATTGTGAATAATCTTATCGGCTACAGCCGCCGGGCCTGCAATCTGCACGGAGAGGGTTTCGATATAAGCTCCACCGGTTTTGTGTACGAAAGGGTATTTCACATAGGTATTTGCGTTCATATAAGCGCCGGTCCAGTTACCTATTAATATAAAGGTTTTGTAATCAGGCGGTATGTCCGCTTCGGCGCCCTGCTCCGGCTCGGTCAGGCGGTAAGCATAACTTGCACCGGGCACCTGCAAAACGGTGTACTTGTCGGTCTCATCATGGTCATACCTTGATTTTAAATAAGGGTCATTTTCAGTTATTCTGATCTTGATGTTTTGCATGTTCCCTAAAATAACCGACCTTAATATAGCCGCCCGGCTGGTTTGGCTTTGGTAAAACCTGATGGAATCATTGATTTTTTTGCCATAGGCACTGTTAGGGTCGGGACTGATCGTCAGGTCGAACGCGCGGCTACAGATAAACATGGGCCGGTAGGGATTAGGACGTGTTGCGATGCTGATGCTCACCTGGTCGCTGTTTTTGCATTGCCACCCCATCTGCTTTAATGCACCGCCGATGCATTTGTCAATAATTTGCCGCGCTTTATTGATCACGGCTGATTCATCCGGGTGTGGGTCCCGGCATTCTGTATCAAATGTTCCGGGCGTTACAGCCGGTTTTCCATCGCTGTTGAAGCGCGCAGCATTGTTGTTATACGCTATTAAATTTTGTGCGTTGACAGCGAAGAAAGAACACAGGAACGGCGTTGCGGCGCAGGTGATTATCCTGCTGAATTTTGAACGAAAGGGATAGTGAAAGCTCATAAAAAACGGCATTTAATTATAGGTTACCCAAATATCATTAAATGCCGTTTTGTTAGCTATAGGATAAATATACTATTTAGCTCAGTTGGATGCTGTAAACAGTGTCCAGGGATAAGCTTTCATGTCCCGCAGATACTTGGCCTGGGTTTTTGCATATTCCGGATGCGCCTTTAAGAACGGCGCCGCCAGGAAATCGTCTCCTCCCGGATGGCCCATATGCGCCCAAAATTGCATTTTACCCGCTAAGTCGGCGGTAGTTACTTTGCCCTGCACGGCGCCCATCGGGAAGAACGGCCCTTCATGAAATTCTTTACATCCTAGCGGGTCCTGGTCCACGTGCCCGTCAATCACGCAACGGTCATACGCTGATTTATTGTTAAGTGCGTCAAAGTGATCCCCCTCAATGGTCTTGCCTGTGGAGTCATCCAGCTTGCCTTTATATTGAACATGTACCAATTGCTCCATCCGTTTCTTGCGGGCATTTGGCGAAGTGGTCTTGTCGTTTACGTCAAAAGTAGTTTCTTCTTTAACCAGTTTAGGGTCGGTAGCGAAGTTGGTGCCGATGAAGGCGGTATCCTTAGAGCGCCAAAGTTTATAATCTTTTAAACCAAGTTCCAGTTTTGCTACTTCATTGGTTTTGGTATCGCCTATGAGCCAGTCGTTGGCGTAACCACCGTTGTTGTCGGTGATCATTATCTTCACTGCGTCATCAATGCTGTTGCTGTATTGGGCGGCGCGGCGGGCACGTACAAACTCAGGTGTTTTGGTGGTGTCATAGCCTTTAAATTGCGTAATGGTAGTTTCGGTGATCAGGATGCCGCTTTTGGTGATCAAAAAATCGTCCCCGCTGTGGATAAAACCAGGGCCTGTGTCCATTAAAAATTCATTGCCCTTTGCGGGTTTAATATCGGCAATTACATTCCAGCGCTCGCCTACAATATAGTCTGTCCAGTTATTATGTGCGATCACTATTTTATGATCTTTGGTATAACTGCCGGTGGCAATAAAGGCGCTGCAATTGCCGGGCGCCCTGTTATCACCGCTGCCCGGTTTTGCCTTTTCCATCAACATCGGCACGTAGTAACCCGGTAACTCATAATAAGCATTCATTGCAGTAACATCCAGCGAATCATACTTAAAGCCTTTTGCCTGTAGGCCTTCGGCTATGCCTTTTATTTCGTCCTGGTATTCCTTATCAATCTTCTTCCATAAAAAGCTTTGTGCTGCGCCACGGTAAAATGCCCAATCCTTACCGCTGCTGCTGGGCAGGTAATATTGCAATACTTTTATCATGGTATCAATCTCTTTGGCTACCAGGTAGCCGTGCTGGTAACCAATATCAGCCGGTGCGCCGGCCAGGTGGATGTATATCCAGCCGTTTTTGTCTTCGCGGGTAGCGTTCCCAAGCCGGGTGTCTTTGGGAACCTTCATTGTGCAGGCATAAAAACAAGCAGCAGCTAATAATAAAAGTAAGGTGATTTTTAATTTCATGATTTTTTTAAGATGATTAAGTAAACTTCTTTTTTATCGGGCATTTCAAATTTTTCAACTTTATTGTAATTGTAAAAAGGTTCAGCAACTTCTATCTGATCTGATGGAAACGTCTTGCCAAGTATTTTTTCCGCCTCATCAATGGTATATAAATCACCTTTGATATTGAAAACAAAGCCATATTTGGAATTTCTTAAATTCCCTATGTAAGTTGTTGTTGGCCCGCCGCCAAGCGAAAAACTTATGGGTACATTATACTGTACTCTTACCGGGCGCCCGTTTTGTATTCCTGGTCGCCAAACCGGCGAAGCTTCTAAAAGCCTTACGGCTTCAGCTTCGCAGCCGGCACCCACGCAATTTCTTGGCGTAGCATTAATGACATGTCCACTTTCATCTACCGTAAAGGATACCACGAGTCTCCCGTTAACGCCAATTAACCGCGCTACTTTCGGATATTGAAGGTTTTTCGCCAGGTAATTACTGAAGGCCTCGTACCCGCCGGGAAATTCCGGGCTTTGTTCAACCGAGGTAAAAACCCTGCTATCATCTTTTGTTTTTCCGGTATCCTTGCCTACCGTAAACTGGGCATGTGAGAATTGGCAGGTCAGCATCGCTGCCGCCAAAAAACAAAATAGTTTCATAATGTAAAGATAAAATATTTGATAATCTTTCCAACAAAGCCCTAAGCTTTAGCCTGTTTTTTGTTTTTAGGCTTAACATGCGCCCGGTTTCCAATCTCATAAGCCATGGTCATATATTTATTCAATTCATCCGTAATATCATCCTGTTCGTATAGCCGGGCATGATGAACAAAAAAGCGGTTGGCTAAATTGTCAATTTTGTAAAAGCATAAGGTGTCTTCAAAAAGTGATGTAAGTACCAGGTGAATGTCAATATGATCAGCTCCTATCTTATTAATGGAACAGAAACGCATTTTGGTTAACAGCGCTACCCGCGTTTTAACCGGGTGTAATTCAAACGGCCCTATCTTTTGATATTCCGCCAGGAAATAATTAAACAGTTCAATACTTTTTGCCTCTTTGCCCTGCAAAAAATCATCCACAGTATAATCCCCGCAGGAATGCGACTGATTTTTATTGAAGAATTGATGATGGCATTGGGGGCAGGTCCACATAGCTGCGGCTTTTTTATCAAAACCAAGTTACAGTTATTTTAATCTTTAATGAAAATGAATATTTGAAGGCTTATAAGTGTTTGATTTAATTTGGTTTATCGATATTTTTTTTATTTTTGATTACCTGTTAACTATTTACAATTAAAACCCCGGACATGAAAAAACTAACCGCTATTTTGATCATTGCAATTTTTGCATGGTCGTTAAACTCATGCGACCCCGCCAAAGGAGTTAAAGACGCTGCAGCCGCCACACCTCCCTCAAAAGACAGCCTTGTAAAACGGGGTAACTACCTGGTAACGACTTTGGGTTGTAATGATTGTCATTCGCCCAAAAAGATGGGACCGCAAGGGCCTTATATTGATACTGCGAGAATGTTGTCAGGCTTTCCTTCAACTGCACCTGTTCCCGTGGCAGGGGCTGACGATGTCAAAAAAGGATTGGTTGTATTTGCCGGCGACCTTACCGCCGCCATCGGCCCGTGGGGGACATCTTTTTCGGCCAATATTACCTCTGATGCTACCGGGATCGGTAGCTGGAAAGTGGATCAATTTAAAAATGCCCTGCGCCACGGTAAATATAAAGGTTTGGATAGCGAACGAATGCTGCTGCCGCCCATGCCATGGCAGGATCTCACCAATTTAACCGATGCCGATATCGAAGCCATTTTTACCTATCTGCAATCAACCAAACCGGTTAATAATGTGGTGCCTGCGTTCAGGCCGGCGGGGAAGGGGTGAAAAGATTCAGAACTGTAGCTAAAATAGCGACTGCTTCGTTACCTGTCAGTGGCGCACGAAAATGCCTGATCTTTTGGCTTATGCTGCATTTGCGCGGGGAGAAAACAGGTTACCAGCCCCGCAAAGCGTTCCATTTTTACACGCGGAACACCCGGAATAATGTGAAACACGCTGATTATCAATGATTCCAATTTTAGTCACTTGTTTAAAATTCTATAAGTAATTGATAATCAACTCCTGTGGCAATACCATTTTTGATAACAATCCATGGAGCGCCTGATAATCAGTATGTTTCATTTTTATAATACGCCAATTTTTAGTAATTTTGATAATTTCACCCGTTTTAGCTGTGTAATTTGATAATGCTTAGCTTGATAACAACAAAACCCGGTAATTGGCTTTGTTCTGCATAAAATGCTTTTCGTCCCAAATCACGGGTAGCCCGGCGCTTTTGCCGGCCCGGATGCTCGCGCAAGAAGTGGGGATATAATCTTTCCTGATTATTTACTATTCATAAAACTGGTAAAATATTTCGGATAGACTGTCATGAAATCCCCACCCCATATCTTGAGTATCTTCGATGATTTGCATAGATCGTTGTTTAAAGACATCCAATAGCCCTTCTTTATAAATAATTTTCAATGCATTGGCATATGTACTCTCCATGCTATTGTAAAAAGCTTCATTCATATCGCCGTAATCACCTGTAAATCTTACTCCCGTTTCAACATAAAAAAGCATAAGATCAGCCAGTGATTCAGCCGATGGGCCAAGCTTCTTAAAATCGGTAATGCTCTGCTTGCCTTGCTTTAGATTGTAGCCGAATCCCCGTTTCGGGAAAAATGCTTCATAAACTTTAGCCCGGTATTTTTCAAATAAGCTATCTTCGTCAGGTTTGATATAAAAATTGAGGTACTCCTGCACCGACTTATTCTTTTTATATAAGTCGGAAATTATTTCTATAAGCGCGCTTTTTTCGAGCTTGGCGAGTTCGGTTTTAATAGACATAGTGTTGGATCTTTTGTACGAAAGAAACAACTTATTTTTCTTTCCGCAAAAAATTGAGACGAATTTTCGAGTGTGTATGTTAAATCGTGGATAAACTGTAAAAATTATTATGTTTGAAAGTCGGGCAAATAATTGACCCCGAAACTTAACACAATGAATTTACCGCATTATAATTATTTTACCAGGAACAATTACCTGGATTATGAGTTTTATAGTGAGGGACCGAAAGGCAGGGTAAAAAAGATAGTACTATTTACCAAAATGCAAGATAATCCACTTGTTTACAACCTGGCTTTTGGTGACGAAGATCCGGATACAGGTGTAGTCAGTGATTTGGTGATTACAGACAATAAGGATACAAAGATTGTACTCGCTACCGTAGCTAATACTATTAACGACTTTTGTGACCGCCATGGAGACCATTATATTTTTGCTATAGGCAGTACCAAAGCAAGAACGAGGCTCTATCAAATAGGTATTTCAAGTATGTTGAATGAAATTAGTGTTGATTTTGAAATACTTGGTTCAAAGAATGGCGTTTTGTATGCGTTTCAAAAGAATGTCAATTATGATTCATTCTTGGTAAAAAGGAAATAATTTGTTATTTTTGATGTAAAGAAGATTTGTTATGCCCGTAGTTGAAAAAGAAACAATAAAAAAAGGCCCTGGCCGTGCTATTGTGAGCTACAAGGTTAGAAGCCATGCTAATGATCCTTTCTTTGTGAAAAAAAATGCTGAAGCCAAAGAAGCGCTAAGCAAAATTGACCTATCCCTTCTCAAAAAGAAATGATATTGTAGAGACGCAATATTTTGCGTCTCGGACCCTAGTTATCGGAAATTAGGGGGTAAACGCCCGCCGTCCGTTTCCAGACGCAAAATGTTGCGTCTCTACAGCCAACTACTTCTGTTTAATCACCAATAATTTCTCGTTTTTAGGCAGTTTCTACAGCAGACGCACTGCTTCATTACCCCCTCAGCGGCGCACGTACGCCACCTCTTTAGGCCGGGGCCGCATCGCTCGAGAGGGGACGAAATTGAATATTGTCTATTTTAAATAGTTTTGATTAGAGAACCGCTTTCTTTTCTTAATTCTTGTTTACCTGTAGTCAGAGCAATCAGAATATCCTGCCCCGCAAATTTTGCTCCCTTAGCATGCCCGTTACCTATTGTACGAACGAGTGAACCGCTTTCTTTGCGTAGTTCGACATTTCCATTGTTTAAAGTAATCAAGATTAATGTGTTGTCTGCATTTAGATTCGCATCTATCGCATGGCCATTTCCAAGAGTGCGAA
>Ga0206965_10097_pt1 | contig 25991 bp, 22 predicted proteins | sample Alteio_BWOrgHeat_26_FD_152973 | JGI IMG/M metagenome (GOLD analysis project Ga0206965, IMG submission 152973) | Enriched cells from forest soil in Barre Woods Harvard Forest LTER site, Petersham, Massachusetts, United States -... | ecosystem: Environmental > Terrestrial > Soil > Temperate forest >...
TAACAAAGAATCAAAAAGCAATTAGATTTAAAGACCAATTAATGGAAATTGGAATCCTTTCCAAACTACTATTCTTTGGTTACCGGATCAAGGTAATATATCCCTTCTGAGAAATCATTTTTTCATTGGTATCAATGGCAGTAAAGATGTAATAGTAAGTTCCATCAGGAGCATTGGTACCTCCATCAATAGTTCCATCCCAAAGATATTTCGGTTGGAAACTCTCAAATAATTTTGTTCCCCAACGGTTAAAAATTTCTATATGATAATTGGTGAAATCTCCCTCTGCAACAACATTAAAATAGTCATTAACACCATCCCCGTTAGGGGTGAAAACATTTGAACCTGCCAGATAGCAGCTATCAGCAATAACTTCCATGCTAATGGTATCAGGAAGGCTGGCACATCGGGCATTGGGATTAGAGGTGATGAGGCGAAGATTAAAAGTCCCTGCATGATCATAAATTGCAGACGACTGATTAGCATCTGTGCTGTATTGACCATTACCAAAGTCCCAGTATGAGTTTGTTCCGTTGTTACTGCTATTGGTAAGACTAATTACTAAAGGAATGCAGCCGTTTAGAGGAGTTCCGCTGAAGTTACTGGTCACATGTATGGAATCATCTACCGAAATATAATTATTCCGAATAGCGGTATCAGCAATCCTTCCGCAGATAGAGGTATCATTAATGGAGATTAATTTTACAGTAAACAAACCTGAGTCGGTGAAAGTATGAGTGACATTCATTTGATTGCTGATAGAGTTGTCGCCAAAGTTCCAGATATAACTCATTCCATTGGTACTGTTATTGGTGAACTGAACCGTCAGAGGATTGCATCCAAACAAAGTATCCGCAGTGAAAGAACTAAAAATAACAGGAGGTGCAATGACTGATAGATTGTTGAGTGAAATAGTATCATTACATCCCCCTGTATTCGATGCCACCAAAGTAACTGAGTAAACACCGACGGCGGTATAGGTAGTATTTGGATTGGTAGAAGTACTCGTATTTTGATTTCCAAAATTCCAAAAATAGACATTGGCATTAGAACTTGTATTGTTGAAATTAACCGTGAAAGGAACACAACCTGTCATTGTATCTGTAGTAAATGATGCAATAGGTTTGGGATATATGGTAACATAATTATTTTGAATTATGGAATCCTTAAAAGTGCCACATGTATTGGTATTGGTGGTGATTAGTTTAACTGAATAGGAACCCGTATTGATATAAGAGTGGACAGGATTCGCAAGAGTACTGAAACTGTTATCGCCAAAATACCAAAGATAGGTGGAAGCATTAGTACTGGTATTATTAAAATGAACAACAACAGTATCACACCCCACTAAAGGCGCGGCAGCAAAGGAACTTGTTATCGAATTATTGGATTCTGAAATTGTAATACTATCTGTTGAAGAACATCCGATTGAATCTCTAACCATAAGATAATATACTCCCGGTTGATTGACAATTTTATGACTGGTAAAGTCAGTTCCAGGAAGCCATTGGTAACTTGTCATCCCTGAATTACCGGAAAGAATCAATGAATCGCCAGGGCAGAGAATAGTATCGGTTGTTGTTATAGATGCATTTGTATTTGATTCATATAAATTAACAAAAGAAGTAGTCGTTATGTTGCAAGTTGTTATGGAACAGGAAAAAGTTCCTCCATTATGAACATACTGCGACCAGCTATTTCCGGATAGAGGAGCATTCCATTGTATGGTGCTTCCAGGATTAGAAATTATATTTAATAAAATAGAATCGCCATGACAAAAAGCTGTGCTTGGCAATGTCTGAATGTAAGGAGTATTATATTGATCCAGTTCCAATTCATTAGAAACAAGGACGCATCCATTACTGTCCATAACTATGCAGTAATAGATACCCGGATCAGAAGCATAAATCAAGTTTGTATTACCACCGATAGGTCCATCTGGTCCTTGCCAAACAAAACTTCCATTACCAGAACAAACAAATTGTGCAGAATCATTTGGGCATATAATTCCACTTGATGGATGGATAGTTATTGCAGGCTGCTGGTTGCTGCTAATGTTGATTGAAGCAGTACTTGTGCATCCTCCCGGATTGGTAACGGTTAAATAATATTCAGCAACTGTTGATACCCAAATGTTATTACTATGACTGGAATTACTCCAGATAAAATTTGTCCCGCCGGAAGCGGTAAGCACGGTAGAATCCCCCGGACAAAAGAAAGTATTGCCGGTTATTGCAGCTACAGGAACTTGTGATACATTGACATAAATACTTTTGGAAACCACGACCGTGTCAGTATCACATAATGTGGCTCTTGCAACTAATGCTGTGATGGTATATAATCCCGATTGTGTGGGATTGAAAGTATTGCCATCATAAGGGAAAGTATAACAGGTAGTAGTAACCGAGGTATAATTGAAATTTGCCGGAGTCACTGTCCAGAATATTAAAGGATTATCAGGATTGGAACTGACGGAATAAGGGTCATAAGCTATATTTGGAGAACAATAGTTTGTACCTGTTGGATTAGAAATAGTATCATATACAAATACTGAAAAAGGATTTCCGATACAAATGGAAATAGTATCAATAGCACCAGAGCCTGTGTCCTGCATGCATTTCATTGCAGGTACAATCGGCACAAGAGCACTGTCAATTACTACAATGATGTTATTCCTGTTTGTACATCCAAAGGAATCTTTCACGTTGAAATAATAATTGCTGGAATGAGTAACCAAATAGGTTGAATCATTAATCGGACCGTTAGTCCAGAAATATTGGTTCGTTCCAAAGTTGCCGCCCGTAATAAGCACTTGTGTCGGAGCACACACTACAACTTCATTAGTTATTGATGCATTGGTATTGACCCCCTGATTATCTGAAATAGTTGGCTTTGGAGGATTAGGATGAACAATTACATAGATGGAATCTGATGAAACAATACATCCATCTGCAGTAGTTTGCTGAACCCAATACAAACCTGTTGTTGAAACAGATGAAAGACTGGAATTGGTGCCTCCATTGGACCATAAATAATTAAATTCAGGACCAAGAATAGAGCAGGTATTGGATTGGGTATTAAGAGTCCCGGTCCCACAAAACCGAACGGTATCCTGGTTTAATGGAAGAATCTTTACTCCCTTCACATCCCGGTTGCAGGAGGAATCGGTTCGAGCATAATAATCATAAGGCTGCCTGTTTAGATCAATTGCATTCGCGATAAATATATCACTGTTTCCATTAGATAGTAATCGTTCATATTCTTTGTAATGAGAATCGCCGCAATAAGAATTTGAACAGCCATCTAAAGAATCCAAGCCATATCCAATAAAATTTGACGATCTTACAGGAAAGAATAACTGCTGGCTAAAACTTCCTGTAAGCAAAACATTTTGCGAAGCATCAACAGCAATTCCAGAACCATTATCATCTTGCTGACCTCCTATTTGGCGGCTCCATTGCCATGTTCCTGAAGAATTCCATTTTGAAACAAATATATCCCATTGACCAACACTGTTAAACGTTCCTTGTCCGTAATAATCCGCATAATCGTTTAGGCGGCATTCAAAATTCCCAACCACATAATAATTGTTAGAAGCATCAACAGCAATATCCTTTGATGTAATACCCCCATTCGAACTACTTGCAGAAGACCATTGCAATTCTCCCTTTGTATTAAATTGTACGATAAATATCCTGTTGAGATAGGATGAGCTTAGTATTGAATTATTTATTAAATCAAAAAAAGTAATATCACCTTCAAAGTCCCCGACAATCGTTGGATTTCCATAATTATCAACAATAATTCCGCGTGGAATATCTAACCCGCCCCCTCCCATTCTTCTGAACCAAAGCGCATTGCCATTAGCATCATATTTCAAAAGGAATATTGCATTATACATTTCATTTGGATATTGTTGATCAAATGTAATGGTATCGCTGAATTGTCCTGTTATATAAATCTCACCTATGTTATCGCAAGCCACGCCAAGTCCCCTGTCTGTATATGCTCCTGAACCTTTCTTAGCCCATAGAAAATTTCCATTAGAATCCAGTTTGGTTGTGAATACATTCACACAACTATCAATCCCAACAAGATTATAATTACCAAAACCTGCTGTATCTTTAAATTGACCCGTAACGATTACATTGCCTTTGAAATCAACCGCAATGCTATTTCCAATATCGCTTGAACTACCACCACAACTTCTAACCCAAAGGCAGTTTCCATTAGGGTCATATTTTGCAATAAATACATCTTGAATCCCAGCCGAAACTATTGAAAAAGGACCAAAATAAGCAGTATCATAAAAGTATCCTGTGATATAACTGTTACCATGAGGATCAACCTTAATAGCGGTAGGGCGATCCGTACCCGCTCCGCCAGCTTTCACAGCCCAAACGAATTGACCATGTGAATTTAATTTGGTAACATAAATATCAGTAGAACCGGCAGAATGCAAAGTTGTAGTTCCAAATGAAGCTGTAGTTGTGAAATATCCTGTGGAATAAGAATTGCCATTCGCGTCAGTAGCAATACTGATGCCCTCATCAATGGTAATGCCGCCGGCACCTTGCACCCAAAATTGCTGGGCTACGCAAGTGAAAAGAGAACAATAAAAGGTAAAAAGTAAAAGAAGGTATTTTTGGTACATGGGTTAAAATGTGGGATTAATGGTATTCTGACTCTCAATGGGTGATTTTAAAAACATACCTTCTACGAGAATATAATGAATTGGTTTCAAATTCTGCATCAACCTTAATGAAATTGCCATTCCTCCATGGAATATTTGCATTATATAATTTCCCTGTATAAAAGACTTCTTTCATAATTGTATTATTAAAAGTTTGATGAAAGTCCCAGAGGGACGGTCTTTTGGTAATAAAATAGTTTTTGAATAAGGAATAAGTCCCGGAGGGACGACCTTTTGTAATTAATACAGAATAATAGGAAAGGTACTCTCTCTCGGACCGAATTATGAAAGAAGCTAATGTAACGATTTTTAAACAAGATGGAATTGCAACCCTATCCATACCAACCCAGACCCTATCCAGAGCAACCGAGACCCTATCCAGAGCAACCGAGACCCTATCCAGAGCAACCGAGACCCTATCCAGAACAACCGAGACCCTATCCAGAACAACCGAAACCCTATCCAGAGTGAACGCAACCCTATCCAGAACAACCGAGACCCTATCCTGAGCAACCGAGACCCTATCCCGAGCAGCCAAAACCCTATCTTGATTAGCAGCAACCCAATTTTTGATTAGCAACAAAGTCTGTTTCAAGTGAGAATTATCCATCTTATACGCTGTTATATTCTTCCTACTGTATTATTTCTTGTTCTGATCAATTAAAGATTGAATCTGCTTTATGCTGCTATCATCAATTTGCTGCCCTTTTTGCTTTGCGGTCAAAGCATCTTCCATGGCTCCTTTATAATCTTTTATGGCGAAGCGAGCAAACATCCTGTTCTTATAGAAACTACCTTCATCAGGCTTGAGTTTTATAGCAATATCGAAGTCAGGAACGGCAAGATCATTTCTGTTTATCCGACCATATAAAGTGCCCCTGTTATTATAAACCTCTGGATGCTCAGGGCTTAATGAAATTATCTTTGACAAATCATCAATAGACTCCTGAATATGTCCTTTCCGGCTATATGCTTCCGCCCTTCCGAAGTAAGCATCGAAAGCTGAATTGTTCAACGATACAGCTTTGGAATAATCCGCTTCAGCCTCATCCAATCTGTTCAGGTTTTTGTAAGTCCGTCCCCTGTTTATATAGTTGACATAGTCATTTGGAAATTGTTCGATTTCCTTGGAATAATCTTCATTAGCCTTTGCATTATCATTGACCTTTTCAAATGTTATCCCCCTGTTCTTTGCAGCGTGAGGATACCTTGGTTTGAGTTCTAAACATGCTGATATATCCTTTATTGCCATGTCATAATTTCCCAGATTAAAGAATGCTGCACCACGGTTGTTATAAATTATTGCAGCATCATAGTTATTCAGGCAATCGGTGTATATGGATATTGAATCTTTCCATAATTTAGCTCTGTTAAAGGATAAATAACTCAAGATACAAGTTATTAATACCCCGATAGATAATAGAATGTTTTTATAATTTTTACTTTGCCTGAAATACTTCTCAAAATAATAAGCTATGATGAAGAACAGCCCTATTGACGGGAGATACGTATATCTGTCTGCTATGATTGCATCCCCGATAGGAATGAGTTGAAGGACTAAAAAAATGGTTATTAAAAAAAATAAAATTCCGAATAATACAACCTTTGATTTCTTAATTGCCCAGAATAAAACAGCACCAAGAATAAAGACTACTACGGGTGATATATATACCCAGTTACTATTGATAATATCATGCGTTTCGGGGTAGGGATAGAAACAGGAAAGATGCATTGGCAGTATGAGCTTCGAGAAATAATTCATTAACCCATAACAAGAAAACAGAATGCGCGTAAAGAAAGAAAAATAATTATAATCCTGCACTGCACCTGCCTTCTTTTGTACCATAAAAGCTATTATTCCAAAGATGATTGAGATGAGGAAAAAAGGTATTTTGTTGAAGACAAATTTCTTATTGAATTTCTTGCTGATATAATAATCCATTAGTATCAAAACAATTGGTAATACAACAGCTTGAGCCTTAGAGAGAATGGACATTGTGAATAATAGCATGGAAAGAAAGAAGTACTTCTTATCCTCCTTTCTTTCTTTGTAAATAAGATAAAACAGTATAGACAACAGCGTAAAAAAAGCATACAAGACATCCTTTAATTCAGCTACCCAAGCCACCGATTCGACATGCATTGGATGTATAGCAAACAATAACGAAGTGATAAATGCAACAATAGAATTCTTGCTGATTTTTAAAATGATATAAAATAATAAAACGACATTAAATAAATGCAGCAAAAGACTTATGAAATGAAAAGCATGAGGATTTAAATTAAAAAAATGAAACTCGACAGCATAACATAACATCGTCAATGGCTGATAATTCCCAACAAACTGGTTGCTGAACATCGCCTTGATATTCTCCGAAGACAGACTTTTTACTACCGGATTTTCTGAAAGATAATTAGGGTCGTCCAGATTAATAAAATCATTAGAGAGGATAGGAAAAAAAACCACAAACGTCAAGCCAACCAGGAAAAGCAGAAAATAGAGGTTGGGAGTATTCTTCCTATTATTTATGGATTCAGTATGCGAAATTACTTTTGCAGGAGACTTTTTTGTCTTATCAGATGGTTTGACTTTTGTCATAAAATTAGATTAAAAATCATAAGTCAGTGCTACGGTGACATAGCCAAAAGGCTTTGTTTGTAGGCCAACCGGCTGATTCAAAGCGGCAGAATAATTAAAGGCAGGTTCAATGGTGAAGTCTCCTATATTATATGCCAATGGAAGGATTAAATCGAAGGCAATAATATTAAAAGTTGTTGTTGAAGTCGTCACCGCTCGAAGCCTTCTTCTCGCCGCTTCTTTAGTAACATAAAAATTCTGGGTCCCTGCGGTAATTGTAAATCCGGGAATGAATGAAAGCATGTCATTATCTTCTGTAAAAAGATTTTCCAAATCAAAACTATGATAAGTTTCAAGAGCTATACTGAAATCTGTTTGCGTTCCCCAATCAAGATCCAAACTTAGCTTTTCATTGACAATTTTGAAGTCATGATCCATGTAATAATCAATGTTGTTTTTAATACCTGCATTTATGAGTGCTGTATCATTAACAAAATAATGAGTAAAACTGATTGATGCTGTAGTATTTTTTTCAATATCAAAATTATATCCCGGGTTTATTTGCCATTCATCAATGCTGTTTTTTTTTGCTTCGCGGGCTTGCATGGTAGTATCAGATTTTGATGTGATATTATTCGTTATTGAAACAAAAGTAAAGAACCCTGACTTAGCCTGATAATTAAAATTCGGTGAATAATAAGGCTGCCTTTGTCCGGTATTTCTACCTTTAAATGATTGATTGGAACCATAATCCAAACCTACTGTATAAATTCTTTCAGCCAAGGAATCGGAGTTGGAATTATTGCTTGTAGAATCATTTGCTGAATGATTTGCAATGGCAGAAGCAACAGAACCGGCAATAAAAATTAACATCAGGAACCAGAAGGATGGCTTTATATTCATGCCGGCAAATTTATATAAAAAAAGGAGGAGCTGAAAAATTAATTTCAACCCCTCCAACCATGAAACAAAACTTTATTCTAATCTAATCTCTTTAAATTTTATGATGCCTGTTAGCAGAATGTTGTTGCTGATTGGCATTTTTCTTATGATGTTTATGATGTCTGCGATGATGATGTCGGTGATGTCTTGCTGCTCTCATTTCCTTAATGCTTCCATAAGATGCCGCTTGTTTTTTTGAATCTATTTTCGTTCCTACAGGACTTACTTCCCGAGTGTCATTTCGCGGATTAACAGTAATGGCATTACCTTGGTTTGCATTAGCAGGTTTTATATTATCAGCAGCAGAACTTTGCGCCATCAATGTACCGCTGAACAGAACTGTCACTCCTGCCAAAACTATTTTTCTGATATTATTCATAATTATTTTTTCTTTCTTTAGCCCGTTTGATACTATGGTTATTAAAAGGTTTAATAGACTTTAAATATTTTTTATCTTTCGTCTTTTTAATTTTCGTTTATGAAGTATTATAAATCCCTGTCTGCTAAAAAATATTCCAAAATTGCAAATTGATGAGGATTTTTTATTGGGTGGTTGGAATCAAAATCTGATTCGTGAAATTCGTGTCTTTTTCCATTACATAAATAACTACCTATAACCTTTGGAGAAGTACCATTTTTTTTGCTTAATTCCTTTAAAATCTTACATTCTCAAAAAAATTTACAAGAATGTTACCCTCCATTTTTGTGGTTTTGTAATTTATAATGTAAAAGGATGATTTACATATAAAATAGGGCAAATATGACAATACATATTATGCATCCAACCTTGCATATTATGCATCTAACCTTGCATATTTACCTTCTAACCTTGCATATTATGCATCTAACCTTGCATATTTACCTTCTAACCTTGCATATTAACCTTCTAACCTTGCATATTTACCTTCTAACCTTACATAATATGCTTCTGCCCTTGCATAATGTGTTCCCGTCCTTGCATAATGTGTTTCCGTCCTTGCATAATTTACTCCTGTCCTTGCACAATCTACATTTCCTTCTCATAATTAAACTTGTAACAACATTTTTTTGCTATTCTATCGGTATTAATCAATATCCCATTTTAACCCTAAATAAACCGTACGGTCATTTGAATTTAAAAAAACAGATTAATATATTAATGTTAAATTTTTATAGAAAAGAGCATTAGTATTTGGATATTAGGAATTCTTTTGCTTATTTAGCGGCTTGAAAAAATTCCAAAGTGTCTTATTTAATTAGAATATATAATAACCAAATTTAATAACAAACAAAAATTAAAACTATGAAAACTTTAAAGAAAATCTTAATCGGAATTGTTGGATTACTTGTCTTATTAGTAATCGTTTCCTTCTTCTTGCCATCAAAGGTTCGTGTAGAGCGATCATTAGTAATAAATGCTGCTCCAGAAGTGGTATTTAATCAAGTCAACAATCTCAAGAACTGGGAACAGTGGTCTGCCTGGGATAAGATTGACACTACTATGAGCAAGAAATATGAAGGACCCGAAATGGGTACTAACGCCAAATTTTCCTGGGACAGTAAAAACAAAAAAGTGATGAAAGGCAGCATGACCATTAAAAATTCTTTGCCAAATGATTCAATAAGTATAGAATTGGTTTTTGGAGAAATGACCCCTTCTATGGCTTATTTTAAATTTGTAAAAGCAGATAATGGTACGAAGGTAATTTGGGATATGGATTCTGATTTAGGAATGAATCCTATGCATAGAATTTTCGGGTTGTTTTTAGACAAGTTGATTGGTCCTGATTTTGAAAAAGGACTGGCAAATATGAAAGAGATTGCGGAGAAGTTGCCACCTCCTGTAAAGATTCCTGATGATAATTTGAAAATAGTAACCACTACCGTTCCTCATCAGGATTTATTAAAGATTCATGTTAAATGCAATGCTAAAGACATTTCCAAGAAATTTGGTGAATCATTTCAGAAAATAGGACAATATGCAGGTCCATTGAATGCTAAAATGGCGGGTGCTCCTCTCGGAATTTATTATCATTGGGAAAACAATGATTTTGATTTTGATGCGGCCATTCCATTAGATAAAAAACTTCCAGGAAAAGGAGAAATCAAATATGGAGAAATCAAAGCAGGCAATGTGGTGATGACAAATTTTTATGGTGCGTATGATAAAGTAGGCAAGGCGCATGACTTGATTCACGAATGGCTGAAGGCGAATAATAAAAAGGTGAAAGGTGATGTTTGGCAAGTCTATGCCAATGATCCTGGAATGGTAAAGGATACTGCATTGTGGCTTACTCAGGTTTATTATCCGATAGATTAGTGGTTCTGATTATTTTCCGATAGTATATTCATTCAACAAATACCTACATTTGCAACCTGAAATCAGGAACAAATGATGGGTAATTTAAAGAATGTTTTAATCTCAATAACAAGTGCATTTATCTTTATCTTTCTATGGATAAATGTGAATGGTCAAACCTCTAACCCTCCTTTCCTGTATGAGGATTCGGGGCAATGGGTAGATAGCGTTTTTAATTCTCTTTCTCCCCAGCAACGCCTTGGGCAATTGTTTATGCTTGGAGTTCCTTCAAATAAAAGCAAGAAGTTTGAGGACGAAATTGCGGATGAAATATGTAACTATAATATAGGTGGTATCATGTTTCTAAAGGGAGGTCCTCTGAGGCAGGCTCATCTCACCAATTATTTCCAACAGCATGCTCAAACCCCTTTGATGATTGCCATAGATGGCGAATGGGGCTTGGCAATGAGATTGGATTCCACGCTTCGCTTTCCTCATCAAATGACATTGGGCGCAATGAAGGACTACACCCTGATTTATAAGATGGGAAAAGAGATAGCCCATGAATGCAAGCGTATGGGTATTAATATTAATTTTGCACCGGTTGCCGATGTGAATAACAACCCTCTTAATCCTGTTATCAGCAACCGCTCTTTTGGTGAAGACAGGAATGAAGTTGCACTCCGCAGCAGCATTTATATGGAAGCTTTGCAAGACAATGGCATCCTTGCCACAGCAAAACATTTTCCCGGGCATGGAGATGCCAATGCTGATTCTCATCTGGAACTTCCCATCATTAATCGCAGCGCAAAGGAATTGGATTCTATCGAGCTGTTTCCTTTCAAAGCCTTGATAATACAAGGTTTGGGAAGTATAATGGTTGCTCATCTTGAGATACCTTCCCTGGATACCTCAGCCAATACTCCTTCCACTCTTTCTAAGAAAGTTGTTACCGATTTGTTGAAGAAGAAGTTAGGATTTAAAGGCTTGATATTTACAGATGCTCTGAACATGAAAGGGGTTACGGACTTCTATAAACCTGGTGTCGTGGATGTCAAAGCTCTACTTGCAGGGAATGATGTTTTATTGGATACACAAGATGTTACCAAAGCAGAGCTGGAAATTAATAATGCTATTAGCAGGGGGGAAATTACCCAAGAAGATATTGATAAAAGGATAAAGAAAATTCTTGCTGCAAAATACTGGATGGGCTTGAACAAATATCATCCGGTAGAGATAAATAATCTTGTAGAAGATCTGCATCATCCAGATGCTGAAATCCTTGACCGGCAACTGTTTCGGTCATCGCTTACCGTTCTGAAGAATGACAATAGAATCTTTCCGATAAACAATTTTGATACCTTGAAGATAGCTTCTTTAGCGGTTGGCGATAACCTTGATTCTACCTTTCAAAACTTTCTTAATGACTATGCCCCGATGGATAACTTTATGTTGAAGGGCAAGGACTCTGCATCCGAAGTAAAGATTGATAAGATTCTTGATAAGCTAAGACCTTATAACATGATTATTTTAAGCCTTCATGGAACCAATATTCATCCTGATAAAAACTATGGCATTCCAGAGAAGCTTAATGAGATAATTGATTCCCTTGCCTTGCATGCAAAAGTTATTCTGGATGTATTTGGCAATGCTTACTGCATGACTCGTATTCCATCGGCTGACAGGGCTTCTGCTATTCTTCTATCCTATGAAGATCATGAATATGCCAAGCAATATTCCGCTGAATTATTATTCGGTGGAATAGGAACTGACGCCTGTCTTCCAGTATCTCCCACAACTACTTTTCAAAGGAATTGCGGTATGCCTGCGGAACCTCTTGGAAAATTACATTATGTGATGCCAGAAGAACTAAATATAGACTCTAAAGCATTGTTGAAAATAGATACCATCGTAAAGAACGGAATCAAGAATGGTGCTATGCCAGGATGCCAGGTAATGGCAGTGAAAGATGGCAAAGTATTCTTCAACAAAAGCTATGGTTATAAAACATACAGCGATAAGGAACCAGTTACCAATAGCGACTTATACGACCTGGCATCCCTAACCAAAGTTGCTGCCACAACAATGGTCTTGATGAAGCTTTATGATGAAAATAAGATTGATTTGAGCAAGAAGATTTCTGATTATCTTCCCGAATTAAAGAAGACCAATAAGAAGGATATTACCATGCGAGAATTACTTACACATCAGGCAGGGCTTCAGGCTTGGATTCCTTTTTATAAGTCCGCTATCAAGAATGGGATCCTCGACCCGAAAGTATTTCATGATACTATTTCTCCTGAATATTCCATTAAAGTGGCTGATAAATTATACATGAAAAACGATTACATCGAAACCATGTGGAAAGCCATCAAAGACTCGCCAATAAAGGATAAAGGCAAATATCTCTACAGCGATTTCACCATGATAATTTCTAAAAGAATTATAGAAACTATTACCAATCGTCCGCTTGATTCACTTGTTTATGAATATTATTACAAACCGCTCGGATTAGCTACAATGACCTTCAAACCTTTGGATAGATTTGCAATGAATAGAATCGTTCCTACCGAGCAGGATAATGTCTTCCGACACCAGTTGCTTCGAGGTTATGTGCATGATCCCGCCGCTGCTATGTTTGGCGGGGTTTCCGGTCATGCAGGCTTGTTTAGCAATGCAAATGACCTGGCAATTCTTATGCAAATGCTTTTAAATAATGGTACGTATGCAGGCATTAAATACCTTGATTCATCAACCGTAAAAGAGTTCACAAGGCAACAATACACCAGCAGTCCCAATCGTCGTGGTTTGGGCTTTGACAGAGTTGATAATCTCAATCATACCAATGGTTCGATATGCAATGAAGTATCTTCCGAAACTTATGGACACACAGGCTTCACAGGCACTTGTGTTTGGGTTGATCCAAAATATAATCTGATCTATATCTTCCTCTCTAATCGGGTAAATCCAGTGGCAGAAAATCCCAAATTAGTCAACATGAATATCAGGACAGATATTCAGGAAGTATTTTACAAAGCTATCATGAAATGAAATTGAATTCATCAATGTCTAATCCTGCACAAAAGGCTTATAAAACTAAAACCATAGAGCGATGCTTAATAAAAAGTAAATTGTTTCATTTGCCAGGAAAAAAGACATTAACAAAAAGTGATGTGGAGTGGGAGGTAGTGATTGTTGATGTAACCGAGCATCCTATAGAACGTCCTAAAAAAAACAACGACAGTATTATTCAGGGAAAAAGAAAAAACATTCCTTAAAAAGTCAATTAGCAATTGAGGGAAATAAGGGAAAAATAATTTGCACAGCGGTAGGAAAAGGAAGACGACATGATTTTAACTTATTTAAAAACAGTAAGGTCAACGTAAATGAATCCGTCAAAATCCTTGCAGATAGTGGTTATCAAGGATTAAAAAAACTACATGATCAATCAGAATTACCAAAGAAAAACACGAAAAAAAAATCCCTTAACAAAGGCAGATAAAAAGCAAAATCAGATCATCAGTTCCGAAAGAGTGTTAGTTGAAAATGTCATTAGAAAGGTGAAAATATTCAAAATTATGGCTGAAAAATACAGAAACAGAAGAAAGCGTTTTAAGCTTAGACCAAACCTAATTTGTGCAATAATTAACAATGAATTATGAAAGAGGTCTAGTATATCCCCCTCAACTCTCAATTTTCAACTCCGCTAAGCAGCGGCATATACTTCTGGCAGCTATTGTCTGATGATGGACTACAAATCCATCCTAACCTCATAGGGAATGGAAAGTTGGCAATAATGAAATAAAATCTTTCTTAATCAAGCTCCATTTCAGGAATATCCCCTTCCACAAGCAACTTGCCTTTGGTAGAAGCGATGATATACTCGACAGTAACGCCGGGCGCACGTTCGATTAATTTAAAACCTATGGGAGTAACGTCAATCACAGCCAATTCAGTAACGATGCGCTTCACACATTTCACTCCTGTTAATGGCAAGGCACACATGGGAAGTAACTTGGATTCACCGGCTTTATTGACATGCTGCATGGCTACGATTATATGCTTTGCCGATGCCACCAAATCCATTGCGCCACCCATTCCTTTAATCAGTTTTCCGGGAATCTTCCAGTTGGCAATGTCGCCATCCTCGCTGACTTCCATAGCACCAAGAATGGTGAGGTCAACATGCTCTCCGCGAATCATCGCAAAGCTCAATGCCGAATCAAAAAAGGAAGAACCGGGAAGGGTCGTAACCGTCTGCTTTCCGGCATTGATGCAATCAGGATCAACTTCATCCTCGAAGGGAAAAGGACCCATGCCAAGCAAGCCATTTTCAGATTGAAGAATAACATCAATTCCCTTTGGAATATGATTGGCAACCAAAGTAGGAATGCCAATACCGAGGTTCACATAGTAACCGTCTTTTATCTCTTGCGCAATGCGTTTTGCGATACCTGTTTTATCTAACATATCTTTAATTATTTAATTGTTATATTATTTAATTCCTTTGACAATAAGGTTCACACAAAGGGCACAAAGAGTTTCACAAAGAAAAAAAAGTTTAATACTACAATCTTTTTTTTCTTTGTGAAACTCTTTGTGCCCTTTGTGTGAACCTTCAACATTATCTTGCTCTTACAGTTCTTTGTTCAATGCGTTTTTCGTAATTAACTCCTTGGAATATTCTCTGAACAAATATCCCAGGTGTATGGATTTGATTAGGGTCTAATTCACCGGCAGGAACTAATTCTTCGACCTCTGCAATAGTTATCTTTCCAGCCATCGCCATCATAGGGTTGAAGTTTCTTGCCGTGGCTTTATAAATCAAGTTGCCAAGGGTATCGCCTTTCCAAGCTTTCACGATGGCAAAGTCTGCACGAAGCCAGCTTTCTAGGAGATACATCTTGCCATCAAACGCTCTTACTTCTTTACCCTCCTGAACTTCAGTACCATAACCGGCAGGTGTGAAGAATGCAGGGATACCGGCACCTCCGGCTCTCAATCTTTCGGCAAGAGTGCCTTGAGGAATAAGATCAACTTCCAATTCCCCACTTATCAATTGCCTCTCGAATTCTTCATTCTCCCCGACATAGGAAGAAATCATTTTCTTAATCTGTTTCTTCTGCAATAACAACCCCAATCCGAAGTCATCAACACCGGCATTGTTAGAGATACAAGTCAAGCCCTTGATGCCCTTCTTGACTAATTCATTGATGCAGTTTTCAGGTATCCCGCAGAGACCAAAACCACCCAGCATCAAGGTCATATTATCTTCGATTCCATTAATCGCTTCTTCAGCATTCGATACTACTTTCTTTATCATATTTTAAGTTTTATATACTACATAGATTCACACAACGAAAATTCACAAATGGAAAATTCACACAAAGGACACAAAGGGTGCACAAAGAAAACAAAGCTTTCCACTTCCATGACTTTGTGTTCTTTGTGCATCCTTTGCGCCCTTTGTGTGAATCTTTAACACGCAAAGTGCATATAGGAAAAAAAGTTTGGGATTTAATTAATGACTCTTTTGATTCCATCTTTTAGTAAGATAACATTAAAGTTTAATAATAATCCTAATTTGCATTTTGATAGCTTTAAATAGGTTGCTAATTGAGAGATGTGGATATCGCTTATTTTGTCCACAGCCTTTATTTCAATAATCAATATCCCTTCAACCATTAAGTCTATTCTATATCCAACATCCATTTTTACATCTTCAAATATCAATGGTAAAGCTTTCTGCTTTTCGGTAAAATATCCTGATTTATTTAATTTATAAAACAAACATTCCTGATAAGCACTTTCAAGCAACCCAGGTCCTAATCCCTTATGAACTTCGATAGCACACCCAATTACTTTATTCGACAATTCGTTAATTATTTCCATTCTTTCTTTTTTTCTTCTTTTTTTCCTTTGTGCACCCTTTGTGCTCTTTGTGTGAATTTTCCATGTGTGAATTTTCGTTGTATAAATCTTACCGATCCACATCACTGTTAAAATTATTCCCTTCATTAGGGTTTTTATATTTGTTACAATCAATTTCCACACTCAATTTATTCTCCGGTTTCTCGAAATCTTTTTGAGAGATGTGCAATGATTTATCAGCATAAACTTTCTTCATATACAAGCCCCAGATAGGCAAAGCAACAACCGCACCCTGCCCGGTAGCAAGCGAACGAAAGTGCACACTTCTATCATCACATCCCACCCAACAACCTGAAACCAATTCAGGGGTAATACCCATAAACCAACCGTCGGAATAGTTTTGAGTAGTGCCTGTCTTTCCTGCAATTGGTGCAGTTAAACTGAAGGGCGGCATACGAAGAGCAATTCCTGTTCCAGCAGTCTTATAACTACCTTGTGTAACTCCTTTCATTAAATCCAGCATCAGATAAGCAGTTTCTTCACTGATAGCTTCCTTTCTCTTCGGAACAAAATCTTGAAGGACAGTTCCATTCTTATCTTCAATGCGGGTGATATAAATAGGCTCTGTCCAGACACCTTTATTAGCGAATGTTCCATAGGCACCAATCATTTCAAAGACTGATAGATCAGGGGTTCCGAGGCAGATGGAAGGAACAGTATCTATATCGCTGCTGATGCCCATATTGTGTGCCATATTCACCACAGCTTGTGGATTGAATTGTTTCATCAAATAGGCAGAAACACAATTCACAGACTGTGCCAATGCCTCTGTCAAGGTCAGCATTCCACCATATTTTCCATCGGCATTTTGAGGAGACCAGGGTGGCTGGGGTGGCGGCATATCAAAGGTTACTCGAACATTCGGGACTTTGAAACATGGGGAATATCCTTCCTGCATCGCCAAAGTATAGATGAATGGTTTGAAGGTAGAACCTACTTGCCGCTTGCCTTCTTTCACATGGTCATATTTGAAATGCTTGTAATTAATTCCTCCCACCCAAGCTCTGATAAAGCCCGTCTGTGGCTCCATTGACATGAATCCGGTCTCCAGAAAATACTTATAATATTTAATCGAATCCATCGGAGTCATCACCGTATCGCGCTCCCCTTTCCAAGAGAATACCGTCATCGGAACCTTTGTATTAAATGCTTTATCAATCTCCTCTTTTGATGCACCCGCAGTCTTCATTTCATGATAACGATCTGTACGTTTCATGGCGGATGTAAGCACTTCCTTGAATGGTCCCCAAGGGTCTTTGCCCTTCCATTGCGCATAAAAAGTCTTTTGCAATTGCGGGAAATGCTCTGCCACAGCTTCCTCTGCATATCGTTGCATTTTAGAATTGATGGTCGTGTAAATCTTCAATCCATCACGATAGATATTATAGTTTGTTCCATCTGCCTTCTTATGATCCTTGCACCACTTTGCCAATTCCCCTCTAAGGAATTCACGGAAGTAAGGAGCCATACCCGCATTCTGGTCATCTGCCTGATATTTCAGCGTTTTGTTGATAGGGATTTTTGTCAGAGAATCATATTGATGCCTGTTGATAAAATCATATTTATAAAGCTGATTCAAGACAACATTTCTTCTTTCCAAAGCATGTTTAGGATGGCTGACAGGGCTGAATGAAGTGGGTGCCTTCAGCAAGCCAACAAGCATAGCAGCTTCCTCAATCCTGAGAGAATCCGTCGCCTTGCCATAGAATGTTTTGGCAGCAGATTTTATTCCATAAGCATTACTTCCAAACTCCACAGTATTGAGATACATTGCAAGAATTTCCTCCTTAGTATAATTCTTTTCAAGGCGTACTGCGATGATCCATTCCATCATTTTTCTGTTAATGGTGCGGAATTTAGAGATATGTTCTTCTCTCGGAAATAGATTTTTAGCTAATTGTTGTGTAATCGTACTTCCGCCTCCTGAGGACCTTTCATGCAATAAAACAGTGCGAAACAATACCCTTATCAATCCCCTTATATCTATCCCTGAATGTTCTTCAAAACGTATATCCTCCGTGGCTTTGAGAGCATTGATAATATTCGGAGAAAGTTCCTGGTAATGAGCATTGGAACGGTTCTGATAATAATATTTTCCAAGAGTAACCAAGTCTGATGATAAGACCTCTGATGCAAGATTGCTCTTAGGATTTTCCAACTCCTCAAAGGATGGTAAATTACCAAAAACCCCAGCTCCTATAAGGGTTATATACAATCCAAGAAAAAATATCGGAAATAAAATAATTAACCAGAAGTAAAGATAAAACCGATTCTTCTTCTTAGATTTTCCTTTCTTCTTGGTCGTATTATTTTCGGGAATATTTTCGTCTGTTGTCAAAATGGTTTAAAGCTAAATTTAAAGGGAATAGCGAGCAGTGAACGGCTACTTTTTATTAATTATCAAGGGTGTAAAATTAGAAAAAAACAAGAAAAAGAATGGTCCTGCAAATTCCCCTAATTCAACCTCATGGATTTGGGCCACAATCCCTCTTCATGCTTTTCTTTCGGCGGTCCTCGCTTCTTAATTTTGGCAGAAAAAGAATCTTGATGATTATTATCTCCCTTTCGATTTGAATTACCTTTTATGAATGAATCTCCATTTCGACCTCCTTTTGTTGAATATCTTTTCCCTGAAGAAAAAGGACTCAATGCTTCCACACTTCCATGAATATTACCTCTCATCCTGAATGGATCATTACCGATTCCGGTGCCATGACTGGAAATAAATCCTTTTGAAAACGGCGTAAAATTTTCCATAAACCGATGATGACTACTGGCAAAGGCTGGACATAGAGGTTCTTTGGAACACGAGGATAGCAGGAGAATTTGCATTCCCATTATTAGAAATAATAAGTTTTTTTTGCTCAAGAATCGCATCGGTTTTTGGTAAGAATCATTTTACAAAATTAGGAAATGGTAAAGAATTCCATTGAACGAAAACAGGGTTCCATAAGTTTTGAATATCCAAAATTTGATACTAATTCGAGAGATAAGCTACCTTTTGCATTACTAATTTCATTCCAATCAAAGAGGCTTTGAAGGGGAGGTGAAAATGGTATAGGAGGAATATTATAAGAATATAGATACCTTATGGGGATTAAACAGAAGCAGTAGCGATGCTATTTTCAGAATTTCCAAAACCTTGTCATGATTGTATATTTTATTAAAGTGTAGCAAAAACAGGAATTCAAATGGCAAATGGGTTAAATGGAATTTTGGTTTTTAGTTTTAGGGGTTGGGATATAGGTGGTAAAGAAGGTGGTTTGTATTGAAAAGTAGGCGTTGCAGGTGGTAAATGTGCTTATCAGGCTTTTATTGTTGCTGTCTTTATTTTTAATGTTGCTGTTGCAAGTTTTAATGTTGTTCTCTTTTTTTCTGTTGTAGCTGTCTTTTTTTGAAATGTTTTTGGAATGGGCTGTAAATGAGTGCATATTGATGGTCAATATGTTCATGCCGGTTTTAGAGTTTTTCATGCAAAGGGTCGAATTTCTTCGTTTTATGATGGAATCAGGCTCTTTATTTCTAATGTTGTTCTTGTAGTTAGTAAAGTTGTTGTCTTTTTTTCTAATGTTGCTCTTGATGGTCGTAAAGTTTCTGTCTTTTTTTCTGTTGTAGCTCTTTCAAATTCTAATGTAGCTGTCTTTTTTTCTAATGTTTTTGGGATTGATACTTCGATAAAGGGAAATTTTCAGTCCTAAATCTTACTAAACCGCAACATCCTTTGGCTGTCCTGCTTTTCGATGCTGGTATTGTGGCCTAATGATTTGAGATCGCCGACATCTTCAACTTTCAGGTTGAATTTTGCAGCCATTGTTTTATAGAAATCTAAACTTCGACTGACGACAGGAAAGCCATCCCAGATGCCTTCGAGCTGGTCGGGATTTGTAATCCCGTCTGCAATAATATTGACATTGGCATAATAACTTCCATTATTTGCAAGGTGTTTGCTGACCATCAAAAGACAGGCTTCGGCAATCTCATCTTTCATGTGAATCATCACCGAGAATGCCCACATATATTCAAACTTGGCATTCATTTCAAGGGTAGCTAAATCCTTTGAAACAAGCAAAACCGGAGCTTTTTGTTCGAGGTTATTTTCTTTTAATTCCTTCTTGCCTTCTTCCAAAACGAAGTCGCGGAATTCTATTCCATAGTAATGGCTTTTGTCCAAATAAGCAATCAAGGGAATGCCGCCTCGCAAAGTTCCACAACCAATATCTACCATGAAATGATTTGGCATCAAGCCGACAGATTTAAGGTAATTTATCTGGAAATCTCTCTTTATTTTCCATAGTTCCGGTTGCCCAACCAAGCCATGACGCTTGGCTGTTGAGGAAAGAAACAGTGCTTTAATTCTTCGGATAATTGCTTTGAAAATTCTGTTCATGGGGTATGGGGTATAAGGTATAGGGAAATAGGGTATAGGGTTATTGGACGATGAATGATGGATTGAGGAGGTTCTCTTTGTTGTATGTCAAGGGCAAGCCGGTGTTGAAATCTGTAACCTTCTTTCCGGCACATTCAGCAATGGCTTGACCGGCGGCAGTATCCCATTCCATAGTGGGGGCTAAGCGGGGATAAACATCCGCCTTGCCCTCTGCAACGAGGCATAATTTCAAGGAACTACCGGAAGAAATCATCTCGACTTCCCCATGCTTTTCTTTAAGGGTATTTAAATAGTTTTCTGTGTCTGGAGAGAGGTGAGATCGGCTCGCAACAGCCGTGAATGGACGGGCTTTCTTTTTTAGAGGAAGCTTGTCGCCGCTATGTTGTAATATCTTCAATTCCTGGGCTGGTTTGGAATTCTCAACTTGCATTTCGAATTCAAATTCCAGGTTATGATCGCTCACCAAATAGGCTCCGCGTTCCTTTGAAGCGAAATATAAATAGTCTGTAACAGGCACATAAATGACACCGATTATTGGAATTCCATTTTCTATTAATGCAATATTCACCGTGAATTCTCCATTCCTTTTGATAAACTCTTTGGTTCCATCCAATGGGTCAATCAACCAAAATCTTTCCCAATCTTTTCTCTCGGAATAAGGAATGGATTTACCTTCTTCGCTAAGAATCGGATAGGGGGTATCTTTCAAGAGATTAGTGATCACTTCATTGGACTTTTTATCAGCCAAAGTCAAGGGGCTTTTATCTTCTTTTAATTCAACAAGAATATCAGAATTATAAACGCTCATTATCGCCTCGCCAGCCTGAAGAGATGCTTGAATGGCGCAGTACAAAAGGAAATCAAGACCCATTAACTATGCTGTAACAGCAGCTTTTCCGGTAGCCCAGGCAATCAAAATATCAGCAACTTCAGGGCGAGAAAACTCCACTGGAGGGCGTTGGCTGGCAGCTAACATATCCCGAACCTTTGTCCCGCTCAACATCACATGATGCTCCGAAGTATGCGGACAAGTCTTGGTAGAAGCCATATTCCCACAAGCTTTGCAATAAAATGTATGCTCGAATTTCACTGGAATAATACCCAATTTATCCGCAACACTATCAACTACTTCTTGCGCTTCATAAGTTCCATAATAGTTGCCAACTCCTGCATGATCCCTGCCAATAATCAAATGAGTGCAGCCATAATTCTTACGAATAATCGCGTGCATAACTGCTTCCTTAGGACCTGCATAGCGCATGGCTGCCGGCAATACGCCAAGGGTCGTATGTTTCAGATTAAAATAATTATCCATCAAAACCTGGTAACAATCCATGCGAGTCATTGCCGGCACATCATCCGATTTTGTTTCGCCAACCAAGGGATGAATGAACAATCCATCAACAGATTCCAAAGCACATTTCAAGAGATATTCATGAGCACGATGGATAGGATTACGGGTCTGGAAAGCAACGATAGTCTTCCAGCCACGCTTCTCAAATTCAGCACGAGACATGGAAGGATCGAGCTTATATTGCTCCTGAACATTCTCTCCCACAGGGCGATTTAATAATTCAATTTCGCCAGCAATGTAATGATTCCCACCATCCAAAACAGCCTTCACACCTGGATGTGCAGGGTCATTGGTCTTATAGACTTTGGTGGTATAATTATCCAATTCCAAATCAAACTTTTCAGAGACATTCATCACCGCAATAACAGTATTATTACTATCCGTCAAAGCGATCTCCTGACCCACCTTGATAGCACTGCTATCCTTGACTGGCAAGAGAATCGGGATAGACCATACCAATCCATTAGCCAGTTCCATTTTATTAATTACAGACTCTGCATCTGCCTTCCCCATAAAGCCTTTCAAAGGACTAAATCCTCCGATAGCTATCATCAATAAATCAGAGGTATAACGATCCTCGATCTGTAATTTAAAAAGCCCTTGAGCTTTATTTTCTAACTCTTCTTTTCTTTTTCCTTCGGCAATTCTATTAATCAGAATGCCGCCATGTGGTTTAATCATTTCTTATTATTAATATATATAAAATTATTTTTTGAGGGCGCAAAGATAGTTTTTTAAACGATATTAAGGATGCCTGTCTTCATCATCGTCGTGTTGCTGCTCCCAAGAGGTCGCAGTCACACGACGATGATTATTTAAGATCAAAAAGTTCTGATAATTTCTTTTGCACTTCAGTTTTCTTTGTTGAAGAAATAATCCCCAGTTGCCCTTTTAATTAATGCTGCCGGAATTGTTGTCAGACGGTGAAGTCTCAACACGGAATCTACTTTAAGTCCTGACTCCTCACTCATTTCCAACACCACATCTGTCGAGGTTTTATCCAGTGGAGTTTTACTGGTAATAAAGGCAATTACGACATGATGATGCTTACCTGTTTTCTCCGTCAGGCACAATGCGGGTCTTACTTTGGTTTCCGAAAAGTCATCAAATGGAAACGGAACCAGTACGATTTTATACTTCATTTCTTGATAGGTTTTCCATCACGAATCGAATAAATATTCTCGCCTTCATCCTTCAAAAATTCAAATGCAGGATTATTTGCAATCGCCGATAACCATTCCATCTCCCCAATGTCATCCGTTTCATCATATAAGATAATGACCTTTACTTTCTGATTTTTTGCAATCACATCAAGCGGCTTATCCAGCTTCAAATGCCCTGATTTCTCAATCCTTCCGGTAGTTTCAATTGCTTTCATTTCATTTTTATTTACGCCGCAAAGATACGAATCTTTTTGGGGTTAATCTTCATCGTCGTGTTGCAGCACCGCAAAAGCGGATGCTATCACACGACGATGAAAGAAATAAAAACTTCGTAACGGCAACGTCCCCCTCTCCTTGGGAGAGGGGCAAGGGGTGAGGCTCTTAAAACAATCATCCTTTTATTGCACCGCCCAAAAAAGGTCGGTAGCATAAAAGGATGAAAGAAAATAGTCCCGTTAGGGACGAAATCATAATAGAAAACACATTCACTAAACACCCTCAAAACCCCGTAGGGGTGGCATATTGGCAGTAAAAATAATGTCAAGTAGGAATGTCACTATTTAAATAGTTCATAAATTCTTCTTCGGTTATGTCCAAACTTTTCATTATCTCGGTTTGTTGAAGAATAGCATTTGCATACATTAGGGCTGTTTCATATTCTTCTTTCAAAACTTCACTTGGAGATTTCCATTTATCACCATTTGGACATACATAAAAGCCACGATTCTTTATAGAGTTTGCATCATTAAGCCATTTAAAAAATGATTGCCTATCTGCTTCAGGAATATTAATTTCAGGGTAGGCTACACTAAAAAAAGCACCCCATTCTTTAAACCTATTCTTTTGAATAGATAAGTGTTTTTCATTCAACTCTAATCCTGATGCAATATGAAAAATATATTCATGAAAGTCCTCGGTGAATTCTTTAGAAACAGATTCTTGAAACTCTTTTAATAATTTATGTTTCCCTTTATGGTTATAGAATATTGAATTTATTTCAGCATCAGTAAATATAGTATTTTCGTCTGAACAATTAAACAATATTTGATATTTTATTAGTTCTTCAATACCAAGTATTAAATGTGATATTGAGAACCCATAATGTTGTTTCTCTGCAAGAACAATTGCAGCATTTATATGTTGCTGTCCATTGTCAAAAGCTTTAGTATAATTCTCCCTATTTGTCATGATTTTTATCTTAATTTGTTTTTTTAATGTTTTTTTAAATTAAGAATAGAATCTTGAGCTGCTGCTTCTTTCGCTGCTTTAAAAGCATCCTGAACTGCTTGAGCAGAATCAGCTTTTGCTCTTTCTGCTGCGGCTTTTAATTCTTCAGAAGATTCTTTACCATAATTAATTAAGTTTTGTGTTGCTTCCAATTTGACTTTTTTCAGTAAATCATCATAGGATATTCCATTTAATTCCTTTTCATGAAAAGAAACATAACTTGTAATGGAAATAACATCTTCATTGGATATTTTTTTTGCATCCAAAAGAGCACTTATGTCTTCGGTAAATGTTTCCGCCTTATATTTTCTATTAAGAGGATTATTGCAGGATATTAATATAGACCCTGAAATAATTAGCAACAAAATTCCTTTTCTCATTTCTATAAATTTTTAAGATTAATAAGTTGCAAAACTAATAAAAAGATTTGCATCCTCTCCAAATAAAAAAAGCCCGACAACCGCCGAGCCTAATTCTTAATTCCTAATTCCTAATTGAAGCCTACCCCTTTATCCTCAACACAGCAACATGAATATACCCAACACCCGTATTAGTAATAATAATACAATCACCAGTCCCAGGCACCTCCATTTTCTTAAGAGTTACTTTAATATCAAAAACCAATACAATTCCAGCAGTACAAGTCCCAGTCTTACTATCCATCCGGCATACAGTAGCACTGCCCGTTTCAGTAAACAAAGTAAATTCCATATCATCCCTCAAAGTAGGATGTTGTAACCAGCAAATACTCTGATTCTGTTCAATTCTCCTACCCCTTACGCCTATAGGTTTAGCAGGAGTAACCGTACTCAAAACAGCCTTCTGCGTAGCCTTCTTCATCAAAGTAGTATTACTCACACTTTCAGCATAAGCCCTCACCGCCTTAATAATATGAGCACAAGAAGCAAGCAAAGCCTTCACAATAATTTGGTTCGCAGCACTCAATTCACTAATGTTTACTTTTAATGTAATTTTAGTATTTTGAATCCCCCAAGCGAAGTCATGATTAGTCGTGATAGAAGTCTGTTTAGCAGTAGTGAAACCCGCAGTATTCAAGGCAGCCGCATTACCACCAGCATTAATCCGAGCCATCGTAGTAGTATAAGCCAAATGAAAACCATTAATATCCTTCTTAGAAATACTCTTCTTCAAAGCCCCCAGATTAAACGACAACAACCCATCAGTAATAGTCCCAGCCTTAATACAAGCCTTAATTTTATAAGTCAAATCCCTCAAAATAGGAGTCTCATTATTCATATAACCATTCCTCAATTTAGTATCCTCCACATTCAAACCCTCCATACCGCCACCAGACACCATACCCTCCACAGCAGCAAACTGCACATCAAAAACAAGCGTCTCCCAAGTACCCCCAAGCGTGGTATCATAAGCCTTCACAGCCACCGAATTCGTATCCAGCAAAGCCTGCGAAGCCAAC
>Ga0206965_10099_pt1 | contig 25900 bp, 31 predicted proteins | sample Alteio_BWOrgHeat_26_FD_152973 | JGI IMG/M metagenome (GOLD analysis project Ga0206965, IMG submission 152973) | Enriched cells from forest soil in Barre Woods Harvard Forest LTER site, Petersham, Massachusetts, United States -... | ecosystem: Environmental > Terrestrial > Soil > Temperate forest >...
CGCACAATACAAAATGCTGAAGGAAATGAAGCAGCGCGGCGTGCTTACCCTGCGCGTCAACGCGTTGCTCTCCGCCCCGCCCGATGCCACTGCGGCGAGTGTTCGCAGCTTCCTTGAATCATCCGGTATTCAGCCCGGCGAGGGTGACGAACAGCTGCGTATTGTGGGCATGAAGCTGATTGTGGATGGTGGCTTCGAAGGTGGCTGGATGCGTGAGCCTTACGCCGAGCCGTTCGGGAAGGATGGCACTTTCCGAGGACTCCAATTGATTCAGGCAGACCGCTATACCGCGATTGTCCGGGAACTGAATCGCATGGGGTGGCGCGTGGGTACGCACGCCGTGGGTGATGCCGCGATCGATCAGGTGCTGGCCGCGTATGAAGCCGCCAACCGGGATCAATCGATTGCGGGAAAACGGTGGGCGATCGAGCACGGCTTCATGCCGGCCCCGGAGCACTTCAACCGCATTAAAGCTTTGGGCGTCACGGTAACTGTCCAGGATCATCTCTACATCGCGGGCCCAAGCCTGGTGAAGTACTGGGGCGCGAAGCGTGCGGCCTGGACAACGCCTGTGAAAGCCTATCTTGACCATGGTGTTGAAGTGGCGGCGGGCACCGACGCGCCTGTAGTGCCCTACCCGCCGCTGTGGACGTTCTATCACTTCGTCTCCCGGGACACTATCAGCGGCGGAGTTCTCGGAGCCGACCAGCACATCGGACGCGCCGATGCACTTCGCATCGCCACGATCAACAACGCGTGGCTTACTTTCGATGAAGATATCAAAGGCTCCATCGAGCCCGGCAAACTTGCCGATTTTGTTGTTCTGGCTGAAGATCTGATGACCGTTCCAGCGAAGCGGATCGAATCGATGAGAGTGCTCATGACTGTGGTCGGTGGGAAGCCTGTTTTCAACAGCGCCGTCTTCGAGGGTGGCGCGAAGTAGGCACGTTACACTGGTAAAACTACATGATCCCGAATGCGATCCCGGAAGGGCTCACCTTCGACGACGTTCTGCTTGTCCCTGCACGTAGTGAGGTTCTCCCTGGCGAGACCGACACCAGGACCCGTCTTACCCGCGAAATCGCGCTCAATATTCCGATCCTCAGCGCGGCTATGGATACGGTTACTGAGTCGCACCTCGCGATTGCGCTTGCCCAGCAGGGCGGCGTCGGTTTTATTCATCGCGGCGTTTCCGTTGACCGCCAGGCGGAGGAGGTCGATCGGGTCAAACGCAGTGAAAGCGGCATGATTGTCGACCCCGTTACCATCTCGCCCGAGAAAAAAATCTTCGACGCTCTCGCGCTGATGGAGCGCTATCGCATCTCCGGTGTCCCCGTTACGAAAGACGGCAAGCTGGTGGGAATCCTCACCAACCGCGATCTGCGCTTCGAGAATCGTTTCGATCTGCCGGTTGCCGACGTGATGACCAGCAAAAACCTTATCACCGTCCCGGTCGGCACGACGCTGGATGAAGCCCGCGAAATCCTGCACCGGCACCGCGTGGAAAAACTTCTGGTTGTCGACGATAATTACGCTCTTAAGGGACTCATCACAGTCAAAGACATACAGAAGAAGCTGAAGTACCCCAATGCGGCAAAGGATTCTCAGGGGCGGCTTCGAGTCGGCGCGGCCATCGGCGCCACCGGCGATTTCCTCGAGCGCGCGCAGGAGTTGTATCGGAAGAAAGTCGATGTTATTGCGATCGATACCGCCCACGGCCACAGCCAGCGCGTGATGGACGCCATCAAGGCTGTGAAACGCGCGCTGCCCGATCTGCAACTGGTGGCGGGCAACGTCGGTACTTATGAGGGCGCGCGCGAACTGATCAGCCTTGGAATCGATGGCATTAAAGTCGGTATTGGCCCCGGTTCCATCTGCACCACCCGCATCGTCTCCGGCGCCGGTGTTCCGCAGTTGACAGCGATTATGGAATGCAGCCGCGCCGCGAAAGATGCAGGCGTCCCTCTTATCGCCGATGGCGGCATCAAGTATTCCGGCGACATTACAAAGGCTATTGCCGCTGGCGCGGATTCGGTCATGATTGGCAGTCTGCTGGCCGGTACCGACGAAAGCCCGGGTGAAACGATTCTGTTCCAGGGGCGCACGTTCAAAACATATCGCGGTATGGGCTCGCTGGGCGCGATGACCGGCGGCACAACCGACCGTTACGGGCTCGACCCGAACCAAAAACTGGTGCCGGAAGGCATCGAAGGCCGCGTGGCTTCTAAAGGGCCGATCGCCGAGTTGGTTTACCAGCTTGTTGGCGGTCTGAAGTCGGGCATGGGATATTCCGGCTGCCTCACGATTCTGCAATTGCAGGAGCAGGCGCGGTTCCTGCGAGTTTCACCAGCAGGCCTTCGCGAGAGTCATGTCCACGACGTGGTGATCACCAAAGAAGCGCCCAATTATCGCGTTGAGTAAGCCGCAAACGGTAGTCGCGGCGGGCATACTGCGCGACGCAGGCCGCATCCTCATCTGCCAGCGTCGAGCGGAGCAGGATCACGCGCTGAAGTGGGAATTTCCTGGAGGAAAACTTGAGGCCGGCGAAACTCCCGCTGAAGCACTGATCCGCGAACTCAAAGAAGAACTGGGCATCGATGCGGCTGCGCCCGCCGAACTGACCCGCTATGAGTTTGCATACCCCAACAAACTGCCGATTCTTCTTGTGTTCCTGGAAGTGCCGGGCTGGAAGGGAGACATCGTGAATCACATTTTCGAACGAATGGAATGGGCTGCGCCGGAAGAATTAGCCAGCTACGATTTTCTGGAAGGCGATGTCGATTTTCTGGCTTGGGTCAACGGCTTAATTTAACGTCCGGGGTTTAACGGCCGGGGATAGAAAATGGGATGTCCCGGTCCTGATTCAGGCGGATGGTTTTGTCCAGATCGATCAAATCCAGCGCGGCCTGGTTATGGGTGTTCTGCGTTGTGACGTAGTGCAGTGTGTTGCCCTCTACCCACCAGGTGAGAGCCGCATATATTGACCGATTCCGATAAGCGATCAGGTAATAATCTTCTGCCGGGGCCAGCAGGTCCCCGGATCCCGCCGAATTCACGCCAGAAGCGCGCGAAGGCGATATAGCGATATCGCCCGGCGGCGGTGGGGGCGTAGTGTAGTACTGATTCACAATCACCGGCTGGGGGGGGGGCCTCTTGCGGGGTGTCCGCCGGCGCGTCCCAATATGGCCCGTAGCCATACGGCGCGTAATAATTCGGCACGTAAGTTGCGAAAGCCGCGCCTTGCCGGTATCCTCTGGACCGCTGCCCATAGATGTTGGGAGGCACCCCGTGCATGGGTGGGATGGCGCTGCCCGGCCCGTTGACCACAATGCCGCCGCCTAACGGTTTCGACGAGGCATTACCAGCGTAGGCTCCGCCCAATGCGCCCAATGGTTGAATGACGTGGGGGCCTTTCGGTATTGAGCCGATAGGCGGACCGCCCACGATTGTAGGGAGCGCCACATGCGGAACGGTTCCCGCCGAAGAGACATACCCTCGGGTCTGCGCACTCAGCGTTGACGCCAGGACCAGCACTCCGATACCGAATCGAAGGACCACTGACCGAAGTTTACCACCAAAAACGCCTGCGAAGATTGTGGAATGGCGCAAACAGAACCATGGCTTCGGGGAATTGACCCCGCACTGGACCCGGTCATCGGCCACCTTCTTCGCGGCAGCCAACATTTGCGCGAAGATATGGCGCAGGCCATTGGGGGTCTTACCATCGCTCAACTTTGGGCGCCGGTTCATGGCCTCACCTGCGCCGGTTTTCAGGCCAAACATCTGGCTGGCAGTACGCTCCGGCTTTGTACTTATCTGAAAGGCGAACAACTTACCGCGGATCAGGTTGCGGCGATCGCATCCGAATCGCGGGGCGATGAAAATGCCGCGCAACTGACCGGGATCGTCAACCATGCCCTTGATCGCTACGACGCTCTCCTGCGCACGCTCCGCCCCTCGGACTTCGGCGTCATCCGGGAAGTCGGCCGACAGCGCTTGCAGACCACGGTAGTCGGTCTTGCCATCCATATCGTGGAACATGGTATGCGGCACGTCGGCCTCGCCATCGCGGCGGAAAAGGCGGCCATGAATGGCTGAACGTCCCGGACGAAGTTTGCGGAGCATCATCGCAGAGATGCGCGCGCAGGGCAATCCCGATTCCATCGAAGGAATGCGGCAGTTCGGGATCAATGTGGAGAAGGGTTTCGGGCTCAATGTCCCGCAAATTCGCGCCATCGCTCGCGGCGTTATCAAAACGAATGGCCGCGATCAGACGCTGGCCGAGCATCTCTGGCGCAGCGGCATCCACGATGCGCGTATCCTCGCAACTTTTATCGCAGACCCGCTCAAGATCTCACGCACCACGATGGACCGCTGGGCGGCAGACTGCAATTCCTGGGACATCTGCGACGCCTGCAGCTACGGCCTCTTTGACGCTACACCGCACGTCATTCCGAAAATCCACAAGTGGGCGAAAGACGAACGGGAATTCGTGCGCCGCGCCGCGTTCGCCACAATCGCCGGAATGGCGGTTCACCAGAAAAAGGCCCCGGACGAAGTGTTTTTGACCTTTCTGCCACTCATTGAGAAATATGCATACGATGAACGCAATTTCGTCCGCAAGGCCGTGAATTGGGCACTTCGCGGCATAGGCAAACGAGACGATGCCCTCTGCTCCGCGGCCATCGACTGTGCTGAGAGGGTACGCGCCCAGGGCACAACTTCCGCCCGCTGGATCGCTGCCGATGCTCTCAGGGAACTGCGGGCAAGGCAGAATAAGAACATATGAGAGCCATCCACCCAGGACCGCCGCAAGCCGGCGAATTCATGCCTTTCTATGCGGGCTACATTGCGAAGGCGGGTTCAATCGAGGACCCGGTAGCCCGCCTCGCCACGCAATTGAGCGAAGTGACATCGTTTCTCAGCGGGATTGACCACAGGAAACGTCTTTATCGCTACGCGCCGGGAAAGTGGAGCATTCAGGAAATGGTGCAACATCTGGCGGACTCGGAGAGGATTTTCAGTTATCGCGCGTTGCGTTTTGCCCGTAAAGATCAGACGCCGCTCGCGGGCTTCGACGAAAATACCTACGCACCGGCCTCGGAAGCCGATAACGCGGAATGGGGTGAACTGGTATCGGAGTGGGGAAATGTCCGGAATGCCACCGTACCGCTTTTCCGGGGCTTCTCCGCCGCAGCCTGGACCCGGACCGGAACGGCCAACAACGGCACTCTGAGCGTTCGCGCAATCGCCTGGATCATCATCGGACACACCGAGCATCACATGGGCGTGATCCGCGAGCGCTACCTCTGATCTACGCGATCCGGCGCTCCCGCCGTTCGATCCGACTCAACGACGCGTTACTCACTGTAGTTTTCGATGCCTTTACTTTGCCGTCAGATGTTCACGTCCATGGTTTCGGTAAAAATCGAATCCGGCAGTGTAATGCCGCTGACCTTGAGGCGTTCCATGATCCTGGGCCGGATGCCAGTTGCCCTGAAACGGCCCTGGACCTTCCCCTGATCGGTCACGCCGACGCGCTCGAAGGTATAAATCTCCTGCAACTCCACATGGTCGTCGTGCGCGGCCACAACCTCGGCAACACTCAGCATTTTGCGCGAACCATCCTGCAGACGCGCTACCTGCACCACCAGCCGGATCGCCGAGGCCAGTTGCTGCAAAATCACGCGCGAGGGGATCTCGACATCCGCCATCATGACCATGGTTTCGAGGCGTGAAAACGCATCGCGCGGCGTGTTCGCGTGGACGGTGCTCATTGAACCCTCCACGCCTGTGTTCATTGCCTGCAGCATATCCAGCGCCTCAGCGCCGCGGCACTCTCCCACAATAATCCGGTCGGGCCGCATACGGAGGGCCGTGCGCAGCAGTTGCCGCTGGTTGATTCCACCCTCCTTATTGAGGTTTGGCGGGCGCGTTTCGAACTTGACCACGTGCCGCTGTTGCAACTGCAGTTCCGCGGTGTCTTCGATCGTCACGATGCGTTCCTCTTCCGGAATGAACCGCGAAAGTGCATTCAACATCGTTGTCTTGCCAGACCCGGTTCCACCTGAAACCAGTACCGTCGCCTTAGCTTGCACGCACGCCGCGAGGAACCGCAGCATTGAGGGCATCACGGTCTTGTACTGAATCATCTCGTCCTGGGTGATGACGTGACGCCCAAAACGCCGAATGCTGAGCGAGGGGCCATCCAGCGCCAGAGGCGGAATAATGGCGTTCACGCGCGACCCATCCAGCAGCCGCGCGTCTACAATCGGCTGGGCTTCGTCGATACGCCGCCCGACCTGGGAGACGATCTTTTCGATGATATGGAGCAGGTGCGCGTTATCTCGAAAGCGCACGGGAACCTCGGAAAGCCTGCCGCCGCGCTCGATGTACACCTGGTCGAAGCGATTCACCAGAATATCGGATATGGAAGGCTCTTTCAGCAGCGGTTCCAGCGGACCGAGACCGAGCACTTCATCCAGCACTTCCTCAATGATGCGATTCTGCTCGGCCGACGTCATGGGGACGCGTTCCTCCTCCAAAAGCCGTTCCACGACGCGGCCGATCTCGGCGCGCAGGCGGTCTTTCGGCAATGACGCCACTCGTTCCAGGTTCAGCACCGTCAGTAGTTTGCGATGGATCTGCGACTTCAGTTCAAAGTTACGGTCGGTAAGCCGTCCGGTTGCGCCGGCGGCGAGGCGTGAAGGAGTGGCAGGGCGGGAACTGGAACCCATTTTGGATGGCCTGTTAAGCGCAGAAGGAGTTTGCGATCCGTTTTGCGCGTCTCCGCATTATAGCGGTCCTGACGACAAATGGATGACAATGGTTTCTATAGATGGAAGACAACGCTGCAAATGCGGCTCCGTCGCCCGTGCGCGCGTCGATTCCCAACAAACTGTACTTCAAGATTGGCGAAGTCAGCCAGTTGGTGGGGGTCGAGGCCTACGTCCTGCGCTACTGGGAAAGCGAATTTCCCGGTCTTTCGCCCCGCAAGTCCGAGACCGGCCAGCGCATGTTCCGCCGCAAAGACGTGGAGCTGCTGCTCCGCATCAAGGATCTTCTTTATGACCAGAAATTCACTATCGAAGGCGCCCGCAAAGCGTTGCAAACCGGTGTAAAAGAGATCCTGCCCTCGAGGCCGGTCCGTACCGCTCAACGTGAACTTTTTCCCCGGACCGACCCTCTTCCGGAGATCCGGCGCCAGGTTGCCGAGATTCTCCAGTTGCTAGACTGAGGTTCTGGGCTTCCGGACGGGACCCGTCATGGATTTCGATCAAATTCACACGTTTCTGGAAATCGTAAGGCTGAAGAGTTTCTCCAAAGCAGCGCAGACGTGTTATCGGACGCAGCCGGCCATCAGCGCCCAGATCCGCCAACTGGAGCAGGAGCTAAAAGCCCAGTTGTTCGAACGCTTCGGCAGCCGGATCTCGCTCACCGTCGCCGGCCGCACCTTCGCCCGCTACGCCGAAGATATTACGGAACTCCGGCGCCAGGCGCAGAATGCGCTGAACGAACTGGAATCCACGCCGCGCGGCGAAATGGTGATCGCGGCGAACGAAGCGACCTGCATTTATGTTCTGCCCGGCGTATTCGCGGAGTTCAAGAGTCAGTTTCCGGGCATCCAGTTACAGGTCAACCGTTCTTACGGCTCCCGTGTGGTGGAAGCGGTGATGGAAAACGTCGCCGATTTTGGCCTTTGCCAGATGCCGGTCAGCGAAAAGCGCGTGCAGGGGGTGGAAATCTTCCGCGACGAGGTCCGCTGCATCGTCCCTGCCGGGCATCCGCTCGCTGGACACGCCAGCGTTACCTCGCGTGACATCATCGGCTACCCGCTGCTGCTGCCGCAATCGGGCATGACGCGCACACGGCTCAATGCCTGGTTCGAACCGGTGGAAGACGAGCTGCAGGTCTCCATGGAACTGGATTCTTCGGAATCCATGAAGCGATTCGTCATTGCCGGCCTCGGAATTAGTTTCCTTGCCGCCGGTATTTGCCGCAAAGAAGTTTCCGAAGGCGCGCTGGCATCGATTCCGCTTGCGCCCGCTGCGATGACCCGCAAGCTTGGCCTTGTGTATCGCAAAGACAAGGCGCTCTCCAAGGCCGCCCTCGGTTTCATCGATGTTGTGCTTGCACATTTTGGCGGCCCTAAAATCGTTACCCGCGAATTTCGCCCCGCGGCGCTTGCAGCAGGTTAGAACTCGGAAGGAATATCATGACCTGCCCTCATTGCTTCACTGCGCTCGAACCAGGATCCACGCTTTGCCCGCAGTGTGGCATTCGGGTGCTTCGAAACGTTTCTGCGGTGATGCGGACCTCCGCAGTCTGGATCTCAACCGGCGATTCGGCGAAATTTTACGGATCTCTGCGAGAGGTTCCCGAGGCGCTGCGGAAACGGCTTGTGGAATGCACCAACAGCACGAATTCCGGAACCATCGTTATTGCGGACAGGGGCGGGCGCGACCGGTTGGTGGCCGGGGCGCAATCCCCTGCGAACCAGGCAGATGCGCGGAAAAGCCCGCGCAAGCGCTACGCGCGAATTCCGAATTTCGGCCGCACGCCCCCGCGCAATCCCCCAAGCTATATTCAGCCGGAGTTGCCCGTGATTGAGCCCCCGGTCGCCCAGCCCGCTAACCGGCCGGAAGAGGAAGCTCACTGGCTGGCATGGGCGGGACTGATTGTGGTTCTCGGTTCAGCCGCGGTGATCGCCGCTGCGTTCGGTTTCCATTGGTAGAATCACCACAGTCGGAATAAATGTCGAAGAAAGCTGTTGTTTTTGGTGCTTCCGGGCAACTCGGACTGGAATTGTGCGCTGAGTTACGCCGCCGCGGATATGAAGTCGCGGGCTACGAGCGAGTGAAGATTGACGTTACCAGCGCGGCTCAGGTAGAAAGCGCCCTGGCCAGCGTGGAGCCCCAGGTGGTATTCAATGCCGCCGCCTACAATCAGGTCGACGTCGCCGAGCAGGAGCCTCGCGCCGCTTACGACGCGAACGCATTGGCGGTGCGTAATCTTGCCGTTGCCTGCCGCCAGAACGACGCTCGCCTGGTCCACTTCTCCACCGACTACGTTTTCGATGGCCGCCTCGGTCGGCCTTATGTCGAAACCGACGAAACGCATCCGCTGGGCGCCTATGCTGTCTCCAAACTGGCGGGCGAATTATATGCTCGGGCATATCTCTCCAATGCGCTGATTGTGCGTACGTCCGGTGTCTTCGGACCCGGCGCCGTCAACACACGGCGTGGCAACTTTCCGGAACTGATGCTGCGGCTGGCTCGCGAGGGCAAGCCAATTCGGGTGGTGGAAGACCATGTTGCGTCACCCACTTTTGCGCCTGCGCTGGCCAGCCGTGCTGTCGACCTGGTGGAGCACGCACTTAGCGGCGTCTTTCATCTCGGCGGCGGTCAGGCCATCTCCTGGTTCGATTTCGCCCGTCTCGTCTTCAGCAAGGCGGGGGTCGAGAGCGTGGATTTCAAACCCACGAACGAGCGCGAATATCGCACGCCTGCGAATCGCCCGAAGTTCTCGGCCCTGGCCAACGAACGCCTGAAGGATACCGGCATCGCGCCGATGCCGCCGTTGGAGGAAGCGGTGGCCGCCTATCTGGAGCTTCGCGCCTCAGCCCGCAAGGCTGTCACGACTTAAATCCGCGAATGAATATGAAGGCGATCGCCATGCTGCTGCTCGCCGGAGCGCCAATGCTGGCCGCCGATGCTGCTTCCGTTCTGCGCGACGCCCAAAAGGCTCTTGGCACGCCGCACTCCATCCGGTACACCGGGTCCGGTATGAATGCTTTTTTCGGTCAGGCTCTCACCGCCGGCAAACCATGGCCCCGGCGCGAACTGGAAAGCTTCACCCTCGTCATTAACTACGATCAAAAGTCTCTCCGCGAAGACCTCGTCTTCCGCAATGAGGTCTTCGGCGGACGCCGCCAAAATCTGAACGTCAATGGCGATCGCGCCTGGACGGTCGGAGTCAATGGCGCGGCGCCGCAGCTTGCTGCCGCCGATGAAAGGCAACTCTGGATCTGGATGACGCCGCATGGCTTCGTACAGGCCGGCCTTGCTGCCCCGGACGCCACAGTTCGTGGCCGCGTGGTTACCTTCACTGCACCGGGCAACCATAAACTCCATGGCACTATCGACCCATCGGGTCTCGTCAGTCGCGTTGAAACCACATTTCCCAATCCGATTCTGGGCGCGATGCCTTATGTGTTCACCTGGTCGAGCTACAAAGACGTGGGTGGAATTAAGGCGCCAATGGCCGTGGTGCAGTCGGAGGGCGGTTTTCCGGTGAACGAATTCACCGTTACGAATGCGGAACCGAATGCCGCGGTCGATCTGCCCGTTCCGGATAACGTACGGTCCGCCGTTTTGCCGCCGGTTCGCGTCGAGAGCGCAAAGATCGCCGATGGAGTCTGGTTCCTTGGAGGCGGTTCTCATCACAGCGTCCTGGTAGAGTTCAGGGATTATTTGACCATCATTGAAGGCCCGCAATCCGACGAGCGGTCCGCTGCAGTCATCGCTGAAGCCAAACGCCTTGTTCCCGGCAAGCCGATTCGATACCTGGTGAGTACTCATCATCATTTCGATCATGCCGGCGGTCTCGGAACTTATGCCACTGCAGGCGCGACCATCGTGACCCACGGCTCCAACACTTCCTACTGGAAGAAATTCTTTCCCAATGTGAAAGTGCAACCCGTGACGGATAAGTATGTCATCAGCGATGGCGGCCAGTCGATCGAAATTTACACCACCAACGGCGATTCACACAGCGATGAACTGCTGATTGGATATCTGCCGAAGGCGAAAGTTCTGGTCGAAGCCGACAGCTTCAGTCCCGGTCCGGCAGGCGCCGCGCCGCCAAACCCCATACCGCCCGATGCGTTGGTGCTTTATGACAACATTCAGCGCCGCAAACTCGATGTGGCAACCATAGTGGGCATTCACGGCCGCGGCTCGGTACCTTTCTCAGAATTTTTGACCTACCTGGGAAAAGCAACGCACTAAGCGGGCCGGTGTGCCTTGAGGAAGGAATGGATTTGGCGTACGGCCAGCGGAATCCGTTCTTTCGGTTCTTTCCAGGGGAAGATGCTCACTTCGGCTTTCGGAGCCAGCATAGCGCTTTCCATCGCGACGTCGTAAGGGTGCGCGGGGACGTCATCCGGCAGCACCAGGACCGGGTTTTGGCAACTGCGCACGAAATCGCGTGTCACCGTAAAGACGAAGTCCGGGTTGGTCTCGAACATTTTGACTGTAAACTGCTCGGCGGTTTGCATCGTAATTTCGGGCCGCTTAGCTGAGATCTGCGCAGGCCAGCCCTTCCAAAATGCGCCGGGATACTTCGGGTCGCGCATTTCCGGACGCCAACCCACGGGCTGCGCCAGCACGGCGGCGGCGACACGATTGGGGGCGCGCTTTAAAAGGCTCCAGATGAAGGGGCCGCCAATGCAGAAACCCATCACTACGAACTTGTCGATGCCAAGATGATCCATCAGGCCGAGTTGATCGTCGGCATGGGATTCCCACGGCCGGTCGACCTCGACTGGCCCCGTGGACTGGCCGGCCGGAGCGTTGCGAAGATCGGCGGCGATGCACCGGTATTGCCCCTTGAACTCATCGATTGCTTTAAACGGTGGGTTGCCGGTGAAGAATCCGATGGTCGCGTTCAACCCTCCGCCGGGGAGCAGCAACAGCGGAAAACCGGAACCGGCCTCTTCGTAATAAATGCGGACCGAGCCTTTTTCGTAGAACTTTCCAGTTCCCTTGCCCGGCTGCTGAGCAAACACGCGCGGCACAGCCGCCGTTGCCGCTGCCGCGGCACCCGCTGCCAGTATGGCGCGTCTGGTTGAACCCATAATCGGATCCTCCTTAAGAACGAATGGCCGATGCGAAAAGCATCGTAGCACAATTCGCCGTTATTGCTGGCGGCGCGGGCAGCCCTCGTGGGGGAGGCGCCCGCGGCGGGCTTCATCACCCTCAATGCGGTTCGTGGGCTTGATACGTTGAGCATCGACGCAATCCGGGCTCGTATGGTACGTCCTTGAGAGACGGGAGGCGATCGCCACTGTATCCACGGGCGGCACCACCGGGCTCACTTCCGCGTCATCGAACCAAACCGGGGATGTCCATGCGCGATCCACCCGATCTTCTCCGATCTGTCTTACCCGGAAGAAAAGGTATTGCCCTTTTCCGGTGAAGGTCACGTCTTCGATACGAACTGGCGCGGTGGTATTGCCATCGACGCTAACCGTGTCGATAACCCGGGCTGTTGCTCCGCCCGGTGCACTATCGGAGAGCACATCGATTTCGTAATGTGCCTGCGGTTCGTCATCGTCGTGAATTGAAACGCTGATATCGAGTTCCTGACCGGCCGTCAGAGTCGGGGCGATCACATCGCCCATGAGGCGATTCTGCACTTTGAAGACAAGCCGCAGGTTGGAATCTTCGGTAGCGTAGACGTGCCGGTTTCTGAGCGCGCCAAGTATTGCTGGTTTGGTGAGTTCGTCTGCGATAACGCCGGTGCGCGCCGGGCTTGCGTTTCCCCACGTCTTGTAATGATTGTCCTGGTCGGCAGTCGGGGCGACTCGAAATCCGAGATTCAGGTAGCGCAGAAACTCATCTTCCGCATCTTTTGGAACCTCGGCGGGAACCTTCGTCATCGCCGGCCCCGCTACGATCTCGATCAATCGGGCGAATGCGCCGATTTTCTGGATCCACTCGCTCGGTGAAGCAAAGTCATCCGCGCCGTACTCTGTTGCTTTGTTGTCGAACAACTCGGGGTGATTGAACTGCAGAATGGGAGGCTGACCCAGCGAGTCATGATGCTGCGTCATCCACGAAACCAGACCGGCAAAGTCGCCATTCGGTACGTCGATCACGGTATCGACATCGAAGACATTGACGTGATTTCCCTTTGAGATACTGCTAAACTCCTGCCCATAGAGCCCGAGAAACTTGCCATTCAGGGAGGATTTCCGGGCGGCTGGAATAAGGGAGGTCCTGGCCGGTCCTGTATACAGGGAATGATCTTTGGCAATCAGAATGCCGTCTCTTCGATCCGTCGAAGCGCCGTCCTCCGCCTGGCTATGGTTATGTTCCGAAATCATCAAAAAGTCTACTTTTGCGTTGTTCCTCGCAAACTGGTAGGCTTCGGCGGGTTTGCCCGAACCATCGCTGTACGATGTGTGGCTGTGCAGATTTCCAAAGTACACCTGCTGCGCGGCTATCGGACCGGCGAAGCTCAGCGCCAATAGTGCGGCTGTTCGTAAGAAAGACATGGCGCTCCTTATGGAGGCTAGTTTCGCGGATCGATGATGAAAGTCGGCGCAATCCCCGCGGAGGCCGAATAATTTCCCGGCCCCGACGATGAGACATACGTCGAACAGCCGGCGACCTTCCCCAGAAACGCCTGAGGCTGCACATCCACCTGCATCTCACGGAATTCCAGCAGTCCGTAATTCATGATGGGGAAGATCGATCGCGCCGGCGCGACATGCTCCTGCACCACATACGGTGCCCGAAGGGCTTCGCGAATCGCGCGCGCCCAGGAACCCTCGTCGTGTTCATGGCCGCTGAAACTCTGCAGATCGGTATGTTCGTCGTTCGGCCGCAGAACCAACTTCTCGCGATGCTGTTTCACGTATTCGACCAGATCTTCCGTCGTTTTGCCGTTGGGCAGAACGGTCTTGCCGGCTTTCAGCACTCGCGTCCAGGGCACATGTTCGCGAATCGCTTTGCGCTCCATCAGCGGGAACTTCGCCACCAGCGCTTCCTCGGTGAGAAGTGCGAACATCGCCTTCTTGTGCGCAAGTTCAGCGCGGAAGCTGTTTACGATGCAAACTTTGCGGTCGCGATAGGCTTCCAGCAGCGGATGATCCAGGGTGTAGCGCAACAAAAACTCCTGCGCGCTCACCCTGCGATACACCAGGTCGATTTCAAAGGAACCCGCCCGCAGCACGCCATTGCGATACTCCAACTGATCGGGCGCCAGCACTTCACACGCATATCCCTCCGACCGGAAATAGTCGCGATACAAATCGTACTCGCTGCGGCCGGTTGGACTGCGGAACTCCACAATCGCAATACTCGGCTTCCTGGCGGCGGTCAACGTCGATCCGGCGAACATCTTGTACGCCTTCAGCAGCGCCAGCAGAAACGGCTTCTTCTTCCCAACGCGCGTCAGGTTATAACGGCGCCGGAATTCCTTGACCGGCGCGCAGTCGTAGAACAATTCGGACAGACCCTCGGACCACGCCGCGCCTGAAAAAGCTTCCGCGCTATACTGCGTGACATAGAGGGACCCGTTGTTGATCTGCAGGTCCAGTTGAGCCGATACTTCCGCAAGGTTGTAGCCGGGATCGATTGCCGCCAGCATCTTCTCAGCGGGAAAAAGTTGCATACGAGACAGCAGCGCCGGAGACGCAAGGGCCATTCTTAACATGCGGTCGACGGCAGAGAGTAACGCTTCGCCGGTTTTGACCAGATTGTCGTACTGTTTCTGGGTCACGAAATTCGGCCGGAGGAATGGACAGAGCAGGCGTCCACCAGTCGAAAGCTGACGTGCCTCCATCTGCTCCTGCAGGGTTTTTACCCACCGCAGATCGCGGTAAGGTTCGGATTCCAGTATCCGATGATACCGGGATATAGCCTCGTCCAACTGCGTCATCTATTTGAAAGAGCGGCGGCTCTGCACGCCAGTATGCCACACATAAGCCACTGTTGTCTGTCGATTAACCCCAAATCCGATTGTAATTTGCTGAAAATAATGGAAATTGAGCAGCATCGTACAAATCGAAAGTGTGGCTGATTTACCACACTAACCAATGGAAACTGCTTCGGCTGCGCGCCCAGGTAAGGTGGATATCTGGCGTATTTGCCTCGCAACAGAACGTCCGCTGCACCTGACCGGCGCGGAACTGGAGCGGGCCAGCCGTTTTCATTTCGAAGCAGACCGCTGGCATTGGTCCCGCGCCCATTCCGCGCTCCGGATGATCCTGTCCCGCTACACTGGAACCGGTCCCCTCGATTTGGAGTTTCAAATCGGCGAACACGGCAAACCAGCGCTTGAGAATCCGGATGCTCCGCACTTTAATTTGTCCCATTCCGGCGACTGGGCGCTGGTTGCGGTCTCAACACACGCGCCCGTGGGAGTCGATGTGGAGCGCATTCGCGAAAATGTCGATATCGCTGCTCTCCTGCGGCGACTTCGTGAGACCGATTTGCCGGAGAACCGCGATGCCTGCTTCCGGCGATGGGCACATCGCGAGGCGCGCTCCAAGGCTCACGGTGGACCGTTGATGATTATGCCGCCTGGTGATACGTATTCAGCCGACGTGGAAATGGACGCTCGATATGTCGCGGCCGTAGCACTGATCGGCCATAGTCCTAGTACCCGGTATTATTCCGAGTGAAACGTTTTCTTGGTAATATCCGACAAAACAATAACGAACATCGAAGTTGCAAGCCCAAACATTTCGTGCTAAGAATGAAGTGTAGCCACAGGACGGATCCGAATGCTTTTGTGCCCGGATTCGCTCGGCAGAGGTTTCGTTGGCTATTTCAAATTTGCAGTTCCGGTATTGCAGCGCAAGGACTCCCCGTCTGACTCAGATCGCTGACACTCTCCGCAACCACAACAGGAGTTTGATCCTTAATGGACTCCGATCGTCGATACCGTCAAAACGGTTACCAGGATAACGGTTCTCACAATAACGGCAATGGCAACGGCAACGGCTTCAAGCCGAAGCCATCAGGGCCACGCCCACCCATAGACATCACCGGACCCCGCCTCCCGCGCCTTGTGCAGGCAGTGACCGCTTCACGGTGCTACAACTGCTCCACCACATTGCCGCCCGACACGGATTTTTCGGGTCAGTGTCCTAAGTGCGCGGCGCAGCTGCACTGCTGCAAGCAATGCACACACTTTGAGCCTTCCACTCGCTTTCAGTGCATGAAGCCCGTGCCGGTTCGCGTTGCGGTGAAAGACGCGACAAACGAGTGCACGTTATTTTCGCCTCGCGTGACGGTGGCTCGTGAAGTTACCAACGCGCCGAACGGCGGCCGTCCGCCGGCTGCGGGTCTGAACACTCCCGCGCCGCGCAGCGCCAGCGACGCACGCGACGCATTCGACCGATTGTTTCGGAAGTAGATTAAGCAACGCGGAATTCAGCCCGCGCTTTGAATTCCGGTTCCGCCGCGCGCAAACCGCGCTCCCAACGCCCCGCCCGCGGCACACGTTCCCACCACTACCGCAAACACAAACGCAAGACTAATCAGCAACAGCAAACTCAGCGCCACGGGATCTTTGCTCAATTCCGCCGCCTGTGGAGTTTGCTTTAGAATCTCCTCCAGCGGCTGCCTGCCGCTAATGGCGATCTGCAACGCGCCGGCGACTGTCATGCTCACGAAGGTCAGCACCCCGGTGATTGACCCGAGCCGCGCTCCGGCTCCAACCGTAATCGCCGCGCCGGTAATCCGCTTGTAGATCACCACTGCGACCCATCCGGCAGCCAGCCACCAAATCACAAAAAGCCAATTCAGGCCCGGAATCATTTCCATCAGCATGATTCCCAGCGACATTATGAAAGCCACTCGCAGAGCAAGCGGATTGCGGAAACTAACCGGTATTTGCGCCAGGGATGGCCTGGCGGTGGGAGCGTGTGCCGCCGGTACTGGCGGCGGAGTCTCTTCCGGGGTCGGTTCCCGGGTCGGACGCCCGCATCGATGACAGAATCTGGCGTCTTCCACCAGCAATGTGCCGCAAGTGCAATGTTGAGTCATGGCAGCGCCCATGACCGGGCGCTACTTTCAGTTTGACTCAGGCTTACCGACGGCGGCAACACCAATGTGGGTTTCTCCGTTTTTCTCGGAGATCGCCACAATGCGCTGGTACCCGTTTTCCTTGAATTTGAACTCGGTTTGGTTGTGCCGGTGCACCACGATCCATGATGGCAGTTGCTGTTTGTAATAGTCCAGCACTTTATCCACATTGTCCGAGGTCACGTATGTACCCCCTGCGACGGAGAACCCTTTGCTGTCGTTATCGTTGTCGGCGACCCATTCGAAACTGGCGCCGCCGGAATCCTTTGTCCAGGTTGCACCGGGATAGACCGGGATACCAAGGGCTGAGGGATCGATCTTCTCTTTGCCGTGAATCTCAAAACGGCCGCCGGGAATGTCGATCGATACGTCGCCATTCCGCGCGCCTTCATTGACCCTCACATTGCGGATCACATACACCCCGCAAAGCACTGCAATTCCGGCCATCACTACACCGGTGATGAGCAGTCCACCGAGTATTCCGCCCCGGCGCGAGTCACGATATGGAGCTTTCATATGAACCCCGTTACGATTCTACGAAGAATCGCACGGAAAAGTTCGCGGCCTACTTTTTCAAAGCGTCGATAAGGGCCGGCACGACCTGAAACAGGTCGCCCACAATCCCGTAATCCGCCACTTCGAAAATCGGCGCTTCCGGGTCCTTGTTGATGGCAACAATTGTTTTCGCGCCCTTCATGCCCACCAGATGCTGGATGGCCCCGGAGATCCCGACGGCCAGATACATCTTCGGCGCCACCGTCTGTCCGGAACTGCCTACCTGCCGCTCCATGGGTAGCCAGCCGTTGTCGCAAATCGGCCGTGACGCGGCGAGCTCGCCGTGCAGTGCATCCGCCAGTTCCTGCACAATGTGGATGTTCTCGGCTTCTTTAATTCCGCGGCCCACGGAAACAATGATTTCCGCGGCGGTGAGGTCAACCGCGCGCGCCGATTCCCGGAACAGTTCCAATGGCCGGGTTCGAACCTGTTCCGGCTTAATGTCGGGCGTCATCGTTTCCACCGGTGCGCTTCCCGCTTCCAGATTGTCAGCGCGAAATGCGCCTGCCTGAATCGAAGCGAACCACGGGGCGTCTCCCGTGAAATGCACGTCGGCATTGATTTTTCCCTGGAACATCTGCCGCACCAGCACCAGCGCACCATTCTCGGCCCGATGGTGAACCACGTCGCTGACCAGGACCCGGTTCATCGCGGTCGCCAGCTTGGGCGCAAAATCGCGCACCTGATACGTGTGCGGGAAAATCACGTACTTTGGCTGATGCTGTTCGATCAGCTGCCGGAAGGCAATCGCGTAGCCATCGGGCGTATAGTCAGCTGTCAGCGCATGGTTCACGACATGGATTTTGGCGATCTTGTACTGCGTCAGAGCGCCTGCGGCGGCATCGGCTCCGGCTCCGGCCAGCGCCACGTAAACTGGTTGATTCAGCTCGCGTCCGAACTGCTGCGCCGCCGCCACCGCTTCCAGCGCCATCTTGTGCAGCTTGCCTTCGCGCTGCTCCAGAATTGCAAGAATGCCGCTCATATCACCCTCGCTTCGAAGCGCAGTTTTTCCACCAGCTTTGCCGCGGCTTCTTTCGGCGGGTCGTCAAATACCTGGGACTTCTTGCTCTTCTCCGGCACATAGATGCGCGTAACTTTCACCGCATCCTCGCGCAGGCCGCCCAGTTCAGCTGCGGTCACGCGCCGCACTTCTTTGGTCTTGGCTTTCTTGATGCCCATCAGGGTTGCGTACCGCAGCTTCGTCGCGCCCGATTGGATGGTGAGCAGCGCGGGCAGCGGCATCTCCACGTGCTGGAACCAGCCATCTTCGAGTTCCCTTTTGACCTTGATCCCGGAGCCTTCGGTATCAATGTTCATGATCAGCGTCGCGTGCGGCAAGCCCAGAACTTCGGCCAGGATTACGCCGGTCTGTCCGTAGCCCAGGTCGTCCGACTGCAATCCGGTCAATACCAAATCCGCTTTCTCGGCTTCCAGCGCCTTCGCCAAAATTTTTGCCAGCGAGAGCGGGTCCGACATCTCCCCTTCCACCGTCTCGATATGGATCGCCCGGTCGGCTCCCTTGGCCAATGCTTCGCGAATGGTCTGCCCGGCGCGCTCCGGCCCGGCGCAGACAACCACGGTTTCGCCGCCCAGCTTTTCTTTGAGCTGCAGGCCCGCCTCCAGCGCGTAAGCATCCGGCTCGTTGATTTCCCACGCCAGATCGGCATCTTCAATCCAGGCTCCCGACGCTCCGATTTTCAGCAGACTGTCCCTTGCGGGCACCTGCTTGATCGCCACCACGATTTTCATGTTTTGAATTTACTCCGTGAATCGTTTGAAGATCAGGGCCCCGTTGGTTCCGCCAAAGCCAAACGAATTGCTCAGTACGTAATCGATCTTCATCGGACGGGCCTCATTCGGTATGTAGTCCAGATCGCAAACCGGGTCCGGCGTGTGATAGTTCATCGTCGGAGGAGCGATCTGATGCCGGAGCGCATATATGGAAATGCCGGCTTCAAGACCCCCGGCGCCACCCAACAGGTGACCCGTCATCGATTTTGTCGAGCTCACGGCCAATTTCCTGGAATGATCGCCAAACGCCCGCTTGATGGCAATTGTTTCCGCCGCATCGCCCACCGGAGTGGATGTCCCATGCGCATTCACATACTCGACCATGTCCGGCGAAATTCCGGCATCGCGCATCGCATTGCGCATCACCCGGAAAGCCCCTTCACCATCTTCCGGAGGAGCGGTGAAATGGTGAGCGTCGCTGCTCATGCCGTAGCCCACGATCTCCGCCAGAATCTCGGCCCCGCGCGCCTTCGCGAATTCCAGTTCTTCCAGAATCAGGATCCCGGCGCCTTCGCCAACGCAGAAACCATCGCGATCGCGATCGAACGGGCGAGACGCCGTCTCGGGAGAGTCATTGCGCTGCGAGAGCGCCCGCATCGCGGCGAATCCACCCACGCCGAGCGGTGTAATGCAGGCTTCGGTACCGCCGCTGATAATCGCATCCGCATCGCCATGCTGGATCAGGCGGAACGAATCGCCGATGGAATGCGCGCTGGTCGTACACGCCGTGGCCGTCGCCGAGTTCGGCCCTTTGGCTCCGGTGCGAATCGAAATATAGCCCGAAGCGAGATTGATGATAGTGGCGGGTATGAAAAATGGCGACAGACGCCGCGGCCCGTGTTCCAGGAGCGTCTTGTATTCGCGCTCGATCACTTCGAATCCGCCAATACCGCTGCCGATATATACGCCTACACGTTCGGAATTCTCTTCCGTGACTTTCAACCCGGATTGCGTCATCGCATCTTGAGTGGCGGCGATCGCCATCTGGATAAATCGCCCCATCTTCTTGATCTCTTTTTTTTCGATGAACTTGCCCGGCTCGAAAACCTTAATCTCGCCGGCAACCTGAGAATTAAAGGCAGCCGGGTCGAACGATGTGATGCGGGAAATGCCGTTCTTGCCTTCGAGCAACGCCTTCCACGTGGCTTCCGTGGTGTCGCCGATTGCGGTCAGCAGACCTACGCCGGTAATTACAACTCTGCGAGAAATAACTGTCTCCTTCCTTCGCCCTTAAACGAGGTTTTGCCGCGCGTTCAAACGTGCGTCTCCTGCTCGCCTGGCTCGCTCGATTCCGTATGAGGAATCACGCTCGGGCCGGGTGGAAACTACTTTTTTGCCTTACCTTCGATATAGGTAACCGCGTCACCCACTGTCGCAATCTTTTCGGCATCCTCGTCCGGAATCTCCAGTTCGAAGGCCTCTTCAAACGCCATTACCAGCTCAACGATGTCCAGCGAGTCGGCGCCAAGGTCGTCCACAAACGACGCTTTGTTGTCGACCTGGCCTTCGTCGACTCCAAGCTGTTCGACGATAATCTGTTTGACCTTCTGTTCGATGGGCGATCCTGCCATATAACCTCTCACTATAGGATGCACGGCCATGCGGCGCAATTCGCGCTGCAGGGCGACGCAAACTTCCGATTCTACAATACCCTCTGGTGCAGAGTGCCCGGTTCGGGAAGAGGACAGTACTGGCCCTCGGAGAAGCCCTCGGGTTCGATCTCAAACGTCCGGTTGAAGCGGGCCCGATAATTCTCCCAGCAGATCGCGGCGTTTAATTCCACCAGTGCCGCCTCTGAGAAACGGACGCGCAGCGCAGCGTAGAGTTCGTCCGGTACCTTTGCCGGAGTTCGCGTAAGTTCCACCGCCAGTCGCAGCACCAGCTTTTCGGTTTCGTCAAAATGCGGGCTGGTCTCGAAGGCGGCGAGATCGCGCAGTTGGCCTTCGGTGATTCCGGCTTTTCTGCCCACGGCAGAATGGATGTCAATTCAGAAGGGGCAGCCGACCAATGCCGCAACCTTGACCTGTACCAATTCTTTCAGTTTCAGCGGAACCAGCCCCGGCGACGCGACAAACAGGTCCAGACGGCTGGAGAACTCAAGCAATTTCGGGTGATGGGCGCGCAGGCGGGGTCCCAGAGAGATGCGGCCCAGACGCCGGCGTATAAGCCAGAAGATGAGCCTGGACTTCAGGCTCAGATCGCCATCGGCGACTCCAATGCCTCTTGCCATATGAATCCAGCTTACGATGGGGAGATCGAAACTTCCGCCACTTCAGCCCCTCATCTGGCCGTTGTCCTCGTCGACGTTCGCAACCCGCTCAATATCGGCGCCGCGGCGCGCGCCATGGCCAATTTCGGGTTCTCCGACCTTCGCCTGGTGAATCCTTACGAGCCATCGTTTCGTGAAGCGGTCTCCGCTGTTGGAGGCACGCACGTTCTGCGCGGCGCCCATGTTTTCCCAAGCCTCCAGGAAGCGCTGGCTGATTGTTCGCTGGTGGTGGGAACCAGTGCCGGCACCCGCCGAATTGCCCAGCAGCCGCTCGAAAGGCTCGATGCCGCATGCCGATCCATTAAGGGGCACGCGGGACCCGTTGCGCTCCTGTTCGGTTCGGAGAAGTTCGGGCTCTCCAACGACGATCTGAGCTTCTGCCACCTGCTGGCGCGCATTCCCACGTTGCCCGAGACTCCGTCCATGAATCTGGGGCAGGCTGTCGCCGTATGCCTGTATGAACTCGTCCGGGAGCAGACCGGACCTCGACAGCCCGATCAGTCCAATCGTTCCACGCATTTCGAACCGGTGGACGGCTTGCAGGCTGAACAGATTACCGCAATGCTGCTGGACGTGCTGGATGAATCCGGCTATACCAATCGAATTACGGCGGTATCGACAACGCAAAAGATTCGGCGCTGGGTACGCCGCACGCGACTGAGCCGCCGCGACGGGCCGCTTGTGCTTGGCATCCTCCGCCAGATCCTCTGGAAATTCAGGCAGGGATAAGTGTCACCTTCGTCCCGTACATCATCTTGTCCACACGGGCCAACAATTCTGCCGCCGTTTCCCTGCGGTTCCATGACGCCGAGCCCAGTGAGCCCTGGACGTTGAGCTCAACTTTGCCGCCGCAGTGATCCGGAATCCGGTATTTCCCCAGCACCCAGGATTGGATTTTTGCGGCCACCCTTTCGGCTTCAGACAGAATGCCGGGCACAAGGACAATAAACTCATCGCCGCCCATCCGGGCGACGACACGGGGAGGAGGGAACTGGTTTGACAATTCCGCGGACAACTGGCGCAGCAAATCGTCTCCGGCGGCATGTCCGAATGTATCGTTAATGCCCTTGAAGCGATCCAGGTCCAGCATAGTCACGAAGAAAGGCGTTCCCGCTGCCATTAGCCGGGCCAGTGCGTTGTCCAACCCGCGCCGGTTGAGTACCCCGGTGAGCGGGTCCACCATGGCGATTCGCTCTGCTGCCTCCATCCGCCTGCGGTATTGCTCCGTTTCCGCTCTCAACTGCCGGATGGTCTCGCGCCCCTCCTGCGCCATTCGCGCCACGCAGCTTTGAACTGCCCCCGCTGATTCCACAACCGACTTTCGAATCGTCGCAAGGTCGGTCTGGTCTGCCGCCGTGCGCAGCTTTGCCGCCAGAGCTCCGAGTTCATCTGTGTAGCGCTCGTCGCGATTCCCCACCGACTCGGTGGTTTTGGCGACAGCGGCGATAATCTTTTTCAGTTCCTCCTGATGTTCGCTGTAGAGGTGGTTGGCGTCTTCGGACCATCGGCCGAGTCTTCCGCAGATGGCGCCGTTGATTTCCCCAACATTTATTTCGGCGGGGGACTCAAGAGCCGACAGATCACGGCTCAACGCCGGTCCCAGCGATGGCACAGCGCGGCTTGCTGAGTCGCTGACTGCGAAGAACAAAGATTCCCACGCAGGCTTCCACTCATTCGGCCGTTTGGTGGATTCGTTCCGTTGGCCGCATTTGTCCGGTCGTTCGCTGTTTTCCAATGAGCCGGCGGACGGGGTGGCGTTTCGCCCGTCCCAAAACTGTTTCAGAGAAATCATTTCCAGCTATCTCACGTATCGGCAACCGGAAATTGATCTTCGAGTCAGTTTGGCTACAGGCCGATCGCGTCGGCGTTGTTCTGCATCGCCCGGATGCAAAAGTCGATATGTTCGTCGAGGTCGACGCCCATCTCCATTGCGCCGGTGACAATGTCGCCGCGGTTCACAGTTCGCGCGAAGGCTTTGTCCTTCATCTTCTTGCGGACCGATTTCACGTCTACTTCAGCCACCTTTTTGCTGGGTTTCACCAGGGCGCAGGCGGAGATAAACCCCGACAGTTCATCGCACGCGAAGAGGGTTTTTTCCAAATCCGATTCCCGCGGCACGCCGCTGTAGCTGGCATGCGATAAAATCGCCCGCCGGATCTCTTGCGGCACCCCTTTCGCCTCCAGCATCGGCTCGCCTTTCATCGGATGTTCCTCCAATGTGGGGTGGATTTCCCAGTCGAAATCGTGAAGAAGGGCGGTTATCCGCCAGGTCTCTTCCTCGCCGCCGAGCTTCCGCGCGTAGGCCGCTACGCAGGTTTCCACCTGCATGGCATGACGCCGCAAGCTGTCTGTCTTTGTGTGCTCGAAGAGAATTTCCAGTGCCTGTTCCCGTGTCATTTTGGTGCTCTCCAGTATAAAAGTTTTGCGTTCTTCAACCGTGTTGCGCCGTAATAGTGTTTGTGGCGCTGGAATTTGCCCGGCTGGTCCGGGCCAATCAGTCGATGGTCTTCAGCCTCGCCCTGCGTTTTCTGCGAAACCATGAAGTCGCCGAAGAAGTGTCACAGGATGTGTTTCTGCAGCTTTACCAAAATCTCGGCCGGATACAGAACGAAGCCCACGCCACGTGGTGGCTGCGCCGGACCATTTGCCATCGCGCGATCGATGAAGTTCGCAGGAGAAAACTTCGTCCGCAGATCGGCCTCGACAGCATTGCCGATCCCGCCGCCTCGCGTCACGAGCCGGACTGGTTCCAGAATGAGCGTCTTCGCCGACTTGTGGAGGCGCTGCCCATCAGGTCTCGTATGGTTATTGTTCTGCGTTATCAGGAAGACCTGGATCCCACCGATATTGCCGGACTCTTGGGGATTCCGGTAAGTACCGTCAAGAGTCACCTGCATCGTTCCTTAGCGGTGTTGCGGGCTCGTCTTGCGCGCGAAAGCGCCCCGCCCAAAGGAGTTTGTTATGAATATGGAAAATGAACTGCGTAAAGCCCTGCGCCGTGAGTCCTCGCCTGCCGGCTTTGCGGACAGAGTAGTCGCGAAAGCCGGCCAGCCTGTACCCCGGCCCCATCAACCCTGGTGGAAATTCCGGCCGCTGGTCTTCGCCAATGCATTTGCACTGACTGGGGTCTTGTTCATCGGCGGAGTGATGTACCAGCGTCACGAAGAGCAGCGCGCCCTCGAGGCGCGACGCCAACTGGTCACGGCTCTCAACGTGACAAAAGCCAGCCTGCAAAAAGCCCAGGAAAGGATTCGCCGGGTTGCGGCGAAGCCGATTTTATGAAACGCCTCCTGCTTTCCGCCGTGATTGCGATTTGCGCTGCGCTTAGTGCGCACGCCCAGGCGCCATTCGATTTAGCGTCGCTTGACAAGCTCGAAGCCCGGGCCAAAAACCGCACCAACATTACTCTCGATGGCCCGCTGCTTAAGCTTGCCGCCAGCTTTCTTGGCGCCAGCGACGACAAAGATGCGGCTCAGATCAAGGCCCTGGTCAGCAATCTGACAGGGGTCTACGTGCGCGGTTTCGAATTCGATAAAGACGGCCAATATAGCGACGCCGACCTGGAGACCTTGCGCGCCGGTCTGCGCCGGGCGCCCTGGTCCCGCATCGTCGAGGTCCATGAGGGCGGCGAATTGTCGGAGATCTGGGTCGCTCAAACCCCGGCCGGCGACAAATTCGCCGGCGTGGCGATCATCGATGCCGAGCCTCGTGAACTGACCGTTGTTTATATTTCCGGCGTTATCAGCCCCGATGACGTCGCGCGTTTGAATGGGCGCTTCGGGATCAATGTGGATGCCCTCGATCGAAAAATCAAACCCGGCAACAACGGCAACAGTAATAAGAAGAAGGACCAGGCCCAATGAGACGGGCCTGCTTCCTCTTTCTCGTTTCCTTCGGAGTGACCTCGGCTCAGCCCTCGGCCGAAGAAATCATGGCCCGTGTTGCCGAAAATCAAGACAAGGCTGAGGCTGCCCGGACGGCCTGGGTCTACGACATGAAAGTTTTCGTCCGGCTGCTCCGTTCCGGCGGCAAGGTCGCGCAGGAAGAAACCCGTCTGTACAGAGTTACGCCGGGCGAAAAAGGCGCCGATCGAACCTTGGTCTCTACCAACGGGCGAATTCTTGAGGGAAAGAAGGAAATCCCTTACACCGAGCCTGGTTTCCAGCACAAGGGGGTCGATATCGATGCCGACGTCACCCGCTCGTTTGCCGAGGAGGTTATGTGGGCCAGGGGTAAGAACACTCCGATGGTGGATTGGTTCCCTTTGACGGGTTCTCACCAGCGGCACTACGAATTCCGCTTCCTTGGTGAAGAGAAATACAAAGAGTACGATGTCTATCGTGTTGGCTACCGGAGCCGCGAAGCAGATTGGGATGACGACGATTGCTGGCAGGGAGAAGCTCTTATCGAGCGCAACGAATTCCAGCTCGTTCTGGTGAACAGCCACTGGGAATGCAAAGTTCCA
>Ga0206965_10101_pt1 | contig 25592 bp, 23 predicted proteins | sample Alteio_BWOrgHeat_26_FD_152973 | JGI IMG/M metagenome (GOLD analysis project Ga0206965, IMG submission 152973) | Enriched cells from forest soil in Barre Woods Harvard Forest LTER site, Petersham, Massachusetts, United States -... | ecosystem: Environmental > Terrestrial > Soil > Temperate forest >...
TGGTGAAAACCTCAGGCAAACTGCCAACTCAAAACTGCCAACTGAATTAATTCGGCATTAAAACAGTATTCACAACATGGATCACTCCATTGCTTTGGTTTACGTCAGCAATTGTGATCCACGACATACCGCCTTTTTCATCAACCAGGTATAGCTTTTTACCTTTGGCCATTACATTTAAGGTTCCGCCTTGCACGGTTTTCAATTTGGCCTTGCCATTACCGGCTTTAACCTGTGCCCACAGATCGGCTGAACTTAAACGGCCCGATACCACATGGTAAGTTAAAATTTTGGTTAATGTTTCTTTGTTTTCGGGTTTTACCAAATTGTCAACTGTCCCGGCCGGTAATTTGCCAAATGCCTCGTTAGTTGGTGCGAAAACGGTAAAAGGGCCTGCACTTTCTAATGTTTCAACCAAACCGGCTGCCTTTACCGCTGCTACCAGGGTAGTGTGGTCTTTTGAATTCACAGCATTTTCAACAATGTTTTTTGTTGGATACATGGCGGCGCCACCTACCATTGGGTCGGTTTGAGCGTTTGCTTTGGGCGCAATTGCAATAGCTGCTAATGCAAAGGCCGCAATAATTAATTTTTTCATAAGGTGTGTATGTTATTTTAGGGAAGATACGGCACCGGCAACCGCCCGGTTTTTGCAAATCCGGATTTTGTTATTCCTGAAAGTTTTAACGAAATCTGCCGGAGCGTGCCTGTATTATAAAAACAGCCCTGATGCTATTTTATCAGCATATAATTTACCTGTTGAGGTTATGTAGATAATGTTATCTTTTTGAATGATCCACTCTCTTTCAAAAAATTCCTGCGCAGCTTTTAACAGATCGGGTGATGCCCCCGCTGCAATTTTTTCAATCATTTTAAGGTCAAGCCCCCATATTGTTCTTAATGAAGTCATGATGTATTCATTCAGGCGATTTGTTTCAGTAAGTAATTCTATTTCGGCAGGTATTTCACCCTTCTGCAAAGCCGATATGTATTTTGCATTATTAGCGACGTTCCATTGCCTGGCCTCCTGGTTATAGGAATGTGCCGAAGGGCCAATCCCCAGGTATTTAACCCCTTTCCAGTAATTTGCATTATGCCTTGAATAATTACCCGGCTTACAAAAATTGGAAATCTCGTAATGTTCAAAGCCCTTTGTGTTCATGGCATCCATCAGCAAAACAAATTGTTCGGCGCTTTGCTGGTCGTCCATGGCCGCTTGCTTTTTTTTGTTGATAAAGGAGGCCAGGGCTGTTCGCGGTTCCACTGTCATGGAATAGGCGGAAACATGGGGCACCTCCAGCCCGAATACCCTGTTCAGGTTTTGCTTCCATTTTGCATCAGTTAATAATGGGTACCCATAAATTAAATCGGCGGTTATGTTTTCAAACCCAATGTCCTGCGCTCTTTTTACACAGGCTTCGGCTTCATCGCCTTTATGTATCCTGTTCATCCATGCCAGGTCCTCATCAAAAAACGATTGAATGCCAATACTTAAACGATTGATATTAGTTTGCCGCAGCGCTTTTAGTTTGGCAAGATCAATGTCGTCAGGGTTGGCTTCCAGGGTTATTTCGGCATTGGAATTTACCACATGCAGCTTTGTGATCGCCCCGATTATTAAATTGAGCTCATCACCGGTTAGTAACGACGGCGTGCCTCCGCCAAAGTAAATGGTTTCAATAGTTTCGCCGTCAAGATAGTTTTTTTGCAGGCTGATCTCTTTCAGGATAGCCGCTAAAAGTTCATCCTTATATTTTAGCGAGGTGCTGAAATGAAAATCGCAGTAATAACATGCCTGTTTGCAAAAAGGGATGTGGATGTAGATGCCGGCCATAGCGCAAAGGTAAGCGCAATTATCAGTTCCTAAAGATTTATGTTGATGGCGCTTTCAAACTTACCTGCTAAACCAGTCAGCAGGAAAAGATTTCTAAATTAAGCTAACTGGTAATGTAAAGAAAAATCTGCTACCCTCACCAATTCTACTTTCCACCCCAATTTCACCACCTTGTGCGTCGATAAAATCCTTTGCGATTGCTAAGCCTAAACCTGTTCCTGAAACTGCAAAATCAGACCCGGGAACCTTGAAATATCTTTCAAAAACCCTCGGCAAATAAATTTCTTCTATCCCTTTTCCATGATCTTTAACTGAAAATTCAATTTTTGCAGGGGAGTGTTTTTTTACAGTCACATCAATCACCGATTCTTTTGAACTATATTTTATAGCGTTAGTTAAGAAATTAATTAACACCCATGCAGTTTTATCGGGATCGGCCCAAATATCCGGGAGGTTTTTAGGGCACTTTATGTTGAGTTTTATTTCTTTTTGTTCGGCTATAAACCGTATCGTTTCGCAGGAATATTTAATTATATTCTGAGGATGGGTATTTCCGAAATTCAACAATAATTTGCCTGTTTCAACCTGCCCCATGTCTAACAATTCGCTCGTTATTTTTAAGAGCCTGTCGCTGTCATCATTAATATTATTAATAAGCTCCTTTTGGAAATTTGTTATGGTTCCATATCGTTTATCTTCCATCAATTTTAAGCTCATTTTAAGGGACGAGATCGGCGTTTTCAACTCGTGCGATATGGTTGCAATAAAATTAGTTTTAGCTTCGTCCAGCTTATAAAACCGGGTGATGTTTTTTAAAAATATAAAATACCCTATACGTTTTGATTCGTTTTCGTTTTCATTTTCTCCCCATGAACGTTCCTCTTCAGGGGCGTATATCTCAAACAGCTCCCTTATAAAATAACTTTCCTTACCGTCGAGGTATAGTTTCAAATCATCAAAATGTTCAAATTCATTAATCAGTTTAAAAAAAAGGTCATTGTCTGCCGCAGCCTGTTGCGCTGAACTGCCGATAATATCTTTTTCATCTATCCCTAATAATTTAACCGCCACGGGGTTAACGAATATGACTATTCCATTTTCATCAAAGCCGATAATAGCATCCGTTACATTTCGTACAATCGTTTCAACCCGAAGTTTTTCGTGCTTTATTTTTACCTGGCTATTATTCTCGTGAACAAAAAGCCTGGCTGCCATTTGGTTAAAAGCTTCAGCCAAATCCAAAAATTCATTCTTATAGGTAAATGAGAGGCGCTTGCTGTAATTTTTGTTGGCAATTTCCTTTATGCCTGCAATAAGATCGTTAATAGGTTTGGTAACATAATTTGGAAATATGAGCAGGAAGAGAAACGCAATTACCAAACAAATTGAATTGATAAAGGCTGCAATTAATATAGCCACGTTTGCTGTATTCTCCGCCCTTTTGTTTTTGCTCTCCATAGCATTCATATTAACCTGCATGATGCCGTAAGAGGATTTTTGCATTTTTACCCGTAGTGCGGCTGCAAGAGCAGGGTTACTTAAAGACTCCCGAAAACGCCTGAAATCGGCATAAAGCGAATCTGCAAGTGCCTTTTCTCCTGTTTCTGTTATGTCTGCCTCTTCCCTCTTAATATTGTATTCAATTGTTTTAAGCCCATCGCTATCGGGGAGGCCGGGAAGATCAAGTACCTGGTTGATGTTTTTGGTGAATACGATTGAGGTTTCATTATTCCTTAAAATTGCTTTTGAATTTTCGGAAAGCTGGTATATATAATAAGTTGCTATTGCCGAACTTATAAGTGCCAACAGGAAGAGGGAACCAATACCGGCCCTTAAATTGTTTTTAATAGTCATACAATTTATAAATGGAAAATATTTGTTTCATAGGTAAAAGGATTGATTTAATACCCATAAATGGATATTCAGCAATGCACAAATTGCGTTTTGTTTAACGCAACTAATATGCCATGGCCGTGATGATACTTGTTTATCTTATTAATAGTTTGATAATCAATATATTAAAACGAAGTTATCTTTTTCTTTTGTGCACGATATCTTATCAATTCGATATATCGCAGATTCAATTTGGGAGGGTTTTTAAGCGCATGATTGAAATATCACAATTCAGGGTTTGATTTTTTGCCATTTTGATAAAAAACCCTATCAAAATGATGCTCTTTTATTAAACCGTAAAACTTAAAAATTACGCAATAGCTCTGAATTACACATCTAAACGCAGAATTTATAAATCAGGCACATTTTTGGCATAGTCAGGTTCATCGCTTTGTTGTATATGTCTAAAATTTAAACAATGAATAATAAATACCCCAAATAAAATGCTGCCTACTATATTAATTGTTGAAGATGAAAACAAATTCGGCGGGCTACTGTCAAGAATTATAGAAGCCGAAGGATATAATGTTTTACAGGCCCAATCTGCAAGGTCTGGTTTAAAATTTTTGGAAAATGAAGATGTAAGGGTAGTGATCAGCGATGTTAAATTGCCGGATGCCAATGGTGTAGAACTGGTAAAACGTATTAAGGATATGTACCCGCATGTCGAAGTGATCAACCTAACGGCATTTGGTTCCATTAAAGACAGCGTAAAAGCCATAAAAAACGGCGCCTTCGATTATATTATGAAGGGCGACGATAACGACCGTATTATCCCAATAGTAAACAAGGCTGTCGAAAAGGCAAACTTGCAGTTTCAAATAAACAGGCTTGAAAAGAAATTAAACCACCGGCATACTTTTGCTGATATCCTGGGTAAATCCCCCGCAATTACGGCGGCTATTGATCTTGCAAAAAAAGTTGCGCATACCAATACAACTGTTTTATTATTAGGCGAAACCGGCACCGGAAAAGAAGTATTTGCACAAGCAATACATGAGGAAAGCGACCGGCGCAATAAACCTTTCGTAGCTGTTAATTGCAGTTCATTTTCAAATGAATTGCTAAAAAGCGAACTCTTCGGGCACATTGCGGGCTCATTTACAGGTGCTACAAAAGACAAAAAGGGTTTGTTTGAAGAAGCTGATGGCGGCACGCTTTTTTTAGATGAAATAGGCGAAATGAACCTTGAGTTACAGGCCCGCTTGCTGAGGGTTTTAGAAGACGGTACATTTAACAGGGTCGGCGATTCAAAAAACACGAAAGTTAATGCCCGTATTATTGCCGCCACTAATAAGGACTTGAAATATGAAGCAGAAAATAACAGGTTCAGGCTTGATCTGTTTTATCGTTTGGCAGTGTTTACTATTCACCTTCAGCCGCTTCGCGAACATCAGGAAGATATCGAAGTATTAGCAAATCATTTTTTAAAGGAGTTTTCGAATAAGCTTAACCGAAAGGTTAAAAAAATGGACGAGTTCTTTTTAAAACTGCTGAGCCATCATCCCTGGAAAGGCAACATACGGGAGCTTAGAAATGTAATAGAAAGGGTGGTGATCATTGCCGATGATGATACGCTTACATCCGATCTTCTTCAATTTGATTTTTTTGCCGAAAACCCTGAAGACATGGGTTCAACATTAAACCTGGCAAGTATCGAGAGCCAGTATATCCGCAAGGCTATGTCTCAGTCCAAGGGTAATAAAACCGAAGCTTCGAGGCTGCTTGGGATTGGATTATCAACATTATATCGCAAAATCGAAGATTATAAATTATAAATCATATTTGAGCCGGCGGCAACCCCATTTGTGCCTGGCTAACTATGTAAAAGACCACCATTTTTCTTCCTAAAGTGGCAATAACCCCTGTCAAAATGCCAAAAAGCATTAATTGATTCAATTTTCTATTGATATTTTGAAAAAAACATGTCAAATACCGATCAAAAAAGAATTTCACACGATTTTTAAGAAATTATTAAACACTTTACCTATTTATTGAAACAAAAATTCCCAATTTGACTTGGTTTTCTAATTTTCGCGAATTTTTAACGCCTTTTCTGCAATATTTCATTGTCAAAAACTTAAAATCAGAAGAGTTAACACTGTGTTAATTTCAATTTTAATAATTTCCTCATTTTTTTTACTTAAAAAAAGCCTGATACTTCTTTCCCCCTCCCATTGTGGCAATTCAAGGCTATCAATTTGATAGAACTTTGCTCTTAAATACATGTCAATATTATAACAACTTCTTGATTTACAGATATTTATGTTGCTTCCAGGTCTATTGGCATTAAAGTGGCATATGGGGTAAATATTAAAATCAAATTTTAACATTTAAAAAAATGAAAAAACTATTTACCCTTATTTTACTACTCGGATGTATCTTCCGGGCATCGGCCCAGACGAGCAGTTCTGCTACTAATATGATGAAAGCAGATGCTGGAAAAATGAAAGCCGATTCCATCCGAAACGCTGATTCCATAAAAAAAGCCATGGAAACGGCAACGCCTTTGGGCTATGCCGACTTTTCGTGGGTTAACGGGCAAAACCGTCAATCTTCAAAATTACTGGATAACGCATATTTTACCGGCGATTTTACTTTCGACATGAATTATACCCAGTCGAACAATCACCCGATCGATAATATGGTAACAGGATCAACCGCCTTGGCACGCAACGGCGAGGTTGAAGTATCGATGATTGCTATTGGCGGCGATTTCCATTATCAAAATGTACGCGGGCGTATTATGTTGCAATACGGCACACGTGCTACTGAAGTGCCGCGAAATGATTATAGCGCGTATAGGGGCCAATACGACTTACCGGATGCCTATCGCTACATTAGCGAGGGTTATGCCGGTTATCATTTTGATGCAATGCATGGTATCAATGTTGATATGGGTATTTTCATGTCATACATCGGTTTGATGTCGTACAATAACTTTGAAAACTGGTCCTATCAGCCATCTTATACTTCTGACAACACGCCATGGTTCTTTAATGGTATCCGCGTTCAGATGTTCCCCAGCGTAAAAACCAAACTCGAATTTTGGTTTATCAACGGATGGCAATCCTATGGCATGTTTAATAAAATGCCGGGCCTCGGTTTCGCATTTGTAAACCAACCCAACCAACGCAATAAGATCATCTCCAATAACTATTTCGGAACAGATGTTGCCGGCGCACCGGATGTGAAAAGGTACCATACCGACGACTCATTCGAACACTTATATTTCGAAGCAGCAGATCAAAAAGGGCCAGGCATCAAACGTGCGGCATTCACCGTCACTGCCGACTTTGGATTTCAGAATGGTACCGCGCCAGGTGGTGTCGTTTATTCACCCTTTGGCAAAAATGCTTCCAACTTCATGAGCACTATGGCATACCACAGGATTTGGTTTGGCGATCAGGCTAAATGGGGCTGGACTGTAGGCGGTGGCGTTATGTCTAACCCAAGCCGTTATTTAGCATTAATACCTACCGGGCTTGCTACCGACTCATTTATAGCCGCTTCTACCCCGGGTTCAAAGATGGCAGGTTGGGATTGCTCTACCACCCTCGACTATAACCCTAGTCAATTCTTTACCATTCGTTTAGAATTCGTACACCGCTTTATGAACGTCCCTTATTTCGATGGGCCAGGCGGCGTTACTACAGGGCCAGGTGGCAATGGTTATCAAACCAACCCACAAACGAATTCCAATTCAAACTCATACATCCCGAACCCGCCAACTATTGTAAACGCAGCGGGGCAAACAGTTGCTAACCCTAATTTTATTCCATTTGACCTGGTGAAATCTGATACCAGGGTTATAGTTGCGTTGATAGCAAGGTTTTAATACAATAAAATCAAGTGCCATTACATGAGAATGGCACTTGATTTCTGAAACAAGAGAATCCCGGTAAAGTCTCCGGGTCCATAATAATAATTAACAAAATGTTTAACAATAAAATAAAATCAAAATGAAAGCTTTAAAATTGATAATCCTTGTGCCATTTATGGCATTCTTCATCCAAAACGCTGTCGCCAATGGCCAAAGCGCAGGGCTGTATTTAACCACTCAGGATTATTTGAATCACAAATTAAGTTATAGTGCTGGCAATGACCAAATTAAAGTAAACGGCTTTTTGGGCGGCAGTAAAATGCTGGTAGTTCACAATGGTGAAACAAAAATAATAGCCAAAAGTGAGGTATTTGGATACCGCAAAGACGACAAAGATTTTCGTCTCTACAATAAAGGCGAGTACAAGATCCTTTCGAGTAATGGGATCATTATCTACAGCAAAACGTCGTTAGTGCAGCAGGGAAAGGGACCAAAACCAACCGAACTGTTTTACTTTAGCGAAAGCGCCACAAGCCCTATCTTATCCCTAACCATCGCTAACCTGGAAAGTGTTTATGCTAAGAATCAAAAATTCATGTACGCAGTAGAGAGTTTGTTTAAAAGCGACAGTGAGCTTTCATCTTACGACGCTTATAACAAACAATTTAAGCTGGCGTACTTGTATACAGAAAACACAAAGTAACAAATAATGATATTGTTACGCACTCAAATTAACCCCTTTAAAAAACACCCGGTGCATTAAGGTTTTAAATCTTGATGCGCCGGTTTTCAAAACAATAAATCATGTTGCTCAAGTTCGCTTTATCAAATTACCGCTCATTTAAAGATCAGGCAACTTTAGATATGGAAGCATGTTCCATAAAAGAATATGCCGAAAATGTATTTTTTTCTAAATATGGAAATCACACCGTTAACATTCTAAAATCAATTGCCTTATTAGGAGCCAATTCAGCGGGTAAAACCAATTTGTTTAAAGGCTTTAACCTGATGAGATACATTGTTATCAATTCGGCAAAAGAATCTTCATTTACAAAAACGTACCATATTGAGCCTTTCAGATTAAGTACTGAAACAGAAAATAAGCCATCTTTTTTTGAGTGTTCAATGATGATTGATAATGTTATTTACAGGTATGGCTTTAAAATAGATAATAAGGAGGTTGTTAGCGAATGGCTTTATATGACTGTGAAACGGCGCGAGGAAACGGTGTTTATAAGAACTAAAAATCAATTTGAATTTGTTAAGCGGTTCCCCAATGACTATAAAAACAAGCTGTTGCTGATTACAGAATTAACACGGAAAGATGCTTTATATCTTTCCGTGTTAGCGCAATTTAATATTGACCTGGGATTGCAGATAACGAAGTGGTTTGCAAAAAATATCATTTATGCTGAACCCAGCCTGGATGATGCGCTTAGTTACACAGCAGAATTGCTTGCAGACCCGAATTATAGTTCTCTGTTAAATGAGATTATTGAAAAATCAGACCTGGGTTTTAGCAGTGTTGAAAGACAAGTGGATAAACAAGCAGAGCAAAAAAAATCTTACAGAAATTCCGCAGGGTTTAATAATCCACCGCCTAAAATCAAACTTGGTTCAACTCATATTAAATATGATTCAAAAAATAGGAAAGTCGAAAAGGTTTCTCTTGAGTTAAACAAGGATGAATCATCCGGGGCACAAAAATTTATAGCGTTACTCGGTCCAATGATCAAAGTTTTAATGGATGGGGGTACATTTTGGATAGACGATTTCGATGCCAAAATCCACCCTTATATTATAACTATGGTGATGGATTTATTTAATTCAGATAAATACAATCAAAATGGCGCCCAGCTGGTCTCTATTTCCTACAATCAGCAAATTCTTAAGAAATTAAGAAGGGACCAGATTGCTTTCCTTAACAAGGACCCTTATGGCGCATCTTCCATAACGGCGCTGTACATATTTAATCCAAGCGTGCGCAGTAATGCAATTTTTGACAAAGAATACCTGCAGGGGCAATATGGCGGGGTGCCAAATATCAGTAATGTATTTAATCTCGACTTAAAACACAAACCGGGTAAAAACGGAATAGAAACTGCAAAAAAAGATGCACAGTTAAATTAACAGTAAACGGCAAAACTTAACGCATGGTAAAAATTTACAAAAAACCTTCTGCCATTGCAGTTTAAATGGCATTCAAAACCCCCAATTACTTAATAACGATTCAAGTTCAATTTTTTAAGATTATGTTATTCAAACCCCCTATTATTAAATTATTATTTATCGGTTTGGTACTCTTCAGTTGCAGGCTTTTTGGCCAAAGCCCGGCAGGCGATACCCTTAAACTAACCGTTAATCAGGCCGAAGACCTGTTTTTGAAGAACAACGTTCAATTGATCGCCCAGCATTATAACATAGGTATAGCCGAGGCCCAGGTGATAACGGCCAAACTGTTCCCCAACCCCGATTTTAGCGGTACCAGTGGCTTGTATGATACCAATACCCATAAGTTTTTTGATTACAGCAATGGTCAGGCTGAATATTCCGGCAATATCTCTCAATTGTTTACAACTGCGGGGAAACGGAATAAAAATATACAGTTGGCTAATATCGGCGTTGAGCAGGCAAAATATCAGTTTTTTGATTTGTTGAGGACACTGAAGGCTTCATTGCGGCTTGATTTTTTTACAATCTACTTTCAGCAGGAATCCGCCAAAGTTTATGACACCGAGATTAATACCCTGCAAAAGATCCTGAAGGCATACAAGGAGCAAAATGCAATAGGCAACATTTCCGAAAAGGATGTTTTGAGCATCCAATCACAATTATATTCATTACAGGCCGAATTAGCCGGCCTGGTAGTGGGGATTGATGCCTCCATAAGCCAGCTCCAATTACTGATCAGGGCAAAGCCCGGAACTTACATTGAAGCGAAATATAATTATGATCTGGACGGCAGAGACATTTTGGCCACAGTGCCTTATCAGAAACTGCTTGACTCGGCTTATAAAAACCGCTACGATTTGAGATTGGCGAAATCAGCCATAGAATACAACGATTTGAATTTAAAATATCAAAGGGCCCTTGCCGTCCCTGATTTTAACCTGTCTCTGGGGTATGACAGGCGCGGCGGTTACGTGCCAAATTACACCAATCTCGGTATTGAATTCAATTTGCCGTTTTTTAACCGCAACCAGGGCGGTATTAAACAAGCTCAATTAACAATAGACCAGGGCAAAGTGCAATTGCAGGGCCAGCAGGATCAGGTGGAAAATGATATAGCCGTTAATTATCTGGCCGTATCACGTTACGAAAAACTCAGTAACAGTTTCGACCCCAAATTCAGGGCTGATTTTACCCACCTGATACAGGAGGTAGTTAAAAATTATCAGGTGCGGAACATCGGGCTGATAGAGTTCCTGTATTTATACGACTCATATAAAGTAAACGCGGTACAGTTAAATAACATCCAGCTCAGTCGCGTCACGGCGCTTGAGCAGCTCAATTATGTTACCGGAACATCATTTTTTAATCAATAATCATCCTAATTATTTATAGATATTACCATGAATAAGATCATTAAAAACAGCATAAGCATGTTAACTGCAACTTTTATGCTCTTTAACCTGTTTTCCTGCAAATCAAATGAGCAGGAAAGCGAAGTACGTGCACCCTATGTCATTCCTGATTCGTTATTTCAGAAACTGGCGGTAGATACAGTAAAAACATCCAACATCAGCTACGCCATTAAGTTTAACGGCATAGTAGATTACAATACCGATAAGGTTGCCAATATATTCCCGCTGGTGAGCGGCAATATACAGAACATCCGTGTGATGCCCGGCGATTATGTGCACGCAGGCCAGGTATTAGGCACCATTAAAAGCCCCGAAGTTGCCAATTACAACGCCGCCCTGATTTCTGCCGAAACAAATATGAGGCTGAGTGCCAAATTGCTCGACCAGCAAAAGGAGTTGTTTAAAAGCGGCCTGGCTTCGCAGATTGATATCACCACCGCCGAAGTGAGTTATGAACAGGCGGTTGCGGCTAAGGTGGCAGCAGAAAAAATATTAGCCATCAACGGCAATAATAAAAACGGCGATTTTGAGGTTAAATCGCCCGTTGACGGTTTTATCGTTCAAAAAAATGTGACCAATGATATGGCTGTCCGCGCGGATAACGGCGGCAACATGTTCACCATTTCCGATTTAAAAGACGTATGGGTGCAGGCCAATGTTTACGAAAGCAATATTAACAGCGTGCATGAAGGCGACCCGGTTGAGGTGACCACAAACACATACCCCGACAAGGTTTTTAAAGGCAAAGTAGGTAAGCTGATGAATGTGCTTGATCCTGTAACCAAGGTAATGAAAATGAGGGTGGTGCTGGATAACCCGGGCTTTGAATTAAAACCGCAGATGTTTGCAACCATCGCCATCAGCAACAGTGTGGATAAAAAGGCCACAGCTGTATCCAGCGGTGCGCTGATTTTTGATAACAGCCAATATTATGTGATCATTATAAAAGGAAAAAATAATATAGCGATAAGGCCGGTAGAGGTGATAACCAACAATGGGACAACAGCTTATATTAAAAGCGGGTTAGCGCCTGGTGACAGGGTGGTAGGCGCGGATGCGCTGCTCATGTACTACTACAACTCATTAAATAGTTAAACTTCTATTATTAAATAATCCATAGATTATGAACAAATTTCTGAGAGGCATTATTGGCTTCTCCTTAAAAAACAAGTACCTTATTTTATGTCTTTCCGGGGTATTAATTATAGCAGGGATAATAACTTTTAGGGAAATGCCTATAGAGGCTTTCCCTGATGTTACCAATACCGAGATAACAGTGATTACCCAATGGCCGGGCCAAAGCGCCGAACAGGTGGAAAAGCTGGTTACTATCCCGATAGAGATCGCTCTTAACCCGGTCCAGAAAAAAGTAAGCCTGCGCTCTATCACAGTTTTTGGATTGAGTTTGGTAAAGATAATTTTTGAAGACGACGTAAAGGACCCTGAAGCGCGGCAGCAGGTAATGAATTTAATAGGCAATGCCAGTTTGCCAGGCGGCATAAGCCCTTCGGTACAGCCGCCCACCGGCCCTACCGGAGAAATATTCAGGTACACCCTTAAAAGTTCTGTAAGGGACCCAACGGAACTAAAAACCATGCAAGACTGGGTGATAGACAGGCGGTTGCGGGCCATTCCGGGTGTTGCTGATATTGAAGCTTTTGGCGGGAAATCAAAGATGTACGAGATAACCGTGGATCCGGGAAAACTCGCCAGCTTAGGACTAACCTCATTAGATGTATTTACGGCTATACAAAAAACCAATGTTAATGTTGGCGGCGACATCATCGTTCAAAATAACCAGGCCTTTGCTGTAAGAGGGATCGGCTTATTGAAGGATATCCATGATATACAAAATGTCATTGTCAGTAACAACAACGGCGTACCGCTGCTGGTGAGCGATGTGGCTACCGTATCCCTTACAAATGTGCCAAGGCTTGGCTGGATATCGCGGATCAACGGGATAACTGATAAAGATGGCAAAAGAAAAGTAGAGGACGAGGAAGACGTTGTACAGGCCATCGTGGTGATGCGTAAAGATGCAAACCCTACGGAGGTAACGAAAGCGGTAGAAAAGGAAATTGACCATATAAACAATACGGTACTGCCTGCCGATACCAAAATGGTGCCTTTTTACGACAGGACCACGCTGATAGACTACGCTACCCATACCGTGTTGCATAACCTGATAGAAGGTATATTGCTGGTAACCCTGCTGGTTTCATTGTTCATGTTCAACTGGCGAACAACGCTCATCGTTGCTATTATTATCCCTATGGCGTTGCTCTTTGCCTTCATTTGTCTGCACCTGATGGGGATGTCGGCCAATTTGCTTTCGCTGGGTGCTGTCGATTTCGGGATTATCATTGACGGGGCCGTGGTGATGGTGGAGGGTATGTTTGTGGTGCTTGATCATAAAGCGGCTCATGTCGGGATGGCCCGGTTTAACAAACTGGCTAAATTAGGCATGATCAAAAATAATGGCGCGCAATTGGGTAAAGCTATCTTTTTTGCCAAGATGATCATTATTACCGGATTGCTGCCGGTATTTGCCTTTCAGAAGGTGGAAGGAAAAATGTTTTCGCCCCTGGCATACACCCTTGGCTTTGCATTGCTTGGCGCTTTAATTACCACACTTACCCTGGTACCAGTGCTTATCAGCCTGCTGCTTAATAAAAACGTACACGAAAAGCGCAATCCATTTGTACATTATTTAAACAGCTTCATGCTATTTGGTTTTACAAAAGCCTTCAAATACAAAAAACTTGTGGTTGCACTATCCTTAGTTGCGATGTTCATCGGCTTATATTGCTTTAAGTTTTTAGGCAGTGAGTTTTTGCCGAGCCTGGATGAGGGCGCGATATGGTTAAGGGTGGAGCTGCCCTACAGTATATCGCTCAATAGATCAGTAGATCTCGCAAAGCAAATACGTAAAACATTGTTGACTTTTCCGCAGGTGCAGGCTGTGGTGTCGCAAGTTGGAAGGCCTGATGACGGAACGGATGTTGAAGGGTTCTACATTGATGAGTTTAATATAAAACTGTACCCCGAGGATGACTGGAAACCAAAGATCACGAAAGACGAACTCATCAAACAGATTGGGGCGAAATTTCCAAATCTTGATCTTAACTTCTCACAACCTATCGAGGATAACGTTGATGAAGCGGTTTCGGGAGTTAAGGGTTCTATTTGCGTAAAAATATACGGCGACTCATTAAATTACTCTGAACCTAAGATAAAGGAGATTTATAACATACTAAAAGGCGTAAGGGGAATGGACGATTTGGGCATTATAAAAAACACTGGTTCGCCCGAAGTAGATATTACCCTGAACCAGCAAAAGATGGCCCAGTATGGCGTAGCTACTGCCGATGCAAATTCGGTAATTGCGATGGCCATAGGCGGCCAGGCGGCATCTACCTTATACGAAGGCGTAAGGACATTCGACATCAGGATCCGTTTCCCTGAAGCATACCGTAAAACACCCGAAGACATAGGTAACCTGCTGGTGCCTACAGCAAGCGGGGCAAAAGTGCCGATAAAGGAAATAGCAAGCATAACAAAAAAAACAGGCCTTTGCTATTTGCTCCGGGATGAGAACGAGCGGTTTGCCACCCTTAAATTTGCAGTGCGTGACCGGGATATGGGCAGCACCGTTGCCGAGGCGCAGCAAAAAGTAAACGCGAAAGTGAAATTGAAACGGGGATACCGCATGGAGTGGCAGGGCGATTTCGTGAATCAGCAACGCGCACAAAAACGCCTTGCGCAGGTGGTGCCGATAAGTTTGGCGCTCATTTTCCTGCTGTTATTTGTCATGTTCGGCAATTTTAAAGATGCCGGGTTGGTGTTCCTGAACGTGCCATTTGCTATTGTAGGCGGTATCATTGCCCTGATGATCACCGGAACCAATTTCAGTATTTCGGCGGGTATCGGGTTTATTGCCCTGTTTGGTATTTGTATCCAGGATGGAGTATTGCTGATCACAGTTTTCAAACAAAACCTTGAAAAAATGAAAGGTCAGCACCAGTCCCTTTACACCTCTATGAAACTTGGCGTAAATTCAAGAATAAGGCCGGTTATGATGACAGCGCTTATGGCGGCAATAGGCTTATTCCCGGCAGCAATTTCGCATGGCATTGGATCTGAGAGTTCAAGACCGCTGGCAAGGGTTGTAATTGGAGGCATCCTTTGTGCGATGGTATTCAGCCTTTGGATTTTCCCGCTCATATTCGGATGGGCTTACAGAAAATCTGACGAAACTACCAGGTAAAATGAATAAAAGAATTGTTATTGATGGATCTTAAAATCAGCACCAATTTTTATAAGATATAAATACCCCTGATGTAATCAATGTTGTAAAAGGCTGTGCAACTTTCGGGTTGCACTTGCCGGATACAATTTAAAGGGATCGGGTTATTAAAATACAGCAAGTGTATGGCTTAACCATTGTGTTAATTAGTTTTTGTAAATGATTTCTAAAAAATATATAAAATGAAAAAATTTATACCCTTCAGCATTTTAATATTTATTATAGTGCTTGCCCTCGTTTTTCCATCCGTTAAAACGGTAAATATTGCCAACAATAAAATAGATTCGGGCGATACGGCCTGGATGCTTACCGCGACAGCGCTTGTACTGATTATGACACCCGGCCTGGCATTTTTTTATGGGGGCATGGTGACTAAGAAAAATGTGCTGTCAACCATGATGCAAAGTTTTGTATGTATGGGGGTGATCACTATCATTTGGGTAATATTTGGATTTAGCCTTGCTTTTGGCGATTCTATAGGTGGTGTAATTGGCGATCCTCGTACCTTTTTTATGATGAAGGGGATGCTCGGTAATGCTACCTGGAAACTTGCTCCAACAATACCCCTGGTATTATTTGCCATGTTCCAGTTAAAATTCGCGGTGATTACACCGGCTTTAATCACTGGCGCTTTTGCGGAGCGCATACGTTTTAGCTCATACATTATTTTTATCTGCCTGTTTTCCGTATTTATTTATGCCCCCCTTGCTCATTGGACCTGGCACCCGGATGGTTTCTTAAGTAAATTGGGTGTGTTAGATTTTGCAGGGGGTACGGTAGTTCACATGTCGGCAGGATGGGCGGCTCTCGCGTCAGCGCTTTATTTAAAGAAAAGGAACGAAACAGTACACTCGCCTGCCCGGATAAGCTATGTGTTATTAGGTACAGGTTTATTATGGTTCGGATGGTTCGGCTTTAATGCAGGTTCGGCATTGGGTTCAGGTACACTTGCAGCTACGGCTTTGGCTACAACTACAACGGCATCTGCAGCGGCAGCAATGGCATGGATCTTCTTTGATATTATGCGCGGTAAAAAACCGTCAGTTATGGGGGCTTGTATTGGGGCGGTTGTTGGTTTGGTGGCAATTACACCTGCCGCCGGCTTTGTGACTGTACCTCATTCATTAATCATTGGTATTGTTGCTGCCTGTGTAAGCAACATGGTGGTAATATTGCGTTCAAAAACATCCATTGACGACACGCTGGATGTATTCCCATGTCACGGGGTAGGTGGCATGGTTGGTATGCTGCTTACCGGAGTATTTGCACATAAGAACGTTAATAGTGGTAATGTAACCGGAAACGGCTTGTATTATGGTGAAACTCATTTATTTTTTGTTCATTGTATGGCTTTGGTAGCCGTATCGGCATTTGCTTTTTTTGGTTCGTTACTTTTGTTAAAAATTACTGATTCTATAAGCCGCCTCCGTGTCTCTCCGGCAGACGAAATTGCAGGACTGGATATCACGCAGCATGACGAAGGATTATAATAGCACATATCTTAAATTTAATGTAGTTTGTATTAAGCTTCATGTGCAGGTACGGCCTTAAGATTAATGCTATTTAATCCTTTTCTGATTTTACAAAACAAAACCGGGCAATCATCTGCATCAATTCTCCAAACACTCCATTTAAAAAGCTTCTCAAATTGAGGAGCTTTTTAAATGGATGTACATATCATTTTAAATAAAAATCGTTGTTTATTTCCCCGTAGCCAAATAAAATTAAAGATTAAAAGCGTGCAAGCCAGCGATTAACAAATTCCGAAACGATCATTATCCCGGATACTCATCCTTTTTTAAAAGAATTATTACCTTTAAAAATTGTTGGTGATATTAGTTGCAACCACTTATGGAAGCTAAGGAAACGTTAAAAATTCATGTAGCTAAATTAGCCACACTGACTGATGAGCAGTTTAATTATTTCTTTTCGCATTTTAAAAAACTGAGCTTTAAAAAAGGGCAGGCTATTGTTACCGAAGGCGATGCGGTAGATTGTGAATACTTCGTGATTTCGGGCTGTTTAAAATCTTTTTTTATTAATGACGATCTGAAAATGTTCATCCTTCAGTTTGCCATGCCAACCTGGTGGGCTTCCGACTACAACGCATTATATAACCGCACCAAAGCCACTATTAATGTTGATTGTATTACAGATGCAGAAGTGCTTTGCATTACCAATGACGACAGGGAAAAGTTATGTAACGCGCTGCACGGTGTTGAGCACTTTTTTAGGTGGCGCACCAATAAAGGGTATGTTGCGGCTCAAAAAAGGCTACTGTCCTTTATGAATAACGATGCGAAACACAGGTGCGAAGAACTTTTAAAAATGTACCCTGAGCTTTACAACATGGTTCCTAAAAGCCTGATAGCTGCCTATTTAGGTGTTTCAAGAGAAACGCTTAGCCGGTTGTACCATTCCTGAGGAGTGATGTACATCACAATAATTTCCACCTCCTTTAAATGTGACATGGGTCACACCCCTACCTGAAAAACCCTTCCGTACTTTGTGTTGTATCAAAAAACATAAAGAAAATGGAAAATCAAAAATTTGAAATCGTAAGCGCCCAAAGCAATATCGATTGGATGGGCAAAAAGGTAACCGGCGCACACAATGGCACCATCGCCATTAAAGAAGGTATGCTCACTTTGAGCGGGGATAAACTTACCGGAGGTAAATTCGTCATCGATACCACATCCATCAAAATACTGGACATAACCGACCCTGCAACCAACGCGCAGTTCGCCGGTCACCTTGCTTCTGATGATTTCTTCTCCTCAGACAAATACCCGGAAGCGTTTCTGGATATCACTTCAGTTACGGGCAATCATGTTGAAGGCGATCTTACCATCAAAGGCATTATGCACCCTGTGGATTTTGACGTCGTGTTACATGTCAACGGCGATGTGTTAACCGCAACCGGCAAGCTGGTAATTGACCGTACCAAATATGGCATGAAATTCCGCTCGGGTAATTTCTTTAAGGATTTGGGCGATACCCTGATCTATAATGAATTTGAACTGAATGTAAGTATCACCGCTAAAGCCGCTTAATAAGCAGTTTCAGCATAAAAAATCAAAGCCATGCCATACATAAAAATAGAAGTAACCCGTGAAGGGGTTACAAGAGAACAAAAGCAAGCCCTGATTAAAGGGGTAACCGACCTGATGAGTGACGTATTAAATAAAGATCCTCAATTAACTTTTGTAGTGATCCAGGAATATGATCTGGACGACTGGGGCCATAATGGAGAACAGGTATCTGTGCTGAGAGAAAAAGGGATAACTGCCGAAAGAAAGAAATAAAATGAAGAAGCAAACAATAATAGTTACCGGCGCCTCATCTGGCATCGGCAAAGAAGTGGCCCGCCACTTTTTAGCAAATGGCGACAACGTGGTGATCAATTCGTTAACAGCTGACAAACTCGAACAGGTTTACCAGGAACTGGGCGCAGGCGAAAACCTGGCTATGGTAGCCGGCGATGTAAGCGATAAAAGCACCGGTGAAAAGCTTGTGGCGGCTGCCATCGAAAAATTTGGATCAGCCGACGTGCTGGTGAACAATGCAGGCATATTTGAAACCAGGCCATTCCTCGAAGTGGACGAAGCTTACCTCGACCGCTTTTTGAATACAAACCTGAAGGGCACTTACTTTACCACCCAGGCTGTTATTCCCCAAATGCTGAAACAACACGGTGGAGTAGTGATCAATATTGGCACCCCGCTGGTTAACCATGCCCTTGCAGGAGTGCCCATTACAGCACAAATGGCATCAAAAGGGGCAATACAGGCGCTTACTATCCAACTGGCTGGCGAGTTTGGTAAAGATAACATTAGGGTGAATACGATTGGGCCCGGCACCATCCGGACCCCTATGCACGGTGATAACGCTGATCAAACCGCAGGTTTACATTTACTGAACCGTGTTGGCGAAGTGGAAGACATAGCAGAAATGGTTTATACCGTTGCCAAGAGTAATTTTATTACCGGGGCTATCATCAACGTAGATGGCGGTATAGGAGCAGGGCGCAACCTCAATTAACATGAAAACGTTTTTTTTGACCGCTTTTTTGGCCTGCACATTGCTGGTATTAAAGGCACAAAATTTAAAGAAAATGGAAACAACTCAAGATTCAACCGTAATCGCCAGGGCACTGGAAGATTACTATTTCAAAGGAATTTACGAAGGGGATATTAATATCCTGGGTAACATCTTAAATCCTGGCACCTTATTATTCGGGGATATAAAAGGGCAACCCTATGCTAAAACCCTTGATCAGTACCTTGATGGTGTTGCTCACCGTCAAAGTCCGAAAGATTCCGGCAAACCTTTTAAAGGAACGATCATTTCTATTGATGTGGTAAACTCTATAGCAGTTGCCAAAGTGCATGTTAAAATGTACGAGTTCAATTATGATGAGTTTTTGTCATTTCACAAAATCAATAACCGCTGGGTGATTGTTAACAAAATGATTACCGACGTAACAGAATAAATTTGAACAGCATGTGGTATCAAACAAAAGCATCGGAAATACTGGGTATTGAATATCCCATCCTGCAGGGGCCGTTCGGCGGCAACCTGTCATCTGTCGAACTGGTATCCACAGTATCTAACGCTGGAGGCCTTGGAGGTTTTGGGGCTTATACTTTAAGCCCGGAGGAGATCATCCAGGTAGATCAGCAGATCAAAGCAGCCACCAATAAGCCCTACAATATTAACCTGTGGGTTTCGGATACCGATGCTGTTGATGGCTCTGTTTCAGACGAGCAATTTAAACAGGCTCAGACGCTGTTCAAGCCTTATTTTGACGAGTTGGAGATCGGGTTGCCCGAAAAACCGGCACCATTCAAATCCCGTTTTGAAAACCAGGTGGACGTGATCCTGCATCAAAGGCCGCCTGTGTTCAGCTTTATGTTTGGTATCCCATCTGCTGATATTTTGGAGCAATGCCGCAGGCTCGGCATTGTAACCGTTGGTGCCGCAACCACACTGGATGAGGCAATTATTTTGGAATCAGCAGGCGTCGACCTAATCATCGCTTCTGGCTTTGAAGCCGGGGGGCACCGCCCATCTTTCCTGGCGCCTGCCGAATCATCTACCATAGGAACTTTTGTATTACTTCAGTTGATAAAAGAAAAGGTGAAGACCCCCGTTATCGCCGCAGGCGGTATTGCTAATAGGAAAGGTGTTGCCGCAGCGCTGGCACTTGGCGCAGATGCCGTACAGATAGGCACCGCTTTCCTGGCAACTGAAGAGTCGAACGCCACAGCTGTTCACCGGCAAATGCTGTTTTCGGATGCGGCAAAACATACTACATTATCACGTGCATTTACGGGGCGACTCGGCAGGGGAATAACCAGCCGCATCGCAAATGATTTAATCCACCAGGAAAAAAGTTTCCTGCCATTCCCGCTTCAAACACAATTTATGTCGCATATCAGAAAAGCGGCTATTGAGCAGGAAAAATGGGACATGATCCTATTCTGGGGAGGGCAGATCGCACCGGTGCTGAAACACACAAAAGCCGCTGAGTTGATGAGGTCAATAATCGAAGAAACGACGGCATACTTTGATCATCCGCTTAGAGATTCTTAAAGCCGGCGCAAACACGGAAAAGTAACTCATTAACCATTGACATTTTTTTACGCCGGGAAATATCAGGACAGGATATGTCATACCTGAAAATAAAATTAGAAACATTAAAAATATAATGAGATGAATACCTCAAAAGTATGGTACGTAACAGGCGCCTCCCAGGGTTTGGGATTGACACTCGTAAAAAAACTGCTTGATCATGGCTACCGGCTTGCTGCAACCTCGCGTGACGCGCATACACTAAGCCAGGCAGTTGGCTTGATAGACGCAGACCGTTTTCTCCCGCTGGCTGTCGATTTAAATAACCCGGATTGTATTGACGAATCCGTACAGCAAACACTGGCTACATTCGGGCGGATTGACGTGGTAGTTAACAACGCAGGCTACGGAATGGCCGGGATAGTAGAGGAAATAGCGGATCAGGATATCAGGAACATTTTTAATGTAAACGTACTGGCAACGATAGATGTGGTAAAGCGGGTGCTGCCGGTGATGCGTAGCCAGCGGTCGGGCTACATTATAAATATCGGCTCGGTAGCTGGTTTTGTAGGTGCGCCAGGCTGGTCAGTTTATTCGGCTACAAAAGCGGCAGTGGCTGCTTTTTCCGAAGTGATCGCACTGGATGTGAAAGAATTTGGGATCAGGGTTACTGTAGTTGAACCGTCGGGTTTCAGGACTGGCTTTTTGACCAAAGACTCACTTTCGCTGATCACCCCAAAAATAGATGGTTATGAAGCAGTGAGGAATACGCAGGATCGCTACCTGTCTGCAGACGGACAGCAACCGGGCGACCCAGATCGCGCAGCGGAGATATTCATAGAATTAGCTGAAAGTCCACACCCTCCCATGCACTTGTTCCTGGGTAATGATGCTTATAACAGGGCCTCGGAAAAACTGGCCTCCATGTCTGCAGAACTGGAACAATGGAAAGAAACTACCATATCGGGGGATTTCAAATAAGATAGTTAATCATTTAAACAAATCATCATTTTATAACGCATCTGAAAAATCTTCCCGCTAAAATAGAATTTCGATGATACTAAGTTCAATACTGAGTTCTGTTTTAACTTTTTTTATTCCCCGCAGGTGCAACTGCCGAAGCCTGTGTTATGGTTAATGACACCAAAGCAGGTTATGATGAATAGATTATGCGAGCTTACCCAGCCCCGGATATTTCAATATTAATGACGCCAGGTATCAAAGAATTTCTAATTGTAGTATTACTTGAGAGAAATCCTTTCCAGGGCGTATTGTTAGCCAGTATGATGATAACATTATCACTTCAATGCTGATCACGCCTGTTGTTTTAATCTTTAGATTATTCATTCGTCACATTTTTTGATTGGTTTATCACATTTTTATAATACCAATTATTAGCTTTTGTACTATTGTGCCGGTAAACACAAATCTAAAATCACAAAAGTAATGTTTAAGCAAGTAAATAGTAAATTAAAAAATGAGGCAGCCCGGATTGAATTCTGGATAGTTATGGGGTTTATTGCAGCGGTGCTGCTGTTTAATATAATTGATATTATAAGGGTAAATCAAACAATTGCAACGGCGGGGAACAGTAGTGACATCAGCGGGCCTTTAACTGCTACCCTGTTTAACCACCTTATCATTTTTATAAGTTATCTGCTGCTTTGTTTTTATGTAGTCCCCGCCTTTGAGAACAGAGAAGAACGGGCTTTAAACACGCTCTTTGTTTTTATATTCATTGCTATTTGCTTTATTATTGGCATTATCAGTGTATATTTTGCGGCCCTGCTGGCCATAAAGATCCTGCTCATTTTTTTAAACAGGAACAAACAAAACAAAGAAAATGCTTTGTACTACGAAACGGCCTTGCTCACGGCCTCGTGGATATTGATCATGGTTGGTTTATTTTATATTGGCATGCCTGTATGGCTTAGACTTTATGCTTCGCATGATATCCCCGCTGCAATGATAGTTTATCTGTATGCAGTACACCGCATATTACCATTTGCGTTCCTGAAAAAATTTAAATTCTTAATCTATTTCGGGCTAATGTTTCTTTTAACTGTTCTTTCTACACTGGTAATGATCGCATTATGCGTTTGTGCAGGGGCTAGCAACGCGGTATTTATTAGTCAGTCTTCGCCAGACGTTATTAATCAGTTCAGAGACCTTTCCGTTTTACATGGTATGGATGACCAAAGCGAAATGATAGTAGTTTTAGGCAATTTGTTCACTCAGTTAATCATTGTAATACCCACCGCCTGGAATATTTATAAAAGCCGGAATGCTAAAAAGGATGAAGAGATCAAAACACTGAAAACAGAACTGGGCAAGTCAGACGCTAACCTTAACTTTTTAAAATCACAAATCAATCCGCATTTTTTGTTTAACGCACTAAATACTTTATATGGTACTGCTTTACAGGAAAACGCAGAACGTACTGGCGAAGGCATACAAAAACTGGGAGATATGATGCGGTTTATGCTACAGGAAAATATGCAGGATAAGATCTTGCTGTCGCGGGATATTGATTATTTAAAGAATTATATACTGCTGCAAAAACTGCGGGTTGCTGCATCATCAGGTATAACAATAGAAACACAAATTGAAGATTATACAGGCCAGCTGATGATAGCGCCAATGTTGCTTATCCCCTTTGTTGAGAATGCCTTTAAGCACGGTATAAGCTTGTTAAACCCATCGCATATAAAAGTAACCTTGCAAACCAATGTTAATACGCTTTATTTTGATGTGCATAATAGTATTCATATCAGGAACGAGAGCGATCCGGAAAAAGGCCAGAGCGGTATTGGTTTGGATAATGTGAAACAAAGGCTTACTTTACTTTACCCCAACAGGCACGAGCTCATCATCCGCGAAAACGCCAAAGAGTTTTTTATTCATCTCACTTTGCAGTTAGATATTAATAATTAATTTTAAAAGATGATAGCCATTGCCGTAGATGACGAACCCATTGCTCTTGATATTGTCAGGTCGCATTCGACTAAGGTTCCTTTTATTGAGCTGAAAGCCACGTTTACCAATGCCTTTGAGGCCATTACTTATTTACAGCAAAATAAAACCGACCTGATATTTCTGGATATTAAAATGCCTGATATCAGTGGAATTGATTTTTTAAATAGTATCAATAGTCCGCCTATGGTGATTTTTACAACCGCCTATTCTGAGCATGCTGTAAAAAGTTTTGAGCTTGATGCTGTTGACTACCTGTTAAAACCCTTTTCGCTTTCCCGTTTTCTTAAGGCATGCAATAAAGCACAGGAACTTTACACTTTACGTAACGGGCAGGAAAAAAACGAAGAATTGACATCCATTTTTATAAAAGATGGCTATGAACAAATTAAAGTCCGACTGGATGATATATTGTTTATTGAAGCCGCCGGAAACTATACCAAGATCTACCTGGAAGCCGACAGGTTATTGAGCACCAGGGTTACAATCGGCGATATGCAACTGCTGTTACCGGCTAAAAAGTTTGTACGCGCACATAGGGCTTTTATAGTTGCATTTGATAAGATAAGCAAATTCGACCGTGCGCAGATCAGTATTCGCAACCATACTATCCCTATTGGAGCTATATATTCCCAATGTTTGCAAAGTTTTTACTGAATCTTATTTATTTCACAAAACCCTTATATGGTTTATTTTGTAACATAACCCAGGTCCTGTCATACGATACCAGGTAATGTATAATGACGATTACCGCCATAATCGCCCCCATCCACACATAACCCATATCATACAAAACCCATACAGCCGCGCCAAACAAGGCAAATTCCAACAAAAGTCTTAGCATTCCCGGAATTTCAACCGGGGCTGGTTTAGGGTCATTCTGGATCCGGAAAATACCCCACAATGTGGCTGCGATAACAGGAAGCGCTATAGCCAAAATATATTTTATCCAATTATCGCTTAAATGCCAGCCCCAACAAGCCAATGCAATTAACATGGCTATTTCTAACGCAAAACGCACTGCAAGGTTTATCGGGTTTGTATTCATAGTGATACCGGCATCATGATAAATTAATGCTAAATTAAAAATCTCATACATAAAACATCCAATTATTCCGGTAATTTTGCGGCACAATAAAAGGCTATCCCCATAATAATGCGCTTTACTGTTTTTTGCTGTTTGTTTACTTTATTTTGCTGTTTTGGCGCATACGCCCAACACGATAGCACGCAGGCAACTGACCAGAGTGTTTTAAAACCGATAGACCCTAACACTGTCAGCCCTTTTCGTCCCGATTCAATAGTCAAATCAAGCAGGGAAAAGCAGATGGAGGATTCCATCGTCTTTGCTTATCTGATACCTGATTCGTTGCGGAGCAATCATGCAATGGATAGTATCCGTACCAACAGTTTATATAAAATACTTGATGGGCTAAAAAAAGCAATCACATCGTAAAATACGTCAGCGAGGTCGGAAAGATCGCTGCAAACCGTGCGGAAAAGGACAGCGGGGGTGAAATTATAACCATTTTCCAACAGGAATTTCTGGGTTTCTTCTGCCGCAACATCGGAGCATGGGTAAAGAAACTATTCGCCGGAGTGTTT
>Ga0206965_10102_pt1 | contig 25451 bp, 20 predicted proteins | sample Alteio_BWOrgHeat_26_FD_152973 | JGI IMG/M metagenome (GOLD analysis project Ga0206965, IMG submission 152973) | Enriched cells from forest soil in Barre Woods Harvard Forest LTER site, Petersham, Massachusetts, United States -... | ecosystem: Environmental > Terrestrial > Soil > Temperate forest >...
AATTACCTTTATCGAACAGTGGCGCGAAGCTTTTATAGCTAATCCCTATTTAAGTCTGGATACCTGGCGCGGATACCTGGAGGCGGAGAATAAACAGGCCAACATCAATATCGCCGAATGCCACCAGATCATCAAAAAGCTTAGTTTTAAACCTTTTGAATCGGCCTATAAAATTTTGATCCTCTGGCTGCCCGAATACCTGGATAAGGAGGGTAATGCCTTGCTTAAAATAATTGAAGAGCCGCAACCCAATACTTTATTTTTATTGGTGGCCCAAAACCAGGACCAGATCTTAAATACCATCCTTTCGCGCACGCAGCTGATCAAGGTCCCGGCATTGGGGTATCATGAAATAAAAGATTTCCTGGTCGAAAAACATCATCAGACCGAGGACGCAGCAGCGCAGGTAGCTTATTTAAGCAACGGTAATTTAACCGAAGCTCTGGCGATGCTGCAGGATGATAACGACAGTTTTCATAACCAGTTTGTACAATGGCTGCGCTTGTGTTTTGGTAACAAAGGGATCGAAATCGTCGGCTTTGTAGACCAGGCTTCAAAAATGGGCCGCGAAAATCAGAAGAATTTTTTGCGTTACGGGATCAATTTCCTGCGGGAATGCTGCCTCATTTTATCTGGTGCCGAAAACCTGGTGCACTTGCCGCCGAGGGAGCTGGAGACCGCCCAGCGGATGGCCAAAGCCATGAGTATTCCCCTTGCACAAGGGATCATCAACGAGCTTGAAAAAGCCCACTATCATATAGAAAGAAATGCGAACCCTAAAATTTTATTTTTAGATGTATCTTTACAGATTATTAAGTTAATAAGTTTAACGATCCGCCAAAAAGCGGACACCTAATATACCAGATTAATTATGGGATGTGGAAGTTGCTCAACCGGGGGATGTTCTCCGGCGGGCTGCAAAAGTAACGGCTCGTGCCTCACTAATGGCTGCAGCAAGTTAGATGTTTACGATTGGCTGTCCAATATGGATATGCCGACAAATTATAAGCCTTTCAACGTTGTTGAAGTAAAATTTAAAGGTTCAAGAAAAGAATTTTACCTCAACAACGATAATATTTACCTGGAGGCGGGTGAACTGGTAGCGGTTGAAACAACAACCGGTGGCTATGATATTGGCCATGTTTCCATCACTGGCGAATTGGTAAGGCTGCAAATGGTTAAACGCCGCGTTAAGGAGGTTGACGTCGCCAAAAAGATCTATCGTAAAGCTACGCCTGCCGACGTAGATAAATGGAAAGCCGCGAAAGACCTTGAATGGGAAACCATGCACAAATCGAGGAAACTGGCGCTGGAACTAAACCTGTCCATGAAGTTAAGCGATGTGGATTACCAGGGCGATAAATCAAAGGCTACGTTTTATTATACGGCCGAAGGCCGCGTCGATTTCAGGGAACTGATCAAAAAAATGGCCGAAACCTTCCGCATCCGCATCGAAATGCGCCAGATCGGGATGCGCCAGGAAGCCAGCCGACTGGGTGGTATCGGGTCATGCGGGCGTGAGCTTTGCTGCTCTACCTGGCTTACTGATTTCAAAACAGTGTCGACCTCCGCAGCACGTTATCAAAATCTATCTTTAAATACTTTAAAGCTGGCCGGCCAATGCGGCAAGTTAAAGTGCTGCCTCAATTACGAGCTGGATACTTACATGGATGCCCTCAAATACATTCCGGATAATGTGAATGTTTTAAGGACTGAAAAGGGTGATGCCCGTTTGCAAAAAACCGACATCTTTAAAAAGCTGATGTGGTTTAGCTATCCAAGGGAAGAATCGTGGATCCCGCTGCCTTTGGACAGGGTGAAAGAAATTCAGCAAATGAACCGCGACGGCGTTATCCCTCCGGATCTGGGTGAAGTGGTTGAGATAGAAACCAAACCGGTAAAAGTATTGGATTATGAAAATGTTGTAGGGCAGGATAGTTTAACCCGTCTTGATGAAAATCGCAACAAAAAGAAAAACAAAAACCGGAATAAAAACAACCGACCCGCTAATGCCGGCGAAAATGGGCAACGCCCGGCACCTGCCACTGGTAACACACCACGACCTGCGGGCAATGCGCCACGACCTGCGGGCAATGCGCCACGACCAGCAGCAACGCCGGGGCCAAGGCCGGTTGCCGCACAAGGGCCGCGACCTGAAGGCGCTCCAAGACCTGAAGGCGCTCCTAATCCTAATAAAAAGAAGAAATTCAGGCCGAACAAAAATAGACGTAACGATAATAACAAGGGGCCGCAGCCTGGCACTGAATAAATGAAACGGGTAATAAATATATTTTTTTCAATTGCTATTGCGGCTTTTTTGCTGTCTTCGGTCGGCTGCACCGATAAAAATGCGGTTATCGATAAAAGCAGCGAAGTTGAAAACCATAACTGGACCTATGTCAACCGGTTCCGGTTTGATGTAAAGATAGATGACGAAAAGATCCCCTATAACCTGGATATGAATTTACGGGTTACCGGGGATTACAAATACTCCAATATTTTTGTACTGATCACCCGGGTTAATCCTGATAAAAAGTCGGAAGTTACCCGTTATGAACTGAAGCTTGCTAACAAGGAGGGTGAATGGCTGGGCAAGGGATCCGGGAATTTATACGCATACCAAGCTCCTTTCCGCACAAATTATAAATTCCCCGCCAAAGGGGTTTATCATTTTTATATCGAACAAAATATGCGCGATAACCCTTTGCGTGAAGTGAGCGATGTGGGGCTAAGGGTGGAAAAGGTGGTTCAATAATATTATTTTATCGCCTATATTTATTGTCGACTAATCTTTTTATTATGGATCCATCGTATCATTTCGCATCTAATAACATGGATAATCTGTCAGATGCTGAAGTTGCCAACTTTATGCAGAAACCATTATTGGAGCGGGTAAAAATCTGTTCAGATATGACAACTCATTCTATGAATATGCTTAAAAAAGAAATTAAAGATAGAAACCCAGGCATTTCTGAAGACCAGTTAAAATTTGAAGTTGTAAAATCCTTATACTCCGACTGTTACAGCGATGAAGAAATGAACAGAATAAAAGAACATTTCTACAGTTTGGCAAATCAGGCCCGCAACATTTAATTTTTCATTCATTTCTATTCAATCTACCCTTTCTTGTCGCGGTTTTTGCTGACTTTTCCGACTTTCGGACTTCCTCATTTTTCCCTACATTCGTTTTGCTAATATTTTTATCAAAATGAGCTTGTATATTTTAATCTCTTCGATAGTCATTCTTTTAATTGCCGTCCTTCTTTTTTTGAAGAAACCGATATCTGCAAATGATATCTCTGCGGAAGAGTTATCGCGACTGAAAAATGATAATACCTCCCTGAATATCTTCCTTGCAAAAGCGGAAGAACGCGCGGCCGGCCTGGCGCTTGAACGGGATAAGGCAGACCGCCAATTACAGGAGGAAAGAGAAAGATATGATCATCTGACTATTCGCCTTAACAATGAGCTGCTGATTGAAAAGAACCGTGTGGCCAAAGCCGAAGAACAACTGATTGCCCAGCGCCAGCGGCTTGCCGAGCAGGAGGCCTCGATCAGGGAGATACAGCAAAAATTTCAGCTGGAGTTCCAAAATATCGCCAACAAATTACTGGACGAAAAATCACAGAAATTTATCGAGACCAACCGCTCCAGTATGGATATCCTGCTCAATCCCCTAAAAGAAAACATCAAAGCTTTTGAGGAAAAAGTGGACAAGGTTTATAAAGATGAATCGAATGAGCGAAATATTTTGCGCGGTGAGATCACCCAACTAATGGCATTAAATAAACAGATCAGTGAAGAGGCCACTAATTTAACAAAAGCCTTAAAAGGTGATAACAAAAAACAGGGTAACTGGGGCGAAGTAATCCTCGAACGGGTGTTGGAACGATCCGGCCTGGTGAAAGACAGGGAATACCGCCTGCAAGCCAGTTTAACCGACGCTGAAGGCAACCGCCTGCAACCTGATGCTATCATAGACCTCCCGGATGACAAACACTTAATTATCGACTCAAAAGTGTCTTTAATCGCTTATGAACGTTTAGTGAATGCTGAAACAGAAGACGAACGCAAACTCTATTCAAAAGCGCATGTGGAATCGATAAGGGGACATGTGTTAAACCTATCCTCCAAAAACTACCACGATCTTTACCAAATCAACTCCCCCGATTTCGTATTGCTTTTTGTGCCGATAGAATCATCCTTCAGTTTTGCCGTACAAATTGATGCCGAATTATTCAGCGATGCCTGGGATAAACGGGTGGTGATTGTAAGCCCATCAACCTTACTGGCAACCCTGCGCACTATTGCCAGCATCTGGAAACAGGAACGCCAGAACCGCAATGTTTTGGAGATTGCCCGCTTAAGCGGCGCCATGTACGATAAATTTGTTGGCTTTATCGGCGACATGGAAGGCATCGGCAAAAACATCAAACTCAGCCAAAACGCTTATGAAAGCGCCATCAGCAAACTTACCGAAGGCAACGGAAACCTCACCAAAACCGCCGAAAAAATTAAAGGATTGGGCGCAAAGGCGAATAAACAATTGGATCAAAAATATATTGGGGAAGAGTAGCATCGGTTAGTGTGCGTTTCTTTTTTAAAACCAACGGATATCCATTCTAAATGAGCTGCGGGTTTAACCCCCTGTTCGAAAAGTTAAATTATTTTATAAAGGTGTTAGAAATTTGATTCCGGTTATTCACAAAAATGATAAAAGCGGGCAAAGGGTAGCCGCTATGCGGCAAATTTTTTTTGTTGTTTTTTTCTACAAATGGGTAGGCCCTATGGGCCAGACATATCGTCTGCATTTTTTTACTCTTATCAACCATACATTCGCTGGGCAGGTGGGATATTCGTATAAAAAATGATATGCGGTATATTTAGAAACCGGTTGATAATATTGAAAAATTAAACCCTGGGCGATATAAGAATGAGCCGTAGGCTCAACCCCTTTGTAGAGAAAACCAACCAAATCATATTGCCTCATAGAGGCTACCCTCAACCACACGGCCGTTATGAAAACGGTCAACGTTTAAGTGTTGGATAAAAACATTTATAGATAAAAACCTCACTTTCCTCAGGGCCAGAGCCTTAATACATCCTATACACCTTAATACATCCTATACATCTGCTTTCAACGGACCGTTATTTTTTCTTACCCTGTTGGATTTAAGTTAAATTCATAGACGATTAAAAAAGGCCATGAGGTCTAAATTTGTTAAACGTTAATAAATCTAATGTCCGAGTTGAGATTCGTGTTTTAAATTATTTTCATCAAACTGGGCGACCCAACAATGATCGACAACGCTAAACTTAACTACTGCCTCAACTAACAAATTATCTTTTCTGCCGTTATCATCTTCGTCATCACTCCAGATCAATAGTTGAAGGTCGTCTTTTAACTCGATATTCTTTTCTTTCAATTCTTTTAACGTCCCCTTACAAATAAGCCGCACTCCATCGTAACCGGCATTTTGAAAATCAACCCAAAGTGTTTCCATTTTATTAATATTTAAAACTCCCCCTTCAGGGGGCCGGGGGGCTAAACGCATTCCACCCCTGCGCCTTCAACGGGTGGCTATTCCCTGCCTTAGTTATCAAGTTACACCCGGCAGCAGGCTCAGTGATATACCCGATAATGGTAATGTCCATTTTAAACTTTATCTTGTCGTAGTCGGCTTGTTTAACGGTAAACAGCAGCTCGTAGTCTTCTCCGCCACTCAGGGCGCAAACCGTCGGGTCCAGGTTAAATTCGCGGGCGGTTTCAAAGGTCATCGGGTCAAGGGGGATTTTTTCTTCGTATAAATTACACCCTTTATTGCTTTGCTTGCAGATATGCAATATTTCGGACGCCAAGCCATCAGATACGTCGATCATAGCCGTTGGTTTTACTTCAATATCTTTCAGTAATTCGACAATATCCTTCCGGGCCTCTGGTTTTAACTGGCGTTCAACTATATAATCTTTTCCTTCAAGGTCGGGTTGAATATTAGGGTTTTCTAAATAGATCAGTTTTTCCCGCTCAAGCAGTTGTAACCCGGTATAAGCGCCGCCCAAATCACCCGACACACAAATCAAATCTCCTTCTTCAGCGCCATCGCGGTAAACAATATCTTTTTCATCAGCATAACCCAATGCGGTTACACTGATCACCAGTCCCTGTTTCGATGAGGACGTATCGCCACCAATCAAATCCACATTATACTTTTCGCAGGCTAAATAAATGCCTTCATATAATTCTTCCACAGCTTCCAGCGGGAATTTACTGGAGATTCCGATGGATACCGTCACCTGTGAAGCTATTCCATTCATCGCATAAATATCACTCAGGTTAACCTGTATCGCTTTGTAACCCAAATGTTTTAACGGTGTATATGCCAGGTCGAAATGGATCCCCTCTAAAAGCATATCGGTAGAAACCAATACTTTTTTTCCGTCAAAATCAAGCACCGCGGCATCGTCGCCAACACCTTTTATGGAACTTTTTTGGGAAATTTTTATATTTTCAGTCAAATAATTGATCAGGCCAAATTCGCCCAGTGCTTCAATATTTGTTTTTTCTTTATTATCAAACAACGTCATTATCTATTCTTTAATCAGCAAAAGTACAAAGCTTTAACCGGTATAATTTAAAAAAGCGCAACCTTTAAACACCCTACCGCCGAAGGCGGGAAAAATTTTTAGAAAAACAGACCTTTTATAAATCAATACCCATATTTCAACACCATGACTTAAAATCGGTGAAATCCTTCAAAAATCAGTGAAATCAAAAAACTATAATCCTAAACTTGCCGAGATCTCCAGCATTCTTTCTATCGGTTTTATCGCTTTCTCAATAATATCCTGTGGTACGCTAATTTCAGGCATTTCATTTTTAAGGCACAAATACAATTTTTCAAGCGTGTTCCTTTTCATGTGCGGGCAATCATTACAAGCGCAATTATTATTTGGCGGAGCCGGTATAAAAGTTTTACCAGGATTTTCTTTTTCCATCTGGTGAATAATACCAGATTCCGTTGCTACAATAAATTCTTTATCCTCGTGTTTCGATGCATATTTTAAAATTCCTGTAGTCGAACCAATATAATCAGCCATTTGCAAAATAGCATCTTCACATTCAGGGTGAGCAAGTAACTTAGCCCCGGGATAACGCTCTTTTAATTTGGTAATTTTCTCTCTCGAAAATATTTCATGTACCATACAGGCGCCGTTCCATAAAACCAAATCCCTTCCGGTTTTCTTTGCCACATAAGCCCCAAGGTTTTTATCCGGACCGAAGATTATCTTCTGGTCTTTTGGTAAGCTTTCCACAATGCCAACCGCGTTACTTGATGTACAAACGATATCGCTCATGGCTTTCAGTTCAGCTGTGCAGTTCACATAAGTGATCACCAGGTGATCAAGATATTGTTCTTTAAATTTCCTGAACAGGTGGGGCGGACAGCTGTCGGCCAACGAGCAGCCGGCTTTTATGTCGGGTAGTAAAACTTTCTTTGAAGGAGATAATATTTTGGCTGTTTCGGCCATAAAATGAACGCCGGCAAAAACGATAATATCGGCATCTGTTTTTGCGGCTTGCTGCGATAATCCCAAACTATCGCCAATGTAATCGGCAATATCCTGAATATCAGGTTCCTGGTAATAATGAGCAAGGATAACAGCATTCTTTTCTTTTTTTAATTTTTCAATCTCATCAAAAAGATCAAGGGTCGGATCGATAAATTCATCCGCAAAACCTTTCACATTTATTTCTTCGAAGGTATCCATTTCAACAATTCAATTAATAACAATTAGTTTTATAAGTATAAAGAACCTATTGTTATTGGTGTGTTAGTAATGTGTAAAATTAGTTTTTAAAAACAGCCTTTATATTTTTTCTAATTAATTTTCCACAAAAAATCGATACTTTATTTAAAGTATATAATTGATTTTAAGGTGGATTTGATTAGCAACATTTAATTTAAAAACTTTTTTGTTAATACTTTATTACTTTCTAAAATGTTAGCTTTGGCTGTTTAGCTGCGCAAAAGTCGGTTAAAAATTTATAAGATTGACAGCAAAAATAGGGTTTATCCACCGTGTAATTACTTATTAGGTTTTTGTTTACACAAAATTAACATGTTTTATACCGGTTATTAACATAGCTGGCAATTTTTCACAAAGAGTATATAATTTATGACTAAAACTGTGGATTTCCTGGTTGTAGGATCAGGTATAGCGGGATTGAGTTTTGCTCTTAAGGCGGCAAAGCATGGTAAAGTTCTGATAGTTACAAAATCAAATGAAGATGAATCAAACACTAAGTATGCCCAGGGAGGTGTTGCTGTGGTTGTTGATAAAAAAGAAGATTCCTTTGAAAAACATATCCAGGATACCTTAATATCCGGTGATGGTCTTTGTGATAAAGAAGTGGTAGAAGCGGTGGTAAAAGAAGGCCCGGCCAGGATTAATGAAATTATTGATTACGGAACCAATTTTGATAAGACAAACGAAGGATTGTATGATCTGGCAAAAGAAGGCGGCCATTCAGAATTCCGGGTATTACATTATAAAGATATAACCGGTTTTGAAATTGAAAGGTCCTTATTAGAGCAGATCCACAATAATCCTAACATCGAAATTTTAACTCATTATTTTGCTGTTGATTTAATTACCCAACATCATTTAGGTGTATTTGTAGATAAATCAACTACAGATATTACCTGCTACGGTATTTATGCGTTTAACAACCATACTAAAAATGTAGAAAAAATTCTTTCGAAAGTTACGGTAATGGCTTCAGGAGGAGCAGGGCATATTTATTCTATCACTACAAATCCAACAATAGCTACAGGTGATGGTGTTGCCATGGTTTACCGGGCTAAAGGGAAAGTGAGGAATATGGAATTTATCCAGTTTCATCCAACGGCCTTATATAATCCGGGCGAATATCCGTCATTCTTAATTTCAGAGGCGGTGCGTGGTTTTGGTGGTATTTTAAAACGTACCAATGGAGAAGAGTTTATGCAGGAGTATGATGAACGTAAATCATTAGCACCCAGGGATATAACTGCTCGGGCAATAGATGCCGAGATTAAGAAATCCGGTGAGGATTTTGTTTACCTTGATATAAGGCACCGAAGTAAAAAAGATATTTTAAGGCATTTCCCAAATATTTATGCCAAATGCCTGGAGATAGGTATTGATATGACGAAGGATATGATTCCTGTGGCGCCTGCCTGTCATTATATGTGTGGTGGTGTAATGGTTGATCATGTGGGGCGTTCATCGTTGTTAAGGCTTTACGCCTGTGGTGAGTGCTCTTCAACAGGTTTGCATGGTGCTAATCGTTTAGCGTCAAATTCTTTGTTAGAAGCATTGGTTTTCGCGCACAGGATCTATGAAGATGCTATAGGTCAGTTTGAAAATATAACTATTCCTGAAAATATACCTGATTGGGATGAAAAAGGGGTACAGTTATCAAACGAAGATATCCTGGTAACACATAATGTGCGCGAAATGCAAAAGCTAATGAATGATTACGTGGGGATTGTCCGTTCAGATTTCAGGCTGGACAGGGCCATGCGCCGTTTGGGCTTATTGTATGAAGAAACGGAAGACTTTTATAAAAAAACCAAACTATCTGTTAAGCTTTGTGAATTAAGGAATTTGATCCAGGTATCATTCCTTGTTGTAAAATCGGCAATGATGAGGAAAGAAAGCAGGGGTTTGCATTCAACTACGGATTATCCTTTTCATGCGGATGTGATTGAGGATACGGTATTTTGATGAAAAAGGATAAATATGCTGATGTAGTAGTGTTTGTTTTAATTGGCGTTATGATCGCCAAAGCAGTTTTTGACGCTTTTACTTCAGGTTTTATTTTAGCTATAAATTTTTATTTGGGATGCCTTTGTTGGGCTGTGGTAGGTTTTTTGGTATTAGAGAAGGGCAAGGGAAGCTATTTGGTATTTTATATGCTGCTTTTATCGACTTTGAATATTTTAGTATATTCTGTTTGGATAAGAAGCTTTGGATCAGTGCATTATATTTATCGTCAGGGAAATTTGATTATTTCATCCGTTGGTATTAACCCTATGTTTCTTTTTATATTGGTTATTTATACTATTATAAATATAAAGAGAATAAGTAGTCATTTTGGAATGTTATTCGGAAGAACAATAAAAGATAGGGACGAGGAATTAAAAAGTAAAGTGAATTTTTATTACGAGAAATTTAGTAGTTATTCTTCCGAAGATTTAGTAATGCTATTTAAGATGTATGAAGAATATCCTGTAGAAGCACAAATAGCACTAAAGAAGATACATAAGGAAAAAAATTTAACCTATATGGAATTTTAAGAGCGGAAAACGGGATTCGAACCCGCGGCCTTCAGTTTGGGAAACTGATGCTCTACCAGCTGAGCTATTTCCGCTTAAAGTTTCTTTCTAAACTTTGCATCAAACTTAAAAAAAATTTGTTATCCAATACAAATATTCAGTAATTCAATAAATCACTAATTCAATAATTATATCCATGCCAACTATACTCCCTGTAAAAAATATAAGCCCATCATGGGGTAAAGAATGCTTTATTGCACCAAATGCTACTATAGTGGGTGATGTGGTAATGGGTGATAATTGTTCAGTATGGTTTAATGCAGTGATCAGGGGGGATGTGCATTATATAAAAATCGGTAACAAAACCAATATACAGGACGGCGCTGTTATTCATTGTACTTATATGTATGCGCCAACCAATATTGGCAATTGTGTTTCAATTGGCCATAATGCTTTGGTACATGGTTGTACTGTACATGATCATGTATTAATAGGTATGGGCGCCATTGTAATGGATCATGCTATTATTGAAGAGTATGTTATTATAGCTGCAGGCGCTATAGTACTCGAAAAAACAATATGCGAAACCGGGTACCTGTATGCAGGTATCCCGGCAAAAAAAATAAAACCGCTAACCGATCAGCAATTTGAAATACTAAAAAAGCTCCCGGATAATTATGTAATGTATTCCGGCTGGTTTATGGAGTAGTAGGCTCTTTTGGTATGGATATTTCTGTTTCCTGTTCCCAGTTTGGCCGTAGTGTAATAATCTCCGGGTCAACCCATATATTTTCGGGCTGTAATTTTAAATGGACGTTACCGCTATCCCATTTCCCGTTATTATTATCATCATAAACAACACTTATACCGTATTTACCTGTAATATAATCTTTGTAGACAATGGAACCCGATTTATGGATAACATCCTTTCTCAATATGTGTTTCCTGTCATCAAGTAATTCAACTATATAGGTTTTGCCGGTATCAGGCACTTTCATCTTTAAAGTTAACAAACTATAGTTTTCGGGTTTGTTAATGGAGAAATGTTTTGGTGTACCTTTATTTTTATCACCATATATGTCTGTAAATGCACCTGCATTATAATATAAGGTATAATTGGCATTTTGTTTCCACTTGTAGTCAATTATAAACTTCCTGGTGTCGCTGGTATCTTTTACAATATTAAAGTTACTTACCTCGTTGGAGTCTTCTTTTAACGAAACCAGGGATGGATCAAAAGTATCAATAGGGTAACTTGCTGTTGCAATTAATTTAGTACGTGGTTTTAATTTTAAATCAGTTAAATTATATTGGAAAGTTAATATTCTTATAAAGGATTCCTTTTTACCTTTTCTCATAGGGATGGTATCCAACGGTTTGTTATTATCCAGGAAAGAAACTCTGATAGAATCGAAATCCATATTACGCATATATATAGTCGCGGTGTCATTTGTTTTGCTGATCTCCGCAATTTTGTATTTATCAAAATCAGGTGGATAGAGTATTTTAACGGATGGATTATCCAGGCTTTTATTAAAGGAGAAAAATAGCTTTCCATCCTGGTCGAACCTTTTTTCAAGTATTTTAAACTTTTCAGGGGTTTCTTTAAAAAGCTTTAATTCAATATTCGAGGTATCGCGCTGCAGATTAATTGTCTTTTTGTTAAAGGCGATTAACTCTTTGTCATTATCATATATTTTATTTCCACCGGTTAATTCCTTTAACGCATAAATTTTGTATTTGCCTTCGTGAAGGTTGTTTAGAGAAAAATTTCCGGCGGTATCAGTTGTGGTAAAGATGGTTGGTTTCTTTTTTCCAAAAAGTAAGGAATCCTGCTTTAAGGTAAAAAGCATAACCGTAGCCTCTTTCTCTCTTTCTCCCGTAGTGGTATTAATAACCCTTCCCGACATACTTAATGAATCGATGTGGGCGCCGGTTGAAAAAACATAAGTGAAATTTTTCAGAACGTTACCTTCATTTACGTCGGCTATCGCTTTTCCAAAATTGATCACATAAGTGGTGTTCTTCTCCAACGAGTCTTTAAGATTTATCACCAAACTTTTTTTGCTCGTTTTATACTCCGGATTTTTTGTCGGGGTAGGGCTCATGGTTATTTCGGTATAACTATTTGTCAATTTAAAATACTCATCAAAATCCAGCTGAATAGTTTTTGCCTTAAAATTTCTGGTCATGTTTGGAGGCGTAGCCTTCAATAATTTTGGCGGATCGTGGTCACGTGGGCCTCCGGTGATGGCTTGGCGGTTTGCACATCCAAAAAGCAGCAAAAAGTAGGGTAAAATCAGCGCCCAAAATGAGCATTTTTTGTTTAACATAGTTTTTAAGCGATATAGGCGATTTTTATATTTTTACAGGCCCTGATATTAAAAATTAAAAATAATTAATCTAATCAAATATTTTTATAACGAATTGTTTTTCAATTAATTATAAGCTTATCTTGATATGTGAACCATTAAAACAGAGATGTCTGACGGTGTTACCCCCGAAATCCTTGATGCCTGGCCCAAAGTGCGCGGTTTTATCTTCATTAATTTTTCGCGCGCCTCTTTTGAAAGTGAAACCAATTGGTGATAATTAAATTCAGGATTTATTTCTTTGTCCTCCATTTTTCTCATCCGGTCAACGATGTCCAATTCCTTCTCAAAATAACTCTCATATTTGATTTTTATTTCAGCCTGCTCAATAGTTTCTTTATCATAAGCCGACAATAAATTATTTAACGTTTCGTCGGCTTTCCTAAGGTCGTTAAATCCAATTTGCGGACGGCTTAATAAATTAAACAGTTTGGTGTTTTGGCTAAGTGCACTCGTTCCCATTTCTTCCAGTAAACTATTCACACTTGCCGGATCTATGGATTTTGATTTTGTATAGGCGACAATATCATCTGAGTTTTTTATTTTCTTGTTTACTTTTTCAAGTCGCTCATCATTGATCAATCCCAGCTCATGTCCCATGGGGCTTAGCCTGATGTCGGCATTGTCCTGGCGTAAAAGCAAACGGTGCTCTGCTCTCGAGGTAAACATCCGGTACGGCTCTTCTGTACCTTTGGTAACCAGGTCGTCAATCAATACGCCGATATAGGATTCGGAGCGCTTCATGATCAATTCATGCTTATCGTTTATTTTTTGGTGCGCGTTTATCCCTGCTATAAATCCCTGCGATGCTGCTTCCTCATAACCGGTAGTTCCATTAATCTGTCCTGCAAAATAAAGGTTACTGATTAGTTTTGTTTCTAATGTCAAGCCAAGCTGGGTAGGTGGGAAGTAGTCATATTCAATGGCATAGCCAGGTCTGAACATCTTAGCATTTTCAAAACCTGGTATTTGTATCAGCGCTTTATATTGAATATCTTCTGGTAGTGAAGTAGAAAAACCGTTGACATATATTTCAACCGTATTCCATCCCTCAGGCTCAACAAATATCTGGTGACGCTCCCTTTCAGCAAAACGGTTTATCTTATCTTCAATGGAAGGGCAATACCTGGGACCTAAACCTTTGATGCGCCCGGTAAACATGGGTGAGCGCTCAAACCCTTCCTTTAAGGTTTCATGTACCTTATTATTGGTATAGGTTATCCAGCAGCAACGCTGGTCTTTGGCCAACTCAACGTCGGTGTAAGAGAAACGGCCACGCTCTTCATCGCCCCATTGTTCCTCCATTAAGGAATAATTCAAACTTCTGCCATCAACCCTGGGTGGGGTACCGGTTTTCATCCTGCCCGAATCAAAGCCCAACTGAACCAGTTGTTCGGTTAACCCTGTGGCTGCTTTTTCACCTGTACGGCCACCGCCAAAGCGTTTTTCGCCGATATGAATAACACCATTTAAGAAGGTACCATTAGTTAATACCACTGCATCCGATTCTATTTCTATTCCAAGCGAGGTGCGTACACCTGCTATGGTATTGTTTTTTACCAATAGAGAGGTTACAGTATCCTGCCAGAGATCTACATTAGGAGTGCGTTCCAGTGCTAAACGCCATTCTTCAGCAAAGCGCATTCTATCACTTTGTGCCCTTGGGCTCCACATAGCAGGACCTTTAGAGCGGTTGAGCATTCTGAATTGGAGGGATGTTTTATCGGTGATAATACCAGAGTATCCGCCCAATGCATCAATTTCCCTTACAATTTGTCCTTTTGCCACACCACCCATTGCCGGATTACAGCTCATTTGTGCTATAACCCCCATATTCATGGTGATTAAAAGCACAGATGAGCCAAGGTTAGCTGCCGCTGCTGCTGCCTCACAACCGGCATGGCCGGCGCCTACTACAATTACATTATATTTTTTAAACATTTTGGTTTACCAATATGTGCACCTTAGTGCGTTTTTTCAATGTTCCACGTGTAACATTATTTATTTCGGTAGAGACGCAATACTTTGCGTCTCTTGGATTATTCACGAAGACGCAAAGTGTTGCGTCTCTACCGGATAAAATTTATTATTCTCAATGTTCCACGTGGAACATTTCCCGTAGAGACGCCCCGACACATCGGGGCGTCTCTACGGTTTAATAATTAATAAACCGCCCGTACAAAACTATTTATTAATCGCCGATGTTCCACGTGGAACATTAAATAATGATAATAGTGCTACAAACGCCCAAACACCTTCTAATACCACAAAAGGGTAAAAGTTGATTAAATATGATGAAAAACAACAGATACCGGCGCCAATCAGGTTCATTAGTTTATAAGCGTTGCTTTGAGCGGGGAGCTTTTTGTAAAGATTCAATAAAAAAGCCACCAGTAAGATCACAACGCCAATAGATGCCAGCAGGTCGGATGTTTTCATTTATGCTTCTTTTAATTCGGTTAATTCAATCCAACGGATGCTTTTTTCATCCAGTTTACTATTTAATGCAGCAATTTGCTTTAATATATCATTCAGTTTAGATGTTTCTATTCCAGCCACGTTTAACTCCTCGTTCTTTTCCTGCAACTGTTTTTCAATTGCGGCTATTTCGCTTTCGATGGTTTCAAGCTCTTTTGTTTCTTTAAAACTTAACTTGCTTTTCTTTGTCTGAACAACGGCAGGGGCTTCAATAGCTGTACTTTTTTTACTTTGTTGTTTGTTTTCTTCCAGTTCGAGTCTGTACGATGAATAATTACCGTTATAGATCTTCACATGCCCGTTTGGTTCCATAATGAAAAGCTGGTCGGTTAGCTTATCAAGCAGATACCTATCGTGCGAAACGATCATTAATACACCTGTATAATTGGTTAAAAATTCTTCCAATACATTCAGCGTATCGATATCCAAATCATTTGTAGGCTCATCCAGGATCAAAAAGTTGGGGTTTTTCATCAGGATGCTCATTAATTGCAGCCTTTTCTTTTCGCCGCCACTTAGTTTTGATATAAAACCATATTGTTTTGCAGGCGGGAAAAGGAACAAGGTGAGCAGGGCAGAGGCGGAGATCATCTTGCCATCAGCCATGGTAATAAACTCCGCAACATTTTTTACAATATCAATAACGCGCTCATCCTCTTTAAAAACAATGCCCGATTGATGGAAATAACCAATAACCGTGGTTTCTCCTTTATCGATAATGCCTTTGTCCGGCATTAAGCCCCCGGTGATCAGGTTTAATAGGGTTGATTTGCCGCTGCCGTTCTTTCCCGCCAGGCCAATCCTGTCACCTTTTTTAAATATATAACTGAAATTATTGATATAAGTATGCCCGTTGAATGATTTATAAAGATGGTTCATCTCCATAATCTTATTCCCCTGGCGGGCTGTTTTAACGGTTAACTCAACTTTTTGCTTGGCGCCGCCATTTTTGGTTTTATCCTCCAGGTCATAAAAGGCATCAATCCTGGCTTTTGATTTGGTTCCGCGGGCTTGTGGCTGGCGGCGCATCCATTCAAGCTCCTTACGAAGTAAATTTGAGTTTTTCTGGAATGCGACTTCATCTGCACTTTCGCGTTCTGCCTTTTTCTCCAGGTAATAACCATAATTGCCTACATAAGGGATCATTTTGCCTTTATCAATCTCCAGGATCTCGTTACAAACATTATCCAGGAAATACCTGTCGTGCGTAACCATCAATATGGTTTTTGAGCCGTCGGTCAATAATTTCTCCAGCCATTCAATGGTATCAATGTCCAAATGGTTGGTTGGCTCATCCAGGATATAGATATCAGGGTCCTCAATCAGCAGCTTGGCCAATGCCAAACGCTTTTTTTGTCCGCCCGATAGGGTAGTGATCTTTTGGTTGAGGTGATGAATATCCAACCGGCCCAATATGGTTTTTATTTTGTACTCATATTCCCAGGCGTCGATATTGCCCATTTCTTCCATTACCTCTTCAATAGCCCGTGAATTTTCAGGGTCATTTTCCAGTAACTCCTCATACTTACGGATCAGCTGCTGCTGGATATCATCAGCATGGAAAATATAATCGCTGATGGTAATGGCGTCTTTAAAGCCAGGGTCCTGTTCAAGGTAGCCAAGGTTCAAATCGCGCATTTGCGCAACTTTTCCTTCAGTTGGTTTTAAACTGCCGGCAAGTAATTTAAGCAGGGTGGATTTTCCGGCGCCGTTGATGCCAACCAGTGCAACCCTGCGGCCCCGGTTGATCCCAATGGAAACGTTCCTGAAAAGCCAATGGTCATGAAAGGAGTGGCCTAAATTTTCGGCAGAGATATATGTGCTCACGATAATTGTTTTATTTGGTCGGACAGGTGTATAAAAACGCCTTCCTGTTGTTTTAATGATTGTTTATACATAGCCATGGCTACGGTTTTTGCCGGGATGCTCCGGTATTTTTTTAAGCCGCCCAATAATAAAGTGTCGATCAACTTAAATAATACGCCAACGATTCGTTCTTCCACCCTGTTTTTCTCCGCCCTGTGGCCGGTTAAAAACGATGGCTGGTAAATCTGCAGGCATTTTAGTCCCACATTTATAATGTCATCTTCTACCTCGCCCTTCGTCCTCATATAAAAAGTGGAAGAACTCGCGTTTGCGCCCAGCGCGGAAACCAAATGATATTGCTCAATGCCATTCTGGAGACCGATCTTCGCCATTTGTACCGGGTAGTCATGATCGATTTTCCTGTAAACAGCCCGGTCCGGCGTTTTCCTTCTGGTTGTACCCAGGCAACAGAAAATAACATCACCAGTTATTTCCGCGGCATAGTCATTCAGCTTGTCAAAATCAATAACAAGCTGTTTTAGTTTATTATGTTTAACGGGCAATTCTTTACGGACCAAAATCACAACTTCCTTATATTCAGAATTTTGTAATAAAATATCGATCAATAAACCTCCGATTAATCCGCTTGCGCCCGCTATGATCGCTTTGGCCACCTTGGTATCAAATTTTTTGCAAAAATACATATAATTAATTTGTACCCGACTTTTGCTTTATGCTAAATTTTTGTCAACGAGAGGCTTCCGGGAGCCAGTCCTTAAATCATTCAAACAAACTGTGCATTTGCATGTTGTATAAATAGTTCGATTCATTTGAAACCAAAGCATACTCCTGATTACATAAGGTATCCTCCCGAGCTTTAAGGCTGCTAAAAAATTTTCAAATTTTATTGAGGTTGAATTTTATGGAGATAAATAAAGGTAATATGGCAGAAGAAATGGCCGTTCCGGGCTGGAAGAAATGGCTCGAAGGTGTCGGCGACCAGGTGGGCTTTTTTATAAATTTTTTCAGGAATATTTTTACCTGCGGGTTTGAATGGTCGGAATTCGTAAGGCAATGCTACGAAATCGGTTACCGCTCCCTAAAGTTGGTTGGCATCACATCGTTTATAATGGGGGTGGTTTTAATTGTTCAGTTACGGCCAACGCTTGTTGCCTTCGGCTCGACAAGCATGTTGCCAAAAACCCTGGCCGTTTCGTTTATACGGGAGCTTGGCCCTGTAATCATCGCTATTATTTGCGCCGGTAAAATAGCATCAAGTATTGGCGCTGAGTTGGGTAGCATGAAAGTAACGGAGCAACTGGATGCCATGGAAGTATCAGGCGCAAATCCATTGCAATACCTGGTAGTTACGCGCATCCTGGCAACAACGCTTATGGTTCCTGTTTTATCAGTGATTGGAGATATAATTGGTCTTTTTGGTGGTTTCCTGGCGCTCAACCTCAGGGACAGTATGAGTTTTAGCCTCTATTTTACTAAGGTAGTGGCATCTATCGATTTCTCGGATTTCTTCCCCGCTGTTATAAAAACAATATTTTTCGGTTTTGCCATTGGTTTTGTTGGTTGTTATAAAGGGTTTCATTCAAATAAGGGAACTGAGAGCGTGGGCATTGCGGCAAATTCAGCTGTGGTAACCGCTTCATTGTGGATTTTTGTAATTGACGCTATTGCTGTGCAGGTTACCAGTTTATTATTTTATAAGTAAGATGCAGATGGAAACCGTGAGTACAAATACTGATCAAAAGGATACCTCCAAAAGCAAAAAAGAGGTAGTAATAGCAATTAAGGGACTAAAAAAGTCCTTTGGTAAAAAAGACGTTTTGAAAGACATTAACCTGGAACTGAAAAGAGGAGAAAATATCGTCGTCTTAGGCCGGTCGGGCACCGGCAAATCGGTAACTATACAATGTATAGTAGGGTTATTAAAGCCGGATGGTGGTTCCCTCAAAGTATTTGACGACGAGGTGGCCGATATGAATGATAAAGAACTTAAGGAGCTGAGGATAAAAATTGGCTTTTTATTTCAGAGCGGCGCCTTATACGACTCCATGACAGTTAGAGAAAATTTAGAATTCCCGTTAACAAGGGTGTTAAAGCTAACTGATCAGGCAGAGATTGATAAAAGGGTTGAAGCCGCACTGGATAGTGTTGGTTTACTTGAGGCGATTGATAAACTGCCCTCTGACTTATCAGGCGGTATGCGAAAACGGGCTGGCCTGGCGAGGACCATAATCGTAAATCCGGAGATCATATTATATGATGAACCGACGACAGGGCTGGATCCGATCACCTCAAGAGAGATCAGCAACCTGATTTTGAGCATACAAAAGAAATATAAAACATCATCCATTATCATTACGCACGACATGGAATGTGCCCGGATTGCGGGGGACAGTATGATGATAATGGATGACGGCGCATTTATAGCTGAAGGTACTTTTGATGACCTTCACGAATCAAACAACAAAATTGTAGCATCTTTTTTTAAAGACATATTATGAAAACGACATCAGGTCAAAAAATAAAAATAGGCTTATTTACTTTTATCGGCTTGCTGATACTGGTATTAGCTATTTTCTTTATAGGGAATAGAAAGAACCTTTTCAGCTCCACCTTTAATGTTTATGGTACGTTTAACAATGTAAACGGGCTGCAGGTGGGGAATAACGTACGCTTTGCTGGTATCAATGTGGGGGTTGTACAGGCTATTAATATAGTAACCGATAGTGCCGCCCGGGTAGACCTTACTTTGAACAGCAATGTAAAAAAATTCATTAAAAAGGACTCAAAATTGAGCATCGGCAGCGATGGTTTGATGGGGGATAAACTCATTGTGATTGCTCCCGGAGGGATAATCAGTACAGAGGAGGTGAAGAACGGCGATCAGTTAACGGCCATTAATCCGATAGATGTTGACAAAATAGTTGCTAAGATGACGAAAGTGATTGACAATGCCGAATCGCTGACAGGGGGTTTATCGCAAATTGTTGCCAAAGTAAACAGCGGGCAAGGAAGCATCGGGCGCCTATTAAACAGTGATAAATTATCAAAAGACCTGGAAGGCACTGTGCGGCAGGCAAAAACTACGATGCAAAATGTGCATAGCACCACTACTACATTAAATACCGACCTGAAAGCAGCCCAGGGCAACTTTTTGCTAAAAGGGTTTTTTAAGAGGAAAAAGAAAAAGGAGCAGCAGGATTCGATAAAAAAGGCAGAGGCTGCAGGGACGCCGGCTACGAAACAGTAAGGGTTTGATGTAGTGAAACTAAAAGATCATATCATCGGATGAATGGCTGTGATTTGCAGATAAATCAAACTGCCTGAAAACTATGCCCATCATCCAAAATCATCGCCTGTTGTTTTTTTAGTTTCTCTTTGTGTAAAAACCTCCAATGGATCCCGCCTAATATTAATGCGGCAATGCCTTGCCCCATTAAGGTGTCATTCGGGCCTATGTATTTAGAGATCGTCCCTACCAGCAAGCCGCCCAGGGGCTGCATTCCAAAAAAGGCCAGTGCATAAAAACTGATCACCCGGCCGCGCATTTTTGGCGCGGCGGTAGTTTGAATAATCGTGTTAGTTACCGTGATCTGCGACATCATCCCAAAACCGGCAACCGTCACAAAAAACAAGGCCAGGCCATAAATATGTTCATGCGAAAACAGGATAAGCCCGGTACCGAAAACGAGGGTGTTAATGAATAATATTTTTCGGAGATCTGTGCCAGATTTTATGGACGCGAGAAAGATAGCTCCCGAAAATGCACCCAGTCCGATAAAACCATCGATGACACCAAACGTTCTGGCGGTGCCGTGGAAAACATCGCGGGCATAGTAAGGGATCAGGGTGCTGAAGGGTAAAACCAGCAAACTCACCAATGCCAGCATAATCAGCACAAAGGAAATGGATGGTGTGCGTTTAATATAAGCCATCCCCTCTTTAAGTTCGCCAAAAACATTCTTTTTATGTACAAAATGTTTATATTCAGGTAGTTTCATTAGTAATAGTGAAATAATCACCGCAACAAAACTAAGGGCGTTCAATAGGAAACAGGCGCCGTCGCCAATACCTTCTAAAACAAGTCCGGCCAGGGCCGGGCCAATAATGCGCGACAGGTTAACCATGGAGGAGTTTAGCGCAAGCGCATTGGGCAGATCGTCCTTATCCTCCACCATTTCGTAAACCAACGATTGCCTGGCAGGCACGTCAAAAGCGTTGATGATACCTAAAATTACGCTCAGGGTTAAAATTTCCCAAACTTCGTAATGTTTAAGCAGAATTAAGACGGCCAATAAAACAGCCTGTATCAGCGAGGCCACCTGGGTAGTTAGTAAAAGTTTGAATCGGTTATACCTGTCGGACACAACACCGCCGACAAGTGAAAAGATAAAAGCGGGGAAAAGACTTGCGAAAAGAGTTACCCCAAGCATAAATGTGGAATGGGTTAAACTATATATTACCCAGCTTACAGCTGTTTTTTGCATCCAGGTACCAATAAGCGAAATGGATTGCCCGGTAAAAAATAAACGGTAGTTGCGGCTTTTAAAAGCCCGGAATGTTCTTGCATTTTTGATAGTGTCTGTACTCATTTAAATCCTTTCATTTTTCACTTAAATTCAACCAGCTTGGTAAACGGAACAATTATTTTTTTCAGCAATTCTTTTTCTTCGGGGGTGCAGGTTTTCTCAATTGCATTAAGCAGCCATTCATCGCGTTCGTTTTTGAACTGCAAAAAGATTTTTTCACCTTCTCCGGAAAGAGAAATATTAACCTTCCGTTTGTCAGTTGCCGAAGGGATGCGAACGATGTACCCCATCTCAAACAAATGATTTAAAACCTGCGACATGCTCTGGTTGGTGATCATTTCCATAGCTGCAAGCTCACTTGGCAGCAAAGCCTTATGCTCATATAGCAGACCCATGGTCGACCGTTCGGTGAGGGAGAATTTTTGCCCGGTAGGCGATTCCTTCCTTATTTTCTTGATCAAACGGTTAAAAACCGTACGCAGGTCAGATGCAAATTGAAGGTTTTGTTGATGCTCCATTTAAATAGTAAGTTAAACTTATTAGTTTACCTTACAAAGGTAGGTTGTTACGACGGTGATTTTATCATTTAAATGCAAGAAGTTGATTAAGTTGGATTGGTTTATTGAGTTAAGTTGTTTGAATGCCAGTTTTTTTTAATCTGCTCACCCCAATCAGCTTAATCAGCCAGAGCAATCGCGTTTAAAATACGGCATGGAATTTTTCGACCGGACCAGAAAAATATTAAATAAAATTCTTCATAAAACCAAGCAATTTGCCGGAATTATTACTGTGCCAGGTGTCCCAGGCGTATTCATCCGTGCCGGGTGGTTCAGGTGTTTCTGATAGCCCGTTAACTTTGGCCTGGTCTTATTAATACATCACCATAAAAGCAATAAGCATTTTTTAACGCGATTTCCCTGCTTAATCAACCAAAAAAACAATAAATGCCAATTATATTATTAAACTTGTATTTGCGTTAAAAGAAACTGAATAGTACTGAAATATGAATGCTGCCGGTAACTATGAGCTTTTGATTGAAAAGATAAACCTGTTTATCCGCAAATACTATTTTAACCAGTTTTTGCGGGGGCTTATCTTTTTGGGAGCCGGTCTGTTTTCAGCTTATGTAGTGATCACCGTAAGCGAATATTTCGGCAATTTCAATATCCTTTTCCGCAGCATCCTGTTCTACTTTTTTATTTTTTTGAACATTGGCTTTATTTGCTGGCTGATACTCCCCTCCTTATTAGCCTGGCTTAAATTAGGAAAAACGTTAACCCACGATCAGGCTGCGGAAATAATCGGGAAACATTTCGGCGACGTAAACGACAAACTGCTAAATACTCTTCAGCTTAAAAAACTATCAGATGCCGACCCGCAGCACAGGGCCTTAATAGAAGCAGGCATCGACCAGAAAATAGAAACATTAAAACCAGTCAGCTTTCCGTCGGCTATTAATATAAGGGAGAACGCCAAATATTTAAAATGGGTTATTTTCCCTGCCGGGATTATTTGCATCCTGGCGCTGGCAGCGCCAACGGTACTTACCGAAAGCACCAAAAGGCTCATCCGGCATAATGAGTATTTTGTGCCCTTGGCACCGTTCAGTTTTATCGTACAAAATAAAACCTTGTCGGTGGTACAGGGTGATGACCTGAAACTTGATTTAAAATTGCAGGGTAATAACCTTCCGGCAGATGTTTATGTGGAAACAGCAAACAATACCTTTAAGCTGGATAAGGAAAATATTAGCAAGTTCCATTACCTGTTCAGCAATTTACAGAAGAATACATCTTTCACGCTGACGGCAAATGGTTTTACATCGGCACTATATGAAATAAAGGTAAACTTGCGGCCTGCTTTACTGCATTTTGATGTTGACCTGAATTACCCCGCCTATCTTCATAAAAAAAACGAGACCATACCCAATGCCGGAGATCTGACTATCCCCGCTGGTACCCAGGTAAAGTGGAACTTTCATACCCAAAACGCCACTTCTTTGCAGTTTTTAATAAATGGAACAGCCGGAAAAATTAACCCTGTTGCTCCGGATGTATTTGAGCATAGCGAAAGGATCCTCAAAAACAGCGTTTATAAAATTACACCGCTTAACGCAATGGTCAATCATAGTGATTCAGCCAGTTACCGGGTAAATGTGATTGCTGACGAAATGCCGACGATCACCGTTCAGGAAAAGCAGGACTCAATGAGCATTAAAACACTTTATTTTAACGGGAATATACAGGATGACCATGGATTTTCGTCGCTTACCTTTAATTATAAGGTGGGCGATCCTGCTGATAAGGCAAATCTTAAAAGCTATACCAAACAGGTAAAAGCCGACCTGAGCCAAACCCAGGCCAGTTTCTTTTACTACTGGAGTTTGAAGGACATGGGTATAAAACCCGGAGACCAGGTGACTTATTATTTTGAAGTAGCCGATAATGACGGCGTGAATGGCCCTAAAAAAGTGCGGTCGCCCGAACGGTCGCTTCATATCCCGGATGCTGCCGAACTGAATAACGAATTAAATGCCGGCACACAGGAAGTAAAACAAAAAATGGAATCGGCCATAAAACTTGCCGGGCAGGTGGAGCGCGAATCGCAGAAACTCAACGAGATGTTGCTGGATAAAAACAACCTGTCGTTTGATGAAAAAAAGCAGATCCAGGACCTGATGCAAAAAAAGAAGGACCTTGATGACCTGGTAAAAGAAATACAGGGCGAAAACAAAAAGAATTTGTTTAACCGCCAGGAAAACCAGCAGCAGGATAAAAGCATGAATGAAAAACAGCAGCAAATGGAGCAGTTGCTGGATAAGCTATTAGATCCGAAAACCGAAGAAATGCTGCAAAAATTGGCTGAAATGCTGCAGCAGGAGCAAAAAGACGGGACGAGAGACCAATTGTCGAAAATGCAGATGGATAATAAATCCCTGAAAAAAGAACTTGACCGCATGCTTGAACTCTATAAAAAGCTGGAGTTTGAACAAAAATTGAATCAAAATGCAGATCAGTTAAAAAACTTATCGCAGGAGCAGCAACAATTATCGCAACAGGCCAAACAACCTGATGCCAATGCAAAGGATCTGCAAAAAGAACAGGAGAACCTGAACAAGAATTTCCAGGATATCAAAAAATCATTGGACGACCTGCAAAAAACCAATGAGCAGGCAGAACACAAACAGGAGTTTGATAACCCGAAGCAGGAGGAACAGAATATTGACCAGCAAATGGAAAAAAGCGCGGAAGAACTGGGGAAGAACGATCCAAAAAAAGCATCACAATCGCAGCAGCAGGCAGCGAACCAAATGAAGCAGCTTTCGGAAAAAATGCAGCAGAAGGAGCAGGAGGGTGAAGAGAGCCAGAATAACGTTGATGCACAGCAATTGCGCGAGCTATTAAAAAACCTGATCAACAGTTCATTTGCACAGGAAAAAGTAATGCAAACACTAAAGAGCACCAGCACCAACGACCCCAATTATATTACACTGGCGCAAACGCAAAAAAATATAAAAGATAACCTCAAGACAGCGGAAGACAGCCTTTATGCTTTAAGTCGGCGCATCCCGCAGATACAATCAACGGTGAACCAGGAAATAGCTGGCATAAACGATCATATCGATCAGGCACTACAAAATTTGGGAGACAGGGTGACGCCGGAAGCTTCAAGAAATCAGCAATATGCCATGACTTCCATGAATAATTTGGCTTTAATGCTGAGCGAGGCGTTGGATCAGTTGCAAAACGCAATGAGCAAAGGAAAAAGCGGGAAAGGCAAAGGGAAACAGCAATCAGTATCCGAACTGGCCCGGATGCAGCAGCAGTTAAATCAAAATATGCAGAAGGCCCGGGAGCAAATGCAGCAGCAGGGAAACCAGGGAAAAAGTCAAAATGGAAATAATGAAAATATTAGCGAACAATTAG
>Ga0206965_10103_pt1 | contig 25343 bp, 26 predicted proteins | sample Alteio_BWOrgHeat_26_FD_152973 | JGI IMG/M metagenome (GOLD analysis project Ga0206965, IMG submission 152973) | Enriched cells from forest soil in Barre Woods Harvard Forest LTER site, Petersham, Massachusetts, United States -... | ecosystem: Environmental > Terrestrial > Soil > Temperate forest >...
TTTAAAACATGTTGTTTCTTTTGAATAGGGAGACCTTTTGATTCCAACTCGTCAAAAAGCAGGCTGGCCGCTTTGCTGCCCAGTTCAAAGGCGGGTTGCGTAATGGTAGATAGGGGCGGGTTCAAAAGCGGGGCGATATGCAGGCTCGAGAAACTGATCACTTTCAGCTGGCGGGGGATATCGATATTCAGGTCGTGGCAAACGTAGTAGGTTGCAAAGGCAAGGCGCTCTACCGAGCTGAAAATACCATCAGGCTTTAACTCTTCCAAAACCTTTTTCAGGATACCATAATTCACCTTTTCATCATTACTGCAATCAATAATCAGTTCGTCGTTAAATGGGATATTATGCTTTTGCAGAGCATCTACATACCCCTGCATACGTACCTTACCGATGGAAATACTTTTGTTCACCACTAAATACGCTATCCTTTTGCAGCCTGTATCAATTAAGTGCTCTGTTGCAGAAAAGCTACTTTCGTAGTCATTAGTGATCACTTTTGCAGCCTCAATATCTTCATAAACGCGGTCAAAAAATACCACAGGGATATTTTTTTGTTCGAGTTTGCGCAGGTAATTGTGGTCATTCGCCTCGCCCGATACCGACATAATGATGCCGTCTACCTTGCCGTTATTTAAGTAATTGATAAACGATACTTCTTTTTCAAAAACATCATCGGTGCGATAAAGCAAAATATAAAACCCTTTTTTTCTGGCTATTTCTTCAATTCCGTTTATCGCCTGGGCAAAAAAGTCATTTGCTATTTCAGGAACAATAACGGCCAGGGTGCGGCTTTTTTTATCGCGGAGGTTACTCGCATAGTGATTTGGCAGGAAATTGTGTTCCCTTGCGAATGCCAGAATTTTCTCCTTGGTGTCTTTATTAATATCCGGACTGCCATTAAACGCCCTCGAAATAGTAGAAGTAGAAATATTTAATTCCTTAGCCAGTATTTTAATATTAATATTATCCATTTTTAGGGTATTGGTTGTACGGTCATCAAATGTAATAAAATCAGGTTATTGTATTTTACTCGAATTTTAATATTCTTAAACATAATAAAATCGGGTTTATTGCCTTTATTGCAAGGTTTTAAATGAATAACACACAAAGTGGCATATCCTTTGCATACTTGATTGGTAATATTGTTTATCATGTTGAAAAAGATATTATTAGTTGAAGAAAACCCGTTGATGATGGAAGTGATGACCTATATTTTAATCAACTATGGTTATGAAGTGTTTGCTCTTTCAGACGGAAATGAAGTATTCAAGTTTATTAAGAGCAAACAGCCCGATCTTATTATCCTTGATGATGTGTTGCATGGAATTAATGGAAGGGAGATTTGTCAACTCATCAAATTAAATAAAACCACCAGTAATTTACCGGTTATTATGTGTTCAGGGGATGATCGTATTGACGATGCCCTGAAGGAAAGAGGCGCCCCCGATGATATATTGCACAAACCTTTTGATATTACCAGCCTCGTTAACATGGTTGCTTATCAGTTGGCGGCATAAATCAGGGTTAATTTTTCAGCTTCCTAAAACAGCAGAAAGGCTAAACCCATCAATAAAATCCAGCGACGTTTGCGGAACGGCCGGTGTTCAGCCTGCCTCGTCAAGGGTTCTAGTTCGATATACTTTCTCCCAAAGTTCTTTTTTGTTTTCTTTCAGGGATAAACCTCATCTTTACCGCGTTAAATATCTTTATTATTAAGCATGAAAAGGATCGCCTTTATAACGTTTTTGAGTTTTTCTGTAATCGGCCTAACGCATAAAGCTGCAAAAGCGCAGACAGCGCCGCCAACTCAACAGGCATTGGCCGCAGCAACACCCTGGACCAACGAGCAACTCATTGAACCGGCTACATTAGCCACCGAACTTAATGCATCCACAACAAACGCCCCACTGATCTATAATATCGGCGCGGTGGAAGATATTAAAGGCGCCAGACACATAGGCGCAGTTAATCATGCCGAAAACCTCGAAAAGTTTAAATCTGCTGTGGCTTCTCTGCCTAAAAACACAACCATAATTATTTACTGCGGGTGCTGTCCTTTCACCAAATGTCCAAATATCCGCCCGGCGTTTCTTGAATTAAAAAAAGAGGGTTTTACAAACATCCTAGTACTCGATCTGCCAACCAATTTAAAATCTGACTGGATCGCAAAAGGCTATCCGCTGGCAAATAAATAACCGAGCACTTCTTTTATTTCTTGTATAAAACATATGCCGCTGTCCCAGCAATGCTAATATCTCCGTTATCAACGGATTTTATGCCCGCTTCGTTAATTGATTTTCCATCTGCAGCCAAAATCCATTTCCCCGACGGTATTTTAATGGTTTGGGCTGTTGTATTCCCATTCAGTATAACCAATATGTTTTTCCATTTATCGCCATTAGCATTATTGCTGATCCGGTAACAGATCAGCCCAGGCACGCCTGTATTCAAAAATTTCAGATTTTCATTAATCATTTTTGCAGATGGCATCCTGAAAGCCGGATGGTTTTTTCGCAAAGCGACCAGCCCTTTGTAATACTCAAATACGGCTTTGTATTTTGTTTTCCGGCTCCAATCTATCTGGTTGATCGAATCGGATTTGTTAAATGAATTGGCAACGCCCTGTTTAGTACGCAATAATTCGGCGCCCGAGTGCAAAAATGAAACGCCCTGCGAGGTGAGTACAATCGCGTTAGCTAATTTATCCATTTTAATCAGGTCGGCAACTGATGCAGTTGGGTTTGATATTTTTAGTCTGTCGAACAAAGTATTATCGTCATGGCAGGACACATAAGTGATGGTTTGATATGGTTCAGCGGCCCAGGGTCCTTTGTCATAATTTACCAGGCCGTAATTAACCTGAGGATTGGGGATGGAAGCCACAATGCCAAACTTTATGCTTTCGTCCATTTTAGTATTTCCGCTTACAAAACCCTTTTCTTTCAGATCGCCCCAGCCACCTTTTAGGCCATCGCGCAGGTCGTCGCTAAAAACAGCTTCCTGATGCAACTTTGAAACATTCTTTTTTACTGCCCTTAAGGCTTCGGGCATGGGACTGTTACCTGCTGTCCAGCCTTCGCCATAAATAAATATGGTTGGATCGATCTTATGCAGCGTATCACTGATCATATTCATGGTTGTTATATCATGTACACCCATCAAATCAAACCTGAAACCATCCAAATGGTATTCCTTAGCCCAGTAAACCACCGATTCTATCATAAACTTCCGCGCCATCGGCATTTCCGAGGCCACTTCATTACCGCAGCCTGTTGCATTTGAGCAGGACCCATCGGGATTGTGACGATAAAAATATCCCGGCGCAAACTGGCTGAAGTTAGAATGGTCAATATCGCTTGTGTGGTTATAAACCACATCCAATATTACCCTTAACCCGTTTTGATGCAGGGTTTGAATCATTTTTTTAAATTCCTTTATCCGCACATTGCCATCATAAGGATCACTTGAGTAACTACCTTCCGGCACATTGTAGTTCAGCGGGTCGTACCCCCAGTTATATTGGTTGGCTGCAGATTTTGTTTCATCAACCGAATTAAAATCAAAGCAGGGGAGCAGGTGAACATGGGTTACACCCAGTTCTTTAATGTGATCCAAACCTGTCGGTTCTCCATCCGGGCTTTTGGTGCCTGTTTCTGCCAGGCCTAAATATTTCCCTTTATGTTGTATGCCGGAATTTGGATCGATAGAAATATCCCGCATGTGCAGTTCATAAATAATAATGTCTGTAAAGTTTTTTAGTACCGGCTTCTTATCGTTCCGCCAGTTTTTGGGATTGGTTGACGCGAGGTCGGCTACCATACCGCGCTTACCGTTTACACCGACGGCTTTGGCATAAATATCCGGGCATTCCAGTAACCATTTGCCGCCCTGCATTACCTGGAAGGTATAATATTTATTTTTGACGTTTTTGTTGACGGTGGCTAACCAAACGCCTTTATTTTCCTTTACCATGTTGATGATACTGGTAGCCTCGCCACCATCGCCTGCATCATATAACCGCAGTTTAACTTCTGCTGCTTTTGGCGCCCAAACTTTAAACACTGTTTTCAACAGGGAATATTTAACCCCGAGATCTTTGCCGGTGTAAACGGGATAATTATCATATGGGCCAACTTTTTGCGCAAGCCCTGCGGTTTTTAGCATGGTTATAAAAAGGAGGGTTGATATTACTCTGGCGTATTTCATAATTGGTTGTCCGGGATCGTTCCCGCATTGGATGATTGGTTAAATATAGAATAAATTTGACTATACCCTGCCTATCAAATTCTCCATTTGAAAGACTTTTCATCAATAGCCCTCATGGTACAAAGCACACCATTCAAATGGTCGACTTCGTGCTGTAAAAGCTCCGAAAGACCGTCTTCCATTTTCCAGCTTTGCGGCTCCCAGTTATCATCCAAATAATTGATGGTTAGGCTCCGGTGTCGTTTCACTTTAACCAGCAAATTGGGAAAACTCATACAATCATCCCATAATTCAAATAAGTCATCGCTTAAATTGACAAATTCCGGGTTGATAAAAACAACCGGTTTATCAATGTTCATATAAACAAGCCGTTTCATAATACCCAATTGCGGCGCGGCGATGGCCCGGCCAAAATTATATTTCTGCCTGATCTCCCGCATCACGCTATCCAAATCAGCTACCCAGCCTTTAACCAGGGGCAATTCTGTTTTCAGCACAGGGAGGCAGGGTTCATACAGGCGCGGATCGCCTAATAAAAGCAGGTCGCTAAGGGTTTTCAAATTAAAAAAGATTTATCCTGCAATATTATGAAATCCTTAAAGTAAAGGCATAAAAAAACAGGGTTCCTTTATCAGAAAAACCCTGCCGGCGGGTTAAAAACAATAAACACCAAGTAAATTTTGTGCCCCGCTTACTTTCAGTGTCCCCGCCATTTATTTTTGGCGCATTGCGCTGGTTTGCTAATCCTCTGATCAAAAATAAAGCATCAAATTTTATTTAACTTTCACAAAATCATACAAGATGATACAAGTTGGTACAAACGGATAAGCGTCGTTTTTATCTTCAAAAGGCATAAAAAAGGGGAACAATAACCTTGTTTCCCCCTTTTTAATGTGCAGAATTAAATATTACTTCATGCTGTCATGGATCTTATTAACAGCGCCCAGGTGCAATTGCACCACCGGCGCTGTTTTACCGGCAAAAGCTACCAGCGCAGGGTCTTTGCCATTTTTTGCTTCATCCTGCATCAGGCCAAGGGCGCCTTTATGGTCGTCCACCATTGCGTTAACATAAGCCTTATCAAAATCGGTCCCTGTTAATTTCGACATATCATCATATTTCTTTTGGTGATCTGCGTCCATAGCTACGGGCAGGGTGATATTTTCTTTTTTTGCAATTGCCATCAGTGATTCACCCGCAGCGCTGTGATCTTTCACCATCATTGCTGCAAATTTTTTGATCTGAGCATCAGCCGTTTTCTGCTGTGCGAGTTTTGACAACTCAATTTCGGCCATCCCACCGGCTGCGGCCGAGGTAGCGAATTTGGCGTCACCCGCCACTGTTTTCATGGTATCAGGAGATGTCGCGCTTGTATCTTTTACCTTGTTTAGGCTGTCAGCGCTTTCTTTAGCGTCCTTTGGCGCGCTGTTACAACCCTGCATGGCATACGCTGCCAGGGTAATCATCAACACATAACTTAATTTTTTCATGGCGATATTATTTTATTTATTAGTTAAACAAAATATATCACTATAAGTTTTCGTAAGTTTCTATGCCTATGTCAGTTCTTTCATCAACTTATCAAACGCTTCCCGTAATTCGGCAAGTTCGGTCTCCAGCTTAACCACCCGTGCTTCCAGGCCGCCGTGACTCCTAACCGGTGCTTCGTCTTCAAAATCATCATCACTGAAATCGGGTGTACCGCATAACAAATGCGCGTACCTCGCCTCTTTTTGTCCGGGCCGCCTTGGCAGCTGTATCAGGAAAGGCATTTCCGGGCTGCTTAAGCGCTCCAGCACTTCCTGCACTTCTTCAATCGAATCAAACTCGTGCATCCTGCCCGAATTGGTATTAAGTTCCCCGGGTGTTTGCGGACCACGCAGCATCAGTAAGCACACAATTGCTACTTCCGACGGCAAAACCGGGAACACAATAGCAAAATTATGTTTATATTTAACCGAACGGATGGAGCCCCCCGTCGCTGTAGAGATCAGACCCCGCCGTTTTAAGGTGTTAAGCGCTTGCACAACCGTTTCTTCGTCGTAATTAACCACCGGCTTGCGCGATGTTTTTTGATTACACGCCGTAGTAAGGCTGTTAATGGTCATCGGGTAATATTCCGGCGTGGTTTTGCTTTTTTCCATTAATACACCCAGCACGCGAAGTTCTTCGGCATTTAATACAGGTAAGGTAATTGGTGAATCCATGGGAGTAAAGATAGTGCATTTCGGATTTCGGATTTTCGATTTCGGATTTGTTTTCTCTTAATTGCCCAATTTCTTTCCGTTTCCACCGGAATAGACCTGTTCTTCGACCATTACGGCTTTTAACATAATTCCGAAATCGAAAATCCGAAATCCGAAATAAAATTGAAAGTTCATCCAAAATCAGGTTAATTTGTAATTCTATGTCTCTTTTTATCGCATCATTAAATTCGGGGAGTAACGGCAATTGCTATTACGTAGGTAATGAGCATGAAGCGGTATTGGTAGATGCCGGTATTTCCTGCCGCGAAACCGAACGGCGGATGCTGCGGCTGGGTTTGTCTATGCGTAAGGTAAAAGCCATTTTTGTTTCGCACGAACATTCCGACCATATCAACGGCATACCGATACTGGCCAAAAAGTATCAGCTACCGGTTTATATTACCCCACCCACATTACGGAGTGGCGGATTGTTTATTGACGACCAACTGATCAACTCTTTCCGCCCCTTTGAAACGATAACGATTGGCGGGTTAAATATCACACCTTTCCCCAAACAGCACGATGCCAGCGATCCCTATAGCTTTACAATCACCTCGGCAGGTGTAACGGTGGGTGTATTTACAGATGTCGGAATAGCCTGCGAAAATTTGATCAGGCACTTCCGCTTATGCCATGCAGCGTTTTTAGAAGCAAACTACGATGATGAAATGCTGGATAAGGGCGGCTACCCTTATCACCTCAAACGCCGCATCCGCGGCGGAAACGGGCATCTATCCAACAAACAGGCGGCAGAACTCTTTACAGCTCATAAACCGCCATTTATGAGCCACCTGTTATTATCGCACCTTTCAAAAAACAACAACGACCCTCTATTGGTTCAGGATTTATTTGATGGCTGCGCCGATGGCGTAAATATTATAGTCGCCTCCCGTTATCACGAAACAGAGGTATACCACATCACAGGAACCCACATTGCCGGAACATCAAAGAAAAATGGCGCGATTGACCTGAAGCCGGTTCAAACCAGTTTGTTTTAAACAACATCCTATCATCTGATGGCTTTCTGCTTTCTGCTTTCTGCTTTCTGCTTTCTGCTTTCTGCTTTCTGCTTTCTGCTTTCTGCTTTCTGCTTTCTGCTTTCTGCTTTCTGCTTTCCGCTTTCCGCTTTCCGCTTTCCGCTAAACAACAGTGCCGGTAATTTTTCCGCTCCAGTAGGAGGCCTTTTTAGGATCCTGCCTTAACACCCCATCGAGCAGGTTTTGGTAATGGTCACGTTTTTCTTTAAAAAAGGTAGTGTCTTTATAGTTCTCGAGCATCTCAGTTTTCAACTTGAGCAGGAATTGCTTAAATAGCCCAGCCAACAAATCGTTTTTTGAAGCATCTGCCAGTACCTGGTAAAAACTAATGTGTGCCTCAATGCATTCTTCAATCAAATTCTTATCTGCAGCTTTGGTTCTTTTATTTAAAAAATGCTCCAGTTTTGAGATGTCGTTGCCCGTCCGGTTACTGGCGGCCTTTTCCGCAATTTTTATTTCAAGCATATACCTTACATCGGCTATGTTTTGGTGGCTTGCCCGCTTTAACTGCTGGTTCAAAGGCTCGTTCATCCCTGTATTATCCTCAATAAAAGTGCCTTTGCCCTGTAATACGCGCAAAAAGCCGGAGTTCACCAAAATCTTTACCGCTTCGCGGACGGTAGACCGGCCAACGCCATAGATCTCCATCAACTTTGCCTCCACCGGGAGCTTCTGGTTTACTTTATAATCGCCTTTTAAAATTTTATCCTGCAGCAGGGAAGCGACCTCATCTGCTAAGGATCTGTGAGAAATTTGGCCAGGGTTCATCGCATCATCGTATGATGCGTAAATTTAATGGAATTAATGAAGATCGGGTGTTATATTTTTGTTACGAATGGGGCGGGGGGTAACTTTCATTTCTTAAAACGGCGTTGGTTAACCCTTCCTTAAAAGGAATGTTTTGTTTATGCCAATAATTGCATGTAGAAACACGGCAACGGGTGTTACAAATTATAGTAACACCCGGCCAAATTGTCATCGCAAAAAGGTTTTGATTAGTGACTAACCCGCACAAATCGAATCGAGCAAATCGGCTAAGATGGTTATAAATTTCCCGACAACCGGGATCACCTCTGCCATCTTAACGTACTTACCTATTTTGCTCCACACGCCACAAATGGCGGCCTTAATATCATCAACACTTGCCGCACTTGCAATGCTGGCTTTTGCAGATTCGTTTTGAGCGCTCAGTCCCTCAAAATCAAAATTTGCCATTTCTGTTTCTAAAGCATTTAGTCCCATTGTTTTATTGTTTTTTGCCTACTCTGAATCCGTTTTCGGCTTTCCCGGTTTAGTATGAATATTAACTTGATAAGCCATTATGAGGTAATCAGTAAACACAACCGCCGGTGTTCCCGCCTGTCAGTTCAATTTCAACCAGGTGTTGGATAGCATAGGGCACAGAGTAACAATCGCGCAATGGATCACATTGTCTTTTCCAGGAATGTTGAAACCCAAGCGTATGGCAATATTCATGTACGTAATGGGCCGCCAACTCCTGCTCTGAATCGTGAGTAAACCAATCCATATATGTGGTGGTTACATTATCAGCATTTGTTTCTCCCACCACATCACCGCCGTTATCGTTACTTAAAACCAATTTCAGGTCCATATTTGTGCTGCCGTCCGGGTTCGCTGAATGCCCTTGCAGGATAATGTTGAGCACTTGTGCATTGGTATAAACCGGGAGTTGTGTATCAACGGTTCTACGCAGGAAGCCGCAGTCGTAAGTAACAAAACTAAAAGCGTTAAAATTGAGCACTGCATTGCTAAATGTTGGGCTGTTTAAGGTTCGTTCGATCAACGCCAGTGTACGATTAAGTTTGTCGAGGTTCGCGCCGATATAATTGTCGGATTGTAATAAATTAGCTTTAAGCATGATAATGATATTATTAGTTTGATACTCTGCCTACTCTGAATCCGTTTTCAGCTTTCCCGGTTTAGTATAGGCCAAATATCAATTAGCAATTAATATGACAACCCCGTAATTAAGCCCTTTTTGACAGGGTGTTTTTACGGTATAAAAAAAGGCCTATATACCCGCGCAAAAAAAATTGAATCCCTTGATATTGCGGAAGTTAATTCACATTTTTAAAAAACTTTAAATCTTAATCAAATGCCAATTAAATTAACGGACCCAGTTCACCATCCATTAGATGGATTGAGGGTAGGAAAGCAAACCATTAAAGATATGGTTACAGGTTACAGGACAATTCATGCCGGCGACCCAAACAAATGTTTGAAATTTATTCATTTTAATCTTCAGGAAGTAATTCAACTTTTTATAGACAATGGAGTACTTGACTCAGAAGTCCCATTATCCGATCAGTTAGATCAAGATGGGCTAGCCATTTATGGTCTCAAAATATACTTAGGGAATCATGTTGATGCAACGACCATTCCGCCAAATGACCCAGGTTCAACTTATTCATATTTACATAAGGATACGGCTATACTTTGCAATACTGTACTCACAAACCGAACATGGATTGATCAGCTAGATGACTCTGCTGATGCGGGGAATTCTATTTCCATTTTGGGAACTGGAGATGGCCTGGACAGGGGCTCAATATGTCCACCAAGCTGCCCGACGACTCCTGCTAGCGTAGACCCGGATGGTTATTATCAACAAGATATTTTACCTTAAGTGCTGAGATTTCCATACTATTTAGTGGCAGAATGGATATGCTTTTTATCATCCGTTCTGCTACTGTATAAATCTAAGTTAAAATATGCGGCGATTATTAAAGTTTACCTATTGTCTGTAGTTTTAATTGAAACCATCTGCTTTTTTTATTACCACAAAGACAACGTTTGGCTATATAATTTAGACATGCCCATCGAGTTTATTTGTGGAACTACTATTATTTCCACAATAATAAATCCGAAAAGGAAGGCCTTTTTATTGATTAGCGCCCTGATCGTTTTCTTGATTAGCTACATGATTGAATGGCATATTAGGAGCGGGAACAAGGTGTACTTTACTGTCACGTATTTGATCGGGTCAGTTATTATGATTTGTATGTGTATAGGTTATTATTATACTCTTTTCAACAGGAACGTTATGTAAATCTCTTAACTGATTCGACGTTTTGGCTCATCTCTGGCTATTTTATTTATTATACAACAGGCATTGGCCTCAACGTCTATTTCGATCAGTTAAGCAATAAGGCTATTACACCCGGCGTCACATTTGCAGAACTAATTATAAATATCCTTTGTTTGATACTATATAGTTTTTGGACTATCTCATTTATATGTCTGAAGAAAACAACAATATTTACATCGCCGTTATAATAACGTGCGTTATTTTTCTAATTGTCTCTTTGGGACTTATTTTGCTGGTTATTGTTTACAGTCGCCGGAAAAAACGTCATATCGAGGAGAAAGAGATGATGAAATTGACCTTCGACTCCGAACTCGCCAAAACCCAACTCGAAGTCCAGGAACAAACCATGCAAACCATTGGCGCGGACCTGCATGACAATATCGGCCAGTTGCTTAGCTTAACTTCGTTAACCCTCAATTCTATCGAGCTGGATAACGAAGTAAAAGCCAGGCAAAAGATCAGTGATTCCATTGATCTGACATTGCGGTCTATAAAGGAAATGCGCCTGCTGGGGCATTTGCTGCAGGGGGACCAACTTGTGGCATTGGGTTTGGCGGAAGCTATACGACAGGAGGTTAGTTGGATGGAACGCTCTGGAAAATATGAGATTGTTTACCTGCCGGCTGAAGAATTGCCCGCGGCGAACAACCCGGATAAGGACCTGATCATCTTCCGCATTGTGCAGGAGATTTTTAACAACATTATGAAACATGCGGCGGCGACACAAATAACCATCTCGCTGGACCACTTCGACGGACATTTAAATTTATCCATGATCGACAACGGTGTGGGTTTTAATGCAGATAACTTACCACCCGGAAAAGCGGGAATGGGCTTGCAAAACATCCGCAAAAGGGCGGCAATCATCGGGGGCGAGGCTGTTATTATTTCAAGCCCGGGCGAAGGTTCGCGGGTAACTATTTCAATTCCTTATCCTTAAACGCCTCACCCTACCCTCTCCAAAGGAGAGGGTTCCGGAGAGGATGACATAATTGAAACAAAATAAAAAAAGTCCTTTCCTTTGGAGAGGATTTAGGTGAGGCCATACTTATCCTTAAATAATGGAAACAAATAAAATAAATATCGCCATAGTCGACGACCATACCCTGTTCAGGAATGGTGTCGCGGCCCTGATGTCGGAATTTGCAGAGCTTAATGTGCTGTTTGATGCCGAAAACGGTGAGCAATTACAACAGGCGCTTAACAAACATCCATTACCAGATGTAATTTTAATGGATATCAATATGCCGGTAATGGATGGCTACCTTACCACCAAATGGGTAAAACAAAAATATCCCAAGGTAAAAGTATTGGCCTTGAGCATGTTCGAAGATGATAAAGCGGTTATCCAGATGATCAGGTGCGGGGCTGGTGGCTATGTGCTAAAAGAATCGCGGCCGCGGGAGCTGCTGGAAGCCATTAAAGCAATCCACGAAAAAGGCACCTACATTAACGAAATGGTTTCCGGTAAACTGCTGCGGTCCGTTTCGGATCAGGTGGAATTACCCGATCTGACTAAAAAAGAACTGGAGTTTTTAAAACTCTGCTGCTCCGAACTCACCTATAAAGAAATAGCCGACCAAATGTTTGTAAGCCCCCGCACGGTAGACAATTACCGGGAAGCGCTTTTCCTCAAACTGAATTTAAAATCGCGCTCCGGCCTGGTACTTTATGCTATTCAAAATGGTATATTTAATTTTGAGTAGAGAAGAAAGAGCCAGGAGTCAAGAACCAGGAATCAAGATTGGCGAAATACAATTTCCTATCCTACGCTTTCTTTCTTGACTCGCGGTTCTTGGCCCTCGTCCGTTTTCTTCCTATCTTGGCTCTTGATTCTTGGCTCTTGATTCTTGGCTCTTGATTCTTAAAACATGGAAAGACGTTCCCTTATAAAAAGCCTCGGTGGCGCGTTGCTTTTGCCCGCCCTGCCATTTGAAACCTTCGCCGGCAAAACGCCGGTTTTGCGCGTGGCACACCTTACGGATGTGCATCTGAAAGATAAATTTAACGCCCCGGCACGTTTTGCCCGCTGCCTGCATCATGTGCAGCAACAGCCAAATGTTGATCTGATATTAAATGGAGGCGATATCGTGTTCGACATGAATAAGGAAAACCTGGATACCATTAATACCCAATGGAAATTATGGCATTCCCTCATCAAATCAGATTGCAGCCTGCCTGTTCATTATGTCCTGGGCAATCATGATATCTGGTGGAACGAAAATGATAAAGGGCAGGCCCTGTACGGAAAGGAATATTCGATTGATCAATTGCATTTGGCATCCCCCTATTACAGTTTTATAAAAAACGGCTGGAAATTTATCCTGCTGGATAGTGTTCACCTGGATATTGACGGCACTTGGTACATTGGCAAACTCGGCGACGAACAATTCAGCTGGCTGGAAAACGAGTTGAATTCAACTCCCGCAGATCTGCCGGTTTGCGTTATGTCGCATATACCGCTGCTTACCGCAACCCTGATGGTAGATGATCAAACTACGGTAAATAAATGGGAAGTTTTGGGTGGCGATATGCATACCGATATCTCTAAAATTACTAGCTTGTTTTACAAACACCCCAACGTAAAGCTATGCTTAAGCGGCCATATCCACCTACGCGACAAGGTGGTTTATAACAATGTAACTTATATCTGCAATGGCGCGGTAAGCGGCGCCTGGTGGGAAGGCAACAAACGCGAAACCGCTCCCGGCTACGGCCTGATTGATTTTTATGCAGATGGCACGTTTGATGAGCAATATATCAACTATTAATTCGCCGCCTGATGCTCCCCCTTTAGGGGGCTGGGGGGCAAAACCCGTTTGCCTCCATCCAGTTTTTACACCAGTCTATCCATTTGTCTTTGGTTTTAGGATTATTTAAACCAAAGCCATGTCCTCCGGACTGAAATATATGCATCTCAGCCTTAACTTTTGCCTTCAAAAGGGCATTGTAAAACATCAGCGTGTTTTCAACCGGTACAAGGTCATCATCTTCGGCATGGACCAAAAATGTTGGCGGTGTATTGGCAGTTACCTGTTTTTCGTTGCTGTAAAGATCAATTAACGCTGGAGTTGGTGTTTTACCAATCAGGTTTTCCCTTGAACCCACATGCGCCATCGGCCCAAAAGTAATTACCGGGTACAGCAGCACCATAAAATCAGGACGGACGCTGATGCCTTCTTTATCTTCAATAAACAGTTTGTCAAAATGTGTTCCCTCGGTAGATGCCAGGTGCCCGCCGGCCGAAAAACCGATGATCCCGATTTTATCCGGCCTTATACCCCATTTAGCAGCATTTTTACGAACCGTTAAAACCGCCTGCTGTGCATCCTGTAGGGGGCCGATGGTTTTATCAACCATAATATCGTCGCTTGGCAAACGGTAAGTTACTACAAACGCGGTTACACCAAACTTGTTGAATGCCGCAGCGATATTTGACCCTTCATTTTCCATTGAAAGGCCTCCATAGCCGCCACCCGGAAAAATAAGGATAGCGGCCCCATTTGCTATTCCTTTTTCAGGAAAATAGGGCGTAATGGTGGGCTCTGTCACCATAAACACCCAGTCTTTATTTAATTTTTGAACGTAGGTTGATGGAGCTGGTTTACTGTTGGGCACGCCCTCGGGATATAGTGGAATTGGCTTTTCCTGTGCCTTGGCGAATAGTATCGAACTTATAAAAACAGAAGCAAATAATATTCTTTTCATAAATTTATCGTTGATTTTAAACAAAGTAGAGACGCAAAATATTGCGTCCCTCCAATAGCGGTCAATTACCCTTTATCACCCCCAAACTCCATCAGATAAGCCTTTAAAAAATCGTTGAGGTCGCCGTCGAGTACCGCATTCGCATTTGATGTTTCGTAATCGGTGCGTAAATCCTTAACCAATTTATAGGGGTGCAAAACATAATTGCGAATCTGCGAACCCCACTCAATCTTTTTCTTATTGCCTTCTATCGCATTACTTGTTTCCAAACGCTTGCGCATTTCAGCCTCATAAAGCTGCGATTTTAGCAACCTTATAGCGTTTTCTTTATTCTGCAATTGCGACCGTGATTCCTGGTTTTTAATGATGATACCGGATGGTTTGTGATATAGCCTTACAGCTGTTTCAACTTTGTTCACATTCTGTCCGCCGGCACCGCCTGAACGGAAGGTTTCAAACTCAATATCCGCATCTTTTACCTCAATCTCGATGGTATCATCCACCAGCGGATAAACATACACTGATGCAAATGATGTATGGCGCTTGGCGTTTGAGTCAAAAGGCGAAATCCGTACCAGCCGGTGCACACCATTTTCGCCTTTTAAATAGCCGTATGCAAAATCGCCTTCTATCTGCAGCGTTACCGTTTTAACCCCGGCTACATCACCCTCCTGGAAATCCTGTTCACTTACTTTGTAGCCGTTCTTTTCGGCCCACATAATGTACATGCGCATCAGCATACCGGCCCAGTCGCAGCTTTCGGTTCCGCCTGCTCCTGCTGTAATTTGTAACACAGCGTTAAACTGGTCCTCTTCGGCTGAGAGCATGTTTTTAAATTCCAGTTCTTCCACCGCTTTAAGCGCCTGTTGGTATTGCTCTTCCATTTCGGCTTCCGTAGCGTCACCGGCCTGGAAGAATTCAAACAACACGCCGGTATCTTCAACAACAGAAACAACCTTCTGATATTCGTCAGTCCAAACTTTCTTTGTTTTAATAGACGCCAAAACCTTCTCTGCTTCTTTTGGGTGGTCCCAAAAATTGGGGCCAATAGTTATTTCCTGCTCTTTTTGCAGTGCATCGAGTTTCTTGTCGATGTCAAAGATGCCTCCTCAGGGAAGTTACTCTTTCCCTTAAATCCTGAATCTGTTCTTTAGTCATGTGGCAAATATATTGTTTTGTTGTAAGGTTGGAATGTTGTAAAGTTGAAATGTTGCAATTTGCTATAATCTGCTATTAAAAAAGGGCTGTAAAGTTTCCCTTTACAACCCTTTCAATATCTGTAACCCTTTCCTTTATTAGGCTACGCTCAACTGGCTTACCAGGCCACTCATATCACGCTGGTTGCCGCTTAATTTGGATAACAGGTTACTCAAGCCAAAATCCTTGTTTTGTGCATTTTTTGACTCCTTTACCATTTCTTCCATTACCGGAGGAATTAATAATTTGGCCGTGTGCATAGCCTCGCCAGGTTCAACACCATAAAACTTATTTAACTTATTTGCGAACTTATTGACGATGCTCGAAACCAGCGATTTGTTGTAAAACCCCGAAAACTGGAAAAAGCGTACCAGTTCCTTTATCTTTCCCGTCTCCATCTGGCTCTTTAACACCTCAATAATTGAACTTGAAGCTTCGTTGATCACTGCTTCATGGTATTTTTCCGGAATCTCCGGATTGTCAATAACTGCCCTCCCGGCGTTATTTTTGACAAGCAAAAAGAGTTTTTCGAACATTGTTTGTTTTTTAGTTAGCAGATTAACAATTTGATGACAAATCCATTGTTTTTTTATCATCAATACAAATATAAGCTTTATTTATTTTGAATATCAAAATAATTTTCAAAATCTGTTAAAAATATGACAATTTAGATAGTGTAAAACAAACACCAGGTTTATATTGTTAAAACAACACGAAGATGTAATAGTTTAATATTTAATACCGACCTAAATATTAACTTATTACTTTTGCACAAAACCACTCAATTATGTTGCCAAATACAGATTTTACCACTACGCAGTCCTATAAATATTTAGCGGATCACTATATTGATATCGCTTCAAAAAGCATCAAAGAGCTATTTGAAATTGACAGTGAACGCTTTACAAAGTTTTCGTTAAAGTTTGAGGACATCCTGTTTGATTATTCGAAAAACCGGGTTGACGAAGAAACCGTAGCGCTGCTGATACAGCTGGCCCGGGAGTGTTCACTAAACAAGGCAATTACAGCGATGTTCTCCGGCGAAAAAATCAACGCTACAGAAGGCCGCCCGGTATTGCATGTTGCCCTGCGTAACCGCAGCAACACACCAATTTATGTTGACGGAAAAGATGTAATGCCGGATGTAAATAAAGTGCTCGATCAGATGAAGGCTTTTAGCTCCGATATTATTTCGGGCAGTTGGAAAGGCTTTACCGGCAAAGCGATAACCGACGTGGTTAATATCGGCATCGGCGGATCAGATCTTGGTCCGGTAATGGTTACGGAGGCGCTTAAAGCCTACAAAAATCACCTGCAGATGCATTTTGTATCTAACGTTGATGGTACCCATATTGTTGAGACATTAAAAGGCTTAAATCCCGAAACCACATTGTTCCTCATCGCCTCAAAAACATTTACCACGCAGGAAACTATGGGTAACGCCCATAGCGCCCGCGATTGGTTCATTGCTGGCGGAGGCAAGGAGGGCGATGTGGCCAAACACTTTGCGGCTTTATCAACCAATAGTGAAGGTGTATCCAAATTTGGCATCGACACCAAAAACATGTTTGAATTTTGGGATTGGGTAGGCGGCCGCTATTCGCTTTGGAGCGCTATCGGTTTATCAATCGCCCTGAGCATCGGTTTTGAAAACTTTGTTGAATTATTAGCCGGTGCGCACGCCATCGACCAACATTTTAAAACTGCTGAATTTGAAGAAAACATCCCGGCCATCATGGCATTAGTGGGCATTTGGTACAATAACTTTTTTGATGCCGAAACGAACGCTATTTTGCCGTACGACCAGTACATGCACCGCTTTGCAGCATACTTTCAGCAAGGCGATATGGAAAGCAATGGCAAACACGTTGACCGCAACGGCAATGCTGTTGATTACTCCACAGGGCCTATCATCTGGGGCGAACCCGGCACCAATGGCCAGCATGCTTTTTACCAGTTGATTCACCAGGGTACCAAACTCATTCCTTGTGATTTTATCGCCCCTGCCATATCGCACAACCCGCTTGGCGAACATCACAATATGCTCCTGTCAAATTTCTTTGCACAAACAGAAGCCTTAATGAATGGCAAAACCCGTGAAGAAGTTGTTGCTGAATTGAAGAAATCTGGCAAAACCGACGAAGAAATTGAAAAACTGGCGCCATTTAAAATGTTTGATGGTAACCGGCCAACCAATTCTATTCTGCTTAAAGAAATTACACCGCGCAGCCTGGGGTCATTGATCGCTATGTACGAGCATAAAATATTTGTGCAGGGTATCATTTGGAATATCTACAGTTTTGATCAATGGGGTGTTGAATTAGGCAAGCAATTAGCAGGGAAGATCTTGCCGGAGTTGAAAGATGACAGCGCCATTTCTTCTCATGATTCATCAACCAATGGGTTGATCAATCAGTATAAGGCCTGGCGGTAAATCAGTTGGCAGTTGATAGTTAACAGTTGGCAGAAAAATCTACCGCTTGTAAACTATCAACTGCTCACTGCATACTTCTAACTGCCTACTTCTTCAAAAACTCCACCTGGTACAAATTGGGCCATTTTTTTCCGGTGATAAAAATTCGTTTTCCGGCGGCGTCATAGGCGATGCCGTTTAGCACATCAGCACCGGGCGCTCTTTTATCCTGGGGATACAGGTTGGTCAGGTCGATTTTTTCAAGTACCGCGCCTGTTTTTGGGTTGATGACAACGATGTTGTTGGTTTGCCAGATATTAGCGTATATCTTCCCGTCGATATATTCAAGCTCATTGATACTGCTAACGGGACCCTTATCGTCATAAACATCAATATAGCCAATTTGTCTATAGGTATCTTTATCCAAAAACCAAATTCGGTTGGTGCTGTCGTCCATATATAGTTTTGCGCCATCAAAACACATACCCCAGCCCTCAACGCCTGTATTATTTACAAAAGTACTTAGCTTGTTAAAGGTATCTTTATCATAAACATAGCCTACTTTCTCATGATAGGTTAACTGGATGATCTTATTCCCAACAATCGAGATTCCTTCGCCAAAAACAGCCGAATCAAGCATTATTTTTTTCAGCACTTTTCCTGTGGCCAAATCTACTTTTCTCAAGCTCGATTGATTGGTAACTTCCTGGTCTTTCGGCGGTTTCAAATATCCACCGCCGCTTTCGTATAAAAAGCCATCCTGATAAACCAGCCCTTCCGTAAAGCAGCCGGTATCGTGCGGAAATGTTTTTATCACTTTGTAACTATACTCTACCGGCGCTTTAGCAGGCAATAAAACAATATTGGTAGAGCCATCCTGGCTTTTGCCCCCCTGGTAAACCTTGGCAGTAATAATTCGCGGCCCCAGATGCATCGAATCCGTTTTAAGGGTTAAAGCCGATGAGTCTCTCAAAGATCCAACCTTAACTGAATCAAGCAGGTAAACGATAGAATCGGGCTTAATATCACTGGGATAATGCGCTTTTACCGCCACCTGGTCGCCTGATTTGTAGGAAGTACCTGCCTCCGGGCTTACGGTAATGCTATTTTCGGATTGATCATTATGTTTGCACCCGTAGTTGCAAAGCAGCAATGCGGCTGTAGCTAATATTAAACTGAATTTATTTTTCATGTGATATTTAAGTGGCATCAGGCCAAAACGCGTCTTCAATGTGTTTTAGTACAAAATTATTTCTCTGATCAAACAAAACCGATATAATATCAAACCGCACTTCACCCTGGTGGTTCATCAGGTACAGGTATTCATCTGCCGCTTCAGCCAATAGCCTTTGTTTGCGCCGGTCAACAAAATCCTCCGGTTCACCAAAACCGTTGCCGGTGCGCGTTTTTACTTCGGTAAATATAATCACCTTGTTTTTATATGCAATCAGGTCGACCTCTAATTTGCCATGCGTCCAGTTTTCATCCAGGATCTCGTAGCCGGCATTCTCCAGGTGCGCTTTTGCAAGGGCTTCGCCTTTGCGGCCAAGGTCGAGATGTTGGGCCATTATTTTAAATTAATTGTTAGGGATGAATGGCTAAAAAGGCAGTAAAACCCGCCGCCAGCGAAACCAAAATAACACCACCATATAACATTCCCCAGCCAATATCACGCATAAACTTGTCTTTCTTCCTGGTCCAAACCATGATCATTATCCCAAAGGCAAGTATAATTACCGCAAGGCAGATTGGCCATATCAAATCCGAATGCATGGCCATCACACATTCTCCTACCAAAACAACCGAAAGAGAAAGCCATTTCATTTTTTTATTTCAATATTACTGATCCCAAATAATCCGAAATAGTCTTCTCCACCTTTTTCATATGCATGTATTGATTCAGCAATATTTCCTGGTCTTCTTCACCCGCTGTTTTTTGAAGCTCGTTGCGCAATCCCTCCAATATTTTACCCACCTTTTGTTTTTTAAGGTGGAAGATAGCGCCTAAAATCGTAGCCCGCATATTTACCTGTTCATCGGGCACTAAAATTTTATGCATCTCGTACCAGTTATCGCTCAGGGTATATTTGGTGGCGATAAGGGTTACCGTTAAATCAACGATCTCTTTTTGGGGGAGATGAATAAAATATTGTTCATCCGGCAAAACGCCGTTTTCTACTTCTCTGCGGTAGGTCTCAACAAACGACTTGCAAGTTTCATTTTCAAACTCAATATCGCTTAATTCAGCAATAATAAATGGGCCTATATAAGTATTGGCAATGCCGTCCCAATCAATAACGCGGTTGCCATAAAGCAATAACAGCCTGATAATTTCTTTTTCCTGGCTGAAATCGTCTTTTTCGATCCTTTCCTGCGGCTCTTCCAGCAACGGCTCATCAACCGGTACTTGAGGTCTTGAAATTTGCTGCTGCGAATCCTTTTTGGCTTTCGCCATCCGCATTTTATTCAACTCCGAAAGCAGGGCCCGCTCATCTATTTTCAATAAATAGCTGCATTCCTTTATAAACACAGAGGCTTTAATGGAGTCCGGGATTTTGGCGACGCTTTCAACAATCTCCCTGATCACTTCTGCTTTTTTTATCGGGTCGTTGCCCGCATCTTTCAGCAGCAAATCGGTTTTATACAGGATGAAATCCTTTTTATTATCCTCGATATGTTTTTTGAAGCCGGCTGTGCCAACGCTTCTAACATAAGAGTCGGGGTCGTGCCCATCAGGGAAAAGGACTACTTTAACATTCAGCCCTTCTTCCAGGATCATATCCAACCCGCGCAGGGAGGCTTTGATCCCGGCGGCATCGCCATCATACAGGATCGTAATATTTTTGGTGAACCGCCCGATCAGCCTGATCTGTTCGACGGTTAGCGAGGTGCCCGAAGACGCCACCACATTTTCAATCCCTGCCTGGAAAACGGAAAGCACATCTGCATAGCCCTCCACCAGAAAGCAATTATCCTCCTCGCGGATGGCTTTTTTGGCAAAGTACAGCCCATAAAGCACATTTGATTTATGGTAGATCTCCGACTCCGGGGAGTTAACGTATTTGGGTACGTTTTTATCGCTCTTAAGCGTCCGTCCGCCAAAGGCGATCACCCTGCCAGTAAAGCTATGGATCGGGAACATTACCCGCCCGCGGTACCGGTCGTACAGCGAACCATTATCCCGCTTAACAGAAAGCCCGCTTTCCTCTAAAAACTGCTGCTGATACCCATTCTTTAAAGCCTCGCTGGTAAACGCTTCCCATTGGTCGGGCGAATAGCCCAACTCGAACTTTTTAATGATATCGTTGCTGAAACCCCGCTCTTTAAAATAACTTAAGCCGATGTTTTGTCCCTCTTCGGTGTCCAGTAAACTTTCATGAAAGAACTTAGCGGCATAGGCCGTCACGATCATCAGGCTTTCGCGGTGATTTTCCTCCTCTTTGTTCTCAACGGTTTCTACCGTTTCTTCTACCTCTATACCATACTTTTTAGCCAGCCATTTTAAAGCCTCAGGATAGCTGAATTTCTCCAGTTCCATTAAAAAGGTAACAGCCGAACCACCCTTTCCGGATGAAAAATCCTTAAAAATACCTTTGGCCGGGGAAACAGTGAACGAGGGCGTCCGCTCATTGGCAAATGGGGACAGGCCCACATAGTTTGCGCCGCGTTTTTTTAATTGTACAAATTCACCAATCACTTCCACAATATCTGTGGCTTCCATAATACGGTCGATGGTGGATTTGGTGATCATGCAGCAAAAATGATGATTTTTTCAGAAGAAAGTTTATTTAGTATCCGCTAAAAGGATGTCTGCAGATATTCCTAAATATCGATGCAAGCCCTTTACCATTTTTAACGTGAGTTCTTTTTTACCCGAAAGCACCTGAGAAACATACCCTTTAGAACCAATAATATGTTCAAGGTCTTTTTGTTTCAACCCTTTTTCTTCAAGCTTTAACTTTATTACTTCAATAGGGTCCGGATCCGGGATATGATAATGGCGGTCTTCGTAATCTTTTACTAACAATAATAATAAATCCAGCTCTTCTCCTTCTGAGGTATTTTCATCGGCGTGAAATATTTCTATTGTTCTGGCGAGTGCCTTTTCGTACTCAGGTTTTGTTTTTAACACTTTCCATGATTTAAGCATATTTTTCTGCAGAGTTTTACAAGCTGCGCCGCTTGTGCTTAATTCTAAACTTTTATATAATCAATGGTTTCTGCATTGATCTTATCATATTCTTTGTGAGTTCCAAACCAAATGACATAAGCGGCCTGTTTTTTAAAATTTATTGAAACTATTAATCGGAATGCATTTCCTTTAATATTAAAAATTATCCTACTATTCGCTACAATGCTAGCGGCATTATAAATCTCTTTTAATTCATTAAAGTTATTAAAACTTGACCTCGAAAAATCCCGATACCAGGTCAACAGCGCGTTCGAAGCAACGGGATATTTATTGGCATAGTAAATTATTGTTGGCTTTGTAATAATATTCACAAGAACAAAGATAATGAAAGTTTACTGTGAGAAAACATTTTTTGCTGGTTGTGGAAAATTAATTTGCCTTTTGCTGCTTCGGTCTTAAAAAAGTAAGCGCTATACCGGCCAATACGATAACGCTTCCGATGATTTCATTCAGGCCAAGCCGTTCGTTCAACAATAGCATCGCAAGCAGGCAGGCGAATACCGTTTGCGAGAGCAACGCAATAGATACTTTTGTTGATTCGAGATGGCGCAATGCATTGTTGATGGTGATCCACCCCGTGAGCTGGCAAAGCAGGCCCATCGCAATAAGGTATAACCATCCTGAGGTAGTGTAGCCGCTCATTGGGTCATGCTCAAAGAGGCATACAATCAGCATACAGGCGCTTGCGCCAAGCATATTGTAAAACATAAAAGTTAGCGTATCCACTTTTTGAAGAATGCCGGCAGTCATCAGGATATAAACCGCGTAAAGCACGCTCGATAAGATCGCCAATAGCACGCCGTTGCTGAATTTAAGTGCCAATACATCCCTGAAACCCACCAGCACCACCATGCCGGCAACTGCCAGAAATGTTCCTTTCCAGAATAAAGACCCTGCTTTTTTCCTGAACAATAGGTAGCTGAACAATCCCACCCAAACCGGCGCCAGGTTACCTAAAAGGGTTGATATGGTTGCGGAAATTGTCATCAGCGAAATGTTCCAGATAGCCAGGTCGACGCCAAAAACTACACCGCCTGCTATCGCTATCCATAACTCATTCCGACCGATCTTCAGTTTGCCTTTGGCGATTACATAGGGCAGCAGGCATAGCCATGCGATTAAAATCCGGTAAAAAGTAGCAGGAATCGGCGGTATCCCGGCAAGCTTTACAAAAATCGGCGAAAAAGAAATGCACAGGATGCCAATAACAAGGCTTACTTTCGGGTTCATTGTAGCAAACTTAAACAAAATGAGCATTCTGATTAAGAGAATGAAGCAATAATCGTATTTTTGCCGCTCAAAATTTATTTTTATGAGCCAGCGGATTAAGATCAAAGCATTACTGGAAAGCGAACAAACAGATATTGAGGTATTGGTAAAAGGATGGGTACGCACCTTCCGTAATAACCAGTTCATCGCTTTGAATGATGGCTCAACCAACGGCAATTTACAGGTGGTGGTTGATTTTGAAAATACGGATCCGGCGCTGCTAAAAAGAATTACCACCGGGGCTGCCATCAGCGCATCGGGTATATTGGTTGCGTCTTTAGGTAAAGGTCAAAAAGTTGAGCTTAAGGCATCCGTAATTGAAGTTTTAGGCGATTGTGATCCGGAAACGTACCCTATTCAACCCAAAAAACACAGCCTGGAATTTTTGCGGGAAAATGCACACTTACGTTTCCGCACCAATACTTTTGGCGCTATTTTCCGTGTTCGCAACAGCCTGGCTTTTGCTATTCACCAGTTTTTCCAGGAGCGGGGCTTTGTTTATTTGCATACGCCGATCATTACCGCATCCGATGCAGAAGGCGCAGGCGAAACGTTCCATGTAACCAATTTCGACCTGGCCAATCCGCCAAAAGATGATAAAGGCGAAATTGATTTTAAAGAAGACTTTTTTGGCCGTCCTACCAATCTAACTGTTTCCGGCCAGCTGGAAGGTGAACTTGGCGCAATGGCTTTGAGTGATATTTATACCTTCGGTCCAACTTTCCGTGCCGAAAACTCCAACACTACCCGCCACCTCGCTGAGTTTTGGATGATTGAGCCCGAAATGGCGTTTTACGACCTGAATGATAACATGGACCTGGCCGAGGCCCTGCTCAAATATGTGATCAGGTACACTTTGGAGAAAAATGTTGAGGATATTGAATTTTTAACCCAGCGCCTGCTCGATGAAGAAAAACAGAAGCCGCAACAGGACCGGTCGGATATGACTTTGATTGAAAAGCTGCAGTTTTGTTTGGATAACGATTTCGAAAGGCTAACTTATACCGAGGCTATCGACATTCTGAAAGAATCGACCCCGAACAAGAAAAAGAAATTCCAGTACCTTGTAGAAGGCTGGGGAACTGATTTGCAATCGGAACACGAGCGTTACCTGGTAGAAAAGCACTTTAAAAAGCCGGTGATCCTTACCGATTATCCCAAACAGATCAAAGCATTTTACATGCGCCAGAATGAGACCGACGCAAACGGCAATGAAACTGTGCGTGCTATGGATATCCTTTTCCCGGGCATCGGTGAGATTGTTGGCGGTTCACAGCGCGAAGAACGCCTGGACAAACTGGAGCAACGCATGGTGGAAATGGGTATCCCAAAAGAAGAATTATGGTGGTACCTTGATACCCGCCGCTTTGGCGCTTGCCCGCATGCTGGTTTTGGTTTAGGATTTGAACGCCTGGTGCTGTTTGTTACCGGGATGGGCAATATCAGGGATGTGATCCCTTTCCCGAGGTTTCCGAAGAATGCAGAATTTTAACCACTGATTTAGCTGATTTTTTTGATTGCACGGAGCTTTGCGCAAGGTTGATGGATTGTGGCGATTCGATATAAACTTAATCTATGCCAAAAATTGAATTATCAACTCAAATTAACGCGCCAATTGAACGCTGCTTTGATTTGGCGCGGAGCATTGATCTGCATATGGAATCAACCAAAGCTACAGGAGAACAAGCCATCGCCGGTTGCACCGGCGGGCTGATAGGATTAGGCGAAACCGTTACCTGGCGCGCGAAACACTTGGGCATCCGGCAAACGTTAACCTCGAAGATCACGCGGTTTGAGTCTCCTAATTATTTTACAGACGAAATGATTAGTGGCACATTCAAAAGCTTCCGGCACGATCATGTTTTTTCTTATGCGGACGGGCAAACTATAATGAAAGACGTTTTTGATTTTGAATCGCCGCTGGGCCTGCTTGGTAAATTGGCGAACTTTCTTTTCTTAACGG
>Ga0206965_10104_pt1 | contig 25313 bp, 27 predicted proteins | sample Alteio_BWOrgHeat_26_FD_152973 | JGI IMG/M metagenome (GOLD analysis project Ga0206965, IMG submission 152973) | Enriched cells from forest soil in Barre Woods Harvard Forest LTER site, Petersham, Massachusetts, United States -... | ecosystem: Environmental > Terrestrial > Soil > Temperate forest >...
GAGAGTCATGGATGGCGCATCCCTGGGCAGAAAATTCAAAGCGGTATCGAGGACGGCGTCGCCAGTGGAACTAAAGTCTTTGACGGTCAATTTGGTGGCGTCGGTGGAAATGCGTCGGGCGACAGCCAGTTCGGCCAGCACCGCGCCTGCGAGGGCAAATTCGAGCGCACGCTCGGGCAACGGATGCAAGCGCCCGGTCTTGTCATCGAGCGCGAGCAGGAGGATTTCTTCAGCAAAACGGAGCACGCAGAGAATTAAACAGGGGTTGGAAGGAAAGGTAAACTGGAATTTGCGCGGCAAAATTCGGTTACAAATCACCGAAACCCATTTGCGATAATTGAGTACTGACCTTAACTGGATCAGGCTTGGCCGCCGCAACATTCTGCCCCGGCGGCGCAATCCAGATGAGCCACGTCATTGTAGTTGGGCCTTGCACGGTGGTGCTAAATGAAGCGCACGTCGCGGGCACGCGATTATTGAAGGAGGGGCTGTACCAGCCTTGAATGTCGGGAGCATCGCGGCCTTTGATCAAATCAATGTTCCAGCCAGTCGCTGGCGGATCTAGAGCCAGCAGGCCGAGGTTGGCCTTCCCCGGGTTGTCAGTATAAACGAGGTTGCCATCGCGCTTGACGAGGCAGTCAGGATGAAAATGCCAGAGGGCTTCGAGCTGGTGCGGGCCGGCGCAGAGAAGTTGATCCACGACGAGCCAATATTGGTTGCGCAAATAATAGACGGTGCGAGTTTCGTAGACCCGGCCCTGGCCGCGCAAAACATCGCCAGCGAAAGAAGCCGTGGCTGCAAACAAATCATGGTCTGGCGCAATTTCGTTGCGAACAGCGGCAGGCTGATTGACGGAGTCCGGCGGCGGGAGCGTGCTATGGCCGTCGAGGAGGACGACATTGTGCCCGCGCGGGCCGGTGAAGTAATCGCGCCAGGGGCCGGGTTGGTAATTGTAGCGACCGTCATCGACCAAAAATTCGCGTCCATTGCCACCGATGCTCAAGTGCAATCGGTCGGCGTGTTGGTGGTCGGCGCCGCGCGGGCCCATTGCAAAATAGGCCCATTGTGAATCGCTACTCCACCCGCTGCGCATGACGGCCAGTCCTGCATAGGGAAAATAATCGGTGAGCGACCCTTTCGGGTCCGTACCGGCTTTGCCTTGCGAAGCAATGTAGAGCCAGTCGGGGCGATTATAGGCGGACGCAGCCGCTATTTTTTTTATAAGCGCGGCGTCGTCCTCCACACTCGAATCGTTGTTCAATGGGCCGTGACCAAGCGGGCTGAGGGTATGGGCGTAATAGTTCCACGCGTTTTCGAGCGTGGGGCGAAACCTGGCGGCGTCTTTGGTATGCCCGGCCAGATTGAGCAAATCGGCCAGCTTTTGAAATTCAAGTAAGGTGACTTGCTGGTAAAGGTTGGATAATTCCTTCTCCGCGCCGTCGGGATAAATTTCGCGCGTGAGTTCCGACTGGGATTGGACGAGCGCGTAGTCGAGCCAGTCCCTGGCGTCCTTGTTATTGGGAAAGGCCAGCGCGATGGTTGCGAGTCCGGTCATTTCAGTAATCAAGTGATTGCCGGAAAAGGAATGGTCGTGGCGCAGGGCGTAGGCGTGTTCGGGAATGGCGGCGAGTAGGCCTTGATACACATCGGGGTCGAGCGCGGCGGCGGAATCGGGCGCAAATAAAACGGGCAGCCACGCCTCGACCACGCGACGGGCGACTTCGAGCGCGCGCCAGGAGGAGGAAAAACTATAAAACGTCGGGCGAGGGTTTTGCTTCAACCAGACGCGCAACTGGTCGTTGAGGGCGGCGCGGTATTTGGCGTCCTTGGTCTCACGCCAGGCGACAAACAGCGCCGGGATATGATGCTGGCGGTTGAGGAACCACGCGAACTCGGGGTCGTTATTCGGCCCGCGCCAGGACCAGTCGAAGCCGCCGTCGGCATTGCGCGGAACCGTGCCTTTGACACCTTGCAATGTGAAGGTACCCGCAAGGGCGTCATCGGCTTCGTGGCGGGTGTCGGCGTTCCAAACGGGCAGAGTACTGGCAAACCAAGCGTGAATGGGGTCTTCCGGCGCGGGCGAATGTTGAGCGTAAGCCGAAACGCCGGGCCACATTGCCAGCACCCACAACAATCGAAAACTGGCCCGGAGCCTACGCATCGGGCGAGTCCAAGCCCCGCGCCAGCCTGCGCCCAAGCCGTCGCGAGAAAATAAACAGCATGAGCCCCACCCCCACCGCGAGCAATGGGCGCAGCAATTGCGACTGGAGGTAGTAGCCGATAAACGACGGATTAAATTCTGTGGCCGATTCGATGACGTTCGCTGCCAGCATCCACAGGCCGGCAACGAGCCAAAAAAGCCCGAGCAGACGCACGGCCAAAATGGCGGCAGAGGTAGATTTGCCCATGGCGCATCCTTTCACTTTTAGATGGCTTCCGGCGATGTTTTTTTGCAAGTTCACGCCATGGCCTTCGTCGTCACCGCTGCCTGTGTGGATTGCAAATACACCTCCTGCGTGGGCGTCTGCCCCGTGGAAGCCTTTCATGAGGCGCCCGACCGGCTCTATATCAATCCCGATACGTGCATTGACTGCAACGCGTGCGTGAGCGAATGCCCGGTGGACGCCATTTATGCCGAACGCGATGTGCCGGATAATTTGTCGGAGTGGACGGCGCTCAACGCCAGCGAGGCGGCGAAACACCCGGTTATTACCGGCGTGCACGAACCGCTGAAGGGGCCGAAGTGTGTGGACCCGAATGCGGGATGAGCAGGAAGGGACAAAGGAGCAAAGGGACAGAGGGACAAAGTCCACATCAGAAACTTTTACGCTTGGTTTTGCATTGTATCAGAATTAACCTTTAACCAACAACTTCGATAAAGGCTCCGAAATACTTTGTTTTGGACCCTTTGTCCCTTTGCTTCCCTGTCCCTCTGTCCCTTCTTCTGCGCCATGCTCGCCGTAGCTTCGTCCGGAACTTTATTGGGCATCCACGCCCATGCAGTGCAGGTCGAGGTAAACACGGGGGAAGTGGGCGAAGCGAAAACTTTCTTGGTTGGATTGCCGGACGCGGCGGTGAAGGAATCGGTGAACCGGGTATGGTCGGCGCTGCACAATAGCGGCTTTCGCGCGCCGGCGACCAAGACGACCATCAACCTCGCTCCAGGCGATTTGCGCAAGGAAGGGCCTTTGTTTGATTTGCCAATGGCACTCGCGGTGCTGGCCGCCACCGGGCAACTCAAGCCTGAGAGCCTCAAGCCGTATTTGATTGCCGGCGAACTGAGTTTATCCGGGGGCACAAGACCCGTGGCAGGAGGCCTGGCGCTGGCGATGCTGGCGCGGCAACAGGGCAAGGCAGGAGTGCTGCTGCCCTCGGCCACTGCGGAAGAAGCGGCGCTCGTCGATAAAGTACCGGTGCATGCAGTGAATTCACTCGACGAAGCGGTGCGCTTTCTCAATGGCGAACGGTTTCTGCCCCGGCTCGACCCAGCGGCGAGTCCCTTTCGCCGGGTGCCCGACCAAAAACACGCCATCGATTTTTCCGAAGTAAAAGGCCAGCACGCGTTGCGCCGCGCAGTAGAAGTGGCCGTCGCAGGGGGGCACAATCTTCTGATGGTCGGCAGCCCCGGCTCGGGCAAAAGCATGATTGCGAAACGAATCCCGACCATCATGCCGGAGCCCACGATTGATGAATACCTCGAGCTGCTCGCCATCCAATCGGCGGCGGGGGTGTCGCTCGCGCCGGAGAACCGTTGCTTTCAGCGGCCGTTTCGTTCGCCGCACCATACCATCAGCGATGTCGGGTTGCTCGGCGGTGGGACGATTCCCGGGCCAGGGGAAATTTCGCTGGCACATAATGGCGTGTTGTTCATGGATGAGTTGCCTGAATTCAAACGCTCGACGCTCGAAGTATTGCGCCAGCCTTTGGAAGATGGCGAAGTCAGCATCTCGCGTTCGGCGGGAAAAATCACCCTGCCCTGCGCATTTATGCTGGTCGCTGCGATGAATCCGTGTCCCTGCGGATATTTAGGTGACTCGAAGCGGGAATGTCGTTGTACGGTGCCGAACATACAACGCTACCGCTCGCGCATTTCCGGGCCATTGCTGGATCGAATCGACTTACATGTCGAGGCGCCATCGCTGCCGCTCACCGAAATGCAGAATGCCACACCCGGAGAAACCTCGGCGACTTTGCGCGAACGGATAGTCAATGCGCGTTTGAAGCAAGCCCGGCGTTTTGCCGATCCCAAAGCCAGGCTCACCTCCTGCAATGCGCGCATGTCGCATTCCGAAATCCGCGCCCATTGTGCGATTGATAAAGCCCAGGCGGAATTGCTCTCGCAGGCGATGGAGCAACTCTCGCTCTCGGCACGCGCCTACGACCGGATTTTAAAAGTGGCCCGTACCATCGCCGATCTGGCCGGAACCGAAGGAATTGAAATGCCGCATTTGCTGGAGGCCATTCAATACCGCAGTCTCGACCGGGCGTTGTTTTATTAAATCCGGGTTCCTGTCACTTACAGCCCCGGCCAAACCAGCCCAACGGTCAGCTTGAAACCGTCCGGCGTCAGCGACTATTTTCCCTCAATCGGATAGCCCTGCCAGATCCATTCCAATGCCGTGGGATAGAGCTGGGAGATAGTCGGCCGATCAGTGTGGCCAGCTCCACGGGCAAAAACGAATTTGTAATGATAGCCCTTATCGGTCAGCACGCGGGCCATGTTCTCATTGGCCTGCACCCAGTCGTGCATCGCATCCCGCCCATTGAAATTGTCGCGGTCGCCGCATTCCATGAAGATGCGAAGCGGCTGGGCGGGGCTGTTGGGAATCAGCGTTTCGTGCAAGGTCCAGGCCCCGTGCGGAACTTGCGGATCGGTCGGCGATTGCTGGTTGACGAATGTGCCGGAGAAGGTAAGCACCCGATGGTAGCGTTCGGGATGAAACCAGGCCATGATCATTCCGGCCGCCGCGCCCGAGCTGGTGCCCATCACGGCCCGCCCGTCCGGATCTTTGGTCAGCTTAACGTTCGCGACCTTTTCAGCCATCGGCAGGACTTCGGTCTCGACGAAGTCGCTATACTTGCCGGACATGGTGTCGTATTCCAACCCGCGCTCGCTGCCGGGCCCGTCGCCACCTCCGGCGGGAATGGCCACGACAATCATCACCGGCAGTTTTTTCTCCGGGATCAGATGGTCGAGCACATTAAACGCCCGGTTGTCTCCATCGGAGGTGATCATCACCGGCGCAACCGTTCCCGGCACATACTGTTTGGGAACATAGACGGAGACCGAGCGTGTCCAAGGCACAACATTGCTGGGCGCAGCATCAGCGTTAGCAGCATTCGCTCCATTCGAAGACGCTGTCCCCGCCGCCGTCGGCGCTCCTGTAGCCGACTGATTGCGAACCATGCCGGGGTAGAATTTGCTCTCGCTCGAGCGGAGGGTAAATTTGTAAATGGTGCCTTTGAGTGCAGGATCCGTGACCGGGCTCATTTCCGGAGCCGGAGTATGGGTCCGCCCGATGATGAAATTACCCTCGGCTTCCATCGCCGGCACCTGGCCATCGGGCATTTCGGTGGCCTTGACGTAGCCTGCGGCGAGCGGATCGCGAACAGGTGCTCCTGGACGGGCCGCACCCCCGGCGCGGGCCGGAGTCGGAGCGGCAGCGGGAACAGAAGCAGAAGCCGCTGCCGGGGCAGGTGCCGGAACTTCTGTGGACTGGGCCGAGGCGATGCTCACACCAAATAATAGGATCGCAGCTGAGAAGGAAAACAGTGGGTTCATGGGGAGGGGGATTTTGGGCCACGCACGAGTGACCGTTTGGCCAATGAACACCTGAAAAGAGGTGCATAGCGAACTATGAGTTAACCGCCTCTCCCGGCCTCGGCAATTCCAAACCTGCCCTCTAAAAAATTGGGCATCTCCATACATCCCTACCCTATCATTTTTTATACAAGAAAGTCGCGCGTACGATTGCCGATTTGGCCGACACAGAAAACATTGAAGTCCATTCAGATCAATTCGGGCGTCAACGCACACGGAACTGGCCGTTGTCACTGCCGCCAATCGGGCATTGCCAAATTACATAGATGGGCATGAAATTTCATCGCGTAGGCCCCCGGTAATATTCACCTCCCTGGCCCTGGTTCTGCCTTCATTTACCCCAATTACCCACCCCCCAAATCATGCAACCCCGAATTTTTAATTTCCGGCCAACCTCTCAGTTTCTACCCATGGCCGTTCTAGGATTTCTAATGGTTACCGCAACGACGATGGCAGCTGACGCAGTGGTCAAAAATGAATTTTTTTCGCCGGACGGCAAGCCCGTGGCGGCAGCCAACACGCCGGATGCGTCCGGACTGGTCCGCAAATTCGAGGCGCCAGTTCTTTGCATTACGCGCAGCCCACTGGCTGACGTGCATGGAACCATCCTGCTGTTTCCTGGCGGCGCTTACTCGCTACTGGATGTGACGAACGAAGGCTCGCGCACGGCTCAAACGTTGAGCAGCTTCGGCTACGATGTCGTGATGCTGGAGTACCATGTGAGTTCAGGCCCCAAGACTCGCAACTTGGCGCTGGAAGACGCGGCGGCGGCCTGGCAGCTGGTGAAGAATAAACCCGAGACGTTGGGTGTCCATGGTCGCCGCGCGATCGTGATGGGCTATTCGGCGGGCGGGCATCTCGCGACGCGCCTCTTGCAAAACCTTTCCACGGAGCAGCAGCCCGACGACGTGGTGCTGGTTTATCCCGCCTACCTCGACGAACATGCACCTGATTCCACTGTGCCGCTAGTGCAGCCGCCGAAGGCCACGAAGGCGCGCCTCTATGCACTGATGGCGGCGAACGATCGGGCGGCGTGGGTGAAGGGGTGCAGCGATTATGTCGACGCGTGGCAGAAGACTGGCAGCGACGCCATTTTTCTTAAATTTCCGGACGGTGGCCATGGTTTTGGCATGAAACCCGGATTAACCGGCGACCTTGCGCAATGGCCGAACATCCTGAACTATTTTCTGGAAAATGGCCCCAAGCCGGGCGTCGGGCCGTTCAACACGGTGCTGCCGTGGTTCCTGCAGAATCGCGACGGGCGCCTCGCCAGTTTTGAAAAAGACCAGGCCAAGGATCAGGGCGCGGTGGTATTCCTGGGCGACTCGATCACGGCCAAGTGGAAACTGGATGACGCGTTTCCCGATGTCAAAGTCGCCAATCGCGGGATATCCGGCGACACCACGCGCGGAATGCTCTGCCGGATGCAGGACACGGTCTTGAATGTGCATCCCAAGGCGATTGTGTTGATGGGCGGCATCAATGATTTCACGCAGCAACCAAAGGGTACGGCGGAGATTATTGCGGCCAATGTGCGTTCCATGCTCGAGCAAATCCGCGCCGCCAGTTCCAACACGCCGGTGCTGGTCTGCGAAATTTTACCAAGCAAACTCGCCACGGCAGAAACGCTTTCGTCAACCAATGCCGCGGTGGACAAGGTCTTGGAAGGCTTCCCCAACGCGCATCGAGTGAAAACCTATGGGGCATTTCTCAATGCCGATGGCACGCAAAATAATTCCCTGTTCCTTGACGGCACTCATCCCAATCCGGCGGGATATGTCGTCTGGCAAAATATTTTGCAGCCTGAGCTAGCCAAGTACGTTCACCGTGATTGATTATGGGGAACCGACAATATTGAGGCACACACACCGAAATTGCAGTTTTAGGATGCGAACCCGTACCGATCCTTGACCTGGATGGCGTCAATGCCAAGTGACTCGCGCAGCAGCTGGGCCGCAATTCGCCCAGCGGCGATCTTAAGCATTTGGTGAAATTGATGGCCGCCTAAGGCGATGCCTTGATGGCGGATCTCCTTGATGCGGGCACCCGTAGCCAGCAGGTGCATCAAAAACTCCTCCACTTCGACGGGGTCGTCTGTGCGATGCGCGAGAAGGCGGGTGCTGTGTTGCGGGAACACAATATATTCAATGGTATAAGCGGTGAGCATAATTTTGGTTGGGTTGGGAAATAAACAAAAGGTAGAAACTTATAGTAAGCAGTGATGACCATAAAATTCCCGCGCTTTGGCCAGGATTTGCCCCTCAGTCAAATGATGTTCGTCAATGGCCAGGGTTCCTGAAATGCGCCCGGCGAGGTCGGCATGGTGCTTTTTCAACCAAAGGACAAATTGGTCCATTTCACAGCTGGTACCGGTGCCGACACCGAAGAGAAGAATTTTACGGGCGTTTTTAATCGCCTTGGCCACCGGTTCAAAAAAACTGCCAGGAGCGGTTTTTTCCTTACCGCTGAAAAAATCACGGCCATCATGCAAGTGGCGGAAATATTCCTCGGGCTCATAGGGCAGGATGACCTGGGGGGCCGTGTCGTTCATTTCAGCGCTGAAAAGTCGGGCCCGATGGCGGTCAATCACCACCAGCAGGTGGTCCACAGTACGAAAAGGAGCAAGTGCGGAAGTCTCAGCCATCTCGAGCAAATGGCGTAATTTGACGAGTTCTTCGATGCTCCCCACTTCTTTGGTGCGCGGCTCCAACAAGCTTAGGATATGACCATGCAAGGTAATGCGCAGTCTATTTTCGCGGTCCTCAACGACAGCGCCCAGATGGGTGAACATGGCCAAGACATCGCGCCAGGCCAGATTATGCGAGGCGGGATGAGTGAAAATCTTCTCAAAAGTACGCAGATGCGAACCGTTGAGCGAGAATGGCGGATTAATGGTTTTCATAATGTAAAAAAGTGGGTTTGGGGTGAATGTTTTAATTCAACGCGGAAACTTCGGATAGCAAACCATGATGTCCGCGCCGGACATGACCTGATTGTCGCCCAGCGCCCAATCCCGGTCGTTGCGCAGAAACTTGAACTGGGTTGGGGCCTCGCCGGCCTGGCAGCACCAAATCCAGCGGTCGTTGTCAGAGCAAATCATCGGCACACCGAGATCCCAGTTCAGGCAGCCGCCTTCGCCCCGCAAGTAAACAGTGTTGCCATAACCGACATTAATTTTGGCGACGATGATTCTCGTCTGATCTGAGATTACACTCCCGGCTCCAGGTACTTCTGCGACAGGCGGGGTGGGTACCACCAGCGGCCCCGAAGGGGCGATTTTCCGCGACCGGGGTTGGCGAAGGGTGGGCGATGGCGAGGCGGTCGGAGATGAAAGTAGTGCGTTCATAGGAATATATTTCTAGTTTTGACTGGGTTGGGAACAACAGCCTACCCCATGACGACGAAGGCGCGGTCTGCCTCGATCTCGGCCTCGTCCTCGCAAGGAGGGGAAAAATCAAATCCGGCGGTGTTTGCACTGTTTTTGAGCAAATGGAGGCGGGTCGTGCCAACCTCGTCGCGGTCATCCAGGGTTCCCAGCAAGGCAACCACGGTGGAATCGTTTTCGCGCTTATGGGCAGTGCAACTGGCAATCCACTTTTTAAGCAAGGCCGGCAGGGCCGCCGGGCCGCTGATGGAAACAATAACCAGGTCGGACGTGGCCGCATTCGTCAGCGCGCGATCGAAACGCGCAGAGTCGTGCAGGTGATCCAACGAGACGGGACGAATCCGGGGCAGCATATTGCCGCGATACCTTCGGCCAAATTCTTCGATTACCTGGGTGGCCCGCAAGGCGGCCGACATGTTATTATAAACGATCACGATGGAGAGTGTGAATGGCTCGTGTGCTCTCTCCAGAAACGGGGTCCAATCGCCAGGAATTTGGTAGGTATTCATGATTGTGGCAGTGTACTATATTTTTTGAAAACGTAAATTGGGGGTGCGGCCTGTCTTGGCTAAAGATTATCCTTAGGATGATTAAATGAAGACGCAGATTCTCCCGACATCTCATTCGGGCGACTGCGCAATCATCAACGGGTTGGCGGAAGACGACGGCAACACCTTGCGCACATTGACATGCGAGAGCAGCTTCCACTCGTTGCCTGATTGCACGAATACATCCAAGCGCGGGGTGGCTTCCTTGGCCAGGCGGGCGGCAGCAATGGTTTCGCCGACTTTGCACTGATACGTCACCACCAATGTGGTGCCGCTACGCGTGATCCGGTAATCTGAGAGAATGTAGGGGCTCAGTTTAAGTTCGGCGACCAGCTTGCGTTCTTGCGCCCAGTTGCGGGCACCGTCTTCATGCAGGCTCTGGAACCCCGGTGCTACCAACTGGTCGAGTGAGTCCAAATCGGGTTTCGCAAAATCAGCCCAGAGCTTTTCGACCTGCTGCTGGCCCAAAGTGTTGTCATCAACGTTGCCAGGCTCGGCAATAAAAGCGGCGCGCACCAAAGCGACGGAGGAAATACAAGCAAGGGCAAGACCCAGAGTCATAAGGCGTTTGTGCATAATCAGCACTCTACCTTATCCTTCGACTTATGTATATTGGGCGCGCTGCCAATCTTTGCTAGGGAAAAACTTTATACTCCGGCATTCTGCCATCCCGCATAATAATCCGAGGACCGCTAACCCTTAATTGGTCCAGCCTCTTTGTCAGAGGAACCTTGAGTCTCCACCCAGCGTACGGCATGGCTTACAAGCGCGGTGGCATCGGTAATGCCGAGCTTGGCCTTGATATTGGCGCGGTGAACGTCCACTGTTTTGGAACTAAGACAAAGTTGCGTGGCAATGCCACGGGTATTCTTGCCTGAGCCGATTAATTGAAAAACTTGGAATTCGCGGTCCGTGAGGGCTTCGATGGGAGAACTGGAACCACGCGGCCGACGGGTGGTCATCGCCTCAAAGAGTTGGGCCGTCATTTTCTCACTGACATAGACCTGTCCATTGAGCACCTGGCGGATGGCCACGAGCAGTTTTTCACCGCCAGCCTCTTTCATGACATAGCCGCGGGCACCAGCGCGCAGGGCCCGCTCGGCATAAAGCATTTCGTCGTGCATCGACACCACCAGCACCGGTAATCCCGGGTGCATGACTTGCAGATCTTTGATGAATTCCAATCCACCGCGGCCGGGCATCGTTAAATCAGTTACCACCAAATCAGGTCGTGATCCCGGAATGGACTGCAATGCTTTGGCGGCGTCATCGGCCTCACCACAGACTGCCAAGTCAAATTGCTTATTAATGAGCGCGGCCAAGCCCGCGCGCAGCATGGGGTGGTCATCCACCAGGAGAATTTTTTTTTGCACCGGCCCCAAGGATGGCGCAGCGGAAGCAGTCCGCTTGGCTTTAATTTTGGGCTTCGGCTTCATGACGTTTGGTGCAGAGTACAAGTGACGCACGTGCCTTTACTTGGAGCGGCCACAATCTCCAGGCTGGCCTTGATTAATCCTGCACGATAGCGCATTACGCGCAAGCCCATCCCGTCATGATTGAGCGCCGGATGAGTAAAACCGCGGCCATTGTCGCGTATGATCAAGACGAGTTGCTTTTTCGACTGTGCCAGTGAAATCTCTATTTTTTTGGTTTTACTGTGCTTGAGGGCGTTATTCACCGCCTCCTGGGCAATCCGATAAAGGTGGGTGGCCACGGCGGCATCGGCGATTTTGACCGGGGCCTCGCAAATAAAAGCACAGTCGACTTTGGTCATCGCCTGGGTGCCGTCCGCCAGCTCGCGCAGAGCATTCATTAAGCCGCCACCTTGCAATGCTACGGGGGCCAAACCGTGCGAAAGCAGCCGGGCCTGACGGATAATTTCGCGCACTTGCCGGCCCAACTCCTTCAAAGATTTGGTGAGTTTGGGGGCGGTGCCGGGCACATCATCAACCAGCCCCGCGCTGAACAATTCCAGCGCGGTCAGTTGCTGGCCAAGCCCGTCGTGCAAATCATGCCCAATGCGGTTTAATTCCCGGTCGCTGATTTCGAGGATTTCTTGTTCCAACCGCCGACGTTCCCGATTCGCATGCTCCAGCAGACGCTTATTTTCGATTTGGTCCAGCGCACGGCGGACGATGGTGCCAATCAATTCAATAAAATGGGTGTCCTTGACGACATAGTCCAATGCGCCACGCTTCATCATCTCCACGGCCGCACGCTCATCGCCCTGGCCGGTGATGACCAGAAAGGGCAAACTGCGCCCGCTGCCCACCAAGCTTTGCACAAGTTCGACGCCAAGATAGTCCTGAAGCTTGAGATCAAGCAGCATCAAGTCCGCCTGATTGGTCGCCAGCCATTTAAAGGCGGCCTCGCCCGATAGAGCGATGGCGGTGGCATAGCCCTCACGCTTGAGAGTGCGCTCCAACAAACTAGCCAGTCCCCGGTCGTCATCCACAATCAGGATGCGAGCTGGGGCGGGCGGGGTGGAAATAAGAGGTGTCACTTGCGACCGTTGACTTCGGGAATTTGCACCAAGCTAATAAACAAACCGAGTTGCTGGACAGCTTCGGCAAATTTGTCGTAGTCCACCGGCTTCACCATGTAATTGTTGCAGCCCAATTGGTGGCAGCGCACGACCTCCCGCGGGTCGTCCGTGGTGGTGAGCATGCAAACGGGGATTTTGCGCAGCTCCTTATGAGCTTTCAGCTGCGAAAGCACTTCGACACCGTCCACCTTGGGCATCCGGATGTCAAGCAGCAGCAAGTAGGGGGTGTGGGAAACGCGATGGGTACCGTTGCCACGGCAGAGCAGAAAATCGAGGACATCCTGGCCATTTTCGAAACGAATGATCTTATTATGAAGACCGCCGCGGCTGAGGTTTTTTTCAATTAAACGCGCATGGCCGGCATCGTCATCAGCAATAATAATTTCAACTTCATTAGCCATAGGGGCAATTCAACGAGCGGGCAGCGGTGAAGGCAAGGATACAATAAATTTGCTGCCCTTCCCTCCAGACGATTGCACCCGGATTTTGCCATTGTGACGTTCGAGGATTTTTTGCGCAATGGACAGCCCCAGCCCCTCACCTGCGGTCACGGAGGGATTGAGGCGGTGGAAAATCTCAAAGACCTTTGCTTGATGCTCCGGTGCAATGCCAATCCCATTGTCTTCAACCGTGTAAACGGCGCGACCATCCTCCACCTGGCCAGTAACCCGGATCTGGCACCTTCGAGCGGTGTCGCGATATTTCAGCGCATTATCAATCAGGTTGGTAAAAACTTGATTGATTTGTGTGGCATCGCCGAAGCAAGGTGGCAATTTCCCCATTTGCAGATCGGCGCCGACTTCTTTCAATTGAAATTCCATCGCCTCGGCGATGACCTTGATCATTTTATTCATATCCAGCTTCTCCATGGTCAGCGCTGCGCGACCAAGACGTGAAAAGCGCAAGAAACCGGCGAGCAGCGATTCCATCTTGGCCACACCCGCCTGGATATAGGACAACGCCTCGGGGACATCCTGCTCCAAAAGATCCAAGACTTCCTGTTTATACACCATTTTATCGCTTGAGCTGTTGAGCTTCGTCGTGAGTCGTTCATAAGCAGCGGCCAGTTCGCGGCTAAAGCCATGGACGTTGACCAAGGGTGAGCGCAAATCGTGCGAGGCAACGTAGACCACGGTTTCAAGCTCCTTGTTCTTTTCCACCAACTCTTGCGACATTTGCACCAAGCGCTCCTCATTTTTCTTGCGCTCGGTGATATCTGTACGGATGGCGACGTATTGCGTCGGCTTGCCCGCCGCGTTGAGAAATGGAAAGATGGTCGTGTCCACCCAGTAATAAGAACCGTCCTTGGCGCGATTCATGATTTCACCGCGCCAGACTTTTCCACGGGCAATGGTTTTCCATAAATTGCGGAAAAACTCCTTCGGATGGTGTCGGGAATTAATAATCCGGTGATTCTGGCCCAATAATTCTTCGCGCGAGAATTTGGAGATTTCGCAAAACTTGTCGTTGACGTAGGTAATGTCACCCTTGGCGTCGGTGATGGCCACGATGGAATGGGCGTCGAGCGCGGCTTTGATGTCGCGTAATTCCTTCAGGGTTTCCTGGATCTGTTGCGCGCCCGGCGCGGCGGCAGTGGGCTGGGCGCGCAGTGTCCGCAGTTTTTTAATTAACTCTGCTTTCGTCAGGCCCGGGAGATCGCTCATGGTTAAATATAAGACCATCGCTATTTTCAATACGAGCAAAAGCGAAAGAAAACTTCTAAAGGTTTTCCCTAGTCAAGTGCAGGCGCGCTACCAATTACATTAGTCAGGAGAATCCGATAAACTGCGGGAGTATGAAGCGCCGCATCGCCCAAGCTGACCACTGCACCCGCTGCCTGAAAAAGGCCGGCGACTGCTGTCACAGCGAAGATGCGGATGTCCATATGAAATCCAAAATGCCTGACCGCCGCGAGCCGGCGACTGCGGACAGGCATTCAACCGTCCATCCGCCGGAGCTATAAAGACAGATCATGCTCCAACTGAATCCATCCACGGTGATTACCGTGATGCTGCATTTGCCCTTGGCTGCGCGCTGCGCACGCGGGCACGAAAACTTCCGAGTTCCCGGTCGCGTTCTATCCTGAACACCGATCCGGAATGAGGAGGGCCAGTGGAGGCGGCGCCTTGCCGGCGCTTGGCGCCGTCCTCCACTTGGCCTGTGCCGCCCGGTCGGCACCCTTGTTGCATATCTGAATTCCGCTCAACCAATTTTACCTATGGACGTCCTCTTTCTCACCATGTTTTTGAGCACCCTGCTCGGCGGGTTTTTCGCGTGTCTGTTTTTACGCGACTGGCGCAAAAACCCCTTTGCCAGCGCCGAGCGCGCCTCGCTGCTGCCGCTGGAAGAAGAAACGCCCGCGAAAGTGCGCAAGGTCTGCCGCACCCGTCCACTCATCCACTAAATTAATATTTTTTCATGACTGACTCCCCCTCTCCATCCCTTGCAAGTTCGCGAATGACGACGATCGAGTTCGACGACCGCATCGTGCGCTGGTTCATGTGGGCATCCATTTTCTGGTCCATCATCGCGATGGCCGCCGGGGTGCTCATTGCCATGGAACTCAGCTTCTGGCAGGCGAATTTGAATACTGCCGAACTCACCTTTGGGCGCCTCCGGCCCTTGCACACCAACGCGGCGATCTTCGCATTTGTGGGCAACATGATTTTTGCCGGGGTATATTACTCCACCCAGCGTCTATGCAAATGCCGGCTGGCATCCAAAGCACTTTCGTGGATTCACTTTTGGGGCTGGCAACTAATCATTGTCGCCGCCGCCATTACACTGCCGCTGGGGTTGACGCGCGGCAAGGAGTACGCCGAGCTAATCTGGCCCATCGATGTCGCCGTCGCGTTGATCTGGATAATCTTCGCCATCAACTTTTTTTGGACCCTGAAACGGCGCAATGAACCCACGCTCTATGTGGCGCTCTGGTTCTACATCGCGACCATCATCACGGTGGCGATGCTTTATGTCGTCAACCACCTCTCGCTGCCGACCAGTCTGCTTCACAGCTATCCGGTATTTGGCGGGGTGCAGGACGCCTTGGTACAATGGTGGTATGGACACAATGCGGTGGCGTTCTTTTTGACCACGCCGATTTTGGGCATCATGTATTACTTTCTGCCGAAGGCGGCAGAGCGACCGGTCTATTCCTACCGGCTCAGCATTATTCACTTTTGGTCACTGGTATTTGTTTACATCTGGGCTGGACCCCACCATTTGCTCAACTCCGCTCTGCCGGCGTGGCTGCAAACCTTGGGTATGCTTTTCAGCTTGATGCTGTGGGCACCGAGTTGGGGCGGCATGTTAAACGGCCTGCTCACTTTGCGGGGCGCCTGGGACAAACTGCGCACCGACCCGGTCATCAAGTTTTACGCGGCAGGCGTAACCTTCTATGGGATGTGCACCTTCGAGGGCCCGCTGCTTTCCATCAAGCCCGTCAATGCGCTGGCACATTATACGGACTGGATTATCGCGCACGTGCATGGCGGCACGCTCGGCTGGAACGGATTTATGGCTGCGGGTATGTTTTACTGGCTGACGCCTCGCCTGTGGAACACGAAGCTATATTCAACCAGTCTCGCCAATTTGCATTTCTGGATCGGGATGGTCGGTATTTTGCTCTATGTTGGCTCGATGTGGGTGAGCGGCATCACCCAGGGGTTGATGCTCAACCAGCTGACGCCTGACGGCCTGGCCTTGAAGAACCAGTTCCTTGAAACAGTGCAGGCCATTCACCCGATGCTGACCACGCGCATTGTCGGTGGCTCACTCTATCTGGGCGGCTTCTTCATCATGGCTTACAATCTCTGGCGCACCGCGCGGTCAGGGGAGCCCGTTAACGGTACGATTCAAATTCCAGTGGCCGCCACCGTCGAACGCCTGAGCTTCGCGCAGACCTTTCTCAATGCGCCGGTGCTGTATTGTTTTGCCATTATCGTGAGCGGCGTACTCTGGTTCCTCGGCGGCACTTTTTGGAGCATCGCCGGACTAATTTGTCTCACACTCTGGATCGCCGTCGCCATTCTCCATTTTGAGCTGTCGGGGGCCACCTGGAGCCTGTGGTACGACAAACTGCTGCGCAGTTCATTCTCATTCGGCATTCTCACTTTCATTGCGGTGGCCATCGGCGGCACGATCCAAATATTGCCGACCGTAATGTTGGACACCGGCAAAAACCTCGAAGGCCGGGTCGAGACGCCCTACTCGCCGCTCGAACTGGCTGGGCGCGATATTTATATCCGCGAAGGTTGCTATCTCTGCCATTCGCAGATGATTCGCATGCTCTTGCCGGACGTAATGCGCTATGGCGATTACTCCCGGTTGGGCGAAAGCATCTATGACCATCCTTTTCAGTGGGGCTCGAAGCGCAATGGACCAGATCTTGCCCGCGAAGGCGGCGTGCGCCCGGATGACTGGCATTTCCTCCACATGGGTGACCCGCGTTCGACTTCGCCCGGTTCCATCATGCCGCGTTATACCTGGCTGTTTAACGACGACACCGATTACGCTTCGCTCCCTGCCAAAATCAACGCCCTGCGCATGCTCGGTGTACCCTACCCGCTGACGCTCACTCCCGCCGAGATTGATGCCCAGGCCAAATATCAGGCCATGACCATCGCGGACGGCCTCAAAAAACCAGGCAAGGATCTTTACACGGAGCCGGATCGCGAAATTGTCGCGGTCATCGCCTACCTCCAACGACTCGGCAAAAACGTGCAGGATCAGCCAGCCGCGGTCACCGCCAACACGCCGACAGCCCCGGCAACCAAATAACTTAAACATTTACCATGATAACGCACCTCACATACGAAGACTGCCTGAATTGGGTACCCGCCATCGCATTCGCCCTGATATTCGGCGTTTTTGCCTTTTCCTTGCTGCGCCTGTGGCGGATGGACGCGAAAGAAGCCAACCGGGCTGCCCGCTTGCCGCTCGAAGACGATCAGCACCAGCCGCCCACCAAATCCTCCCGCTAATCTCTTTTCGCTCATGAATCCTCCTCGCAATTTGAATCGAGACGAAGTGGTGCTGCGCGAGCATTCCTTCGACGGCATCCAGGAATTTGACCAACGACTGCCGAACTGGTGGCTGTATACGCTCTTTGGCGCCATTGTGTTTGCTGTCTTCGCGTGGCTTTTTTTTGCCACTGACAACGGCGCAGAGGCCGCGACCAATCGTCTCGCGAGCCAATTGGATACACTGGACGCCAAGCGCTTTGCGGCAATTAAAGACCTCGACGACAAAACGCTCTGGGCGATGTCGCGCAACCAAAGCATCGTGGCGCAGGGCGACAAGGTCTTTCACAGCATCTGCTATACCTGCCATGGCACAAATTTGGAAGGCGGCATCGGTTTCCGCCTGAGCGACAATCTCTGGGTTCATGGGACCAAGCCGATGGAAATTTTTGGCGTGGTTACCCATGGCGTGCCCGGCACGGGCATGCAAAGTTGGAATGCCCAATTGGGGCCTGCCAAAATAACCCAGGTCGTCGCCTTCGTACTGAGCAAACAGGATCCGAATAATATGATTCTAATCCCCCGTGACCAGGAACCGACACTTCAGCACAAACCCTAGTCACCAATTTCCGTCATGCCCTGCAGCATACCTAACCGCGATTCTGTTACGACCATCAATAGTGATGGGTCGCGCAACTTTCTGCACCCGGCGGACGTGAACGGCCCTTTTTCACAGGCCCGGCGGCTGGTGGCGGTTCTTATTTTAGGCGCCTATGTACTCCTGCCTTGGATAAAAATAAATGGCCACCCGGCGGTGTTTCTGGATGTTGCCGAACGGCGCTTCTATTTGCTGGGCTGCACATTTGCATCGCAGGATATCTGGCTGCTTTTCTTTTTAATCACGGGCCTCGGTTTTACGTTGTTCTTTGTGACGGCCTTGCTGGGACGCCTATGGTGCGGCTGGGCCTGCCCGCAGACGATTTTTCTCGAGCATGTCTATCGCCGGGTCGAGCGCTGGCTGGAGGGTACTGCGCACCACCGCCGGATGCTGGATGGCCTGTCATGGACGAATCCGGAAAAATTACTTCGCCGCGGGGCGAAGGTGGTAGTTTTCGTCCTGCTTTCCGCCCTAATCGCGCACATCTTTTTGGCCTACTTTGTCTCGCTGCCGGAACTGTATAACTGGATGCGTGACGACCCGGCGCAGCATTGGAGCGCGTTTCTGTTTGTGGCGGCGCTAACCGGGTTGCTCTATTTTAACTTCGCCTGGTTTCGCGAACAATTCTGCAACATCTTGTGTCCATATGGGCGGTTCCAATCGGCGCTGACTGACGACAACACGCTCGTCATCGGCTATGACACCAAACGTGGTGAGCCGCGCGGTAAAGCGTCTGATCCCAAGGCGGGCGCGTGCGTGAATTGTCTGCGCTGCGTGCAGGTCTGCCCGGTGGGCATCGACATCCGCCAGGGATTTCAAATCGAATGCATTGGCTGCGCGGGGTGCGTGGATGCATGCAACGATGTCATGGACAAGCTGGGCCGCCCGCACGGCTTGGTGCGCTACGATTCTCTCAATGGCCTGACCGGCAAACGCCGCCGGATTTTGCGACCACGTTTATTTCTCTACACAGCCTTTCTGATTGTGGGCGCGACTGTCGCATTGCTCTGTTTTTCCACGCTGCGGCCAATTGACCTATCCATCGTGCGCATGGGCGGGCGTCCTTACTTCATTACCCAGGACACAGTTCGCAACCAATTCAATCTCCGCCTCATCAACAAGCACGACACCCCGGTGTCGCTGCATTTTGCCTTGGACGGTGCGCCAACCGGATTACAGCTCGTTGGCACCAGCGATACCGTGGTGCTGCCCCCCGACGAGGAAACGGTTTTGCCGATGGTATTGCAGCAAAGCCGCAGCCTTTATACGGGGCCGGCCAAAGTTACTTTGCGCGTATCGGCGGCTGATAAATCTTTCACGTTGCCCATGTCGGTCGAATTTTTGGGCCCAGACGCCCGCTTGTTGCGTGAGGACACCGCGACGCCGTCCCCATGAGTACAGCATCCATATCCTGGAACCCGCTCATACGCTGGCCGTGGCTGTGGTTCGTGTTTGCGTTCGTTACTCTTTTGGCGGCCTGGACCATTCTTTTTATTATCGCCGCGAAACATCCCACGCCAGAAGTGGACCCCACCAAAGTTCCCGTCATCGCCCTGCATCATTAGGGTCTCTCCATATTAATCATGCTTTCCCCAGTCTCCATTGACGGAGTAGCGGCGGCCTTTCTCATTGGGATGGCGACCAGTCCGCATTGCGCGCTGATGTGCGGACCGCTGGGGTGCGCAGTGCTTACCGCAGGACGACCACAGGCCGCAACCTTGAGCGCCATGTCGGCATATCAAGGAACACGTTTGGCGGCTTATACGACCGTGGGTGCGCTAGCAGGGGGCATTGGCACAGTTACGGAAAAGGCTTTCACCTGGCCGATAGCCCGCGCGCTGCCGTGGGTTCTGGTGGCATTGCTTGTTATTTTTGCAATGCGTTTGGATCATTGGCTGCCCAAGCCACGCTGGTTGTCTCGCTGGCATGGCCGCATCATGTCCCGCGCCCGTAACACGCCGGCACCGCTGCTTGGGGCGTTACTGGGCGCCGCCACCCCATTACTGCCGTGTGGCCCTTTGTATGTACTCTTTACGGTCAGCCTCTTTACCGGCTCAGCTGTGCGTGGGGCGACACTGGCCTTGTCATTTGGCTTGGGCACTCTGCCATTACTTTGGTTTGTACAAACCAGTCTGGTCCGCTGGCAGGTTCACTTTTCTCCGATGCGCCTCCGTCAGGCTCAAAGTGCCGTGGCGCTCGTCGCGGCAGTCATTGTCGCCTGGCGGGCTTCAGCGGTCAGCACCCATTGGTTGGAGGCTATATGTCATTAATTCTTGAACAACCACGCGGTGCTAAAAAAAGTCATGACGCCAAAAAGCCCACCGTCTGCGAGCACTGCGGCACTCCGCTCGCAGCCAGTCAGGCAAAATTTTGCTGCGCGGGCTGTGAGTATGTCCACAACCTGATTGGTCAGGCTGGCTGGGGGCGCTATTATACCTTGAGGCCGACAGTTATCCCGCCGGTCGCGCCTTCAATTTTACAGCCCGTGGATTTTTCCTGGTTGCGGGCCCGACAGGCGGATGCCGAGACCCGGGCAATTAATGGGGTTGCGGAATTATCCGTGCAAATCCAAGGCCTTTATTGCGTGGCGTGTGTTTGGTTGGTGGATCAGATATTTGTGAGGCAGCCCGGGGCGCTTCGCATCGAAGTGGATGCACCGCGGGGCCGGGCCCGGGTGGCTTGGGAACCGAAAGTGGCTGATTTAAGTTTACTCGCGAATGAACTGCACCGTTTTGGCTATCAGCTAGGACCCGTCGACACCGCACAACCGCTGCAATCCAGTCGCGCGTTGACGGGACGACTCGGGGTGTGTGGCGCCCTGGCCTTAAACAACATGTTGTTTACCCTGCCGGGTTATCTTGGCCTGGCGCGCGACAGTGAATGGACCGGCTTATTCACCGTGATCACGGCAGCCTGCGCAACCTTGAGCCTTATCATCGGCGGAGGTTACTTTATGGGCCGGGCGTGGCGCGGATTGCGCCTCGGCGTACTAGACCTCGATCTGCCCATTGCACTCGGTGTCACGGGCGCTTATCTCGGATCGCTTGTCGGCTGGTTGTTAGGTCGTCATGAACTTGTCTATTTTGATTTCGTTTCGTTGTTCATGTTTCTTATGCTCGTTGGCCGCTGGACCCAGGAAGCTGCCATTGAGCGCAACCGCCACCGTTTGCTCAGCCTTAACCCCGTGCCATCCACCGTTCGCGGAGCCGAGTCGCCGGGCAAGCCAATTGCGCTGGAGTCACTCCAGCCTGGCGACCGTTTTATGATTGGCCCCGGCGAGCTTTTGCCGGTGGCTGCGCGGGTGCTCAACCACGAGGCCACCTTGGGCCTGGCTTGGATTACCGGAGAACCCGAACCACGAGGCCTGCCAATCGGACGTCTTGCCCCCGCCGGCGCCATCAACGCCGGACAGGCTGATTTGAAATTTGAAGCCCAGGAGGGTTGGGAAAGTTCGCTTCTCGCGCGTTTACTCAAGGCGTGTACGGATGGCCGACCTCGCGCGACTGGGCTTGAGCGCACATTAAAAATATATCTCACGACGGTTCTAATCATTTCCATTACCGGTGGCGCATTCTGGTTATGGGCGGGGCAGCCAATCACCGCTGCTCGAGTGGTGCTTTCCCTGCTGGTGGTCTCTTGCCCTTGCGTACTGGGCCTGGCGCTGCCAATGGCGCATGAATTTGCCGTGGCGCGCTTGCGTCGGGCCGGAGTATTTGTGCGCGAAACCCATTTGTGGTCACGACTCGCGCGTGTGCGCACCATCGTTTTTGACAAAACTGGCACCTTAACCCTCGAACATCCGGTTTTGCAAAACAAGGTGACGCTGACGCTGCTCACTCCCGCCAGTCGTCGTATACTTTTTCAACTGGTTGAAAATAGTCTGCATCCTTTCAGTCGTGGCTTGCGTGAGGCATTGATGAGCCACCCCGATGCCCTGGCGCCCGGATTCGGCGAATTGGTGGTGCATGAAACGCCGGGCCTGGGCTTGTATCTGGAAATCGGCTCGGCGACCTGGTCATTGGGGCGCGCAGGTTGGAGGCCGGGTTATGCGGGGCTGTCAGAAGCGAATTCTGCCGAACCGACGCGCGCAGCGCCACGGGTCGAATTTCGGTGCGATGGCCGGTTGCTCGCGGGCTTTGACTTCGCTGAAAGTTTACGTCCAGGCGCAGCAGAAGAAGTCGCGGCACTGCTCGCCGCTGGTTATGACCTGCATATTCTTAGCGGTGATCGGGAGGAAAACGTCCTGGCCCTGGCCGATAAACTTAATCTTCCCTTAAATCAGGCCCATGGAGGAATGTCGCCGGACGACAAAGCCGCCTGGGTTTTGGCGCATCATCCCGAGCGCGTGTTGATGCTGGGTGACGGAGCCAACGATGCCCTCGCCTTCCGCCATGCCGCCGTGCGCGGCACACCGGTGGCCGACCGGGTGGTCCTTAGCCAGGTGGCCGATTTTTTCCTCACCGGCCAAACTCTCGATGGGGTACGGCAATTGTTAACGGTGGGCCGTGTACGCCAGCGGGCCGCCCGCGCGGCCATCACCTACGCGTTGATTTATAATTCTTCCGTGGCGACCATTTGTCTGATGGGAAAAATGAATCCATTGCTCGCGGCGATTCTCATGCCCGCCAGCTCACTTCTCTCGCTGGCTCTGGTCAGTTCATTTTTTCGCAGCGACAAGGCCAAAAATCATTATCAAAATTAGGCGTTTGAAATGCCGGGCCATTGCTTCTTTTGGCGGCCAACCCCAAAAAATAATTTCCGCCACGGTCGACAAAATAGACAACCGCCAGACCCGAGGGTCTGCGCGTAAAATGGCTGAAGTAGAAGGCGACTTGCCGACGACTTATTCGCGCCAGGTTCTGACGACCACGCCGTCCTTGAACGCGACCGCTTCAGTTTGGATCGTATGCGTACGGTCCACTGCCACGTAGAAGATCATGAAAGTCTTTTCGGCGGTTTTGGTTTCGTCGTAATTCCAGCGCCAAACCTCGCGACCGTTGTCTTCCGTAGTCTTCAGGGTTGGATTACCCAACAGATCAATCACAAAGTCCTTGGTTTTGCCGGGCTGGATTTGGGCAAACACTTCATCCGGGATGGCTTTTCCAGCGATGTTGGTATTGGTGCTGTTGGTGGCAAAACAGCCCCCCAAGCTGAGGCCAAGCAAGCTGGCGGCGAAAAATGCGGCAATACGAAAGCCTTGGTTAAATTTCATAAGAGTTGATGCTGGTGGAGTTTACAGTGGAGGTGCGAACAGGTTGAATGCGTCGGAGTGTAGTGACTAACTTGTCCCATTGTAAGGAAAAGGTGAACCCAGGTAATGGGGTGAACACCCACCTTCCCAAGCTGGGTCAGGGATTGACTGACGGAGTGAAAATGGTAGGAGTCAGACCCTGCGAAGACAATGTGCTTATGGACGTTACCTTTCCGTAACATAACCCTCTAGGAAGATTTAATTTTATAACTCCCATGTGTGCTGCACCAACCGGGTCCGAATGTCTGCTAACCTATGGTGCCGTGGTCATTACCGGCGCTTCTTCTGGAATCGGCGAGGAGTTCGTCAAGGCCATCACGGCGCAAAACCCCCAGGCAAAGTTTTTCAACCTTTCGCGCAGTTCTCCCGATGATACTTTGACGGCCGGGCAACTGGAGCATTGCCAGGCGGACCTTTCCAACGCCGCTGGCCAGGAGGCCGCCATCAGCGCAGTGGAAACCTGGCTGGATGGAACGGGCCAGGCTGGAGGCATTCTGCTCATTAACAATAGCGGCTTTGGTTCTTTTGGGTTTTTTCCCGAACCCTCGCTGGAGCGCAGCCTGCAAATGATCGATTTAAACGTCCGTGCGCCGGTGGCCATTACGAGCCGATTGCTTTCGCACATGAAAGCCCGCGGCGGAGCAGTCATTAACATTTCTTCAACCGCAGCCTTTCAGCCCACGCCCTTTTTTGCCGTGTATGGCGGCACCAAGGCTTTTCTTATGAACTGGAGCCTGGGTTTGTGGCGGGAATTGCGCGACACCAACGTGCATGTGTTGTGCGTATGCCCGGGTCCGACCAATACTAATTTTTTCCGGGTCGCTGGATTTGCCAAGGCGCCGGTTTCAGAAAAAATGCAACAGACGTCCGCACAAGTCGTCCAGGAAACCCTGCGGGCACTCGCAGCCCGGCGGCCGCTCGTGGTATGCGGCTGGTCCAATAAACTGGCAGTGATGATCAGCAGCCGCATACCGCGCGTCCTGGTCACGATGCTGACCTACGCGACTTTGAAAAAGCTGCAAGCTTGTCCTGGGTCCAAAAGCCCGGCGCCCAGCGCCGCAGATCCGCTTTCGCCAAAACCCGCCTTGTCGCAGTTTTCGCGCAAATAACCAGGTGGCATAATGCCACTAAAAATGCCGCTGCCCCCGGATATTGCCATGCCCGCGCTACTGGGTCGTTTATTGCTCGCATGGGCGGTCATCATTCTCGTGGCACAGGGGTTGGGCCTGGTCTTTAAACGGTTCAAGCAGCCGGGCGTGCTGGGCGAAATTATCGGTGGCATTTTACTGGGACCGTCTTTTCTCGGCGCATTTTTCCCCGAAACCAAGACGCTGCTCTTTCCACCTGAAATATTACCCTGGATCAGCGGAATCGCCCAAGTGGGGATTGTCTTCTACATGTTCCTGATTGGCCTGGAGCTTGATTGGGCCAGCCTGCGACGTTATGGACGCAGCACACTAATCATTTCGTTCGCGTATTCATCAAAACTCCCAGGGTGAGGGCGGCGCGCCAGCGGAGGCCGCAACCTCTGGCCATTTTTGTTGGGACTGACGTTTGCCTTTTGGACGGAAACAGCTCTGGCCGGCGCGTCGGTCAATCGGGTGCATTATGCCTTGTTTGTCGGGGTGTCGATGGCCGTTACGGCGTTTCCGGTCTTGGCGAGAATTTTGTCCGATACCGGCCTGCGCCAAACGCCGATGGGGAATTTGTCGCTCGCCTGCGCAGCCATCAATGACGCCGCGGCTTGGTGCCTGCTGGCCGTGGTGATCAGCCTCGCCCAGTTTAAAACCGTCCAAGGTGTGCAAACACTGGTGCTGGTGGCCGTCTACCTTTTCATCATGTTTGGCGTAGTGCCATCACTACCAGCATCGTGAATAATTTTGCGGAGATCAGGTTTAGTTCATAGCCGGCATTGAGGACGATTAATTCCACCAAACCCCGCGTATTCATCAAAACTCCCAGGGTGAGGGCGGCGCGCCAGCGGAGGCCGCAACCTCTGGCCACCACGGCAGTTCCTCCCAGTTTCCCGACGGTTGCCAGGGTGATAACAATGGCGCACACCAACCAATCGTGCGGTGAATTCAGCAGGTTGATTTGCGTCCGCAAACCAGTGAAGGCAAAAAAGACGGGCAGAAAGCAAATAC
>Ga0206965_10105_pt1 | contig 25209 bp, 16 predicted proteins | sample Alteio_BWOrgHeat_26_FD_152973 | JGI IMG/M metagenome (GOLD analysis project Ga0206965, IMG submission 152973) | Enriched cells from forest soil in Barre Woods Harvard Forest LTER site, Petersham, Massachusetts, United States -... | ecosystem: Environmental > Terrestrial > Soil > Temperate forest >...
CATTTGTCTGTGCGCGTTTCTATTTCGCGTTGAGCGTTACAGTAAACGTGTTGTTGGGTGTGTTGGTGTCAGTGCCGTTGAATGACGCGTGACCGGTTGAGCTTAAGACGCCTGCCGCGGGTACGCTGAAGTTCACGGTTACGATAATGGCCTGTCCTGAGGCCAACGTCGATGCAGTGCAAGTGATGGTCCCTCCGCTGCCTGCTGGTGGCGCCGAGCAACTTCCGGCTGAGGTAGTGAGAGAGTTAAAGGGCAATCCTGCCGGCAGAGTTGCGGTGAATATCACGGCGTTGGCCGGGGCATTCTGCGCATTCCTGATCTGCCAGGTAATGGAGTCAGTGGTTGTTGCACCTGATGTGGGACCACCGTTCTGCGGCGAGCCGGTGACTTGCAGGTCCGTGGTCGTTGGTGGCGCAGTGATGGCCGTGTTCAAGCTGGCCGTATTGTTCACAGGTGATGGGTCCGTCAGCGGATTGCCGCCAGCGTCATTCGCAACAACGGTTACTGTGTTTGTGATAGACGAAGTCAGATTCAAGACTACCGTGACTGTGGCACTGCTATTCACGGTAATGCCGCCCACGTTGCACTGGAATTGCGAACCCAGAAGAGCGCAGGCACCCTGGCTCGGCGTACCGGAAACAAATGTCGCGCCCGCGGGAACGAAATCGCTCACTGTCACCTGCGGAGCAAAGCTTGGTCCAAGATTCGTCGCTGTCAGAATGTAAGTGGCATTGCCGTTGGCAGTAACACTCGCAGGACCAGTCAGACTGATTGCCATATCCGTGGCTCCCAGAGGACGGGTTGGCGTTACTGCGTTTGAGGGCGCGGATTCAGGTCCGGCCCCTTTGATGTTGGTGGCGTGCACGGTAAATGTGTAAGTAGTCCCGTTCGTCAAGCCAGTGACTACCGCCGAAAGCGTGGTGCCATTCGGCGTAGTTGCTGTATTGCCGCTTGGAACACCATTCACAAGCGCGGTCACCGTGTAGCTGGTGATCGTTGCATTGCCATTGCTGGCTGGCGCTACCCATGCGACGGTGGCTTGTGAATCTGCTGCCACTGCTGCCGCGCCTGTGGGTGCTCCCGGAACTGTGATTGCCAACGGCGTAACTGAATTGCTAGGCGCCGAAAACGCACTCGTGCCTTGAGCATTGGTCGCCGAGACGGTAAACGTGTAAGAAACTCCGTTCGTCAAACCATTCACGGTTACGGCCGGCGTAAGCGAAGAACCGCTCACGGGAACAACTACATCGGCCACAAGATGACCGTTGGAGGCGGTCGCATTGCGAATGGTGTAGCTCGTCGCTGGACTGCCGCCACCGCTCAGGAAAGAGATAAAGGCCTGGCTATCTCCAGCCGACGCAGTTACACCCAGAGGCGTACCCGGAGCAGTAGGAGCTGTTGGTGCAGTAGAGACAGCGTAATAACGCCCGCCGCCGGCAATACCGCCTTCTTGTCCCGGATCATCGCCCACATAGAGCACCGGGCTTGCCGGATTTGAGGTATCAATGGCCACGCTGATTAGAAAAAGAAAGTTGTTGGCGTAATTGTTATCGAGAACAATGTTTCCATTCGGACTGGACAGCCCGGAGAGCTTGAAAATATTGTTTTGCGCTTCTGCTATGTACAGAACATCGCCATTTACCGCTGGATAGGACTGATCGCTGGTCATGGCAAAAGCGCCGGTGATTTGCGTCTTCAGTTTGGTTACACCGTGGCAGGGACTGTTGCCGTTCGCGGGGGTAAAGCACTGATCGGCATTCAGGATTTGCCACATGCCACGAATGTCCGAACCCCACAGGTCGTGCCCAACCCAGGCTACGCTCAAACCTCTGCGTGCATCGGCCGTGCTTCCCATCACGACAAAATTCGAGCAGGGCACAATCTCGCTGGCCGGCGAGATTACCCGCACTACGTTGCCGTTGAGTTTGAAAACGACGTACAGATTACTGTCTGGTCCCAGAGCCACTGCCCAGGGGAAGCTGCCGCCTAAGCCGCATCCACCTGCATCGCCGAGAAACTCTGCAGTAGTACTGACCAGTCCCTGGCCTGTGTCGCCATTAGGAAGAAAATGATAACGGGCCACGTTGGCTCCGTTGCCGTCACTCGCCGAGTAAATCGTGTTAGTCAAGGGATCATAAGCCATACGTCCCGGAGTAAATGTCGCTCCAGACACGGTGGTGATACAGGTTGCTGGGTTGACCGTGAAAGGTCCGCCGGTATCCAGATCGGGATCCAGGCGGCAAAGGCCGCCGGTATCAGCCGTCCATAGATGCCGGAAATTCTTGCCGGTGGCGGGATTAATCGCTGATCCGTTCAATACCTGCGCTCCATAGGGCAGAGTAAAGCCGGTAGCCAAAAGCGTATTGGATGCCGTGGGAGGGGTGGTTTGTGCGACGGCATTCACCATCGCGGAAAAAATAATAAGTGTTGTCATCATGCAGCGCAGGGAAAACTTACGCATCGGGCCAAAGTCGAACAAGCTACTCCGTTCGGTTTTAGTGGTCTGCTTCAAACTTCTCATGGGCGTGCCTTGGCATGCCTTTCCCCCGGAAGGGTTGCAGTGATAACCGTCTGGCGAACGATGACGGTTACTTCCTCATGTGAGCGAGTAGCGAACTCTATCGGTCAATTCTTTGGGTGCGTTTCATGAACGCCGATTGATCCGATGACAGATTCAGGCAAACGAATAACTCCTCCACTGCATTTCCGGTATTGGAACCGGATAGGCAGAAACCAACACTCTTACGAATGTTGCATTACAAGTCTTCGTCGTCTCAGTTTCTAATCTGGGCCGCTTGAAAATCGCTCATTGAAGATGGCGCCAGGGAAATATCCCTGGGGCCTAATAAGCGCGGCTGGTCCCGAAGCATCCGCGGGTTTACGAGGCTACAGAATCTCTGGATGCTCCAAAATCAGCATCCAAGTGCGATCTCTATCGAAACGGATCATAATAAAGTTTTCATTAAAAACAAATTAAAATCTTTAATGTGCGCGGAATATGACTATTTTAGGCAGGCTGCACTTCGTCGGATTTCCAGCAAATTCGAGCATCGAGGATGCCTCAAAGCACGTTTTGCCTGATGCCACATGCAGAGGAATCTTTTCGTGGCGACGAGTGTGATCCCCCGCCGACTTCATCCAGAGTCCGTCATTCAGTTTTCATAGATTCCAGCTCTGTTCCAATAACCGAATTTAATTTTCGATTTTGCTCGAGGGCACCATGACGAGTTTAGGCTTCTGATGTTCATCGCAAAAGCGATGATGGAGGAACCAAATGACTGATTACATTCGACCAATGCTCCGGATGTTCATTCTCTTTGCGTTAATCTTTACCGCATTCGTTGTGGCAAAGCCGAAACCAGCCATGGCTGCCAGTCTGGACTGCTGCCAAAATTGCGAAACCCGAGTCGAGGCATGCCTGAGCAATTGCACAACCGGCACTCCCTTGCAGATTTCAGCGTGTATGAGCGGGTGTCGCTTCGTAGGGGAAAGATGTTTTGAAGGTTGTCCGGCCTGCGAGTAAGGTCTGGAGTAAGGGCCGGGATTTAACCCGGCCTTGTTTTCATTCCCGTCATCGTCGCGTTTGGGGCCAGTTGCACTCAGTCCCCCGATTTTCTTTCACGCCGGTCGTGAAGACCCTGAAAACGCAATCACACCTATAGCTTCCGTTCACGAATCTTCTGTGCCAGGTAGTTTCTAAACTACCTTAGTGAGCGCAAGACGGTAAATGATTTCTAAGAAGCTTCAAATAATCTATTAGTTAGCGGGATGGCAACCTAGCAAGCAGGAACTATGCTCATAGTAAGCAAGTTCAGCTTCTCTGGTAGGAAATATGAAATACGCCGCTTCTTTTCCTCTGTTGTCCTTGCTTCTAGTATTTGCAATATCATCACAAGCTCAGGTGCCTGACTTCACTATTATAGTGTTGCCTGATACTCAAAATGAAGCTCAGTTCTTTCCACAAGTATTAAACAATGAAATTCAATGGATAGTCACTAATCGCACGGCGATGAATATCCAGGCAGTTCTCGGGGAGGGCGACATCGTGAATGATGGAGCTGCAACGGCGCAACAACAAAATGCTGACGCCGCTTTCCGGCTGCTCGATTCGGCTGGAATACCCTATCTGCTGGCAATTGGGAACCACGATTATGACGGTGCGAATCCCAAAGGGGGTCGTCCTGTAACCGGCTTCAACCAGTGGTTCGGTCCTGCCCGTTATGCGGCGAAGTCCTTCTACAAGGGAAACTTTCCCACAGGCAGCAATGAGAACTTTTATGGAATCGTTAATATCGGCGGCAAGAACTATTTGTTCCTGGTGCTTGAATACTATCCACGCCCTGAGGCCATGACCTGGGCGGCGGGCATCTTGCAGGCAAATCCCGACAAAGAAACAATCATTGTGACGCACAATTATGAGTTTGTTGATGGTACCAGGGAGAGCCGCTGCGATACCCAGGATATGCCGTCCGGCGATGCAACTGGAGATGATATGTGGGCCACGTTACGGAAATTTCCGAACGTCATCATGGTGCTGAATGGCCATCTTACTAACGCCCAGTCTGCCCACCGGACTGACATCGCCGATACCGGCACTTTGGTTAACGAGATGTTCGTCAACTACCAGACTTTCCCTAATGGTGGCGATGGATGGCTGCGTATTCTCACGTTTCATCCGTCCACTAACTCAATAAGTGCTCAAACGTTCTCTCCATTCCTGAATCAGTTTAATACCGATGCGGCTAATCAGTTTACCGTTCTCTATCACAATCCGAATCCGGCCAGCGGCATGGGAACAATAGGAGGAAAGATACGAAACACGAACACCTGTGCTCCCCTTTCCGGAATAACGGTTGCCTTGGCGGGAGCGTCCACGACAACTGCTGCGGATGGTACGTATAGCTTGTCGGTACCGCCTGCTGCTTATTCAATTTCCGCTAGTGGCGCCGGATGGATGTCGAACACGCAGCAAGAGAGTGTCGCTGATAGCTTTAATACGAACCTGAATTTCTACCTCACGCCCTGCACGTTGAATTCAGTTTCTCCATCCGTAACCATTTGCGGGCCTGCGAATGGAGCTACCGTGAGTTCACCGGTATCTGTAGTCGCTGGCACCACAGATGCGAATGCAGTGTCCTTCATCCAGGTATATGTGGATGGCCTGCCTCAGCTTACTAAGACAGGCGGCACCCTGAATGATCCTGTTCCAATGCCTGCGGGAACGCATCGCTTGACAGTCCAAGCCAAAGACAGCACCGGCACAGTGTTCAAGCAAACAATTTCAATTACTGTGCCGCCTGCGCCTGCTGGCTCTTGCACCATAAATACGGCGTCGCCGACAGTGACAATATGCACGCCCACGAATAATGCCACAATTGCTTCACCCGTTCACATCGTGGCTGGAAGCACGGACACCGCGAACACGATCAAGTTCATTCAAGTCTATGTCGATGGAACTGCAAAGTTCACTCAGACCGGAGGAAAGCTGGATACGTCCGTGGCCATGGATAGTGGAGTTCGTCGGCTAACAGTCCAGGCTACAGACGGGCAAGGAATAGTCTTTAAACAAACGATTTCAGTTACCGTGCAGTGAATAGGGGCCGGATCTCTCCGGCCCCATTCTGCTATCACGCTGTCCACCCTTTACCAGATGCGGCCTCGCCGCGCCCGAACATCAGCACTTCTATGCGTAGGTGTATCCATTCCGAAGGTGGAGTTTCCAAAGCGATGGCTCAACTGGGTGACAAAAAATCGAGGCATATTTCAAAAAAGGGGCGTCTGCAGAAAAGAAAGAATGGTCTCTATCTAATTGATTCTAGAAGGGAAAGTGGTGGGCGATCACGGACTCGAACCGCGGACATCCTGCTTGTAAGGCAGGCGCTCTAACCAGCTGAGCTAATCGCCCACTTTCAACAACTTAGCGACTCATTATAAACGAAAATGCTATGGCAGGTTTACTGCAGGTTTTTGCAGTATAGCGGTTACGTTACAGCCGGGTCAAAGCGCGTTGTCTCAAAATAGACCCCAGTTGATAGCAGGATAGTTACTGACGTTACCCGGATGCCACCCTTCGCACATCGGTTTCTGGCAAAGTCCATGATAATCTCAGCGCTGATTAAGACTGGAATTTGCGGGAATGGCCATCTTTTTCGATAAACTCCCCACGATTTTAGTGGTGGCCGTGATGGTGGGCATTTTCGTGGCGCTGCGGCGGCACGTGAAATCGGCCCGGCTGCATCTTTGGATTGCGGCCTGGGTGCTTATTTTTTCCCATTTCTTTGTCCAGGTGTTTGAGCCGGCAGACGGCAATCTCACGCCGCTGACCTTCATCATTGACCTAGGTAGTTTGCAACTCTCCGCGCTCTTCTTCATCGCTTCGCTGACATCATTTTTTGAAGATAAAAAACTGACTTTCAATTTGCTGGTACTGGCTGGCATTCCGTTGATGGCTTACACTACCGGGCTGGCCTATGAACTGGACTGGCGATGGCTCTATATTTCCTGCACTGTCATCCTCTTTTATGGATCGCCATTGTTTGTGGTGCTGCGCCGCAAGCTGCTTATTGAATTCTATTTCTGGGCGCCCGCGCTTGTTGCAACTGGAACCGTAGCGATTGTGCGCGCATGGCGTCATCACTTCGACTTCGGTTTTCTGGCCATGCTCACTGCGGGCTTTGCCTTGCCGGGACTTCTTTTCTGGAGACGCTATCCACGCTGGTCGCCAGGCGTGGTCACCAGCGCTGGAGGCTTTTTGCTGTGGGGCGCGGTCTTTCCTCTTAGCATAATGCTCGATGCCTGGGCGCCGCACCTGAAAGTGAATCCTGAGCTGTGGAACACACCCAAATTTTTTGTCGCATTCGGAATGATATTGACGCTGCTGGAAGATAAATCAGAATTTCTGCGGTCCGCGGGACTACGCGAGCAGAAGCTGAATAATCAGCTGCAGAAATTTTCTGACATCACGTCACGACTGCTGAGTGGCGTGGACATCAATCTGGTTTGTAAGGAAATTGCCGCGGCAGTCCGCGAAACAAGCACCTTTGATCGTGTAGTGATCATCCTCAGCCCGGATGGCAGCAATCTTTATGCTGCGGGCCATTCCGGTTATGAAGGCGAAGCGGCAAAGCTGATTGAATATAAGTGCAATGAAGTATGGAAATTTGGCGATCTGGTGGAAGCATGCACCATAGGCGACAAACTGGGTGAGCGATCAGTTATTCTGCGGCCTGAACAGATGGAAAAATATGGCCAGGTTCCCAGCCCAACGCATTATGAATCTTCTCAGTACTGGAAGAAAGGGAACCTCATTCTGGTACCGTTGCGTTCGATACGCGGAGCACATGTAGGCTGCATTTCCCTGAGCGATCCGCGCGACGTTACACGCGTCAATGCCGAGGAACTGGCTAGAATTGAGCTGCTGGCGGGTGATTTGGCAGTAACGGTCGACAATACCGCGCTGCACAAGCAGCTGGTGCGTTCGGAAAAGCTAGCAGCTATGGGCCAGCTTGTAGCCGGTGTAGCGCATGAACTCAATAACCCGCTTACCTCTATCGTTGGCTATTCGGAATTAATCAGTGACGATCTTCCGCAGGGTCCGGCACGGCAAAAACTGGACAAGATGTTGCGTGAAGCCCAGCGCATGAAGCGCATTATTGAAAATCTGCTTCGTTTTGCCCGACAGAACAATCTGGCAAAAAAGTCCGCCAATCTGGAAGCACTATTACAGGATGTGCTGGCGCTGCGGGAATACCACCTGCACAATAACAATATTGAAGTTCATATACAGATTGAACCGCAACTGCCTCGGGTGGCGCTGGATGAAGACCAGTTCAAACAAATTCTGCTGAACCTGCTGAACAACTCAATGGATGCATTGGATGGAAATCCCGGAAGCTGGATACGCATTGAGGCCAGTTCCAGCAGCGGGCGCGTGATTCTGCGTTTTGACGATAATGGCCCGGGCTTTGGCGATGTGAACCGCGTGTTTGATCCTTTCTATACTACGAAGCCGGTGGGTAAAGGTACTGGTCTGGGGTTGAGCATCTGCTATGGCATTGTGAAAGAACATGGCGGGGAGATTCACGCCGAAAACCTTGAACCCAGTGGGGCCCGCGTGGCGCTCAACCTCCCGGTTGAAACGTCGGTGTTTGTCGGCGATACAGCGTTGACCCAAAGATAGGTCACTTCCAACCGTATATCTCAATCCTGCCGTTATCTCCAACCAGGCAGCAAGTGAAGACCCAATACCGCTGCTCCTGCTTTTTCCCGGGAAATCTGCGCAAAATATCTGAACACCTTCCGTTCCCATGCTGTCTTTCTATTTACAAAGGCAAAAAATGAGCGAGCAGGCAATTCCAGGAGAGATGGTCCTGAATTCAGCAACGATCAGGGAAGCTGCGGTGCCAACGATAGAAACACTTGTGGCCAGCTACAGCTTGATGGTCTTTCGCATCGCCTACTCTATCCTGCGCAACCATCATGACGCTGAAGATGCCGCGCAAGAGTGCTTTTTGCGTGTGTTGAAACACAAGGACCATCTGCATAAGGTTCGCAATGTTAAGACCTGGATGGCCCGTGTTGCGTGGACTACGGCCCTGGACAAGCGACGGTCAGGTCATGTGACGGTTTCATTCGATGAAGAACAGACGGGAATCGGGGCGCTCTTAGATCTGTCGGCGGCGGCGGATGATCAACTTGAGAGTGCGCAGATGCAACAACTATTACGCCGCCTGATCTCCGGATTGCCAGAGGAGCTGCGCTTTCCGTTGGAGCTTTCTACAGTGCAGGAATTGAACTCATCGGAAATCGCAGAAATCATGAAGATACCTGAAGGTTCAGTGCGCAACAGGTTGTTTCGTGCGCGCCAGCAACTGAAAGAAAAATTCGCCATTGTGCTGGAGGGCAGAAAACATGGCTGACCTGAAAAAAAACAAGCAGATCGATGAAATCCTGGACTCGCTGCTCGCCCAATATTCTGACGTGGAACCACGTTCAGGCCTGGAACAAAGGATTCTAGCGAACCTGGGCGATAGAGCCCGCAACGAAACAGTGCCCTGGTGGAGCGTCAAATGGTTGTGGGCCGGAGCCGCAGTTGCGGCAGTGATTATTGTTGCTGCTGTGCTGACCGCCGGGCGTCGCCACGTTATAGCGCCGATACCGTCTGTTGTCCAGACTCAGCAGCATGCTCCGCAGCAACCAAAGGTGCAACGTAGTTTGCCGACGACGGCCAGCACAGTACGTCATAGCCGCAAACCGTCCGTGGTGGCGGGTCCGCAGAATACAACGTTGGCGTTGAGCCAGCGGCCTGCGATTTTCCCAACGCCAACGCCGCTATCAGAGCAGGAAAGACTCTTGTTCACCTATCTGAGCAACACGCCGCAAGAAGTAGTCGTTGCCCAGCTCCAACGCACTGATCAAAAAGAAGCGGATGCGTTCTGGGCAGACCATGAGCCGTGGTCGATAACCCGCGCTCACTAATTACTCGATAAGGAGATAAGCAATGAAAACAATTTTCTCGCTGATTTTGATGTTCCTGACAGTCGGTACATTGGCTGCCCAACAAGACACGACAAAAACCGGCAAGGAATCACCGGAAAAAGACGTTGTTACGAAAATTGCAGTGACGCCCGCCTATAAGCTGGCGTTCAGCATTTACGAACTGCAAGATGGAAAGAAGATCAATCAGCGCGAATATAGCATGGTGGCGCAGGCCGATAATCGTGGCGGAAACAAGCTTAAGATCGGCACCAAGGTGCCGATCGACACGGGAAACGACGCCTATACATATACTGATGTGGGCCTTGAATTGGATTGTTCAGTGGCAGAAACTGTCAACAATAAGCTTGCGGTAAGCGTCGAGATAAACATTAGTAATTTTGCCATCCCAGAGCAGAACGCTAATCCTCGGACCGCGGGAAGCCGGCCCGTGCTCCGCGTCGTGACGCAACGTGTCCGCCCTCTCCTGACTCCGAGCAAGCCCCAGGTAATTACCAGCATGGATGACGTCAACAGCACCAAGCGCATGCAGATTGAGATGACAGCCACAAAGCTGGATTAATCTCCAGCGCAGAAGGGAAGAGGGCCAATGGAGTCTCTCTTCCCATGTGCGACGCTAAATTTTTAGGTGCAGCCCAGTTTCCAAACCTATGAGCCGCAAGTATGCTGGGAGCGTGCGTTCTCTGCTTGTGATCAAACTTCGATTATTCCTACTGATGATACTTGCACTTGCGTCGCCTCTGGCGGCGCAGCAGGCCCCCGTACCTGCGGAAAAAGCGCTGGCAGCAGCGCGTGCGCTTTTTCGCAAGGCTGATTTTCATGGAGCTGCAATTGCTTTCCAGAAAATCATTGAATTGAATCCATCACCTGAAGCCTACTCTGGATTGGTCCGCAGCCTGCTGAAAGCAGATGATATAAAAGCCGCGGAAGAAAGTTCCCGGAAAGCACTGTCTGCTCTGCCCGAATCTGCCTTGGCGCACGCCGCACGCGGTGATGTTTACTTTCGCTGCGGGCTGATCCCGCAAGCCGAAGACGAATACAAAGCCGCGCTCAAGTTAGACGATAAGTCATCCCGCGCATGGCTGGGGCAAGGGAAGGTGGACGCAGTCTATACACGCCACAGTAAGTCAAGAGCTGCCATCGCTAAAGCGCATGAACTGGATCCGGATGACGGTGACGCACTTTACGAATGGGCCATCCGTCAGCCATATCCTGATAGCGTTGTTGCTTTGGAAAAGCATCTTGCTGAGCATCACAATGATCCGGAAGATGAGCGGCGGGAGCGCGAATACAAGGAGTTTGTTAAGGCACTTGCCGGACGCAAAGTCTGGGTTCCAGCGCGTGAAGTAGAGCGCACGGAAATCAAGATGGAATTGCTGACTATTGGCACCAGTATGGTGCGCCGCGGTTATGCTCTGCGGGTCCGGCTCAATGATCGCGTCACTGCGACTCTACTCCTGGATACTGGCTCTTCCGGCGTGCTCATTAAGCGTAAGCTGGCGGAGAAAATCGGTGCAGGCAGGCTTTCTGAACAGGGCATAGAAGGTGTTGGCAAGTCTGGCCCGGCCGCCGGCTATAAAGCATGGGTGGATAAAATCACGATCGGCGAACTTGAGTTTCATGATTGTTTTATTCAGGCCACGCCGCGAGAAATTCCGGAAGTCGATGGCACGATCGGAACCGATGTTTTTGCAAAATACCTGATCACTCTTGACCTTGGCGGACATAAACTCCGGCTGGAGCCAATGCCTTCTGTTTCTGATCAAAGCCAGCAGGCGCTAAGCGGGGCTTACACGCAGGCTTTCAGTCTGGGCCATTTCCTGCTTGTGCCCACTGAAGTCGGGAAAAGAGCCGCAGGGCTTTTTGTGATTGACAGTGGCGCCAACACCAACACCATTTCACCAGAGCAAGCCAGACTGCTCCCGGAGATGCGGGTGTACAACATGCCCGTTGCAGGGGCAAGCGGAACAGTGAACAGCGCTTTTATAGCCGACAACGCCACTCTGCGTTTTGCCAAAGTACACCCGGGCGGCGAGCGGATCAGCAGCGTCGATCTGCATTCTGTCAGTAAGGACCTTGGCATTGAAATATCCGGTCAAATCGGTTTCAGCGCCATGGAAGGCATGAAAGTCATCATCGATTATCGTGATGGTCTGGTGCAATTCGTGGACAAATAGAATGTTTTACCCCTTATTTCAAGAGCTCAATTGGTGCTTGCCTACCCCGCCATATACCCATGTACATTGTCCATTTGAAAATGAATGACCTTGTTTTGGCGCAAATCTGGGGTTAATGAGCCAGGTGAGCTAAAAAATACTATGCTATCCAGGCATCTTTTCAGGCATATCATGAAACCAAGAACTGAGGCTCATGCGTTACTTGAACGGGGCCTTGCCATTTGCTCCCAAACATTGTTTTCTGAAGGAGTCATTCCATGCGAGCGATCCTCTTCGTTGACGATCATGAAGTACTGGCACGATTGAGTTGTGAGATCCTGGAGATGCAGGGATATCGCGCTGTTAGTGCTTACAACGGAAGCGAAGCCTTGAAGAAGTTTGACGAAGAAGATTTCGATATTCTTGTCACTGACTTCCGCATGGACGGCATGAATGGCGTGGAGCTTGCCCGGCGGGTCCACGAGAAAAATCCTGACGTTCCGGTAATCATTGTTACCGGCTATGGCCCTATTGACGGCGGCAAAGACGTGGCCGCTTGCCTGCAAAAAGAAGATCTCTTCCCCGCGCTGCTGGAAAAAATCAAAATGTTTCTGGGTGAAAGAGAGCCCCGCCCGCAAGAGGTAAAAACCGCCTAGTTCCCTCAACCACAGAGGACACAAAGGACACAAAGGACACAAAGGACCACGAGTTATCCTTGATGTCGGCCATTATGTTTATGTTTCCCCTGGGCTAAACAATCAATCCTGCCCCACTGCTTCTTTGTTACAAAAAATCTATAGTTTGGGTCCTTTCCTTTTGTGTTTCCTGGCGTCCTTTGTGGTGAAAGATTTTTGTTAGACTCACCACGTGCGCCGTCTCATTATCAATGCAGATGACTTTGGACTCACCTCGGGCGTGAACCGCGCGATTGTTGAAGGCAATCGGTCTGGCATTGTCACCTCAGCTACGCTCATGGCGAATGCAAAAGCGTTTGTGGAGGCAACCGGCCTGGTCAAAGCACAGCCAGGTTTAAAGACTGGCTGCCATGTTGTGCTGATTGATGGCGCTCCACTTTCTGCGGATTTACCTACTTTGGCGAATGGATCTTCGCGCTTCCGTAGCAGCCTGAAGCAGTTTGCTCTGGACGCGGTCCGTAAGCGAATTGCTGCTGAAGAAATTCAGCGCGAGACAGAAGCTCAAATTCGCAAGATACAGGCGTGCGGTATTACGCTGACTCACGTCGATAGTCACAAACACACGCATATGTTCCCCCAGGTCTTGCGTCCAGTGTTGCGCTCAGCCCGGGCGTGTGGAGTGCGTGCGGTAAGAAACCCATTTGAGCCATGGCGGAGCTGGCCACATAGCATGGTGCTTGGGAGTCCAGGTTTATGGTTCCGCTCAGCCGCTGTGATGGCGTTCCAAATGTTTGCTTCTGATTTTCGCCGAGCGCTAAAAGAAGAAGGCATGCTCTCAACCGATGGCACTGTGGGCATAGCTGCCACCGGCATGCTTGACCAGCAGATACTCTTGAAGATCCTCAACGCTCTGCCGGAAGGCACATGGGAGTTGGTCTGCCATCCTGGATATTCTGATGTTGATCTTCAGGCAGCCGGAACGCGCCTGATCCAATCCCGGGAAATTGAGCTTGCAGCCTTGACTTCAGCAGAGACGCAAGAGGCCATTGCTCATCAAAAGATAGAGCTGATTTCTTATGCAGACCTTTAATGTTCTTTTTTGGAACTGCAGCTGAATCTTCGGAATCCGGCGCTTCAGTCGTTGAGAACGTTCGCTAATTGTTTAAAACGATTCACATAGAAAATCCTGAGCGTGCTCTGGAAGAGGCGTATCGTTCTAAAGAAGGAGAACAATTTATGAGCACCATCACGACCAAAGACGGCACAGAGATCTATTACAAAGATTGGGGCAAAGGACAGCCTGTGGTTTTTAGCCATGGCTGGCCTTTAAGTGCGGATGCCTGGGAAGACCAAATGGAATTTTTGGCCTCTCGTGGATTTCGCTGCATCGCCCATGACAGGCGGGGTCATGGCCGATCAAGCCAGCCGTGGAACGGCAATGAAATGGATACTTACGCTGACGATCTTGCGGCATTGGTGGAAAAACTGGACGTGAAGGACGCAATCCATGTTGGCCATTCCACTGGGGGTGGTGAAGTGGCACGCTATATTGGGCGTCACGGTACAAAACGCGTGTCCAACGCTGTGCTGATCAGTGCAGTACCTCCGCTCATGGTAAAGACAGCAGCAAACCCCGGCGGTTTACCGATTGAAGCCTTTGACGGGCTTCGTGCCAGTGTTCACGCGGACCGTTCACAATTTTTCAAAGACCTTAGCGCACCTTTCTATGGCGCCAACAGGCCAGGCAGCAAAGTCTCACAAGGCTTGCGCGATTCATTCTGGCTGCAGGGCATGATTGCCGGCTTTAACGCTGTCTTTGACTGCATTAAAGCTTTTTCTGAAACTGACTTTACCGAAGATCTCAAGAAATTCGACGTGCCTACTCTTATTATTCATGGTGACGACGATCAGATTGTTCCGATCGGCGCCGCGGCCATGCTTTCATCCAAAATCGTCAAAGGCTCGATACTAAAAGTTTATCCAGGTGCGCCCCATGGGTTATGTTCTACACTCAAAGACCAGGTCAATCATGAGTTGCTGGACTTTATAAGCAAGGGTCAAAAAAGTTCTCAGGTAGCTTAAGCCCAGTCATTTGAACCAGGCAGCTTGGCCTTAAGGCGCTGCGGCAAGATGCGAGGGTTTGCTTGCCGCTGCCGTGGCGCAACTTTTACCAACAAAATTTGCAGTTATTTCGTGTGAAAGGAAGAGGAGAATTCAATGGCAAAGAAAAATGGCAGAGTCAGCGCCCAACCAAGGTTCCATCAAAGTGCGGCTGAAATACAGGCTTATGGCACCGTCAACCAACTGCTTCCACTCGATCTGGAACATCCTGTCCGGCTGGAAATGACAGCACAATTGAATCAACTGCTGGCGGACACAATGACCCTCCGCGACCTTTATAAGAAATCACACTGGCAAGTTTCCGGTCCCACTTTTTATCAGCTGCATCTTTTATTTGATAAGCATTTTGAAGAGCAGGTGGAAGTTGTGGACGCGATTGCCGAGCGCATTCAACTTCTGGGCGGCATCAGCATTGCCATGGCTGCGGATGTTGCCGAGACTACACAGATTGAGCGCCCACCGCGCGGACGCGAAGAAGTTCCGGTGCAAATCTCGCGTCTGCTGGATGCTCACCAACTCATCATCAGGGATTGCCGCACTCTGGCGAAACGGGCTTCAACCATTGGCGATGATGGCACGAATGATCTGGTAGTCAGCGATGTGCTGCGCGCCAATGAACTCCAGGTCTGGTTCCTAAGCGAGCATCTGGTCAACATGCCGCTGGTGGAAGCAGTGGATTCTTCCGCGCGAGCAAAAAGAACCGCCTGAAAGATTTCTACCTACGGATCAATTGATACTGCCTGGGCGAAGCTAACTGGGCAAATGAGATTGGGACGTTCCTCTGTTTGGCGCGGTTTGCGATGGGCGCAACAGACGTACTGTTGACATCAGCGTGCGGGCGCGAAACGACGGCGTTCCTGCGCTCGCAAGGGCAGCCCAGCCCGCAACCTGCTTTTAGGGGCTAACTCCTCCACGGCAACGTCAATAATCTCAATGATTTGTTTCGCATACGGCACCGAACGTCCTTCGGCAAGCTGCTTTTTCGCTTCCTGAGGTGAAAACCACCCCGGATTCCGGCCGCTTTCTTGCGGGGCTACCGTGGCGTGAACTTCAAAGAGATAGGCTGCAATCCGAATTTCACGGGTCAGCGAATCATGCCCTAAGGCGCGTTTGGTATCCAGATAGGAGGCAAAATGTTCCTCTTCAATTCTGCCTTTGGCGCCAGCCTCTTCCCAGGCTTCACACGAAGCGCTATCACTGGCAGACATGCCCGGATTGAGCCGTCCTTTAGGAAAAGTCCACTTCCCAGAGCTGGTATTTACGAGCAGGAATTCCACAGATGAGCCACTCCGGCGGTAACAAACTGCCGCTACACGTACCGGCAGCTCCGTATTCGACGAAAGCCCCGCCAAACCAGCAAAAAACTGCGCCATGAGGTCCCCTTAATCAACCCGGGAAGTCGCATTCTCAGCAGAGCTGCACAACTTCCGCTGCAGTCAGATTAAGGTAGTTGGATGGCATGAATCAATAACTTTGGTAGTACTCCCAGCCCCTTTTCACGAGAGTTTAACCGCTTATACATATTCAGAGGAGTAACGGCTCGACAGTTCAAAAGAAAAGCCTGGGTGTTTCTTTGCAAGGTTCAAAAACCCTGCATTTGAATTCACCCAGGCTGATGTTTACCGCTGATGTTTACCGCAGCTGGACTACAGAGCTTTGGACTGTACCGTCATCCAGAGGCAACAGGAAAACATAGCAGCCTGTTGGCAGGCCTTTCGTTCGCCAGTTGAACTGGAAGGTGTCATTATTTTCCTGCACGCCATTGTTGGAGTTTGCATCGACGGCAAGCCCTTGCTGTCCGGCTGTGCAGGAAGGATCAGGCGCGACCTGCAGAGGCAGCACCGCGGACGGAGCCACGATGAATCCGCCTTGCGCATTCTGCAAACGCCATTTGATGTTGATAGTTGATCCCGCATTGAATGTTTTCCCGTCCGGACCGTCTGGTGAGAGATCGGTCAGGAAGCCGGAGAAGATATAGTGCACGTCAAAGCTGACGCTCACCGGCGCAGCCAGATTGCCGGCGACATCTCTTGCTCCGCTGCAAGTCGCCGTGAAATGGCCAACATGGTTTGGCGTTCCGCCCGTAGTGGAAAGCGTTGCCTGGATCGCAACGCCGCTGGCTGAATCCGTGGTGGAGCAGGATGCAGTCGGCACCGCGCCAAGATTGAATATGGCGCCGTTGGCGATTCCATTCAGCGTGACAGAGGGTGCTGTCGTGTCGACCACAGTAATGGTAAAGCTGCCAGTCGCCGTTTTATTGCGGCTGTTGGTAGCAGAGCAAGTCACCGTTGTCGCGCCAAAGGGGAAGAGCGAGCCTGATGCCGGCGTGCAGATTACAACCACGTTCGTATCTTTCGCGTCAGTGGCCGTTGCATTAAAGCTCACGATTGCGCCGGCAGCGCTGGTGGCTTCAGCGATGATGTTGGCCGGCAGTTGCAGAACTGGCGGCGTAGCTTCCGGCAGGATGAAATAAGCTACCGGCATATCGTGATCGGAAATACGTTCCGGACGGTTGGGATCGTTGCGGAAGACCTCGGGGAAGTCCGCATCATTTCGGGCAATCGCATACCGGCTCAACTTGGCCAGTAGGCTCTGGTTCACGATTACATGATCCAGCGTCTGATGGCTGCCGTTGAAATCATATGAATACTGCTGATCGTGCGGCAGAGTGCTGATCAGATCGGTGAAGTCAGGATCAACCAGATCCGGGCTGGCCAGCACCACCTGATCCGCAGGCACCGGATGGCCAAGGATTGCTCCCATAACATCCACGTAGCCGTCACTGAATTCGAAGGAGTTGCAATCGCATACTGAGATCACATTTTCCCCAGCAGCCTGATGCGATTGCAGCAGATTGGCCAGGAATTCAGCCTGCGCTTCGCGTTTGGCGCGGACGCGTGGACCATCCACTGGATCATCAATACTGAGCAATGAGCGTAGATGATTCACGACCATGGTGAATGGCAGGGAAGTGTCAGAGGCGGGCTGTGAAGCAGTGGCGGTCATCACGATTGGCGGCCGATCATTCAGCAACGCCGTGGTGCCGTCGGGCTGGACAAAAGTTGTGTCCTTGCCAACCTGCACAGCCGAGATAACATTAATGGTGGACTTAACCAGAAGTCCAACATCAATTCCGCCCACATCGTTGCCTTCAAACAGGAAGGCTTGATAATTCGGGTTGGGCTGACCTGCGGCTGTTGCATCTGCATTGATCTTGTCTGCCAACGCTTGCAGAGTGGAGAGGTGTTCCATCTCTTCCACGCCGATCACGTCCGGTGCATTTAATACATTGCGAATCGCCAGTGAAGCTTTGTTCAAACGATTGGAAAAAGCTGTAGGCGTAAGCGCCACGTCATCGGTGCCTGGGTCGTCCACTGTATCAAAGAAGCGCTCCATGTTGAAGTTGGCGATAGTCAATTCATTTGGAGCAGCTACAGGAACCGGTGTGGCACTCACGTTGCCCGTGGCGGCAGCACCAGAGTTCGGATCGGTAAGGATGGTATAGAAGCGTGAGTTGAAATCAAGCGGGCCAGTCAGGCTGGTAACCGTGGCGCCAGTAGTTACGTCAAGCACCGTGGAACCGCTCTGCACTGCGGTATTCACGCGAATGATTTCAGGATTGGTATCCCAACGCGTTACGGTTGCGGGCGCTCCGGGCGGCAATGGATCAGGCAGTTGCACGCCAGGCTCCCGGAATGGCTGCGGAATTCCTTGTATCACGCCGAAGAAGACACCATTGGAAGTGGAAGTTGCATTGGCTTCGTTGAGATTGCCGTCGGTTGGGCCGCTTACGGTCATTACATCCACGTGAACGCGCATGCCTTCATATTTTTCCAACTGATCGATTGGGCCAGCAGGATCGGTGTCTGCTGCAGTAAGCGTGACCGGCGTGGGCAGAGGATTGCCCGTGCTAATTAACGTGGTAGTGGGAGCGTCAATTTCGGTAGAAGATGGGCTGTTGGGATCGCTGCTGGGAATAAATTCACCCACAGTGCCCGTAACCTGCACAAAATTGCCGACCGTCGCAACTGCCGCTGGACGGCTTGAAGTGAAGACAAAGACGCCTTCTGAAGTATTGGGATCGGCGTCGACAGCGTTGTCAGGATTCTGGATGAAGAATCCATTCGAGACTACTGCCGTGACGATGCCGGTGGTGGAAACCAGGCGTCCAACCACAGGTGAAATGTTGCCAGGCCCTTGAATGTCATGAATGGAAAGATTCAGCGGCGTTGCTGTTACCGTGAGAGTGATGGTGGCTGAGCCGGCGCGACCTTGCGCATCTGAAATCGACACAGGTAGAGTTTTGGTTCCCGGTGCGTTGGCCACTCCAACAGTTGTGGAGAATGAGAACGTATTATCGGCGGCAGTTACATCCCCGTTTGTTCCATCGTCAAAGAACTGCTGTGTCGCGGGGCCGCCGATGCTGCTTAAATCTGCGGAAACGGTAATACCTGTGCTTGTGGGACTGGAACCAGGATTTACCAGTACCGTCAGCAAAGTGGTCCCGCCTTGAATGACCGATGACGGAGTCGCAGCTCCTGCTCCGCTAGGATTCGTGGTGCCAACCGGCGTGTTCCGTGGATTAGGAGCGCCAGTCGCAAAGTCGGCGCTGTTGTTGTCGGTATCCTGAAGGCCGTTATTTTTGCGAAGGTTGGCGGTGGTGTTGGTGAGAGTTGGAGCCGCCGCTGTACCTTCAAAACAACTGGCGCCGCTGGCGCCGGTGCCATAGCCTACGAAATCAACAATTGCTCCGCCGACCGGGCAGCTACCGCTCAAAGCAGTTGTACTGCTAACCAGCGCAACTTTGCCCGCAGTAGCGCTCATGGCTATTGTGCCAATGGTGTTCGGGGTGGGAAGATTTGTAGTGCCGCCTGCTCCTTGAGATTCCTGAATCAGAAAATATTGGCCGGGGGCAAGAGAGCCGCTTAAAGCGGTTACTTGCCACGTTGTTCCAGCCGCCGAAGAGTACTGCACGGACCATCCGGTCAGACTCACCGGTGCGCCATCAGCATTGAAAATCTCAATGAAATCATTCTTAAAAGTGGAACCGGCATTGCCTCCGCCGCCATAAATCTGGCTGATCACGATGCCACTGGCACTCGCTTTAACCACGGGCGGCGCGGAAACCAGGACAGAGCTAAAAAGGAGAGAAAGGCATAATGCAAGGCGGACAGGGAGAGTTTTAATTTTCATAGGCAGCGGAAAGTATCCACGTACACAGACGTGAGCACAAACAAAAATCCTGTTAAAAAAACAGATTTTCTGTGGATATTCAAGCTCTTCCCATTTTGGAACTAAAGAAGTGAGTAATACGATGAGTAATACGAAATGTTCAAACGTTCATTGGCGCTCTCTATACGGGCACGCACGCTAAATCGTGCACACTAAATAATGATCGCCAGGTCAGGGCAAATGCCTACATAAGTAGTGTCTCTATATGCGAGCGTAACAACTTTGAAAAGCCCTATTGCGTTGACTGCCATGACGGGGGTACGACCCCGGTATGTCCGGATACAACTAGGAACCGCAAGGCTACACGGGCTCAAGCAGTCGAGCGACAACCATTCGCGTGCAGGCTTCTGGCTGTAAATAGGCCTGTGCCGGGATTGTTCTTTACCTTCCTTTATCTTCCTGGAACCTGTTCCTTTGAATGCCTGCCAACGAGCCTAGCGAGGATTACAGTATTTGCTAATGTGTGCCTACTGTTAGTTTTGACACTAGAAACCTGCTCACTTCGAAGCGTATTAATGGGGTTAGGAACGTAATGAAAGACTCGGTGCAGCCAGGGAACTTTGTGCACTGCTGCGCGTCATCAGGGATGACGCGAAAGAAAGAGTCATGTAGTTCACAATGGCGAAGCCATGTCCGAAAGGTGGTCTGGGGAGTGAGCAACAACCTTTTGTCAGTTGCTACTAAAGAAAATGGAAGTGGAGCGACGTGGCACGTCGCGTACACAGCTCACCGGCATGAGAAAGCCGTGGCCAGTCAACTCTCTCGTGAGCTTGAAACGTACTTGCCTGTATATCGATCAGTACATTTTTGGAAAGGACGGCGGGCCGAAATAGAACTGCCGCTTTTTCCAAATTATGTTTTTGTGCGCTTTACTTTTGAGGAACGTATTAAAGTCCTGCGGCATCCCAGCGTGGTCAATATTTTGAGTTTTGCCGGTAAGCCAGCGAGCCTTCCTGACTCAGAGATTGAACTCTTACGGAAGGCAACAAGCCTGGGGCAAGTAGGGCCGCATCCGTTATTGGTTGAAGGCAAGCGAGTGCTGGTCAAGGCTGGGCCGCTCAGCGGGTTGGAAGCGACGGTATTAAGAAGCAAGGGCCGTTGTCGTCTGGTGGTTTGTGTTAAGACAATCCAACGCGCATTCCTGTTGGAGCTTGATGCTAACGAAGTTGAGCTTTTGCCTCTGCCGAACGCAGCATAACCCAGTATCGGTATCGTTACGCCATTTCCGTGATCGTCGCTGCTACTTAAATAAATACAAACTATGTCGTCAAGTTCTTCTCTAATCGCGCATGTAACCCGGCGCAGACTAAATCTTACCCTTGTGCGCGTGCGCATGTTGCTCATAGTGTTGTTGCAAAGCTGCCTGATATTAGCCAGCTATTACATGAGCTTTCTTCTGCGGTTTGACTTCCAGCCTGCTCACCACGACTATTGGCTATTTCTCAAAACACTGCCATTGCTATTGGCAGTGAAGCTATTTGTCTTTGAGCTGTTTGGCCTGCTCCGGGGCTGGTGGCGTTATGTGGGAATGAGTGACGCAATTGGCATTGCCCAGGCATGTGGCGTCAGCTTTGCCGTATTGTTTCCGGTCATAGAGTATGGATTGCGGCTTGATGGTTATCCGCGATCTGTGCTCGTCATTGATTCTGTGCTCACGTTTCTACTGGTGGGCGGTGCACGGATGGCAGTACGGACCTATATGGAAGCAGCGCGAGAATATGTTGCCGAACGTCGCACTCTGGTGGTTGGCGCAGGTGGCGGCGGAAACAGGGTAGTTCACGATCTGAAACGCAACCCCAAGCTTGATTTGAAACCTGTGGGATTCGTGGATGACGATAAGAGCAAGCTTGGGCTTCGCATACATGGCGTTAAGGTTGTGGGCACTATTCGTGACCTGCCAGAGCTGATTAAGAAGCTAGCGGTGGAATGCGTGCTGATCGCAATTCCGTCAGCGTCGGGCAACAAGGTCGAGCAGATCATCTCAAGCTGCCGTGCGTGCCGCGTTGAGTTCAAGATTCTTCCTTCTCTTAATCAACACATCCATGGACCGGCCTCCGCTGCCGCAGCTACCCCGCGCAGTGTTCAGTTGGAAGATTTGCTGGGACGGGAACAAGTACGCATCGATAACCAGGGCATTCGCGGCAAGCTCAGCGGAAAGACCTTATTGATCACAGGCGCAGCCGGGTCAATTGGTTCGGAGTTAGCGCGTCAAATAGCGCGCTTCGATCCGGAAAGCCTCGTACTGCTCGATCGTTCAGAAAATGACCTCTTCAAGTTGAGCCGGGAGCTCTCTTCCAAATTTCCGCACCTTCACTTTCATCAGGTAATTGCAGATATACAGGATGTCGGTACCATGCGCGAGGTGTTCGCCCTGTATCGTCCTCGAGTCATCTTTCACGCTGCCGCTTACAAACATGTACCCATGATGGAACAAAACTGCTTTCAGGCAGTCATCAATAACGTATTTGGCACATACAACGTTGCATTGCTGGCGCGGCAGTTTGGGATTGAGACATTTGTTATGGTCTCCTCTGACAAAGCAGTTAATCCCACCAATGTAATGGGAGTAACGAAGCGAGTGGCGGAGTTGATCACGCTGGGCCTGCGGCGGGAACACACACAGTACGTAGCCGTGCGGTTCGGAAATGTTCTGGGCAGCAACGGAAGTGTGGTCCCGATTTTTCAGGAGCAGATTGCGTCGGGCGGCCCCGTTACAGTAACTCATCCTGATGCTACCCGTTACTTCATGACAATTCCGGAAGCGGTCCAGCTTGTGTTGCAAGCTTCCACAATGGGGCGCGGCAGTGACATTTTCGTCCTGGAAATGGGCAAGCCTGCCAAAATTGTTGATTTGGCGCGCAACCTGATTCGTTTTTCTGGTTTGGAACCTGACACTGACATCAAGATTGCTTTTACAGGGCTGCGGCCCGGCGAGAAATTGTTCGAAGAACTCAACCTGGAGGGTGAAGGCTTACGTCCAACTTCTCACCCCAAAATTCGTGTGCTTGACGGTGGAGATATTAGCTTTGAGCAGGTCCGTAAATGGTTAGATGAGCTCTCACTGTGCCTGGAAGCAAAGAACATCAGTGCCCTGTTGCGTACGTTGACGCAGATTGTTCCTGAATACACGCCGAGCGCAGAGATCCTTGCAGTATCTGAAGTGGACCGCCATGACATGGCGTTCCTTCATCGCCAGGAGCGGAACAAGCTACACCTTCCTGTGACCGGCGTAGCTTAACTCTCTTACTCAGCAAAATTTGACAATGAATTTGTAAAACCATTTCAAAGGTAACAATGGGACAACAATATGACGTAGTACCCCGGACTCACCGCGCTGCGGTCCGCCGGGGGATTCCCAAACGGCAGCTCTCAGGGACTGCCTTTCCATCTGCTAGCTCTGCTTCAGGTGATCTGCGCAAAGCATACGCGATTGTGCTGAAGCATTGGCGCGCGGGCGCTATTTTTGCGATTACCACAATTGTGCTCGTTACAGCAGCAACGCTGCTGATGCCGGCTATTTATGAGGCCCAGGGCAGGCTACAGATTGATCCTCCCGGCCAGGAAGCCTTCTCTTTGCAGACTGCAACCGGAGAGGTGACTGACGCAGAATACGTTAATACGGAAGCGCAGAAACTCCAGACCCATGAACTGGCGCTCGCCACGGTAACGGCGCTTCATCTTGATCAGCGCGCCGCAACCAGTGCACCAGGCTTCGCAAACAAAGATGGTGGGGCTCTGCGCGCAGCTTTGTCTGATTTCCGCTCTCACCTTTCTATTCATCGTGATCCTGGAAGCCGACTGGTAGTAGTGCAATTTGCCAGCCGCGATCCGGGACTCTCAGCGGAAGCAGTAAACACGTTGATGAAACTGTTTATTGACAGGTCCTATCAGTCGCGGAACGATGCCATTACACAGTCTTCCTTGTGGTTATCAAAGCAGCTCGATGATATTCGCGCGAAGATGGACCAATCTTCGCAAGAGCTCTCCAAGTTTCAACAGGAGCACGGAATTGTGGATAGCGACCAGGGATCGACAAGCGGGTTCCAGGCGCTGACAGAACTCAACAAACAGCTTGCGGATGCTACCTCGCAGCGTATCCAGCTTGAAGCTTTCGCAAAGCACTCGCCAAACATGGAAGCACTGCCCCAGTTTGCCACCAACCAGGTGGTGCAATCGATCAAACAGAAGCTTGCGGAAGCAAATGGAGAACTTGCGCAAACGCGTGTAATTTACGGGCCCAATCATCCGAACGTAAAAAAGCTAGAAGGGCAGATTGCAGAGTTTGACCGCCAGCTGCACTCACAGAGTTTGGCGGCCCGGTCGGAGCTAAATAGCAGTTATGCGGCTGCGCAGAACCGTGAAGGGGCCTTGCGGGCGGAAGTGGATAAGGCAACCGGACAGCTTGGCACCATGGAACAGTACACCAGCTTGAAGAAACAGGCAGAAGCAGACCGTCAGCTCTACGCCAGCCTCTATGCCAAAATCAAGGAATCTGGAATCGCGGCGGCGTCTAAGACAAGCAATCTTCGCATTGTGGAGGAAGCGCCTGTGCTGGACCGCCCAACGCGCCCTCATCGCCTCTTGAACCTGCTTCTGGGAGTGGTATTTGGATTGATTGGTGGGGTGGTTGTCGCCTTTATTAAGGAAGGACTGGAGGACCGGATCCACACCACGGAGGACATGCGCCACTGGACCGGGCTTTCTTCTGTCATCGTGGTTCCTGAAGTTGAAAGACCAGCGAAGCTTCATCCGGAAAAGGCCCTTTCTCTGGTGCCACCATACAACACACTTGATTCACGCGCCTGCCTTCTGCTGAATAAACCAAATTCCCCGGAATTAGAAGCCATCAACGCGCTGCGGACGCTGATTTTACTTGCCCATCCAAAAGCGAACCATCGCGTGTTCCTGGTCACCTCACCATTGCCTGGCGACGGCAAGACCACTATGGCTACAAACCTTGCGCTCTCGCTCTCAAAGCTGGGCAGAACGTGTTTGATCGATGCCGACTTGAGACGGCCTCGCGTCGGCAAAGCCTTCCAGTTGATCCCCGGGCCGGGTCTTGCAGATCTGCTCAGAGGCACTGCGACATTGGAAGAAGTTCTACAACCTGTGCAAAGCATCGAAAGACTTGCTGTCATCAGTTCATGGACGCCCAGCTCAGATGCTGCTGAGTTGGTAAGTGCTGATGCCATGACCAATCTCCTGGCCCAACTGCGCTCCATGTTTGATTACGTTGTTCTTGATACTCCGCCGGTGTTGCCTTATGCGGAGTCCCGCGATCTCTCAGCTATGGTCGACGGAATCATACTGGTTGGTCGTGCGGCGGTAACACCGCGTGCCGCAATGAGACGAACAACAGAACTTCTCAACGAAATCAATTCAGCGCCGGTGTTGAGCATCGTGCTGAACGGTGCAGACCTGGGATCAGACTTTAGCTACCTCTATTCTGCTTACTAAACTTTTCCGCCTTTCCGTCTTGACCGCAATTTCATAAGACACATTTCCTGGGAGAGAACACTTTGTCAACGCAAACATACCCTCATACAGTTTCAACCGGTAATCCAGCTACG
>Ga0206965_10106_pt1 | contig 25166 bp, 27 predicted proteins | sample Alteio_BWOrgHeat_26_FD_152973 | JGI IMG/M metagenome (GOLD analysis project Ga0206965, IMG submission 152973) | Enriched cells from forest soil in Barre Woods Harvard Forest LTER site, Petersham, Massachusetts, United States -... | ecosystem: Environmental > Terrestrial > Soil > Temperate forest >...
GGATTGCGAGAAATCATATGCACCGCCAAGGTACTGCGAATTGTAACTGCTTGCCAATCGTTGAAGTGTGGCATGAGTATCGCCCGGACCTGTCCAATATTTACCGAGTACATATGTGGGTAAATTGTACTCTTCGCCCGGAGGGTTGCTGTAAATTGCTGAAAGAGCATTAGGTTGCGTACCGCTTGAAAATTGGCAGAAAACATAAAGACTTAACCGTTTATAAGTGAAAGTATTGCCAAAGCCACCCATGTAGTTAGTTTCCCTGTTACCAATTATCACTTGGTCGCCACCGGTTGCGGCTAACCCATAGTTGGGATGGGAAGTAACTGTTCCGTTAGCTGCGTAATACTCAAACTCGCCGGTGGTAGGGTTTACATCCTTGTACCTGTAACCAAATACGACAGAAGTAGGCTGGCCTATAACGTACTGCTGCGCATATGAAGACGCTGCCAGGTTAGGGAAAGCAAGCAGTTTATTTCGGTTGAATGATATATTAAAACTGGTTGTCCAGGTAAAATTCTGGCTTTTTATGTTAGTTGATGTTGCTGTAAATTCCCAACCTTTGTTTTGAATATCGGCTGGTTGATTTTCAAACACAGTACCAAAACCGGCTTGGGCGGCCAATGGATATTCAACCAGCTGGTCGCCTTCACGGTCTCTGTAATAGGTAGCATTTAACAACAAGCGATTATTGAAAAAGCCAAAGTCTAATGCCAGGTTCAATGATTTTTTTGTTGCCCACTTAAAATCGGGATTGTAGAGGTTAATTGGGATGTTTTGCTTAATGCCCTGGAAAGGTGTGGTATTACCATATGGGTAAGGGCCATACAATGCCTGGAATTGATAACCCAATGAAGCGTCACTTCCCGTTGTTCCGTAGCTTCCGGAAAGCTTACCATAACTAATGAAAGGAAGAGCTTCTTTAAATGCTTTTTCCTCCGAGAAGATCCATCCCGCCCCTGCAGAACCAAAAGAACCGAATTGATTGCCAGGGCCAAAATTACTGGAACCATCCCTTCTGCCGCTAAATTCTAAAATATACTTTTGATCATAAACATATTTCAGACGGCCAAAGAAGGCTACGTATTTAGTGAGTTCTGCCAAATCGTAAGGCTGTTGAGTACTGGCTCCATTAATTGAATTAAGGAAAGCATCATTTGAATAACCATACGCCTCGTTTTGATAGTTATCGGTAGTATTCTTTTCATAGGTACCACCTATCAAAGCGGTTAATACTCCTTTGCCAATAGTTCTGTTATAATTTATCTGCGGCTCAATATTAATATCCTGAGCGGAGGTATTACCAAAAGCTGCACTTATAGTATTACCGTACGGTGACGGGTCCTGCGAGGCTAATGGATCTATAGAATGCTCTGTGCCGGTATTACGGCTATAGCCCATGCTGACACCTATTTTCAAACCTTTTATTATTTCATAGTTAAGATTTAAGGAACTATTGAAATTAAAAGTTTGCAGGTTGGAAGGTTGTTTTAAGGTAGCGTAAAAATTACTATATACTGGTACTCCTTTGTAGCTCCAGATTAAATTACCGTTTCCATCTATCTCATCAGGTGCATTGGGGGGGTAACAGCACATCCTGGCTGCCGCCAAAACCTGCGGAATTATTTTGATCATATGCGTAGTCGGTAATCAGTTGAAGGCTAAAGCGTTTATTTACCGAAGTGCTGGTTATTGCGCTATGTAAGGTATATCTTTGATCTGCAAAACTACCCGGATAATTATAGTCGGAACGTGTATAACCGCCAGAAACAATGAAAGTGTTATTAGGGCCTCCGCCGGATACGCTGGCATGGATATCTGTATTATTGGTCGAATTTCCTTGAATAACCTTTTGCCAGTTTGTGTATTTGTTTTGATCATAAATCGTCAGGTCAGGTGCATACGCACCCGAATAATCATTCGGATTGTTATTTGGCGTTATGCCGTCCTGAGCAAAAGCCTCCCTTCTTAATTGGAGATATTGTTGTGTGTTCAACAATTGTATCGGCCTGGCAACCTCGTTAAACTGTGAGTTTATATTTAAGTCGAAAGTTGTTTTACCGGCTTTTCCTTTTTTTGTGGTTATCAAAATAACGCCGTTAGCACCCTTTGTACCATAGATAGAAGTTGCATCCGCGTCTTTAAGGATGGTGATACTTTCTATATCATTGGGGTTAATATCGTTAAAAGCGCCTATACCTGTTGACTGGCTTAGGCCCCCGCTAAACTCTTGTGCAAGGGCAAGATTGGCTAATTGACTAACGTTAGCATTTTGCGAAGCAAAAGGTACGCCATCTACAATAAAGTAAGGCTGGTCATAAGGTTTAAAATTAAGGTTAGTGGTAGCCAATGTGTTTTGGCCCCGTAGCTGCACCAATGTTGTTGCGCCGGGCACACCATTCATGGCAGTAACGGCCAATCCGGGAACTTGCCCTTCCAATGCCAATAAGGGGTTGGTTACCGGTTGCTTCTCTATTTGTTCAGCGGTAACCGTAGCTACAGACCCAACGCTAAAACGCCTGGATTCCGCACCGTAACCAATTACCTGTATTTGGTCAAGCGCCGAAGATAAATTATGCATAACCAAACTGAGCAATATTTCCCTGCTATTGACCTGTATAATTCTTTCAATCCTACTGTAGCCAATATAGGTTACGATTAATGTATAACGGTTTGGCGGTATGTCAGGAAAATCAAATTCGCCCTTATTATCAGTCGTCGCAACATAAGAAGCTCCTTTTAGATTTAAGCTTACGTTTGCACCGGATAAAGGTTGACCTAAGCTATCAATAACTCTACCATGAATATGTGCAGGCAAAGCAAGTAATCTGGCGGCCTTGTCTTTCAGGCTTTCCAGGAAAGAGGGTTCTTTTAGAGAGACCTCTACCGATTTGTTGTCAATTTCGTAATCCAGGGGTTGATCATTAAAAATTAGTTTTAACACCTGAGTCAATTCCATGTTTTTGACATCGATGGTCACCGGCTTAGCGACTTGTATAGTCGCTGTTGTGTAAGCAAAATCGTAACCCGTCTGATTGCGGATTTGCTCAAAAATGGTAGTTAACGACGCATTACGTTCAGATAAAGTAACCTTTTGCGCAAGGGTGCTGGCGCTCACCTGCATAAAAGCTAAAAATAGCATCAGGGCGGTTAATTTCATGAACAAAAAGAGTTTTTTTGTAAAGCCCGGTGGCAATACAAAGTGTTCTGAGTAAATTTTGTACATTTGCTAAGTTAGGGTTGTGCGTTTCGCCTTTGGGTTTCGAAGACATTGAGGCTGACGCGGTTCTTAAATAGTTTAGTTAATTATTTGAGCAATCCTTTCGAAGTCATCCGGTTACAGCCAGGTGACTTTTTTGTTAGATCGCGATTTTCGGTAGCGTTTATTCTATAACGGTTATCCTCCTTCCTTCAACTTTAAAGTGTACACCTTTTGTATTTTCGAGTATATGTAAGATTGCACTGATATTTTTGCTGCGGCTTATTTGTGCATTGAAACCCTCTTTTGTTATATTACCTTCGTATTTGATTTCGATATTATACCAGCGCGAAAGCTGCCGCATAACGGTTTGGATATTGTCGTCCTCAAAATAAAAGTCACCGCTTTTCCAGGCTGTAAATCTTTTGGTGTTAACGGTTTTAATATGGCTGCCATCGGCCTGTTGGCCAGGTTCCAAAAGCATATTATTTACTTTAACTTTCCCTTCAATGAGCGTTGTTTTTGTAACAGGTTCATCAGCATAGGCATTCACATTAAAAACAGTGCCTATATCTTCTATGGTTTGCGTTTGAGTTTGTACCTTAAATGGCTGTTTGGCGTTGTGAAATACTTCAAACATGGCTTCTCCCGCAATTTTAACTATTCTTTCCTTGCCGTTAAATGCGGTTGGAAAGGTTATCGACGATTGAGCATTTAACCATACTTTGGACCCATCGGGCAAAATCAGCGGATAAGGCGATTGCTCCCCAATAGCAGTGGAAAGCGTATTGTAGATAGTTGTAGCTGCATTGCCTTTTAAGTCAGTACTATAAGTAACACCGTTGTTGATTTTTATGGCTGTAGTTCCCTGTATTAAATTGCTGTACAAGCTTTTAGTTAACAAAATCCGCTGGCCATTTGCTAAAGTCAAGGTTGCCTGGTTGTGACCAGGGGGGATATCATTTTTTGCGGTGATCATTGTTGAGTCAACCGGATTTTTATGCCAGATAAAATACCCTCCTATCGAAACAAAAAATAAAACGGATGCTGCCGCAGCAATGCGTAGCAATAGCCTGATTGGTTTACGCTGCTGCGCATCAATCGCTGCTGATATTTTTAAGAAACTATCTTCACCTATCCGGGTAAAATCAAGATCGTCTTCTTTGAACGGCTTTTGATGAGCATACTGTTTATAAACCGCTTCCACAATTGCACATTCTTCGGGTGTACACACCCCTTGAAGGTAACGGTCTAAAAGTTCAACTGCTTTTTGGTTTGCGTCTTCCATATTCCTTTCGGTTATAAGCATGACACATGCCGAAAGCCCAGGGGGGTATTCAGATTTTAAATAAATTTAACGCTGGTTTAATGCCTGCCGCGGTGGATAGCTTCGGCCAATAATACAGCTACAAAGAGGTGCTGGTTAAATTTAACACGCAGCAATTTCAGGGAATTGGTGATCTGTTTTTTGACGGTCTCTTCAGATGTGCCCAAACGTTCCGAAATTTCTTTATGTGTAAGAAACTCCTTGCGGCTCATTTCAAAAACCTGTTTCATCCGGGGGGGCAACAGGTCTATCTCTTTATCAATCAGCTCGGCCAATTCCTTTAATTCAATATCTTGTATCGTGTTAAAATCCTTTTCCGTCAACTTCGTACTCAAAAGCTGTATAAAATTGGCACTTATTTTATTTTTGCGGATATGGTTCAATACCTTATTACGGACCATTACATATAAGTAAGACTTCAGACTGGTATGAATCTGGTCTGTAGGTGGCTTGTTCCAAAAAGAAATGAAAATATCCTGGATAATATCCTGTGCTTCATCTTCGTCATCAAGAATATGATAGGCATGCAAAAATAACGGGTGCCAATACCGGCGGTAGATCTCCTCAAAAGCCTTCCGGTCCTGCTGTTGAAACAGCACGGCCAATTCACTATCGATTAGAGCCTTATATTCAGTCATGCAGGGAAGATCAGTCCCATAAAGTTACGCAAATAAAAAAACAATGTTAAACAAATTATTTTGTTGTATTGAAAATGGGCAGGCAGATAACAACGGGAGACAAGCTAATGTCATTATCAATGCAAATAATCGCTAAACCGCAGCCTTACCCGATACCCAAATTGCCAACAAAAATATTTAATTCCGGAGCTGAGAATTTTGAACACGCTACTATGAATAAAAATATGATTTACCTGATTGCCCAAATATCCCCGGAAAAATGCCAATTCAGTCAATCAAAATCGTTATTATGCTCTTTCATAATTCTACATAAATCAGCCAATGCTTTCAAATCAGCCACAAAACATGAAGAAATCTGTATTATAACTGACTCGCTTTTTTTTTTTCGCCTTTCAAGAAATTGAGGGGCGTTTTTTGTTTTATAATAGAAGGAAATTAAAACAAGTCAGAATGTTTGCCTGTCCGCACCAATTCTAAAAGATTTATTTTCTCGTTTTCATCCCATATAAGCAATAGATCGGGTTTTACATGACATTCCCAGTATCCCTTGTAATTGCCGCTAAGTTTATGGGGCTTATGCTTTTTTTCAAGGCCTTTGTGACCCTTTTCCGCGAGAGTGGTAATGAGTTGTTGCAATAATTTCAGGTCTTCAACCGACCGCTTTTTTAACAATTTCAGATCTTTCAAAAATTTCGTCGAGGTTACGATTTCAAACGTAACCTAAAATCAGATGCTGTTAAAAAGGTCTTCGGCATTTTTGAATTTCTTGCCCTTACCGGCTTTTAATTCATCCATCGCCGCGATAGTATCGGCATTTGGGATATTGTTCTCTTTTTTTACCTTAACAGTTACATCCAGCTCTTTTAAAAATCCTTTAACCAGGCGGGTTTTACTATCCGGTACTTTTATTTCGAGTGTTTGCATACACAAAAATAAATATTAATTTACTGAAAACATAGGCTGCATAAAAAACAATAAGTTTGTTAGGACATCTGTTTGTGATACCAGGGGGCCCAGGTTCGAGCCCCATCATTTACCCATCCGTTAATAAGATCAGGCTTAGTTTTTAAAACTTAAGTCTTTCTTGTTTATAGACATACCTGTTGTTTATTTAGTGGTGACGGAACCCGGTGGAGCATTCTCAACAGTAATGGGTTCCCATAGCTCAATCTTATTGCCCTCTGGGTCCATCAGATGTACAAAATTACCATAGCTTGTCTTTGCTATGCTGTCAGTCGGAATGATACCCGCAGCTTTCATTTGGGCTAAAAGCTGATCCAATCCTTCCACGCGGTAATTGATCATGAATTGCTTTTCAGAGGGCTGAAAGTATTTGGTAGTTTCCTTAAAGGGCGCCCATGAGGTAAACCCCTTTTTTGTGCTATCCATGCCCTGGTGCCATTCAAAAGTTGAACCGTACCCACTCATGCGGATGCCCAGGTTCTTGCTGTACCAGGCTTTTAGCGCCGCAGGGTCTTTGGCCTTAAAAAAAATACCGCCGATGCCTGTCACGCGCGGGCCGCTATTGACCGGGTTGGTTAAACGGCTGAAACCATAGCCCAACAGGAAGGCCGCGCAAAGCAGGCCGATTAGCGTAAGCTTTTTCATGATATGCGTTTTAACCTAAAGGTAGGAAATAGCGGCAGTTTTCGCGAAATTTTTCAACCATCCGGGCTACAGTTTTGTTATTTACTTCCTTTACCAAAATTATTTGTAATAAATTTGCCATCTAAAAAAGTAAAACTAAAAATATACCGATCATGAAAATCATAAAAACACTTTCCATAATGCTTGTTTTAGCACTTTCTATTTCGTTTGTGCAGGCGCAAAATAATATCAATGGCATAACAAACGCATATTTTACAGTAAAGAATGCCCTTGCTGCTGGTAAAGCAAATGATGCAAGCAATGGCGCCAAAACCTTGCTGGCCGCGTTGTCGGTCCCGGAAACTGGCTTAAAACCTGATCAGGCAAAGTTGTTTAACAGCTATGCTGAAAAGCTAAAATTCGACAGCAGGCATATTATGGAATCAACTGACGTTAACCACCAGCGGGAGCATTTGGCCAGTTTATCAAAAAACCTGTACGAAGTTTTAAAAGGGCTTAAACTAAATACCAGTGCCGTTTATATGGATTATTGCCCTATGAAGAAGGCCTATTGGCTGAGCGAAAACGCGGGTATTAAAAACCCTTACTATAGCGACAAAGAAATGGCTACCTGCGGAAAGACTACTGCAACCCTGGCGGCAATTAAATAGTTATTCATATCGCGATAGAGATTGGAGATTAGAAATTAGAGACCAGGGTCTTGTTCTTCTAATCTCCAATCACTAACCCCTACCACCATTTAAGCGGAAACCGGATGTCCTCAACAGACGCTGCTATCATATCAGGTTTGAAAGCATAATGGCTCAGGTCTTCTTTCTTAGCAATCCCTGATAGCACCAAAATGGTTTTATAGCCCATTTGAACACCACCCTGTATATCTGTTTCCATGGTATCGCCAACTACAGTGGTCTCGGCAGTTTCCAGTCCAAGGAATTTCCGCGCCGACCGCATCATTACAGGGCTTGGCTTGCCTGTAACAAAGGCTTTCCTGCCTGATGCTTCTTCTATCATGGCGGTAGTTGCCGCTATGCCCAAATTATTCCAGCCGGGTTTCTTTGGTGAAGGGTCGCGGTTGGTGGTAATAAATTTTGCACCGCCCAAGATCATATCTACTGCGCGCTGAACCATTTCCAGCGTAAAGTTCCTTCCTTCGCCCAAAACCACAAATTCGGGGTCTGTGTTAACCAGGGTAATGCCGTTATCATGAAGGCTGGTCAGCAAACCGCCCTCGCCGAGCACATAAGCTGTGCCGCCCGGGCCCTGGTCGCCCAGGAATTTTCCGGTAGCCATGGCGCTGGTGTAAATATGATTTTCAGTAACCTCAATGCCCAGCCCCTTTAATTTTCGTACTACCTCCAAAGGTGTGCGCTGGCTGTTATTGGTCATAAAGGCGAATGGTATATTATCCTCAAGCAGGCGGGCTATAAATTTATCAGCGCCCTGTATCAGGGAATCACCGCTGTAAATTACGCCATCCATATCTATTAAGAGTCCTTTTTTCATCGTAAAATTGTTTTTAAATATAGAAAAATAGCTCAAATCAACAACTACTTTTCGACCACAAAGATACGTATGAATCTTAAAAAATGAGAATATATTAACAAAAATGAAAATATTTTGATAAAATAATAATTTATTGTCAATTATATTAAATTATTGTTAATATAATAAGTTGAACTATTTATGGCGGATATCATTTCAAAAAGCACTTTTCAATCAAATGAGCGGTTAGTTTTTTTTGACAGGACATTGAATGATTTATAGGATTAAGCCAGACTTATGATTAACTCTTTTATCAGCCTGACATTTAATTGTGGCTCATAAATAAGGTCTTTTTGAATTATGCTGATAGTTTGATAATTATCCATTAAAAAACTACAAGTTTGTATAGCCATATTGATGCACATGTATTTGGCAAGGCAGTTATGGCCGCCTATGCCGAATGTGAGGTGCTGGTCATTATTATCACGGCTGATATCAAACTTTTCGGGGTCTTTGAATTGATTGTGATCAAGGTTTGCTGCGGCAAGAACGATGAGTATGGTTTCGCCAGCGCGGATGGTCTGCCCCTGCAGTCTGATATCTTTAACGGCTATCCTGCGCGTATTATGTACCGGCGGATTCCATCGCAATGTTTCAGTAACAAGTTTTTGGTAAAAATTCGTATCATTTGCTTGTCGCATTTTCCCCCGGTTTGCGACCAGGCTCAATAAAGTATTGGAGAGCAAGCCCCGCCCGGCATCATAACACTGAATGAATAAGCCGATGAGATTACAAGTAAGCAATTCGGTTTCTTCTTTATTGCCGGTTGCAAAGCCTGATGCGATCATATGTTTTTGGGTAATTTCATAAACCCTGTTGATAACCGGATTAATCATTTTGATATCTTCTTCCGTTTTGTTGGGCGACATGACACGTACCAGCGTGGCAAGGTTTGAAATAATAAATGCACTATCAGTCCTGTTAAAGTTCAATCCTTTTAAAATAATTTGCACAGGCAAACGGCAACCTATCGTTTCAACCCAATCAAAACTTTGGGTATTTGCCGTACACAATAAAGCTTTAAGAAGTTCGTTCATATCAACCTCATTAATTTTTTGCCAGATTCTCATGGCTGCTCCTCTTGCGGCTTCATGTTGTTGTTGATTGCTAAGCCGGGCCAGGTTGCCTGACAGTAACTTCGCTCTGCCATTTAGCGGGCTGGTTTTATCAATTACAAGTTCGGGTACATGAGCGTCGGCATTCAATAGCAGCGTTTTGCAATAATCATAGCTGTAAGCTACCCAAATTTTAAGATTTGGGTCATAATAAAGCGGGTTTTCTTTTAATTGCTTCATGTATATGGCCGTATGGTCGGTGCCGTTCCAGCTTAAGATAGTATTGTTCATTTTTTTCTTTGGGATAGATCAAAAGTATTTACATTTAAATTTTGATACTTCAATCTGTACTTAAGTGTGAAATATTATGGAAGATAGATTCAGCCATGTTGCGGCACTCATCGGCGACCCGGTAAGGGCCAAAATAATGTGGGCGCTAATGGATAAACGGGCTTATACTGCAACCGAACTATCGGTTTATGCCAATACCAGTCCGCAAAATATCAGCATGCATTTAAATAAACTGGTAAAAGCCGATTTATTAAGTGTTGAAAGCCAGGGCCGACATAAATATTATAATTATTCGCGACCCGAGATTGCCGACGTTATTGAAGCAATGGCAAGTCTTATGCCCGAAACAGAAATTAAAAAAGGTCCGGTTAATGATGATAAACCGGTGAGGTTTTGCAGAAGTTGCTACGATCACCTGGCCGGCAAAGTTGGTGTACTGTTTACCGAAGGTTTGCTAAGCAGGCAATTTATTCATAAAGCAGATAATAGCTTTGAGATCAGTCCCGATGGGGCAATTTGGTTTGATAAGCAGGGAATAGACGTGGGCCAGCTTAGAAAACAAAAACGCGCTTTTGCTAAACCCTGCCTCGACTGGAGCGAACGAAAGTATCACCTCGCCGGCTCCCTGGGCGCTGCTATGTTAAATAGCATGCTGAACACGGGATGGGTGAGGAGGGACGCCGGTTCCAGAACAATACTGGTAACCCGGAAGGGAGAGGAGGCCTTTTTTGAGCATTTTAAGATCGACCTGAAATAAAACCATACAGGCATCTATCTATAGGGTAATTCAGAGTATTTATTAAAATATTGGGTATAGAGACGCAAAATATTGCGCCTCTACATCAACAACTGCTTTTTCTTACTTTTTGAACCCTGCGTTATAAAAAAAAATTAAAAAAGCTTTAAAACTTATGCAGAATAATTTGAGTAACAATTTTGGCAAAATAAAATCGTAAACTTTTGAAGTTTTAGGTATTTTTCCGGCAGGCATAATCAATAATTCACTAACTCACTAATTCAGTAATTAACAATGAAATCTATCTGTGTTTTCTGCGGCGCTAATTTTAATGGCGACCCTTTATTAAAACAGGCCGTTGAGGAATTAGCGGAAGTTATGATAAACCGCAATATTACCCTTGTATTTGGCGGCGGCAAGGTAGGGGTTATGGGGATTTTGGCGGATGCTGTTTTAAATAATGGCGGAAAAGCCATTGGAGTGATCCCGCAGTTTTTGATGGATAAGGAAGTTGGTCATCCCGGCCTTACAGAACTGCATATTGTGGAGAATATGCACCAGCGCAAGCAGTTAATGAATGATCTGTCAGAGGGGATCATTATGCTACCCGGCGGCTTTGGTACGCTGGAAGAGTTTTTTGAAGTGCTAACCTGGCTGCAATTAGGCTTGCACAGCCACCCGGTAGGTATATTAAACGTAAACGGCTTTTACGATCTGTTACTGCAGCAAATGGATGTGATGGTTGAACAACGATTTTTAAAGCCCGCCAACCGCGAATTGGTTTTAACATCAGGCGAGGCAATTGAATTGGTTAACCTGATGGAGAATTGTAAGGTAAACCCTGATGAAGTTTGGTTCAGGGACAGGAATCTGACGTAAAAAATGTAGAGATGCAATATTTTGCGTCTCTGGACCAGAATGCAGTATTCAGAGACGCCCCGATGCATCGGGTCGTCTCTACGAAATCCGGATGGTGTACCTGTACAAAAAGAAATACCCTGTAGCTGATATTAAACTCAATCCGGCAAATACCCACCATAACAAAGAAAAGCCGCCATGGTCAATTAATCTGCCACCCATAAACGGGGCAATAATTTGCGCTGCCGACCACGACATACTGTATAATCCTGCATATTGTCCCCGGTTATGGTCTTTCGACCGGTGGATCCAGAAAGAATTCATAAAAGGCATACACAACATTTCACTGAAAGTAATCAGCACAACAATCATTATTGCCGCTACGGCGGTTGGCGGGATGATATTTAGCAAAATAAAACCGGCTGAGCCTATAAAAACACCTGTGTAAACATAAACAAGCCCGGGCTTTCTGCCTTCCAGGTTATGGATCATTACCATTTCAACAATGGCTATGAGGATTCCATTTAAAGCCATCAGGAACCCTATAAAAGGATAACTGAAATGCCAGTCGATCCTGTAAAAAGCTGGCTCCATGATCATAAACTCATAAAAGCAGATGAAGAAAAACAACCCGAGCAAAATAAAAAGCAGGTAAGTTTTATCTCTGTAAGCAGAAGTTCTGACAGCCGGGATCTCTGGTTTTTTATAGCTTTTTATAATTCCGGCTTTGGGCATCAATATCATTAAGCAGATAGCTGCCAGGATATTGGTGCCGCCGTCAACCCAAAACAATAAATGATAATTGATAGCTGCCAGTAAACCGCCCAGTCCCCCGCCCAGCGCCCAGCCGATATTTATTGCCAGCCGATTGAGGGAAATGGACCGCGTTTTATTTTCAGGGCTGCTGTAGTGGGCAATAGCGCTCGAATTTGCCGGCCTTACCGATTCATTAAACAGGCTCAGCACAAAACTGCCTGTACACATGGTAAAAAATGTATGCTGATAGCTTAGGGCAATAAATAGTAATCCCCCGGTTATCATGGCGCCTACCTGCAGGTCATAGAAGCCGATTTTATCCGTTAGTTTTCCACCAAAAAAACCACCGCAAATCGATCCAAGGCCGAAACAAACCATCACCAGGCCCGCCTGTGTGGCTGTAAAATGCAACTGTTTTACACAATATACACTCATAAACGCCACCACCATTGTTCCGCTGCGGTTAATCAGCATCACGACGCTTAAAAACCAGCTGTTTCGGGAAAGGCCTTTAAATGCTTGACGATATAATTGGATAAAGGAGGAGAACATTGCTTTGTAAAGATAAAGGAATGTGCATATGTGCAGATATGCAGATGTGCAAATAGAAAAATATTACTGTTTTATGAGATTAGATTTTTCAACCTTTTAAAAGTTGAAAAATCTCTAAATGATGGCGCGACCTTCGGTTTACAGCTGTGTATTCCTATTCCTTAACCAATGATCCACCAAAACAAGTGCCGCCATTGCCTCTACAATCGGTACTGCGCGGGGAACAACACAAGGATCATGTCTTCCTTTGCCCGATATTTCAGCCGCATTACCTTCGCTATCGATAGTGGCTTGATTGTGCATAATGGTAGCCACCGGTTTAAAGGCAACTTTAAATTCGATGGGCATACCATTGCTGATGCCGCCCTGGATGCCACCTGAGAAATTGGTAAGGGTTTCGATATCGCCTGATTGGTTTTTTGAAAAGATATCATTGTGCTCCGATCCCCGCATTTCGCTGCCCGCAAAGCCCGAGCCATATTCAAAACCATGTACCGCGTTGATGCTCAGCATCGCTTTACCTAAATCGGCATGAAGTTTATCAAATACCGGTTCGCCAAGGCCAACAGGGCAATTGATAATGTGGCAGCTCACTTTGCCACCAACGGTATCACCCTGCTTGCGGATACCATCGATATATTCTATCATTTCCGCTGCCACAGCCTGGTCAGCACAGCGGACGATGTTTTTTTCGCGTTCTTCAATAAACTGATCCGCGTTTTTAACTTCAACCTCCGGCGCATTAATCTTGCCTACGCTGCTTACATGGGCAACAATTTCGATGCCCTGTGTTTTTAATAACAGTTTTGCCAAAGCACCGGCTGCAACACGCGCCGCAGTCTCCCGGGCAGACGAACGGCCCCCGCCGCGATGGTCGCGGATGCCATATTTTGTTTGATAAGTATAATCGGCATGAGATGGGCGGAAAACGTCAACATTATGGGTGTAGTCTTTTGATCGCTGGTCCTCATTGGGGATGATCATCGCAATAGGCGTACCGGTAGTTTTTCCTTCAAATACACCTGAAAGGATCTTAACGGTATCGCTTTCCTTACGCTGCGTAGTGATCTTTGATTGGCCGGGCTTGCGTTTATCCAGTTCGCCCTGTATATAATCCAGGTCCACTTTCAGTTGTGATGGGCAGCCGTCGATAATTACGCCGATAGCTTCGCCATGCGATTCGCCAAAAGTCGTGATCCTGAATATTTGTCCGAATGAATTGCCTGCCATAAGCCCCCTCTAAATCTCCCCCGGTAGGGGAGACTTTTTAATTTGTTAATATTTATAAATTATACTTCTAAAAGCCCTCCCTACCGGGGAGGGTTGGGAGGGGCAATCCCCACCTTCTCCAAATCCTTCCAAAATGCCGGGTATGATTTTTCAACCACATCGGCATCTTCTATTTCCACTTCCGGAATCAATAAGGCCAGCGGCGCAAAGGCCATTGCCATACGGTGATCCTCATAAGTATCGACAAATATACGTTCGGGTATTTGTTTTTCGCTGCAATCCAGTTTATAAACCTGGCCTTTTTCAATCAGCTTAACACCGATTTTCGCCAGCTCATTCTGGAGTGCTTTTATACGGTCGGTTTCCTTAATCTTCAGCGTTTCCAGTCCTGTAAAAGTTGCTTCCTGGCCCAGTGCAGCACATACTACAATAATGGTTTGAGCCAGGTCGGGGCAACTTTTAAGGTCGAATATTTTACGGGCGAAGGGCTTTACTTCTTTAGTTAGGTATACGCCACCATCCTTAAATTGCGAAGTTATGCCAAAATTAGCCATAATCTCGGTAATCACACTGTCGCCCTGTAAGCTGTACGGGGTTAAGCCGGGTAAAAACAATTCGGCTTCATCGGCTAATGCCGCTATGGCATACCAGTATGATGCCGCGCTCCAATCCGGTTCAACATGCAGACTTGTTTCAACAAATTCCTGGTTAGGGATGCTAATCATATTATCGTCCCATTTATGCTGAATACCTGCCGATTGCAACATGGCCAGCGTCATTTCCACATAAGGCCGGGAAGTTAGTTCACCATTAATATGCAATTCCAAGCCCAAAGGCAGCCGGGCAGCAATAAGCAACAGCGCAGTGATATACTGGCTGCTTATATTTCCTTTTATACTAACCTTATTAGAAAGCTGCACTAAGTTGCCTTTCAGTTTGATAGGAGGGAAGCCATCATTTTCTACATATTCGATCTCTGCACCCAACTCACGCAAAGCATCCACTAAAACCCCTATCGGGCGCTGTTTCATCCGCGCGCTCCCGGTTAATACCACTTCTTCCTGTTGCAAAGTGAAATAAGCAGTTAAAAAACGCATCGCAGTTCCGGCGGGACCGATGTTGATTTCGGATGTCGGATGTTCGATTTCGGAATTATTTTCGATTTCGGATTGGTGGCCACTAATCTCTAATCTCTTATCTCTAATCTCTGCTCGCAGGATGCCTGCGAGCGTCACCGTATCTGCCGCGTCCGAAATATTCTCAACCTTTACCTTACCACCGCTTAAAGCCTCGATAATCAGCGCCCGGTTACACTCGCTTTTTGAACCCGTGAGATGTACCGTGCCTTTTACTGATTTGCTTTTTGTAGTAAGGGTGATGTTATGTTTCATTATTATTTTATGTAGAGACGCAATACTTTGCGTCTCCGGTATGATTGTTCAGAGACGCAAAGGACCGCGTCTTTATTGTAAATTGTTCAGAGACGCAAAGTATTGCGTCTCTACGGTATGATTGTATAGCGACGCAAAATACTGCGTCTTTATTGTAAATTGCTCAGAGACGCAAAATATTGCGTCTCTGCGGTATGATTGTATGGCGACGCAAAATACTGCGTCTTTATTGTAAATTGTTCAGAGACGCAAAATATTGCGTCTCTACGGTGTTCATACAATTACGCGTGTGTTAATTTATCTGCTTCCTGGCCCGCTATGTCCTTATTCATGATCTCAGTTTGCTTGCGGATAGATTCGCTGTGGATCAATTCCAGTAATTTCTCGGTAAAGTCTTCATGCAATTTTAACGCTTTGCCATAATTAACGCCTTTCCTCAGGATCTCGTCCCAGCGGTTAACCTGTAAAATGGTAATGTTATTGTCTTTTTTGTAGTTGCCTATCTGCTCAACAATCTGCATGCGCTCAGCCATTTTCTGAATCACCAGGTCGTCAATTTTATCTATCTGGGTACGCAACACGGCTAATTTATCCTTTAGTTCAGCATTGCGGATCTCAGGTTTACGTAAAGTCAGGTTCATGATGATATCAACCAGGGCCGACGGGGTCACTTGTTGTTTGGCATCAGTCCATGCTACGCTTGGGTCGATATGCGATTCTATCATCAATCCCTGCATATCAAGGTCAAGCGCTTTTTGAGCAATGTAACCGATCAGGTCGCGGTTGCCGGTGATGTGGCTTGGATCATTAATGATAGGCAATTCAGGCGCGTGTGTTTTCAGGCTGATGGCCAGGTCCCACATAGGTTCGTTGCGGAATGCGCTTTTTTCGTGCGAAGAGAAACCACGGTGGATCGCCGCCAGTTTGGTGATACCGGCCTGGTTAATCCGCTCCAAAGCACCGATCCATAAGGAAAGATCGGGATTTACAGGGTTTTTAACCATTACCGGTACATCAACACCTCTTAGGGCATCGGCAATTTCCTGTACGGTAAAAGGGTTTACGGTTGAACGAGCGCCTACCCATAAAATGTCAACACCTGCTTCCAATGCTTCTTCCACGTGTTTGGCATTGGCTACTTCAATGGCGGTTGGTAAGCCGGTTTCTGCTTTGGCGCGTTGCAGCCATTTAAGGCCGATGCTGCCAATGCCTTCAAACTCACCGGGACGGGTGCGTGGCTTCCAGATGCCGGCGCGTAATGCCGAAACTTTGCCTGTTTTTGCCAATAAATGGGCTGTTGCTACCAGTTGGTCTTCTGTTTCTGCGCTGCATGGCCCTGCAATTAATAAGGGTTCGCTGCCTGTATTTATCCAGGAGCTTAGCGGTTGTATGTTTAAATCCAGTTTCATCGTTTTGTGTTTTTTAGAGTCCGGAAGTCCGAAAGTCGGAAAGTCCGGAAGATTCTTTTGTTTATTGTTAAATTATCTTTATTCTTTTAAAATTTTTTTCTGCAGATGCTTTCGGACTTTCACTTCAGCCCCCTCTAAATCTCCCCCGCCCATAGGCGGGGAGACTTTAGCTGCGACGGTGGCAAAGTGCAGCTTCTTTCCGACTTTCGGACTTTCCGGACTTTCGGACTTCTTCTCAACTCATCTTCTTCATATTTATATACGTCCTCGGAACTTTTTCATTTTTCGCTGGCTTTGGCGCCGACGAGCCTTCTTCTTCATGCCGCTGGTATTCGCCCAGGATATTAAAGTTATGGGTGTATTTTAAGATCTGCCTGATGGCTGTATCATAGCTTTTGGCTTCTTCCCACTCTATGTCCACATAAAAATTATATTCGTTGCGCTTTCCCAAAATGGGCATAGATTGTATCTTACTCATATTCACACCTTCTTCGGCAAAAATATTGAGCACTTTAGCCAATGCACCTACTTTATTACTCACCTGGAAGCAAAGCGAAGCTTTATTAGGCTGTTTTTTGGTCACGTTTTCATGATGGGTCAGGATCAGGAAACGGGTGAAGTTTTTCTTGTTCGATTCGATACGGCGTTCCAGCACATCCAGCCCATAAAGCCTTGCGGCTAACGTATTAGCAATGGCAACAGTATCGGTCAGCTGTTCGTCGCGGATGCGTTTGGCGCATGCGGCGGTATCATTGCTTTCAACAATGTTCAGATGCGGGTATTCGTCAAAAAAGTCAACACACTGGCGGATGGCGATAGGATGCGAGGTGACATATTTAATGTCCTCAAACTTTACACCCGGCAACGCCATCAGGTGCAGCTGTATAGGCAGGTAAATTTCGCCCACTACAGGGAAGGCATAGCTCAACAACAGCGAATAGTTAGGCAATATGCTGCCGGCGATGCTGTTTTCAATAGCCATTACCACATAGTCAGCCTCTTTGTTTTGCAAAGCCTCAAAGGTTTGCTTAAAAGATTTGCACTCGATGGTGTGAATGTCTTCACCAAAATACTTAAAGGCGGCTTCTTCGTGGAAAGAAGCGCGGATCCCCTGTATAGCAACTCTTAGTTTATCGTGTTTCATAAAAACGTATTAAAGCAAAAAGTCCCGGTTTTTGGCCGGGACTTTTCAGTTTCTTTATATGTTGTTGATGCATATTAGTCCCGGCTCTTACTGGTAAAGTAAAAGTAGTAACCATAAAAATATGCATTGTTAAACTTCATTGTTTTTTGTTTGCGGCGTAAATGTACAAGTAAAAATCAATTTGTCAATAGAAAATTTTATTTTTCTGAAAATTAGTGGAGTGAACAGAATTTTATTTGGTGGGATCACACGTCTACATCTTTAACAATTTTTGGGTCGAACGCCCTAAATTCTTCTATTCCGGCAAAAGAATCAAATATAACCAACTGATGGTACCTAGTGCCAGCAACGTCTTCATATTCTACTTCAAAATAAATTAAGCAATCTGTTTTTTTGCCTTGTTCATGATTGATTAGAAAGAATAGTTCTGCATAGGGGCCATCATGAGCTAAAGTTCGAACTTGAGGTTTAAAAACAAACTGAGTAATGTCTTCACCTCTTTTTAGAAGAGTACAATTGAAGTTTAGGGCTGGGCTTAAGCTGGTATTTCTAACTGCTATACAAATCGGAATTTTATCGGGTTCCTCAATTTTAAAACTCTCTAAGAATCTGGTGTAAGATAGCTTAGGTTTGAAAGCTTCTTTTACTCTTAATTGTTCGATCTTTAAGAATCTGTTTTGAGTTTCCTGAACCTCTTTTTGAGACTGTAAAGTTTTCCATAAGAAATAAGCTGTGACGGTAGTAACAATGATCATTACCCATTCAGAGGCTGTACCCCAGACATCAGCATGAAAAGGAAATTTAAATAAGTCCATAAAAGTGATTGGTAAGGCATTTATGCATAACGATGAAAGATCAATCGAAGAACGCTAATTTTTAATTAAATTCCACATATAGATATAAGAAAAATAGTCCAGGTCCATGCGAATACAGCGCTTCGCTTGACTGTGAGAAACTTGGAGCGTTTACGCCCGGCGCTCAAAAAATTAAGTCTAAAAGAAAGGAATAAATTCCTCCGGCTTTATTTTTCTCACCTCAAAAAACACATTATCCAGGTGGTCGAAATCTGCATCTGTAGTTACCAGCCTTAATCCTAATAGGGCTGCGAGGGACGCTATCCACAAATCGTTTTTCCCCATGTTTCTTGGGGTATCAAAAGGATAGGTTACAAAGTTGGGGTTTAGCCGTTGGGAGTAAGTATCGATTGCGGTATAAGTAGCGACGGATAGTTGATTGACTTCAATTATATTAACTCCTGTCAAAAAATCATTAAGAAAATCAAGCCGGTTAGTGCCCCAATTTTTCCTAATGGCGAATGAGCGGATTTCCGCTTCGGAAACAATTGAAATATATATTTTCGTATTTTCGGGATTGATAAAACGTAAAATTCCCGGTTCATTGCGTGCCCGAACAACGCTCAGAATAATATTGGTATCAAGCAAGACGTTCATTACTTGTCCCTTGCAAGATCAGCCATTGCATCGGCCCATTCCTCATCAGTAAACGGTTCTGGTTTAGGGGCATTTTCTAGCGCTTTGATAAGACTATCCCTGTTTTTCCCCATTTTTATCCCAAATGCAGTAGGTCCGCCAGCTGCAAATACTTCTTCCGGCGAGTATGATTTATGAGTTTTGAATAAACGCTCATTTTCTGATATTTTTGGTTTCATCTCGTGTTCCTCCGTATTCTTACAAATATAAAAATTTATTGCCTTTTATGCTAAATCCGATAGCTTTTTGGACTTGGTTGTATCCATCTACTGATTTCCATACTATTCATCCCTTAATCCCATACATCTTCCTCATCCCGACGCCCATCATTTTAATGGCCATTTTGCGCGAGAAAATATGTTGCATCAAAAAAGTAACCAGTTTGTTGCCGGTGCCGCTGATAAAGGATGGTGTTTTACCGATTTTTTGCAGGCATTCCTCCACTACCTGCTCCGGCAATTGTGGTTTTGGTTCAAGGGGGCTGGCCTTTCCGGGATTGGTATTGATATAATTGGGCGTAGCTGTTGCCCCGGCGCAGCAGGCGATCACATCCACGCCTTTTTCTTTCCATTCGTACCACAAGCCTTCGGCAAGCACGCGGTTAAAGGCTTTAGTAGCTGCGTAAGTTGCAAGGTATCCTGATCCCTGGAAGCCAGCTATGGACGACATGATGACTATACCACCCTTGCCCCGTTCAACCATTTTACCGCCGAAATGATAAACTAAAGCCATTTGGGTGATCATATTTACTTTGGCAATATTGGTATGCGTTTCAAGCCTGGTTTCGGTGTACGGCCCGATATACGATAAAGCGGCATTGTATACCAGGAAATCTATTGACTTGTCGTCAACGGCCTGTATGATCTGTTGGGTTGTATCATCGTCGGCAAGGTCGCAGCTTATCGTTTGCACTTTTACACCGAATTGTTCGGTTATCTTTCTGGCTGTTTCTTCCAGCGGCGCTACGCGGCGGGCGATAAGTACCAGATCCATTCCTCTTTCGGCAAGGGCAAAAGCATATGCTGCGCCCATCCCTTCGGATGCACCTGCTACAAGCGCTGTTTGACCATATTTTTCTTTAAATGTCATATTGGGGGAAAGAGTCAAGAATCAAGAGCCGGGAATCAAGATAGAAAGGAGCGCAAATATGTTTGATGATGGGATTCATTTTTTTTTCCTGGTTCTTGACTCTTGGTTCTTGGCTCTAATTTGTACTTTATTGCGGTTTCTCAGAAAACGGGTAAACCGAGCGCCACATCCGGTACATCACAATAACCGGGAAAATAACCCATGCTGCATTGGATAATAATACCCGTGCAAGGTGAGGCGTCGCGTGTTCGCCGTTAACTTCTTCAAATAAAATGATGCTTACATTGGTCAGCATTACCGATGCCCAAACAACACTTGCAAACCGGATCCAATTTTTACCCTTCCAGTAGGCATAAATGGCAAAGGCGTAAAAGGGGCCGAAGAAAATCGAATCTATCCATATCGTTGCACGCCACCATGCGGGCCGGGCCATCAACACAGGGTCGAAATTACGGCCATACCAGTGTACCAGGTCCACCATTTTTGCCGGCGGCCAAATGGGATATTGGAAATGCTTGGCATCAGTGATCACCAGTTGCTCCAGGTCAACGATATAGGTGATGAAAAACAGGTTGACACAAAAGAAAACGATCAGTGCAATATCCACCGGTCGTTTGGAGAGTGGCAGGGATCTTGTCATAATGGTATTGGTTATGACGTGAAGATACGGGATGATATGCGGATGTGCAAGTGTGGAAATTTGAAGATTTGAGTATGAGTTGATTTGAAAATGAAGCGGAAAATTGGATATCCTCACCGCCTCCCGGCTTTTGGTCCACATGTTATTTAACCAATTCATTTTTAAAGCTTTGGAATGGCGAAATAGTTATTTAAATACGATCATTGATTTTTATTTCCCAAAAAAAGTTTACTTTTACTTAACTAAATCTTTAAATGTCAAAAAGTAACCTAAACACCCATGAGCTCAAATCGAAAAATCCTCGTAAGAACATTTTTAAAGGAACATAACAAGTTTCTTAATTTGGAAAATTTAACAAGACAGGTCAACCCTGGCACGATTGTGAAATATTATAGTCGTACCGCGATAGTTGACATTGTTGATCAGAATTTCCTTCAGAAACTGGCAATTACCCCGACCCCTCCGCAATTAACGCTTTTTAATCATGACTATAACGTAGGCAAAGTTAATATACTGGAAAACGTTATAGGAACTAACCATATTCATGCGGAATTTTCGCTTAAAAGCTCTAATAGCTTCGCACTCAAAACATTTAAAGTTGACGAATCATTCATTACTCCTCACGATATTGAAACAGCAATGAAAAAAAATGATTATAATAGAGAGTCATGGGAAACAGATTATAAAGGGTGCGCAATAGTTTTAAGAACAATTTCAGCAGCGGGATTAACTTATGTCGCTGCGAAATCGAGCACATTTTCCTTCAACATCAACTCAAAATTGATTTTAGACGGGAGTTCCGCAGGAACGGTTCCAAAAAATGAATTACATGTAGCAAACCCAGCCCTAAACTTCTCGATAGTTAATTCTTCATCGATTGGCGACAATGCAATTGCGAGGCCCGGAACCACTCCATTTTTCGTGTTGTACACTCCTAGATTTGATAACGAAACTGGCAAGTTGAAAAAAGTTGAGCTTTACGGAAATTAACACCCTGTACAACTCCTCCGCCGGTCAGTTCTCACTCTGTTCATCCATCATATCCCCTCAAATGTGCAGAAACCACTGACAAGATTTTGTCACTGACAAAATCTTGTCAGTGGTTAAAATATTGATATTCAGCTGTATAGTGCTTTGTGGCAGGTTGTAGCACGTGTAGCGCTACACTACAAAATACATATATTTCTTTACAGCGCCGCATAATACGCCAAACTCTCACAAAGCTCGGCATCGGTACAAATATGATCAAGTGTGCATTTACCGATACTTTCCAGCAAAGTGCAGTTGATCTTGCCGTTCTGGTTCTTTTTGTCTTTTAGCATGATTTCGCAAAGCGTAACAAAATTTACGGTCGCCAGCGGGTATTTTGGATACAGGCTGCCGATCACTTCCACAATTTCGTCCAGTTCTTCCTTTTTTAGCCCTGTTTTTTTGTATGAAAGGTAGGCTTCGCAGATCATACCAATGGCTATCGCTTCACCATGAGTAAGCGGGTCAGCATCGTTGATCAATGAATTGGTTTCAACAGCATGCCCAACGGTATGCCCAAAATTAAGGGCCTTGCGGATGCCTTTTTCGGTTGGGTCCTCAATAACCACTTTGTTTTTGATCTCAACCGACCAATAGATCAGTTCCTCATCAGGTAAGCTCAAATCGCTTTCCTTTAGCCTTTCCCAATATTCTGCATCAACTATCAAGCCGTGTTTCAGCATTTCTGCAGTACCCGAAAGGACCTGTCTTGCCGGTAAAGTTTTCAGGAAATCGTAATTGATAAACACTGCCTTCGGCTGTGTAAAAGTGCCGATGATATTTTTTATGCTGTTGATATCGATGCCTGTTTTTCCGCCAACCGAAGCATCTACCTGCGAAAGCAGGGTAGTGGGCACATGCACAAAATCAATACCCCGTTTATAAGTCGAAGCTGCGAACCCACCCATATCGCTGATCACACCGCCGCCCAGGTTTACTAATAAGCTTTTGCGGTCGGCTGCAAAATCAATCAGCATCCTCCAGATGCCAATACAATAGTCAATATCTTTATTCTCTTCGCCGGCCGGGATTTCGATCAGGTCGTAATTGTCATATTCGCCCAATTCGGCTTTTATCGCCGGCAGGCAATGTGCCCCTGTGTTTTCGTCAGTCAAAATAAAAAACCTCGAATAGTTTCCGTTTTTTATAAAAGTTACCAGTTCAGCTATGCTGTTTTCAAAAACTATAGGGTAATTGTCGCTTTGTATCGTCTTCATAAATTAAATCACACGGATAGTTTCTCCCCTGAATTCCACGGTATCGCCGGGCTTTACTTTCAGGCGTTTGCGGTAGTCAACCTGGCCGTTGTACATTACTTCTCCCTCTGTTACAACTATTTGTGCTTCGCCGCCGGTTTGCACCAGGTTGGCTGCTTTCAATAATTGAATGAGGGGAATGTAATCGCCGTTAACTTTAAACTCTATCATGCGGGCGCAAAAATAAACTATTCGCCGAATAATGATATATGTTAGCTGGTAATTTATAATTTTGTCAGGAGTCCATGGTCCATGGACCATAGTCAATAGTAAAATATCGTTGGCTATGGTCTATGGTCCATGGACCATGGACTACAATACATGAACATAACTGACCAACTTTCCTTCGAAAACACGGAGATCGCTTTCCGCCATTCTTCCGACGTGGACCTAAAACGCGCCTACTGGCTGTTCAGGGTTATTAATGTTAATTTTTTGGTAAAGATAGGCCCGCCGATAACCAATTTCGCTATGAAACTGGGTTTGCCGATCAAAGGACTGATAAAGGCCACCATATTTAAACACTTTTGCGGCGGCGAAACCATCAGGGAATGTGAAGGTACCATACGAAGCCTCCGCGAAGGAAATGTGGGTACCATATTGGATTATTCGATAGAAGGGCAGGACGATGAACAGGCCTTTGACAATACCCGCGATGAAATCATCAGGACAATAAAACGGGCCGTAAAGGATAGTTCGATACCGTTGACTGTTTTTAAAGTTACCGGAACCATACGACATACCCTGCTGGAAAAACTGGATGCAGGAACAGAACTAAGTGCCGCCGAGAAGGAAGAATGGCAAAAGGCACAGGATAGGGTGCTATCGATCTGTGAAAAAGCATATTCGGTTGGGATCCCGGTGATGATAGACGCAGAGGAGACCTGGATACAAAAAACCATCGATGCACTGTCTATAGGTATGATGCAAAGGTTTAATAAAGAAAAAGCCATCGTTTACAATACCTACCAGTTATACCGGCATGATAAATTACAGTCGCTGAAAGACGATCATATGACGGCTCAGGAAAATGGCTTTATTTTAGGCGCAAAACTTGTTCGGGGCGCTTATATGGAAAAGGAACGCAAACGTGCCGAAGAAAGAGGTTATCTATCGCCTATACAGCCCGATAAACAATCGACAGACAGAGATTACGATGCAACGCTTGAGTATTGTACAGACCACATCGGCGAAATAGCCTTTGTTGCCGGAACCCACAACGAGGAAAGCTGCAAGGTTTTAGCTGATATGTTAAACAGAAAAGAGATTGATCATAAACACCCTCATGTATATTTTTCTCAATTGCTCGGCATGAGCGATAATTTAAGCTTTAACCTGGCCGATGCCCAATATAATGTAGTCAAATATGTACCTTATGGGCCAATAAAAGCGGTGTTGCCCTACCTGTTCAGGCGGGCACAGGAAAATACGGCCATTGCAGGCCAAATGAGCCGAGAGCTGAGTTTGATAGTGAAAGAAGTGGAAAGGAGGCGAAGCCCCCTCTAAATCTCCCCCTGTAGGGGAGACTTTTTGATATTATTTTTTTCTTAAAGTCCTCCCTACCGGGGAGGATTTAGGTGGGGCTGAACAATTTCTGGATACTGTCATGTGCTGTCATTAAATAGGTGTTTATCCCCAGTTTTTTAGCGCTTTCGATATGCTGCGGGCTGTCGTCAATAAACAGCGTTTCAGCAGGGTCGAGGTCGTTTTCGATTAGTACTTGTTGAAAAATTTCAGCCTCCGGTTTGCGTTTCCTCAACAGGTGCGAATAATATATTTTTTCGAACAAGTGATCATTTCCCTCAAACCCAAAGTCACTTTTCAGGTAATTCATGATATGGTCGAAATGGATTTCGTTGATATTGCTTAATAAAAAAGTACGGTATTTGGGCTTAAGGCTTAGCAATAACTCGTGGTTCCCTT